>Ga0209517_10006075_pt1 | contig 15079 bp, 17 predicted proteins | sample PeaSoiMetSII2010_FD_187695 | JGI IMG/M metagenome (GOLD analysis project Ga0209517, IMG submission 187695) | Peat soil microbial communities from Weissenstadt, Germany - SII-2010 (SPAdes) (version 2) | ecosystem: Environmental > Terrestrial > Soil > Wetlands > Peat | place: Germany... | reverse complement strand
TGATGGCCGCAGCCCCGCGCAGCAGCCCGTCGGCGCCGATGGTGAGCCTGCCGGGGATGGTCACGGTGTCACGTCCCCCGGGTCGCGGAGCTTCGGCGCTGTCGCCTTCGCGGCGGCGAGCCGCGCGCCCGCCGGGAGCGCGGCGACGGCCAGCGCGTGGACCTGCCTCGTCAGCTCGGTGTTCTGCTCGATCAGCGTCTTGTTCTGGTCACCGATTGTAGCCACATGAGTAAGCGCGGAGTGCATGACCTCGGACTGCGCGTCGGAGGACCGCTGCAGCTTCACGCCGATGTAGGTCAGCAGCGGCAGGGCGAACAGCTGCACCCAGCCGCTGGAGTAGTAGAAGAACTTGGCCTCGAACGCCTGGCCGAGGAAGTTGGCGACCAGCGGCAGGATGAAGAACAGCCACACGGTGACGGGCAGCCCGAACACCTTCGACAGGTCCGTCAGGACGATGTCGTCAGCCGCCCTGACCTTGCCCCACGGCCCGGCCCAGCCCGCGCGGTGCAGCGCCCTGCGCAGGTCCACCGGGTGGGACACGGCCGGGTGGCGCGGCTTCTCCTGCGTCTGGCTCAACGGGGTGCCTCCGATCAGCCGGGTGGCGGGAAGGTCCCGGCCTGCGGCGCGAGCGCGGTGACGTGCCGGTGGATCTCGTCCAGCAGGTCCGTGTCGTGCTTGACCTTCGCCGTGAGGTCGGTGTTCTGCGCCAGCAGCGTCTTGATGTCGTCAGTGTTGCGCTCGGTGTGCAGCGCGATCTCCGACGCGATGGTGTCGGCGCGTTTCGCGGCGAGCAGGATGATCGCTCCCTGCATCGCGGCGAAGCACGACAAGATCAGGTTCAGGATGGTGAGCTGGCGGTTGTCGATCGCGATCCTGATGTAGATGGCCAGGTAGATCCACAGGCCGATGAACAGCAGGGTCGCGCCGATAAAGGTCCACGATCCGAAGCCGTTCCGCATCCGGTCCGCGGCGCGCTCGCCGAGCGTCAGGTCGTCCCCGGAGCGCACGCCGGGGTGACGGTGCCACAGATGCCGGCCGGATCTCACCGCTATCCGCCTCCTGGGATGAGAAGGGCGCACGCCGCCGCAGCTGCGAGCACGACCGCCAGGACGGCCGCGGTCTCCAGGTACGGGTGCCTGCGGTGCGCCCGGAGCCGGGCCACGACGGCCGCCACGCCGGCCAGGGCGAGCACCGACACGGCTGGCCGCCGCCGCGCCGTGCAGGAAGGCGTAGGGGATCGCCGGGATGACGCTGCCCGTCAGCGTGGCCGCGCCCATCGCCGCGGCTGCGGCAGGGCCGCCGGATGACTCGGACAGCCATTCCCCGCCGGCCATCGACACGGCCGCCGAGACGCCGCCGGACAGGGCGACGGGGAACACGAGCCCGGAGTGCCCGGCAGCGTAGAAAACGACCCCGGTGATGCTCATCGCGCCGTCCGCGAGCCCGAAGATGACAGGCCGGGCAGGCAGCTTCACGTGACCAGCAGCGTGTCGGGCTGGAGCACGGGAATCTCCGGGTTATCGGTGATCTTGACGAAGATCCGGTACTCGCCGGTCGCCAGCGGCAGGCCGCCGGATCCCGGCCCGATCAGCAGCTGCGCGAGGTAGACCCCGGCCGCCGCGGCCCACGACCCGGTGTGCCAGTCTCCGGACACGGGGTTGACCCCGGCGGACAGGAACGCCAGCACCACCGGATCGTTCGTCGGGTTGTACGGCAGGCCGTTCACCGTAGCCATGATCGGAACCTGGACGTACATCGTGGAAAGCACGGACAGGGAGATCATCAGCCGTCCCCCCACCCGGTGCGTCCCTTGCCCGCGATCCACTGCACTCCGGCCGCGCCGGCCGACCATGCGGTCCTGGCCTTCCCGGCGGCCCACCGCGATGCCTGCGCCGGGGCTGCGGCCCAGGTGGTGCGCGCGGTCCCTGCGGTGAATATGGCCGGCACCGCCGGGGGGAGTACCGCCGTGCCCTGTCCGGCCAGGCGCGGCTTCGGGGACGCCGCCGAGCCGGCGCCCGCGAAGGGCACCCTGCCCGCGCCGGCGGCAGCGGGCTTGCGGAGCGCGGCAGATCCGGAGCCGGCGAAGGCCTGCGCCGCCGTGCCGCGCGGTCCCGGTTTCGGCAGCCGTTCCGAGCCCGTGCCCGTGAACGTCTCGGTCCCGGCCCCGGCGAGCGCGGGCCTGGGCAGCGTGACCCCGCCGCCGCCGGTCACGGGCGCGAACGGGGCCTGCTGCGGCGGCGGCCACGCGGTGAACGGCACCTGCCCGTGGCCGCCGGGCAGGCCCGGCAGCCACTGCGGGGGCAGCGGCTGGACCGGCTGGCTGACGGCGACAGTGGGAGCCCACTCTTCGCCGGCCCCGGCCAGGGACGGCTTCGGGAGGCTCTCCGATCCGGTGCCGGTGAAGGACAGGGTGCCGTTGCCGGCCGGCTGCGGCTTCGGCACGGCAGCGGACCCGGTGCCCGTGACCGCGGGAATGGCCGCGATGCCCGGCGGTGCCGGAGGCGGCCACGGCGCGAACGGGGTCCCGAGCGGTGCTGCGGGAGCGCCGGGATACCAGCCGGGGCTGGTATCGGGCGGCTGCCAGGTGACCGGCGGGTTGACGATGGTGCCCGCAGCACCCAGGACGGGGACGGGCACCGCGGCGGAGCCGGTGCCGGTGAATGTCTCGGCCGCCGTGCCCGCGAGCGCGGGCTTGGGCAGGATGACGCCGCCTGCGCCCGTGACGGGGGTGAAGGGTGCCTGCTGGGGCGGCGGCCAGGGCAGGAACGGCGTCCCGCCGGGCGCGCCCGGCGGGCTCCCGGGCGTCCAGCCGGGAGCCAGCGGGACATACGGGGGGATGACCGGCAGGCCCTGGGTGCCGCTCCCGGACAGGACAGGCTTCGGGAGGACGGTCCCGCCGGAACCCGTGACCGGCAGCAGTGCCTGCTGCTGCCACGGCGGCCACGGGGTGAACGGCGGCGCGCCCGGGACCCCGGGCAGGCCGGGCTGCCAGCCGGGTGCCTGCGGGGAGTAAGCCGGCGCGGCCTGGGCGCTCGCGGGCAGTCCTGCCAGCGTGATGAGCAGGCACGCCCAGTTGGCGCTGGTGATCGTGCCGGAGAACGTGACCGCTGCCGTGGACGCCGTGTCCAGGTAGGCGACGGTGACTTCGGGACTGGAGCCGTTCTGGTAGCTCTCGACCGGGGTGAACGAGCCGAGGCCGGACGGGACGCCGCCGGCGGAGGCGTTGCAGATGACGCCGATCGCCAGCTCGGCGGCCTGCGCCAGCGTCCCGGAGGTGACCGTCGGCGCGGCGCTGGTGCCGTGGCCCGGGGTGGGTGCCTGGTCGACGGCATTCGAGGTGGCCACGCCGGACACGCCCGCGGCGACGACGTTCTTGATGCCGGACGTGCCGGAATAGGTGACGGTGATCGTATTGCTGGTCGTCAGCGCGCCGGTCGGGGTGCCCGCGCCGCCGGACCCGTAGTACGAGATCCAGATCTGGCCGAACTCGTTGGAACTGGACGCCGCGTCCGCCGCGACGTAGACATTCCCCGCGCTGTCGGCGACCCCGGAGATCGTCGCGCCGGCGGCGCTCGAGTTCCCGCAGGCGACGATGATGCAGTCGCCCGCGCTCGTGCCCGTGCCGACGCTGACCGGCTGCGAGGCAGCCGAGCTCGCGGTGCCGGTCGTCCCGATCAGGTACGGGGTGCCGAACGCCATCAGTCACCGCCTGCCCAGGCGGAGGGCGGCGGACCAGCTGGGCACAGCCGCCGCCTCCCGGCCGCTAGAGCGTCAGCAGGGGCATCAGCCGAGCAGCTCGCAGGTGAACTCGTCGGTGGTGATCGAGGTCAGGCCGGTGTTGGTCGCGATCGTCACGCCCACCATGACGGTCTGCGGGATGTTGGTCACCAGGCCGGTCGCGGTCTGCGCCACGGTGCGCGCCGCCGCGGTCTGCGGCATCGGCAGCGGGGCACCCGACGTCCAGGTGGTCAGCGTCAGCGGCGTGTAGATCCGGCCCTGTCCCATGATCTGCGCGTTGGTCGCGCCGACCAGCGGGCTCGTGAGCGCCCGGACGTGGCCCTCCCACTCCATCTGCCACGGCCACGCGGCAGCCGCGGTGTTGATGGCGGTCCACGCGCTCGCCGCCGCCAGGGCCGCCGGGGTGGTGGCGATGTTGTTGGTGGCCGTGGAGTTCATGTAGAAGCCCCACGTGACGGTCGAGGCCGTCGTCGACGCGATCACGTTGCCGAAGGCGCGGAGCCTGATCCGGGTGCCCTGGTTCAGCATGCCGGGCCAGAGCACGATCTGCTGGTTGGAGATGTCGGTCAGCGTCGCCGTGGTGAACGACGACGTGACGAGGCTGGTGACGCCCAGGTTCGGGACCGGGGCAGACCAGAGAGTGCCGGGCATTTACCGCTCCCTATCCCTTACCTGTGCAAACCTACTCATTCTGTGTAACGGTGAACGACGTGACCGCGACGGTCGCGCCCGCCGAGATGACCGCGGAGTTCAGGTTGATGTCGCAGCCGGACGTGCCGGCGGACCCGTCGAACACCACGGTTGAGTTGTCCGACTTCAGGACCCGGAACCAGGTTGTGGTGCCCCCGGCCGCGTTCGTGTCCGAGGTGATCGCGTTGGCGGTCGCCGTCACGACCCGCGATCCTGCCGCGCCCGAGGCGACCGACGCCGGGAATGCGGTCGCATTGAACCGCAGGGTCGCGCACACGGTCTGCGCGCCCACGGCGGTGTTCGCGTCCGTGGGCTGCGGCGACGTGTAGAACTTCAGGTAGCCGTTGTTCAGGAACGTCGAGCAGAAGCTGTCGACGGCCGCCTGGACCACGGCGTCGGTGAAGAACGGGTTGGTCGCGATGGCTACTCAGCCCCTCCCGGCATATCCTGGCCATCCGGTACCCCGGGCTTCGGCAGCGCGATGCCGCCGGATCCCGTGACCACCTGCGCGGGCTCGCCGTCCTGCACCGGCTCCTGCACTGGCTCGCTCACCGGCCCTCCTGCGCTGCTGCCCGTCCGGGCCACCGGTCCTCCAGGCGGGTGATCCGCTTCTCGTGGTCCAGCAGCTCCCGGCCGGTCTCCTCGCTGAAATGCTCGTAGGCCGCTGACAGCTTGCCCGTGGCATCGGTGTTCTTGTCGATGGAGTCCACCAGCTTCTGGCTGGACACGCCCTGCCGGTAGATCCACCGCAGGCCGAGCGCTATCGCCATCAGCGCGGTCACGATCGCGCCCAGTGCGGCCATCAGCGCCTCGAAGCCGGTCAGGTGCACGGGCGGTCCTCTCACCACAGGAATGTCATGAACGCCCCCTGCTGCGACGCGGGGAGCGCGGGAGGCGGGGGGACCGGGTCGGGCTGCCAGAACCCGGTGCCCGCCGGGGAGACGAACGGCCCCGGCGGGACGAAGACGACGGGGGCGTCCTGGGTGCCGGGCCCGGCGATCGCGGGCGGCTGGCCCTGGTCGTAGAAGTCGGGCTGCCAGATCTGCAGCGACGCCTGGTCCGGGCCTGGCGAGATGAACGGTCCCGGCGCGGGCATCTGGGAGCCGTCCGCCGCCGACTCATCCGGCGGCAGGATCGGGCCGGGCTGGCCGCCTGAGTAGAAGTCCGGCTGCCAGATCCCGCTGCTCCCCGGCGAGATGAACAGGCCCGGTGGCGACAGCGACGAGAAGTCCGTCGCGGTGGGGTCGGCGGCCGGGGTCAGCGGGAGCGGCTGGCCGCCGTCGTAGAAGTCCGGAAGGTACAGGCCGCCCGACGCGGGGTCCGCGCCGGGACTCAGGAACGGCCCGGGCGCGAACAGCGCCGACGGGTCGGACGCCGAGGAGTCCGGCGGGTTCAGCAGGGGCGGCTGGCCGGCCGCGTAGAAATCCGGCAGCCACAGCGGCGCCGGGCTGGCGCCGGGCGACGTGAACGGCCCGGGGGGCGCGAGGGAGGAGAAGTCGAACGCCGACTGGTCCTGCTGCGGCGTGAGGGTGAGCAGCAGCAGCGACCACGCCGCTGAGGTGACCGACGCCGACGCGGTCACCGCGCCGGTCCCGGACACCGGCAGGTACGCCGCCGTCGTGTACTCGTTATTCGTGCGCTCGACCGTGACCAGGGGAATCCACCCGGATCCCCAGCCGAACGGCACGCCGCCGGCGCTGGAGGAGGTGAGCAGCGCCAGCGCCGTCTCGGAGCGCTGCGCCAGCGGCGACCCGGACGTCACCGACGGTCCGGTCCCGGACCCGGACGCCGACACGGCCTGGTCCGTGCCGCCCGCGCCGGGGATGCCGACCGCGATGACGTTCTTCGTCGGCGCCGACCCGGAGTACGTGACGGTGATCGTGTCGGACAGGCCGAGGGCGGCGCAGTTCAGCGCCAGCCACTGCGCGCCGGGCAGCGACCCCGCCTGCGCGTTCGGCATCACCGCGTAGGAGTTGCCCTGGCTGTCGGCCACCGAGGTGACCGACACGCCGGAGGAGTTACCCGCAGCCCCGACCACGATCCCGTCGCCCCGTGCCGACGGGCCGGTGACCGGCGCGATGACGGTGACGACGCCGCCCGAGGGAACTGCGGGAGCGGGCGCAGCGATCACGTAGGGGGCCGAGCCGCCCGGGCTGCCGCCCGCGCCGGTGTCCTCGAACAGCGCCCAGAAGCCCAGGCCGGCCACGGCTCAGGTGCCGTAGATGTCGTAGGTGCTGTTGCTGCCCGGCGAGGTGGTGCCGCCGAAGCTCCCGGTGTAGTTGCCGTAGGTCTGGACGTACAGCCGGGAGTAGGTGGGCGCGGTCCCGTTGATGTAGACGCCGTAGCCCTGGTGCGGGCTGCCGTTCCGGTCGTAGCTGGTGCAGCCGTACGCCTGGATGTCGGTGAGCGCCGAGCTGATGTAGAACCCGTGGTAGGTGCCGTTCGCGGAGCCGTAGCCGGCCGAGTCGGAGTGGCAGCCGCTCATCGCGATCTTGCCGGCGGTGATGTACCAGTTGTGGTAGCTGGAGTCGATGGCGACCACGTTGTCGAAGCTGATCCGGGCCGCGCCGCCGGAGATCCCGTACCCGTGGGAGTTGTACACCCGGCAGTTGGAGTAGTTCGTGCTGCCGCCGGTGGCCTGGATGCCGCCCGAGGTGCCCGCGGTGCCGTTGCCCTCCAGCTCGATCCCGGAGCAGGTGGAGTCGATCAGCCCGGAGCCGTCGATGCCCCACCCGTCGCACAGCCCGATGTGGCAGTCCCGCAGCAGGGTGGAGCGCACCGAGGTGCCGAACGCGATCCCGGCGCCGGTCATGTTGATGATCCACAGGTCCCGCATGATGTGCTTCGGATCTGAGTACGTGAACGGCGTCTGGGCGGTCTGGGAGCTGCGGTAGACCCCGGCCAGGGCCGTCCCGTTGTTCTGGCCGTCCAGGTAGAGGTCGTGCAGCGCGGTGATCTCGGTATAGGTCTGGGCGTCCTGGATCATGTGCGATCCGGTGAAGCCGGACGAGGCGTTGATGTGCGTGCCGGCCCGGCCGAAGGCACCCCCGAGGTCCACCCAGGACTGGAGCTGGATCGGGTTCGCGATGTTGAAGTTATTGCCTGCAAGCAGCACCGACCCGCCGCCGCCCGTCGGGGCCTGCGATGAGGTCTGCCCGGTCGCCTGCACTGCGTTGATGGCGGCATTGATCTGCACCTCGTCGCCCGTGCCGTCGCACTGCCACACGTAGGCGTTGTCGGCGCTCACGCGCTCCAGGCTGGCCGGGCAGTCGCTGGAGTACACCACCGCCATGCCCGCCATCGCACCGTCCTCCAGGTCAGGGCCGCGGGGGGAAGGGGCAGCAGCAGCGCAGATCAGGTCATCGACTCCACGATCATCTGCTGGCAGGTCAGCGTGTTGGACGACGACGAAGTGCCCCACTGCGCGCCGAGGGTGATCGCCTTCGCCGACGTGGTGTCGATCGTCACCGTCGCCAGCGCGGTCGCGGGGATCGGGATGCGGCTGACCGAAGTCAGCGCCGTGGCGAGGTCCACGAACCCCTGGCACATGATCGTGCCCGACGAGCCGGTGGACCGGATCGTGGCGGTGAGCTCGGCCCGGAACGGCCAGTTCGTCGCGCCGGTCGTGGTCGTGGTCGCGCCAGTCGCCGCGAGCGCTGTCCCGGCCACGCCGCCGTAGTAGAACCCGAGCAGCAGCGTTGGCGTGGAAGTGTTGGAGAAGATCCCGAACGCGGTGAGCCGGATCGTGGCGCCGACGTAGCCGAGGAAGTTCGCCGGGAGGGTGATCTGCGGGGCGACGGACACATCGGTCAGGGTCGTCGACGAGGCCAGGGCCCCGCCCGCGCCTCCGATCGGGCCACCGACGCAAGACTCCCAAAACTGGGCAGGCACGACAAATCACCCTTTCCTGGATAGTACGGCAGAGGCGGCGTTGCCGCGCGATGGGAGCCCCGGTCAGAAATTGTGAACGCAGGCCACGCAGTACCAGAAACCGGACAAAGCGTTGAAAATGAACCCCAGGAAGTCGCGTTTGCTCGGCCCGGTGCTCAGCACCGGCTGGGGGATGTCCGTGCCGAACACGTACGCGCCCGAGTAGGCCAGGGTGCGGGACCCCACGCCGTCCTGGATGATCTCGACCGTCATCTTCTGGCCGTCCACCGGGTTCTGGGGGGTGCCCAGGGTGGCGTTCCCGATGAGCGTCAGCCGGAAGTGGTTCCCCGCTGACGCGTTGAGCGTGACCGTGGCGGCATAGGTGAGGGTGACCACGCCGGCGGTGATGGACGAGCCGCTGTTCAGCGGCCCTGTCATGGTGTCGCCGGTCTTCAGGACGCGATCGATCGCCCCGTAACCGCCAGCGACCATGTAGTCACCGCCAGCGACAGGGGCCTACGGGACCGTGACGGCCGTGGCGTCCTGGTAGTAGTTCCCGTTCCCGACCACGATGGTGTCGGCGGACTTGTTCGCGATGTTCCCGATGGGGCACTGCGGCTGGATGATCACAACCCCGGACGAGCTGCCCGCGTTGATCTTCACGGTGGACGCGCCGCTGCCCAGCCAGGTCGGGGAGCGGATCGTGGTCAGGATGCTGGTGGACTCCAGCGCGATGTCATAGTGGCTTCCCATGCCCGAGCCGCCGAGCCGCTGGTAGTCGTAGATGCTCGTGGCCGCGCACCCGGATCCGGCGGAGGCGTTCTCCCCGATGCTGATCAGGTCGTTTCCGACGGTCAGCGCCGCGAGGTCCCAGCAGACGACGCGGCGGATCACGGTGCCGCTGGCGGACTCGACCCGGATCATGCCGCCGGCCGGGTACTCGAAGGAGATGTCGTTCCACTCGTTCGCCCGGCACCGGACGTCGGTGCCGGAGTTCGTCGAGGCGATCCGGTAGTGGTAGTGCGTGGTGTCCCTGCCGTTGTTCCAGCAGTGGTTGTGCTCCCAGGTGTTCTGGTTGATCAGGGAGCCGTTGCCGGTGAGGATCCACGCCTCGATGGTCCGGGTCGCGCCGCTGACGTTCTCCCGGTTGTGGTCGAACTGGCACTCGATCATCTGGGTGAGGCCCTGGGCGTTCCAGATGGCGTTCCCGGCCGAGTTCTGGGTGAGCTGGCAGTGGTGCAGGTGCAGCCGGGACACCTTCGCGCCGGAGAAGATGTCGCCGCCGGTCGCGCTGAGCGTCATGTGGTCGATCTCGGCGCCGTCGATCAGGTACGACTGCGCCATGTTGAACATCGCGGTCCCGGTGCCGGTGATCGTCGTGGCGTTGTAGCCGGCCCCGTAGATCCGGCCGCCGGCGGAAGGGTTCAGCGGGGCCGTGATCCTGTAGGTCCCGGGCGGCAGGTACACCCGGCCGCTGCCCGCGGCGGTGATGGCCGCCTGGATCGCCGGCGTCGAATCGCCCGTCCCGGTGCGGTCAGCGCCGCCGGCGAACGCGGGCGACAGGACACTGGCCGGCAGCTGGCTGGCCATGGCGTTCAGCCGCTGCTCGGCGGTGCACAGCCGCTTCCCGTGGTCGCGGGTGACCAGCGCGGGCCGGTGCTGCGCCTGGCGAGGATAGGTCGTGATGGCTAGTCACCTGTCCCGGCCGGGCACTCGCACGCCGTCCTGAACATCGCGCTCATGTCGCCCAGCTGGATCTTGACGTACTCGGACGGCTGGCCTTCCCCCGGCGGGTAGGCGGTCCAGGCGACGACCCGGCCGGTGCCCTGGAACCCCGGCTTGCCGGGCGGCCGGGGCGGGTGCAGCGGGGAGGCGGCGGCGAACTGCGCCCACGACCCGATGACCGTCTGCCCGATCTGCGGGTACGATTCCGCGCCGAGGGTCAGCAGCGGCGTGAGCTGGGTGTCGGTGACCTGCGGCAGGTAGCCCTGCGCGTAGGACGCGAGCTGGGAATCAGACGACCAGACGGTCCCGGCCACCGACACGGCGAGCTCGGACAGCGGGTAGCCGGCGGCCAGGTCGGCGGAGTCCTGCGCGGTCCCGGCGTACGGGATGCCGGTCTCGGCATAGGAGTACGCGGTCGCGGTCACCGAGTTCGCGCTCGTGGACCCGGTGGCCTGGAAGGCGTAGTCGAGGACGTTGCCAGGGAAGGTGTAGACCAGCCCGGACTGGTCCGCGGGCAGGCCGAGCGCCGGGTAGCCGAGGTCGACGTTGGTGCGCAGGTTCCCGGCGGCGTCCTGGTAGGGCCGGAAGGAGTACTCGATGCCGTAGCCCTGGACCAGGGTGGCCACGGCGTCGGCGACGGTCTGGTACTGGGTGCCGTCGAACGTGATGGAGTCGGTGAGCCCAGACTCGCCGGAGCTGTAGGTGATCCCGGCGACCTGGCCGTAGGGCTTCCCGAAGGCGTACTGGATCAGGGTCCGCATCATGTCGAAGATGTCGGTGCCGGTGAAGACGAAGGTCTCGCTGAGCAGCCGGTGGGCCAGGACCGATTCCAGGGACTGGCAGCCCAGCGGCAGCATCCCCGACGCGGCGGACTCGTGGTTCCAGTCCCACACCACGCCGTTCCACGCGCACGCGCCGTTGATGAAGGCCCACAGCACGGACCTGCGGGGCGTCACCGCGCTGATGTTCACCAGGCTCATCGCCGGGGAGATGTCCGAGCGCAGGTTCAGCGCCAGCGTCCCCTGCGCCGCGCCGGAGAGGACCCGGCCGAACTGCTGCGCGGTGATCGGGAGGTAGTCGGCCAGGACCGCGCCCGTGAGCAGGTTCGTCGCCATGAAGCGGTAGGAAGAGATATTTCCCACCGCCCGTGGCTAAAGCTGCTACCGGTGCGGGCAGCCCGGGCAGTCGTGGCGCAGGCACGGGCTGGAATTCCGGTCCCGGTCCTTCCCCGGCCTGTGCCTGTACTTCGGGGAGGCGACGCTGCTGGTGCAGGTTCAGTCCTGCCGCAGCTACCCGGCGACGGTGCAGTGGGTCCGGGCGCGCTAGACGATCACCGGGGCAGCGCGCAGCACGCAGTTCTCGTGCGTCAGCCTGCCCCGCATCGCGCCCGTCACGGCAGCCATCGGGTTGATGCCCCACGCGCCGATCGTGACGCCGCTGGCCCCGGCCGCTGCGTCGTAGGTGCTGAGCGTCTCCACGGACAGGGTGAGCGTGTGCGTGCCCGCCGACGGCGTAGTTCCGGCCGCCGGGGACGTGAAGTACGAGGCGCACCCGGCGTCGCCGCCCTGCAGCGTATTGCCGGTGTTGTCCGATGATTTGAAGTACGTGCTGTCGACCGGGACGCCGTCCACCGAGATAGTGAGCTGGCCGTGGCCGGTCGACACGGCGGAGGTTCCGTAGATGTAGTCGGCCGGGACGATGTAGTTCCACTTCCAGTAGTATTCCCAGTCACTTTTCCCGTCGGCGGTGAACCTGACGGACATCTCCGTGACGGCTTTCCCGTCGGTGTTCGTGCCGGCGTTCGGGAACAGCGCGGGGCTGGTGTAGCAGCCGTAGCCGGTGCCCCATCCGATGGCACTGGCCCCGGCGGTGTTGATCCCGTTCGCCAGCCCGTGGTGCGACGAGGTGTTGACCACGCTCATGACCGGCGCGCCCGGGGACGCCAGGGCCCGCACCCCGCCGTTCATCCCGACTTTCAGCGCCCCGGCCGCCTGGTCGTACACGATCTGCGGGGTTCCGGTGAACGACGGCGCGGCCGAGGCCGTGGCGACCGGCAGGATCCCGCCGGGGGCCACCGTGCAGGTCCGCTTGTCGGTGATCATCCCGGCGGTGATGCTCGACGTGCCCGAGGCGATGCTGACCGCAGCTAGCAGGATCGACGCCGAGGGGGTGGCGGGCTGGCCCGCGTTCGGCGTGCCCTGCACGATCTCGATGTCGCAGTAGGACGACGGTGACGCCAGGTCGTAAACCCTCGCCACCACGATGTCGATCCGGGTGTGGCCGGACGAGTTCGACGCGATGGCCAGGTTCCCGCTGCTCATCAGCCCGAAGACGTAGCATCCGTGGCCCTGCGTCGGATGCGGCACGGCGCAGTAACCGGCCGAGATATTCACGCTCAGCCCCGACGCGGGCGCGGTCGCCTGCAGGCCGGCGGACGCACCCGGGAAGACGCCGCCGAGCGGCGCGACGGCGGTCGCCGTGCCCGCGTCCGCGACCCGGGTGCCGGACAGGAGCTGCCGGCCGAGAAGCCCGGTGAGCGTCATCCCGTCGCAGAACCACGGGGTCCCGAGACTGACCGAGGAGGCCACCTAAACCACGACCGGCGCGACTCTTAGCTGCCCGACGGCAGTGACCGAGGCGATCAGCGTCGTGGTGATGGACGAGGACGCTGACTGGAACGCCCACGTGATCGTGTGGGTCGCGGCCGACGGCGTGTTGCCCTGCGCGGAGGAGGTGTAGTAGCGCACCGAGCCGCCGGACATCGGGTTCGCGGTGTTCAGGATGTACAGGTCCGTCTGGTCGGCTGTGGTGCCGTCGATCTGCAGGAACACGGTGACCGCGAGGGGGAAGGTGCCGACCTCCCAGCCGGCCCACTTGGCGTAGATCTCGATGTCGGTGCTGCCGTCGGTGGTGACCGTCACCGACGCGATGGTGGTCAGCTGCCCCTGCGCCGAGGAGTCGGTCACGTTCGCGGTCACGGTCGACAGGGCCGGCGCCCACGGCTGGCCGCCGACGATGGACACCGACCCGGCCGAGCCGGTGCCCTGCACCAGCTGGTTCGTCGCGATGTCGTACATGATCTGCGTCGCCGGGACCGCCGGCGCGGCTGCGGCTGCGGGAATCGGCAGGACCCCGCCGGGCGCGACCACGTAGGCGCGCTCGTCGGAGATGTTCGCGGCCACCACGGACGACGTCCCGGCCGCGACGGTGACCTGCGCCAGGGCGAGGGAGTTCGCCGGAGTCGCGGGCGCCGACGGAGAGGAGGCCGGGACGCCGGCGAGGATCTCGACGTCGCAGTACGACGACGAGGTGCCCAGGTCGTAGACCCGGGCGATCACCAGGTCGATCCGGGGGTAAGCCGGGTCCGCCGATGCGACCGACAGGGTGACCTGGGTCATGGTGCCGAAGACGTAGCCGCCCTGCAGCGAGGAGGAGGAGTTCGGCACGCAGCAGTACCCGGCGGCGACCTGGACCTGCATCCCGGACCCGGCGGAGACGGCCATGGCCCCGCCGCCAGGGAACACGCCGCCCGCGACCTGGTTCGCCGCCGTGGTACCGAGATTGATTACGCGAGTGCCTATTTCGTAACTGCGCATCGGGTTCTGGCCGGTCATGCCCACGTCGTCGATCCAGCACGGGCAGCCCAGATTGATGCTCGCGGGCACCGCTCACCCGCCCCTCAGATCCAAGCGCTGCTCCAGCTCACCTGGATGCTGGCACCACCCGAGGGTGATCCGCCGAGGTAGACCTGGGAGGTGCCGGGGTACAGCACCCACCACGACGACCACGGGTCGGCCGGGGTGAAGGTGCCGTTGAGGAACGCCTGCCGGGCGTCCGTGTAGAGCACCAGCGTGTCCGTGCTGCCGAGGGTCAGGTTCCCGAAGGAGATCTGCTGCCCGGTGGTGCCGTTCACCGCGGCGGGCTGCCCGGCCGGCCCGGTGATCGTGATCACCGGCCGCGTCTCGAAGGTCCCCGAGTTGGTGACGCTGAGCGCGGTGGACGACGGCGGGGACGCGGGCGGGAAGGTGACCGGCAGGCCGGACGCGAACGGCAGCGCCAGCGGATTGCTCACCGGGGGCGGCACGATCACCGACGCCGACTGCGCCGGCGTGGCGTACTTGCGGGGGTCCGGGGCGACCAGCGGCACCGTGAACTCGACGTCCGCGAGCGTCGGGTACGTCTCGGTCACCGCGGCCTGGGCGTTGCGGCGCACGTAGGCCACCTTCGGGACCGGCTCGCCGTAGGTGAACGCGGCCAGGTCCGAGACGGGCACGGCCTGCTGCATGAGTGCCCGGGCCTGGTCCCGGAGCGCCTGCGACGGCGCCGACGCCAGGACGGTCAGGGTGATCAGGCGGGGGCCGTAGTACTGCGCGGCGGGGTAGCCGCCGTGGTCCGCCGTCCGCTGGATCACCGCGCCTGCCCCGGCCGGCGGGGAGTCCCAGCCGGTGACCTGCTTCAGCATCCACGCCACGCCGCTGGCATCAACCGAGCCGAACGGGATCACCAGCGGGCTGCTGAGGTAGGGCGGCTGGTAGGACAGCGACCCCGTCCAGAACCCGGTGTCCGCGCTGGTGACATTCGGAGCGAAGCCCGCAGCAAGGGGGAAGTCCTCGCAGATCGGGCCGAACAGGTCGTTGTCAGGCCCGTATGTCGCCGTCCAGTTCGCGGTGTATACCCCGCCGGCGAGAGTGGGCACCGGAATCCAGTAGAAGATGTAGGAGCCGGCTGAGATCCGGCACAGCATCCCCGGCTGCGGGCGGCCGGTGTCAGCGGTCCCGGTGTAGAAGAACGGGCCGCCGCCGGTCACGTCCGGGACGAGCGGAGCTTCCGAGCCGTACGTGACATCTAGCTGGAGCTGGCTCGGATCTACCAGGATTCCGCTTTGCGAGTCGTAAAACAGGAGCGACAGGGCGTAGACCTGGCCGGGGATCGCGGACTGGGGCGGCGAGAGGGTCATTCACTCTCCCTGCCGGGTCAGCCCGCCGTGCCCAGCTCGTAGGCGATCTTCAGCAGCATCGCCTGCTCCTGCTCCCTGCTCGGCGCCTGCGGCCCGAAG
>Ga0209517_10006073_pt1 | contig 15081 bp, 17 predicted proteins | sample PeaSoiMetSII2010_FD_187695 | JGI IMG/M metagenome (GOLD analysis project Ga0209517, IMG submission 187695) | Peat soil microbial communities from Weissenstadt, Germany - SII-2010 (SPAdes) (version 2) | ecosystem: Environmental > Terrestrial > Soil > Wetlands > Peat | place: Germany... | reverse complement strand
CATTAGGCGAACCGCATTCTGTTGAATGCCTGGAAACAGGAAGTCCGTAAACGCGGCCCCCGCAAGAGCCTCTTCGCGCATCCTGGTAATGTGCGCGCCGAGCTTCTTGGTCAGATATTCGGGCAGGTCAATTAGCCGGTCGCCAGTCTTGGGCGACCCGATAACGTCCCGCCTGATCGACTCACAAATAAAGTATTGGTTATTTGTGAGATCAAGGTGCTCACGGCGCATTGCCAGGCATTCACCCAATCGCATACCAGTGAAGGCGATTGTCTCCAGGATCAACGGATAGCTGCCTGGAAGGTGCTTGTATGCGGCTTCAAGCATCAGGTCGCGGTCTTTCAGCGAGAACGGGTCAGGCTTGGTCAGGTTCCTCTTCCGCTTTGGCGGCAAAATCTTCTTGAGCAGGCCCGCTGACGGGTTCTCATTAGTGTAACCCAGATCAATGGCCTCGTTGAATATGCCGCTCAACGTAGCATGCACCAATTCGACCGACTTTGCGGCCCTGATCTTCGCGGTCTCGGTCAAGGCCTCCCGCACCTTTGCCCTATTGATCCTGGACAGTGGCAGAAAACCAAGTTTCGGGTTGATGTAGTCCCTGACAACCTGAGAGTATCGCTCGTGGGTTGTTCCTGACCATCGCTGACGATTTAGGTTCAACCATTCGGCGGCTACTTCAGACAGCAGCCTTTCTTTGTCGTGCTCAACCTGGAGCAACCCCAGCTTCAGGGCGAGTAGCTCACCGGCCTTGATGGCCTTCTTGAAAGCCTCTTCTCCTTTCCCAAACGATGACCGTTTGCGTTTGTCGGTTGTTCTCAGCATAAGCTCCCAATTTCCATCGTCATTAAGGTTGACCCTCAAACCTGGGCAGATATGGTAAATGGGGCCGTGCGTTCCCTGGGTAACTGGATAATCAGCCATTCTTGACCTCCGCAACCACATCCCGCCAAATATCGTCAATTTGATTTGCTGGCGGGGTGTTCTCTGTTGCCGTGAAGCTGGAAAGCCAATTATCGAAATCATGTCGTCTAACCCTTACAGAACCGCGCACTTTGATATAAGGCATACCAAGCATTTTCCAATTTTGCAAGGTGCGAGTGGTAACTTCGGCGTAAATTGCCAATGTTTTCAGACTCATATATTCAGGAACCACATTGCTGGCGGCACTTGAAGTCATGATTACTCCTGGATGGATGGCAGGAACAAAGAACGCCCGGCTACAAAGCAGGCGTTCGAATTTGCCGGTCAGCTGGTCGCAATTAAAGGCGACCAGCCCTCGTTCCCGTTGGCTCCGTTGTTTTCCAGTAAGTCCCAGGTAGTTTGACCGTAGTTCCGAGTTTGTCTTTTGATTTCCGGGATGACGTGTGTGTGTGCGGCGCGTCGATTTTTGGCTGATTATTAGATCTTACCGTCTTGACTGATAATCTTAATAAGCTCAAAGAGACCTGAAGGGTTCCTATGATCCTGTCTTTCCAAAGTCCTTAAAGAGAATACAAAAAAGGGGGAGATCCCATTACTCAGCTTATTTTTGATTAAGTAGCTGAGATGGTTGCTATAAAGCAGTAAATGTTAGAATCTCTTATCTATTGGGATAATAGCGCCGAAACGGCTCATCATGGCCTGGTTCATCGCGTCTCGGAGTTCACTTTCGTATCTGGCTTTGACGATGAAACTGTCATGAATGGGCAGACAGGCGATTCCATTTTTGGCCAATCCCAGCATAATGTTTTCGGCTATACCTGAATCAACGAACTGAAGTTCAATCCCGATCCCAGAGTTGAAATATTTTCGTATCGGCTCATGCTTTGCGCCGAACATGCCCATGATCTCTCTGATGTCCTGGAAGCTGTACCCTTTTGCAACATCCTCATTTCGAATGGCCCTGATAGCTGACCGCTCGTTTTTGGCATTCAAGGTGATAATCAGAACTTTCTTCAGTAGCTCCCTCAGGCTGTGATCCAGACCGCCGACATCATAGACATCGCCTTCCGGCAGTCTCAAACCCTCCCGCAGGTACAAGAAATTGATGTGCAGTCCCGAATAGTCGAGTTCCGTTGTCGGCTCGCCATCTATGGTCAGGCGCTTCCTGAACTCTTTGGGGAGACCCTGAACGTAGTAACCGTAGAACCGGCCCCCATGGTCGAACCGACCGTTATTAAAAACCCGATATAAGCTTGTATTGGTGCAGTCGGGCATCATACCTTTGCGGGCAATCAATGCCATGCGTTCCGCATCTGAAAGTGAAAGGCGAACACTCGTTTGCCCGATCTTCGCGCTTATCTTGGCGACATTATTCTTCCACTTACTGGTTTTGACCGTCTCTCGGTAACCAACGAGAGAAGAGCGATCATCTGCGGCTCTCAGGACGATCTCATCGGGCCTGCTCCGGATCATCTCCTTCTTTACGCCGCCATGATTCATGAGATCAATCAGTTTTGGGCGGCCAATCATGCGCGAGCGCATGCCCTCACCGCGATCATGCTTGTAGTAACCGGGCTGGTTGAAGATGTAGCCAAGAGCTAACAGGGCATCTACAACCTCGATCATTTTGTGGTAACTGACATACTGTCCGTACCCTCGAATTCTGACGTAATTGCGCCTGTCCCTGCTGTATGCCAAAAACAGTTCGTGATGCTGGCCATGGGCAATGAACAAGTCCAGGATCACTTTTTTGAGTGTATCCTGGTATTCGACGCGTTTCTGATTGGCATTTCTCCTGATGTGCTGACTAAGCTCATCAAGAAGATATGCCGTTATATGGTTGACTGGGGCCTCGTCGCTCCACTTATGTGGATTGAAGGGCCTGCTGAAGTTCAAATCGTACATTCCGCACCTGTACCTCAAAGAAGAGGGCCATGGGTTTTACGTCCATGGCCCTCGGAAATAGGATTTGTGAACGGCTCTCGCCGAGAGAGAGGTTCAGCGGCGTGTCTGCATTGGGCCGCTGATTTCTCCTTCAGATTGATAGTGCGCGTACATGCCGACGCTAATTGATAGCTGTTGACTCTTCCGATTGATTGTCCGGTTCTTCATCGTTGAAGTTAAAATCCGGGAACATCTTTGCGGCCTCTTCCCTCGATATTGGCGTCAACAATTGTGTGAGCCTCTCAACGGCTCCCATATCCTGTTCCTCATCGCCCACGAACGGACAGTTCAGGTCGTCGATGCGTAGAGACTCCCGAATACCATCATGGCTAATTCTTAAGCCCTCCATAATTATCCGATACTGATACACAGATTGGCCAGGCAGGCGGCCTTCCGACAATTCTTTCAACAAATTCACGCCAACATTTCTTGCAGACCGGTAAACTTGGAACTGTTCATGATTGGCCTTTCGCGCGAGGGCCTTATAATCTTCCTTTATCTCCTCCTCTACCTCCTTAATGGCCTCGACTTTCAACTGCTCAGGCCTCTTCCAGTTATGTTTTGTCGCACGCCTGCTAATCGTTTCCGGGGCGACATCGTACTCAGTTGCGAGGTCTTTTGCCTTTTCCCCCTCTAAATGTCTTTTTCTGATCTGGTTCCATATAGCGGGCGAAAGCCGCTTACCTTTGCCGCTGTTCATTGCCATTCCTCCCTCATCGTTTGCAAACGCTTCAGGCAAAGTGGATGTTTTCGGGAGAATGCTTGAACCATCTTGCGATCCTCATCATCTGTTAGCTTGGAGGCCACGATCCGAGAGAGCAAAGCCAACATAGAGTCTATTTCTTTGAATGTAGCAGTTCTAAGTCTGCCCAACTCTGTACTGGGTTTGCTTGCATTGACAGATTCAATACGCGTGAACGACAAAATCAGGGCGTCCAGAGACCCCAAACAAAACTCTAAATGTCGCTTGTTCTGTGCTATGAAATACTTCACAACTCTTCCTTTCCTAAAAAGGGGTGCTTAGATATGCCCCATGTCCTGATCGTGTTGAAATCGGCCCGTGAGTGGCCGTTTTTTCGCTAATCGGACGTATTTTTCGCCCTGTCCCTGCCCGATTTGGGTTGGTGCCAAGTCGGCACTGATGCAGGCTGCAATCAGTCGATTCGCATCCCCGGACTTCGGACGGTGTGCCGCCGACGCAATCCAGACACCGCCGCCTTATCGCCTTCACTCGTGAGCCGCCTTTTTCGGGCGTCTTACCGAACCGAAATGGCCATAAGGGGCATTTGGTTGATCTGCACTCTCGAACTTCGCCCGGTTGACCGGAGCAGCACCAAAGACAATGGTCTCGAATATTACTTAGGGGTGTTGCCATCTGTAGCTTCAAGCCCCTTTCCGTCCTTTTCACGGCCCTTACGTTCAAGGTCGTTTTGTCGCGTGCCGGACAATGCTTCATGGGTGCGCGCCTGGTAAAACAAGACGTCAAACACGCTGTTTTCCGTCTGTAAACTCGGCAACATCGCCTTGAGCATTTCATTCACAAGTTTGGATCGGCTGACCAACAAGCTTCCAGCCACTTTGCCGAGCTGTTCTTCGACGGTTTTATCAAGACTAAAAGCACGAACTACACTCGCCATAGGAATCAGTCTCCTTTCGTTGTTAAACAATTTTCAATAAATGTTTATAGTATTTGGCCAAAAAAAAGCTTCAGACCTAGGTGAGGGCTCCTGGTCTGAAGCTTTGAGCGCGGAATGCGCCGAAAGTAACATGCTCTATAAGTAAGTGTCGTTCGGGAGCAGATTTTCCGCTAAGACACTAAAGTTTTTTCAATTCGCGGATTATTTTTCTCTGCTCTGGCCTCTCCCTGGATGCTGCCAGTTCCGTCACATCTGGTGCATGCGATCCCGGTCAATGTGCCGTTGCTGGTCAGACCCCATCCGGTTCCATTACAATCAGAACAAATTTCACATGCCCCCAGTCTTCCATCTGTATCAAAGAAGGCTGCACGGTTGAGGCGGCCAAGCCATAATCTGAAGTTCTCTGCGGCCTGCCTCGAAACGGCAAGCAGCATGGCCTTGTCGAGGCGTCGAGGGAGGTTCAATGCTGACTTATCGATCCCTGTCCTAATCTCTGGATCTTCTCCAAGCTCGTTCAATTTTCTTAAGGCATATTCCCTGGAGTCTTCGAGGTAGTCATCCCCATGCAACGCCCATTCAAATGCCTTCTTGGTCTTCACAAAAATCTCATATGCCCTACTGTTTCCGATCCGTCCCTTGCTCCTGGCCCTGGGGTGCTCTGATTGGATGATCTTTAACGCAGCTTCCTTCCCTTCATCGACCCAAGTCATGAGCACCTTGCGGTCGAATTTATCCAACGCCCCTATCATGCGATGAAGGTCAAAGAACGTTTCTGCGGCATCTTGTGTGTCAATCCTATCGGATGCTTGAAATACTCGGTCATTACCTGTGAGCCACGCCAACCGGGAAAGCCAAGTTTCAACATTTCCAAGTCTGCGGAATATGGCCTCTCTCCCTTTTCTATTTCCAACAGGCAACAAGAACGATTTCAGATTATCGCTTTCCAGTATACTAGGGGGCTCAATTTCACCGGCCCCCTCTTTGTAGAACGTCAGTGCATGCTTCGCATCGTGGAAACGCATCCGATCTCCTTATCTCTTTTGGCCCTTGGCTACACGATCCAGAAAGCCATCAGCCTCTCCGGGCGGATGATCGAATCTCCAGTACCCCTCTGGAGAGGCCGAAGGCTCTGCCGCAAAAAATCATCAATGTTCATATGGTCTCCGCACTTATGATGTCCCCAGTCTAGACGTCATAGTCAACACTCTTATCTACGAATGTACTTTTGGCCTCATCATCAGGATCAATCGCCTGTATTATATCGGCTGCCACGTCTCGCACAATCCACAGCCCGTTGATATATCCATGCTTTCCGAACTCCTTTAGGATTTTCAAGGCTTCAACTATCATTTCTTGCATCAGTGAGGATTCATCGCGATCCTTCTTGGCCTCTGAAATCTCTTGCGGCTCGGCAACATTCTCGTGCTCTTTGCTTACACTGAGAGCTTCAATTTTTTCGACACGACTTGTTTCTCCGACCGCCCTCATCTCCTTGGCTATTTCCTTCTTGTCCAGCAGGGCAATCCTTGTCTGCTCACCATTAGGGAGGGCAAGCAGCTTACAGGCCGCAGATGCTGCAAGCTTGCCTTCTTTCCAAGCTTTGACCAATTCGGGCGAGCCTTTCTGGATAACCTTCTCGGCGCGATCAATCATGCTTGCACTTATGCCGGGGAACATCTTGGCCGCCTGATCGCGGGAATCACCAATCTCCCGAGCCGGTAAATTGACCGGCTCGGCATTGCGATTCCGCTTCAAATTTGCCAATTGCCTCTCCTTTGCGCCTTTGGAGATCAGCCGTTTCACTTCCACTGCGGCCACTAAATACTGCGCCTTGCTAAGATGCCTTCGGTTCTTATTCAGCTCGACCACATGGTTAGGAAGGTCATTGTCATCACCAAGGAAGGTTCGCATCGGCAGGTGGATTTTGGGATTCGCGAGTTCCAAATAAGCCCGATAACGATTCCTACCGTCGATGATCCGTCCATCCTTATCCAGCCAGATTGATTCCAGAATTCCCCTCTCCTTAATCCCTGCTTTCAGCGCCTCAAAATCCTCGCCGACCATGAGAGGGAAGAGTCCGGCGACCTCGTGCTCCTGCAACTCAATAAGCCCCTTGGCCGTTAGAGGGAAGAATCCGGCACCCTCGGATCGAGTCTCTTCTGGGGTCGAGCCAGTGTCGTCTGCCTCTTCTGTGACGATTTCATTGCATCCCGTGTTCTCGCAAACTTCTTTGTTGGCCTGCGTCGAGGTATCAAGCGCAAGGCTTTCTGCCTCAAAATCCATGTTTAGACTTCCACTTGTCCCAAAACCCGTGCTTGCCATCACAGCACTCCTTAAGTTGAGAAAGAATCCAAGCCCAGACTGAGAGCCTGCGCGCTGGACAGTGAATCAAAACCATTCGGCTCGCTCTATACTTCCCTGGGCTTAACACCAAAATATTGTCAAATCGATTTATGAGTATTTCTTCGGCGCTCACGTCGAAGATCACCCCGTCTGTCTCGTCAATTACCTGGAGCGCTTAAGAGGCAAACTGTGCGAGGTAATCTATATGCTCATACTCCTTCCGTGTTGAAGTCTTCGGGCAAACGACACCCTGTCGCCAGATGGTTTGTCCGCCAACATCCGGTTGAAGCGTCTCAACAACTTTTGAGTGAGAAGCTTTCCGCCACGAAGAGCCCTCACCCCTTATTCTTTTTTCAATGAGCGCGAATTGGAAACACCTCTGAAGGTGATCTCTTTATCAACCCGCTGTCTTCCTGAGCCTGATCTTCCATCCCAAATTGCCAACCGCCAGCCCATAGCCAAAAAAGAGCCGGGGAATTGGATACCCCGGCGTCTTCGATGCAGGATCGTTCCGCTATTAGTAGAGCTGCTTGCTCGGCTCGCATCGATCACAGAAATAGATTTGACCTTCATCTTCCATGATGATTTCTTGCTCCGTCATTTCTCTCCATTCTTCTGTAGTCATGCATTCAGAGCAAATGACTTCTCCGTCCCTCCCGAAAATCCCGCGAATCTCTTCTCTTTTATAAACGCCCATTTACTCCCCCCTTTGGTTTGATACCCGCTCACAAATCCCCATGGAGCATTTCCTCGCCTGTAAGACCTGCCTCGTAACCAGTCAGCCTCAAGATCATAGAAATATCACAGAGTCTACGCTGCCAGGCTATACAGGAAAGTCTGCGCCTCATGGCTTCTCGTGCTCAACCACTTCTTTCCATTCCATATCTCTATTTCCAGGAAAGCTGCCACTCGGATGGGGGCAAAAGAGGCATACCACTCGCTAGGATTCCCGCCCATTCTCCTCCCGCTTGCCTCCAGTCCCTCTGCATGGTGCTCGGAAATCCCCGATTTCTTTACAAATCCATCCCAATCGAAAAAGCGAACGGCTTTGGGGTTGATTTCAATCCGCATTGGAATAATGCCAGCCCTAAATAGCTCATCCTTTGAAAGCGGCTCAGTTTGCTTGCCATCCCTTCCCCTAAGCGCCTTATTGGCGGTTTCCTCCCACTTCGGATTCGTCGAAACCCATGCTGCTTTGCGCTCGCCCGGTTCCGTGTACAAACTTGCAGTCCGGATGTGATCGTCAACCAGGATACTCCCCAATCTGTCATAGGCCGTGTAATGCCAAAGTCTGTTCCCATTCGTAACCTCTGCAACTGATCGTCCAAGGGTTCCAACTCTTCTTAATAAAGTCCTTCGAAAGCTCATGATTTTCTCCAGCTTGGGTTATTCGTTTTTGTCCTTGTCTTCCTTAGCCGAAATCCTCCAGGGCGCATTTCCGGCAATTTCCTCAAGAAAAGTCTTCTTCGGCGGCTTCTTTTCTGGCCCTTGGCCTATGGGTTCTCCTTTGGTCTCAATTTCCCGCGATCCCTCGACCTCCAACTGCCCCTTGTATTTCTCTATCACCTCCTTCATTTTTTCGGTCGCTACGACTTCGAATTCCTGAATCATTTGAGCCATGGTCGCCTCGAACTCTTTTGGTTCTTCGGTCTGCCTGTGACCCTCAGCCTTTCTGGCCCTCTCCTGGACAGGCCCCTCGTAGCCAAACCTGGAATGAGGCGGGTAGGCTCTGTCAGGGGCCTCCCTTTGGATATGTTCCTGTACCAAGACAAAGGTTTCATCATAGACCAGGCTTATGGCCTCCTCTACAATTTGAGTCTTTGTGGTGCCATTGACCTCGGCCAAGATTGCTAGCTTGCTCGAAACGAGATCAGAGAGACGAATGTTAAGCGGCTTGTGCGGTTTTGCTTTTCTTGCCACTGTCCACCTCCATTTATCGGCCGGATCAATCGTACAGCAAAACGCTGTGCTATAGCCCGATATCTACACATTATTTTTGAGGGTGTCAAGCGGAAAAATCAAAATATTTTTGTAGGGCAGAATTCTTGGATCGAGCGAAAGATTCACTCAACGGCAGCATGTCCAGCTTGAAACAACTGTGAGTTGGAAGCTCACAGCGGTAAGTCATGATTTGGTCTGTGAAGCCTTCATCTAAGGAATTTGGGATAGCGGAGGATTGTTCCTCGGAAGGGTTGTGAGGGGCTTGTCTGCATTGAATCCGGGTTTGATAAAATTCCACCGACCCGACCTGTGAAGGATACCGGAAGCAATTGCTCCCGGTACCGGCACTATGTGGGCATATTTCTTGTAAGGAGGCTTTTTTTTGGCTCGGGTTTTTATGGAGCCCCGGTAAATGCCGTCAACGGCCTCACTTCGCAAGATCCTCAAAAGCAAATGCTCATGCCAGTTTTCGTCAAAGCCTTCCCTGAGGAGGGTTGACTTCATGACTTGGGCATCTGTGGGCTCCGGGCCGTGGGTAGTTGATCATAGTTTGTCCTTTGTGGATGAACCCTGAGCCTCGTAAGAGATTGTGATTGAATAGAGCCCAATGGTCGGAGCCACGTATGCACGGAGATAGCCCAAGGTAATCTTGGTTGCTGGCAGGCCCCATGAAGTATTGAATACTTCAGATTTGGCAGGGAACTTATCCGGGATGTCCTTGGCGATAGCTGGCCCATATTTCTGTTCAAGCAGCCCGGCAAGTTTCCTGTAATCATCATCCAACGGGAGGTTAGATTTCTGGCTCATAAGTCGGACTTTCTTCAAACCCGCCCCGCCCATGTAGAAGTTGACACCGAATGTCAATCGATCTATCGCATAGGAATCAATCTCATACCCGCCTTCCGCATTAGGTTTGATCTTCCCGGCAAACGCCTTCTCAAGCTCTGGCCCGGTCATGCCCCACTTGGCGTCCGTCCAGCCATTCTGATCTTGTGCGGTTGCGAGAACAGGTGAACAAAAGGCCCCAATGGCCACGATCATGAACAAAAGTCTTTTCATAATTTCTCCCTTGGTTGTCCCATGTAAGAGTCATCAATTCCCTTAATAGCTTGAATCCAGAGCAGCAGTGGAGTGCCGCTCCAGAGACTAAGACTATAGTCTCTGGACAGCAAGGGAAAAATAGAACTACTTCCTCGATCATGTTTGGGGAAGAATTACAAAAAGCACGGAAGACAGCCCGTATGACCCAGGAGGAACTCGCTGCTAAGGCAGGTCTCCATCCGACGTACATTAGTCTTCTGGAGCGCAATCGGAAATCTCCAACCCTGGACTCTCTTTTCCGGATTTGCAGAGCTTTGGGTATTTCGGCATCAAGCTTGATCGAGAAGGTCGAGAAGAACTCAGTCCATAGTTGAGCGCCCCGGTCTTCAATATGGGCAGGATGCGCCCTATTTGCCTTTCTGAGCCACTTTCTCCAGGCGACCCGTACACAAAAAATATGCCCCTTGGAGATTGCCCTTTGAGACCTATAAGGCCAATGCTCCTTTTCCGGTTCGGGTAGGATTACCCGCAGGCTATGACCTCGGAGCGCGGTCTCATTCCTGATCGGAAAGTTTCTGTCCAGGCTTTCGTCGTTGTTTCATAGTCGAGTCTTTGCTTCCTCCTGGGAATTCGATTTCAATTTTGTGTTTTCTTTATTGCAATCATGAGTTTCAAGTCATCGGAATCACTACAATAAAAAACCTGGCCATTTTGGGTCGGGTCGGTGCTTTCAATGCCAATTTCAGGGCCATCTGGCGAATTTGTGACTGTTTCTTGACCGCAATTGATCTCGGCTCCCGTATGTGCCGGGAATGTTTGCTGCGTCATAAATCAAGATTTTTGACACAGGATCAAAGCACTATTTGCCGTTAATTATCTTTGTCGGTTCGAAGTACCTTTTCAGCGGCGTCTTTTAGTCGCTCCTCGATGTCCTGTGGGTTGATTGGGTCATTGTGCCCAATGCGAAGCACCATTTCCTCACGAATTTCGCCGTCCTTCTCAACACGGCGAACTATCAACTCAATCGGAGCGGATCGCGTATCCCCCTTTTTTACACCTTTGGCACGCGCCTTGATAATCGTTATGATGAGATCAATAACACTTTTGGCTAGAGTGATACCGGCAGTTGTCATAGCAAGATAGACAAGGAGTTCCGGCCCGCTCTCATGTTCCTCAAAAGAAAACTCTTGGTCGGTCATCGGGATCGCGAGAAGCTGCCGATCAATAATTTCGAAAGCATGGGGTGAATGCTCGCGATGAAAACAGCCCATAGCTACCCGGACTTTAATCGAGACCGCAACTTCTTCCGACTGAGAAGGTCTGTTAGCCTCAAAACTTAGCATACGGTTGCGAAAAGTATGTTCCCAAGAAGCAGCCATTAATTCATCTCCTTTGTCGCCGTGTAAATGACAGTATACCTAATATCGCGGAGTCCTGGATAGCGCTGAATTAATGTTTGGTCGGCCAGGGCGAAACCGCAAGCGTGCCGGAACATCATCAACAATAAACAACGGTCGCGGGCTTCAAAGCGGCTTACTTGGAGGCGGCCATGAGCTTTTCAACCTCGCGCGTGGTGATATGTTATCAGTCGTTCGTCGTTCCCGACTTAATTTGTATCAAAGAAATTATCATCAACCACTTTGACCTCATAAATATCTTTCACTTGAACTCCGACTCCATATTGATACAAAAGTTCAACCAATTTCTTTCCATCAATCAGAATTATTGTATGGTGCGCATCATGTGCTTTTTTTATTGCTAGTTGATCAAATTTAGAGGTTGTAGCAAATATTCCTTTGGTTGTATCTCCACTCATTGCACCTATGAAATTCCGAATATCCTTTTCTCTCACCTTATTGTCACTATATCGTTTTGCCTGAATATAGATTTTTTCTAGGCCCAATTTATCCTGATTCATTATTCCATCAATCCCGCCATCGCCGGTCTTGGATGTCTCAATGAATTCCCCATACCCCATTCTATTTAGAAGTATAAGAATAACTTTTTCAAAGTAAAATGGGTCTAAACTCTTAAGTTTTTCTAACAAATCAGATTTAACTTGAGTTTCAATCGCTGTAAATCCAGAATCTATCAAGTCTTGAGGTGACGATCCTTTTATTTCAAGATCTTCTAAGGCTTTAGTCTTTTCTTCATTGTAGAAATTGAATATGCTAGAGTCGTTCACTATACTTTCCAAACTAATACTGTCGTTATTGGCGTCTTTCCCTTTTTTAGTAATCTGTACTTTGCCTCTCTCTGGATAATGAATATATCCACCTTTCTTTAAATACGACTTTCCCCAAGCTATTCTATTTAGTATTAACAAATCGCCACTCTTGGTCTTCTTCTCTAATAATTCCTTAGGAATGCCAGAGTAATATTTGTCAAATACAATGTTAAGTAGCTCTCTATGCAGGAGTATTTTACCATCGGCGAGTACTTCCAGAATTGGCCTAAACGTTTCATGAAATTTTGGTATATCCATAAATGTTAATCCATTGGACACCTTACAACCTTGTCCAGTTTTCGTTTTCCGCCGTTAGGAGGAAGCTAGCAATGCCTTCTTCACTACTTCCGCAACCGTGTCTTTGTTGATTCCGAGCTTCTTACAGTAGCTTGACTGAATCCAATCTGAGAGCTTCTTTGTCCCTTTGCTTGAATTGCACGCTACGCAACATCGGGCAATATTCTCACGACTGACGATACTTGCGTCGTTGATGATGTGTTCCCACGTTGCCACAGTTTTCCGGAGGCCATGTGGGGGCATCTTCTCGATCATTTGGATGCCGCAATAGACGCAAGTCTTGTCACGTTCTATCACTTCTTTTTCGAGCCAGTCGGGGATGCCCCAATTGTTCACGCGCCCTCCTATAGTACGGCAACACAGGCCGTTTGTCTTTTGTCCAGCTTTGCCACTTTGCCGCCCTATGAAAATTGCAGCTTTGCGAGCCAGTTCCCCGCACACACGGGACAATTTACGCTCTTGTCCAGTTCTGTTTTCCCGACATGCAGCTTGGCGAGCCACACAGCTTATTTCCAGAAAATCCTAAGAATCCATCCGGTAGCAGTAATAATTGCCGAAGCAAGCGCAATCATTAAACTTAATTCGGCAGCGTGACGTCGAACAAAACTCTCATCTTCCTTAACTAGGAGCACAGCCGAAGGTAGCAACTTTGCTTTCGCAAAGTACAAGATTACGAGCGTAATCGTGACGGCCAGCCAACCTACATATATTAGATTTCCAAGAGATTGTCCTTTGGGTAGCAACAACCCTGCAATACTTGGAATGTTGGCGAAAATAATAAGTATCCATCCGATTGGCGCTAACACAAACCAGTGATACCAAAGCTTATTGGATTGAAGAAATAGATATGTCGTTTCGATTGCTCCTGCGCACCACGCTTCAGTTTCCGCCGTCGCGTAGACCGTAGGCGAGAAGCCCCCAAAGAAATTCGGATTTGATCTAATCGAAACTCTACGCCAGTCACCATCGGCCGTATTTTGCGAAATCCATAATGTAAAGTTGGTGATGCGACCTGGAAGCTCGGGTATTGCTTTAATTCCTCGATGCTGTTGAAGCTGAGACTTTCAGACTGCATCCTAATATCGATTGAGCTATTGACAGTTCTCGCGTTATCAAATAGCGGCAGCAGTCGTGCCCAGAGGACTTCCAGTTCGCCTATCCCAAGCGAGAATGCTGGGAGTTTCTTTTCACGTGCAACTTCTCTTTTCAATTCACCTTTATCCTAGTTTCTTGAGTGTTGGGTTGCTCAGTCTTGGGCACGGTTTTTTATGATATGGAGACAAAATACAACAAACTGTCCAACTTTGCCCGTTGTTTTTACAGGCTTTTCGCTCGCTGGCAATTGTGCCCGGAAAGCGTCACCAGTCGGCCCGATTCTCTTCCATTATTTCGGGCAGGAAGCAGCCCTCGTCTTCCGTATGGACAGCTTTCTCTATCCGGTAGGCCACGAGGATCAAGTTCACCTTTGGCCAACCTGCCCGATGCAAATGGCCCCAAATACGAAAAGCAGGAGAGAGATAGGAGGGGATAGAGGTAGGATGGGAAAGGCTGCCAGAAGACAAATAAGTCCGAAACATCCCGATAGACCACGGGAAAATAATCGCAGAACTCCGAAGCAAGCCCCCATGATCCAGAATATGCCCTGGAGTATGTCTTTTATTATTGCCCTCGATATCTCCCTTAGGGTCTAACGATCCATCGGCGGCAAATTCCGTGCTCCCGCTGCATGATTGAAACATCAGACCTAAACACAGGTGGGTATTGCTTGCCGTTCTTTATCTCTTTCCAATAGAGTTCACACGCTTGAGGGTCACGCCGTTCCAGGTGCGTTACCAAGTGGCAGCGCCAACATAATGGCTCGGCATATTTGAGGCTCCCATACCAGGGGCTATGATAGGTTCCGAGTCCCTGCTTTTGTCCGCACCGATTGCAACCGATCTCGCGAAATGGCTTCAGTTCACCCCTTGCAATTGCATCGTCAATGAGCTTGCAGAATGCCATTCTTTCCTCGTGCTGCCAACCTCTGAACTGTGCTAATCGGTATCCGGCCATTTACACCTCCATATTTGACTAAGTATTCCAGACATCGCTAACACATTGCTCCAATCATATTTATAGCACCTCACCAATGATATACAATGTATATAATATGTGCCTTATTTTGTAATTGATTCGCCAGTTTGTTCTATATAATGTCTACAATTTTACAGTTTTGTAGACATATTAATGCTTGCATCAAATACTGAGTGGTATATTATTAGAGCTAGATATATAAACAAGCTAACACGAAGGAATTTAGATGAAGGCTTTTGGTTACATCCGAGTAAGTGGTAAAGGGCAGGTTGAAGGAGATGGCCTGATCCGTCAAGAGAAGGCCATTAGAGATTATGCCGCTACCAATGGGATCACCATTGAAAAGCTTTACCGCGAAGAAGGCGTCTCCGGCACACTGGAAGTCCGGCCCGCCCTTGCGGACATGATGGTCTCCCTTGAGATGAATGGACACGGCGTCAGGACAGTCATCATTGAACGGGTTGACCGCCTTGCCCGTGACTTGATGATTCAAGAAACCATTATCGCTGATCTCAGGGGAAAAGGTTTTGATCTCGTTAGCGTCCATGAAGGAAACGACTTGTTGAGCGGTGACCCTACCAGGACTCTTGTCAGGCAGGTCTTGGGGGCGATAGCCGAATATGACCGTACAATGATTGTCCTGAAACTACAGGCAGC
>Ga0209517_10006071_pt1 | contig 15083 bp, 14 predicted proteins | sample PeaSoiMetSII2010_FD_187695 | JGI IMG/M metagenome (GOLD analysis project Ga0209517, IMG submission 187695) | Peat soil microbial communities from Weissenstadt, Germany - SII-2010 (SPAdes) (version 2) | ecosystem: Environmental > Terrestrial > Soil > Wetlands > Peat | place: Germany... | reverse complement strand
ACCAGCTGAGCTTTTACCCGGACACTCCGGCAGACGACCAATATCACACGGTCAAAGTGAAGACTGTGGACAAGAAGGGCCTGACGGTTCGTGGACGCACGGGCTATCTCTACAGCAAGGAGCCGGCAACGCCGAAGGCGCGATTCCAGCAGGCAATCTGGTCGCCCGCGGACGCCGGCGAGATCGGGGTCACCGCGACGGTCGGCGTGGAACAGGACGGCGCCCATGTGAAGATCAGGATTGCGGCCGCGGACCTCGGTCTGGAACAGCGCGGCAGCCGCTGGATGGACAAGGTGGACATCTTCTTTGTGCAGCGCGACGACGCCGGCCTGCATGCTGAACTGGAAGGCCAGACGCTCGGTCTCCGGCTCCTCCCCTCCACCTACCAGAACGTGCTCGCAACGGGAGTTCCGTTCGAGCAGGTGGTGACGGTGAAGCCGGGCACAGGCACGCTCCGCGTGGTGGTGCTGGACGAGAATTCCGGACGCATGGGATCGGTGACCCTTCCCGTTCCCCCGGCCCGGTAGCGTCAGTCCTCACTCCAGCCCAATCACCAGCCGCTCGCGTGCAGCCACGCCCTGCGCTGCCTCAAGCCCTTCCCTCCCCAGCCTCTTGGCCTGCTCCTCGCCGTTGAGCACGCGGAAAACCCCCTCGGCCAGGGCCTGCAACTCATCTTCGCCGGGATAGACGATGATGGGCGCAATCCAATCGAGGTATCCGCGCAGGCGGCTCACCGCTCGCTTAGAGAACGCCATGCCGCCGGTCAGCAACACGGCGTCCACCTTCCCTTCGAGCGCCGCGGCCATCGCTCCGGCCTCTTTCGCAATCTGGTAGACCATCGCTTCCCACACCAGCGCGGCCTGCTCGTCTCCGCCATCGATCCGCCGCTCCACCTCGGTCAGCTCGCGCGTGCCCAGGTAGGCGAACAGGCCGCCATCGCCAAAGACATGGCGGTCAATCTCCCTTTGCAGGTACTTCCCGCTGAAGCACAGCTTCACCAGCTCCCTTGCCGGCAGGCCGCCCGTCCGGTCGGGGCCGAACGGGCCTTCCTCGATGGTGTTCGAGTCGATCATCCGCCCATTGCGGTGTGCCGAGACGGTGATCCCGCTGCCCATGTGCGCCACAATCAGCCGCAGATCCTCGTAGGCGCGGCCCTGTTCCCGTGCAAACCGCCGCGCCACGGCCTTGGTGTTCAGCGCGTGGCCAATTGCGGTGCGCTTCACCAGCGGCGACCCGGAGAGCCGCGCGCATGGCTGCCACTCGTCCACCGTCACCGGATCCACGATGTAGGCGTTCACCTCGGCCGCTCGGGCAAACTTCAGCGCCAGCAGCGCTCCCAGGTTCGAAGCGTGCTCGCCCAGCCGCGCCAGCTTCAGCTCCTCCACCATCGCCTCGTCCACGAGATAGGTGCCGCAGGCCATAGGCGGCAGCAGTCCGCCGCGGCCCGCCACCGCCGCAAATCCCTCGAGGGCATAACCGGCTTCTGCAAGCGCATGCTCAATCATCCCCGCCCGGTACTCCAGCCGCGCCACCATCGGCCGCCCGCCAAAGCGAGCAATCTCCTCGTCTCCATGGCGGATGCTCCGCACCCATTCGGCGCCCTGCTCGGTATAAACCCCCAGCTTCGTCGATGTCGATCCGGGGTTCAGCACCAGCACGCGCCTGCTTTCGCTGCTCAAGAGTTCACGCCCCTCCTGTTTACGCTTAAAAGGCCAGAGAGAGTTTAAACGGTCTGCCGAAGGGCTGCGCGCCCGGGTTTTGGCGGTGCATGGCGAGTCCGTCCCAAAACGGGACCCGCGCGGCCTTCCTCTGCCGCCGCCAGTCCCATCCTGCCCGGCCGAATTCTCAATCCGTGCTACACTCTATTCAATCGTAGAATTCGATCTGAAGTTCTTGCCTGTTCCGGTTACCGCCTACTCGCAAACTTCCACATTGCGTTCGCGGTAAATCAGTATCGAAGGAGTAACACACAATGGAACAGGGAACAGTCAAGTGGTTTAACGACGCCAAGGGTTTTGGATTTTTGAGCCGCGAAAACGGCGAGGACGTCTTCGTCCATCACACCGCCATCCAGTCGAACGGCTTCCGTTCGCTGCAGGAAGGCCAGCGCGTCCAGTTCAACGTGACCAAGGGCCCCAAGGGCTGGCAGGCTGAGAACGTTCAGGTTGTCTAAGGCATAACGCCGGGCAATCAGTTCGGGAATCAACAAAAGAGGGACGGCAAACTGCCGTCCCTCTTTTGCGTTCACTTGATTTTCTTATCTTTCCCAAACCGGCCCGGGCAGCTAAATAAAAGCCACCACCGCTCACCCGCCGGCAACTGATCTAGTCCCTCAGTCCCTGGTCCCTTAGTCCCTGGCTCACGCCGCCGGCTTGAGGCTCTTCACGCTCACCTGCGGAATGGCCGGGTGAATGCCCTCTTTGGGCTTGTCGTGAGTGCCCAGGTACTGCAACACATCGTTGATCGAATCCTCAAAGCGCGATCCGGTCTTGTGCGTGGCCTTCACGCCCTTGGACACAAGCTGGCACACTTCAAAACGGTTCATTCCCTGCGCGAGGGCGCGGTGAATCTGATTGGAACGCATTGACGAACTCCGGCAAACAGGTTGCTGGTGGATTGCTGCGTGGGGTACGGAGCTCGTCAGAAGCTTGTGAAACGGCCGGAGCCGAGCAGGCTGGACTCTTCACAGATGCGTGTCTGTTCCCATTGTACGCTGGAAACCGCTGCCGCGCCGCGCCTCAATTCGCTTGAAACCCGCGATTCATGCGGGACATCCCGCTTTCGCCCGGTCCCATTCCCTGTTATCCTAAAGTTCACATTAACCCGTTTTGCGGGAAACCCTGAAAAGATTCGAGTGGAAGAGGTTACACGTGGCAGACACCACCAAAGTTGAAGACAAGCTGGAACGCAAGAAACTGAAGCGCGCCGCCCGCAAGAAGGCCGCCCCCAAGGCAAAGCGCACCGGAGCCCGCGGCGAGAAGAAGAAGAAGGTCAAAAAGTTGGCGCGCGGCCAGTCCAAGCGCTAAGCCGCAGCACCCACAACAAGCAGGGTTCCCTGCCGGCCAGGCGCCGCAGCGGAACCCCTCCCCCCAAAAATCACCTTGCTGGCTCCGTGCGCGTTTTAGCGGAGTAGGCCTGCTGGAATCCAAACTGTGCACAGTGGGCCGTCCCGGATTTGGGCGCGGTCCATTGAGCCGTTCCAAGGGGGAGTCCTCATCCTGTACACTGCGGCGAAGGCCTCCTGAACCGGAATCGAGACCCCTGACCGGCGGAAGCCCGCATTAGCGGTTCCACAATTGGTGTATCCCGAAACGACCGTGCTCAAGTGGCTTTTTCCTCGAGAAGAAGACACCTTTCGCAAAGCCTGAAGGGGCACGTGAATTGTGAAACCACTCTGACAGTCCCCGCAACCTGACGGATGAGGAGAACTGCCCTGCCCAGCCAACTGCTTGCCCGCAAGTCGATCGATAAGCTGATCCGCGACTCGGAAGAACCCGAGCATGCGTTGAAAAAGACCCTCGGGCCGTGGTCGCTGACCGCGCTCGGCATTGGAGCCGTCATCGGCTCGGGCATCTTCACCGTCATCGGCACCGCCATCTCCGGCGAGCAGTTTGACACCTCCAGCGTAATCAATACACCGCTGGCCGATTTCATCATCCACCACACGGCCATGGCTGGCAGACCGGGCGCCGGCCCCGCCATCGCGCTGTCCCTTGTATTGGTGGCCATCGTCTGCGCGCTCACCGGCCTCTGTTATGCCGAACTCGCGTCCATGATTCCCATCGCCGGTTCCGCCTACACCTACACCTACGCCACCATGGGCGAGCTCATCGCCTGGATCATCGGCTGGGACTTGATCCTGGAGTACGCCGGCTCCAACATGACCGTCAGCGTCGGCTTTGCCGCCCACGTCGTCGACCTGCTCGACTGGTTCGGCCTGCATCCCTCCGCGGTGTTGATCTCGCCCGCCTACCTGCCCGACGGGCTACAGGACCTGAGCGGAAACTGGCTCTATCATCCCGGCTGGCACTTCGGCTTCAACATCCCGGCCTTCCTCATCGTCCTCATCCTCACCGTCATCCTCGTCCGCGGCATCCGCGAGTCAGCCGAAACCAACAACACCATGGTGGGCATCAAGCTCGTCGCCATCGTCATCTTCGTTCTCGGCGTCCTCAGTTACATCCACCCCGCCAACTGGCATCCCTTCACGCCCAACGGCTTCTCCGGCATCCTTACTGGCGGCTCCATCATCTTCTTCACCTACATCGGCTTCGACTCCGTCTCCACCGCGGCCGAGGAGTGCCGTAACCCGCAGCGCGATCTGCCCATCGGCATCATCGCCACGCTGATTGTGTGCACCGTGCTTTACGTCGCTGTGGCCGTCTGTCTCACAGGCCTGGTGCCGTGGCAATCGATGGTGGGCGACGCCGCGCCGGTGGTCAACGCGCTCAAGAAGCTCTCCATCCTCCCCGGCGGGCATCCGCTCCACTGGATCCGCCTGATCGTGCTGTTTGGCGCCATCATGGGCATGCTCTCGTCGATCCTGGTCTACCAGTTGGGCCAGTCGCGCGTCTGGTTCTCCATGTCCCGCGACGGCCTGCTGCCCAAGGTCTTCAGCGACGTGCACCCGGTCTTCCGCACGCCGGCCTTTTCCACCTGGGTTGCGGGCTTCGTCGTCGCCATCCCCTCCGGACTCTTCGACATCGGCACGCTGGCCGACCTCTCCAACATCGGCACCCTGTTCGCCTTCGTGCTGGTCTCGATAGGCGTCATCGTGCTGCGTTATCGCGAGCCGGATCGCCGCCGCGGCTTCAAAGTTCCGTTTGGCCCCGTCATTCCGCTCCTCAGCGTCATCTTCTGCTTCCTGCTCATGGCCGGATTGCCCATCATCACCTGGATGAGATTTGTAATCTGGCTTGTGATTGGCCTGGCGATTTACTTTACCTATGGCTTCTTCCGCTCAGAGTTCGCAAAGCCACTCGTGCCGCTCGCGATACCCCTGTGGGTCGTTCTCCTGCTGTCTGTTGCGACCTTGGGGTTGTTCCCGCTGATCTTGCTTCTCATGCAAGCAAGCTTCGTAGGGACATTGGATCGGCGGACGGGCACATTGGTTCTGTCAGCCCTGACGGTGGTGTGCGTCATCGCATCGACTGTTGTAGCGTTTTATTCAGTTGCCATCTCGCGAATGGCACAGCTGGCTGCGGCTATCTCGTTTATTTCGGCGATCTTTAAGATCCGTCAGTCAATGCTTAGCCACTACAATCGGGTCGAGCCGATAGGCCTTCGCCTCAGCGGCGCGATGACGTTGTTCTTCGGCAGCTTTTATCTCCAATACCACCTCTCTCGTATCGCCAAGTGGAAGCAGACTGGAATCCTGCCGCCGCAATAACCCTCACTTGCCACCAGAAAGGAATTTGATATCGGAAGTTTATGGCGCCCAATAAGAGCGACCTGACAAGCTTCATCCGCTGCCTGCCCAAGGCCGAGTTGCACCTGCACCTCGAAGGCACCATCCTGCCCTCCACGCTGGTGGAGTTGAGCGCGCGCCACGATGCCCGGCCGATGAAGCTGCGCGAGGCCAAAGCCCTCTACCGCTTCGACGATTTTTCCTCGTTCATTGAATGCTTCAAAGCCGTCACCCGCCGCCTCATCGACCCCGAAGACTATGAACTGGTCGCCTGGCGCATGATGCAACACCTGGCAAAGCAGGGCGTGGTCCACGCCGAGGTCTACATCTCGGTCGGAGTCATCTACATGTGGCGCAACTTCGACCCGCGCGCCTTCGAGCCCATCTTTGCCGCACTGGAACGCGCCCGGAAACGCGGCGAACTGGAGCTGGGCCTCTCGCTCTACTGGATCTTCGACGCCGTGCGCCACTTTACGGTCGAGGAAGCGGAGCGGGTCTTCAGCAAGGCGGCCGAAATGCGGCCCCACTACCCCTCCATCATCGGCATTGGCCTAGGCGGCGACGAGCGCCGGACCGGCTCCGAGCCCTTCCGCGCCCTCTATGCCCGCGCCGCACAGGCCGGGCTGCGCCTCACCAACCACGCCGGCGAAACCACCGGCCCCGAGGCCATCCGGGAAGCGCTCTCCATCGGCTCGGAGCGCATCGGCCACGCTGTTTCTGCCATCCAGGATCCGGATCTCATCCAGGATTTAAAGGTGCGGAGCACTCCACTCGAACTGAACCCCACCTCGAACGTCCGCACCGGCGTCTGCGCCTCTTTTGCCGGCCATCCCCTCCGCCGCTACTTCGACGCCGGCCTGCTGGTCACGCTCAACTCCGACGATCCAGCCTTCTTTGGCTCCGATGTGGCCAACGAGTACCTGCTGGCCCACACCCAGCAGGGCTTTACCCGCGAGGAGTTGCGGGCTTTAGCTGCAAATTCGATTCGCGCCAGCTTTCTTCCCGATTCGGCAAAGGCCGCATGGCTCACCCGAATCGACCCTACCCAGTAAACAAAAGTGGTAGGCTAACCACCACGCCGGCAGGCCCGTCAAAATAAAACTGGGGTATCATGAACGTGTAGGAGGCTGCATGCACATGTCCACTGAACGTGAGAACGTCGAATCCGCAGAAGAGAGCAACCTGCAGGAAACAACCGAGAGCAATACTCTCCGCGTGATTGGCTGGTTCTCCGTGGGAATGGCTGTGGCCGCGCTGGGTATTTACCTGGGCAACGAGTTGCGCAGCCGATACAAGTTCAAGCGCCGCACTCCCTACGACTTCTACGCCAACGCCGGCGAAGCCCAGGCCAGCGAGTTCGGGATGGGCATCTAGCCTTCCCGCTTGCTCCGCAAAGGAAAAACGCCGCCCTCCGGGACGGCGTTTTCCATTTTGACGCGCATGGACTCAGGGCGAAGTGTCCATCGTCGAATCCCCATTGAAAAAGAAAGGGCGCCCGCCACCGCGGACACCCTGCTCGATGCTTCGCTTAAACCCATTCGCTGGGCCCCGGTTCGTGGCGCTCAGGGTCCGCTTACTGGCCCGACCCATCCTTGGACGACAAGTCTTCGCGATTCTTCGTCTTCCTGTCCATTCGGGGCGTGATCAGGTTCCCATACTGAATCGACTGCAGCACATGGGTGTTGCCCAGGTTGTCGAACTTCAGGGAAACTTTCTTCCCGTCCGTGGCCGTCGGGCTGGCAACCGCGAGGATGCACAGCGGCGAATCCTTGGCCTGGAGCTTGAGGAAGCTGCCAAGATGGTCCCGCTCAACCGTGTACTCGCCGGCGGGAAGGCTCTTGCCGGCAGCCGTGAAGCTGAAGGGAACATCGACTTTGGTCGCTTCCGCCTTCGCCGTGTTGATGGCCAATGCTGCTGCAGCCAACGCTGCCGACGCCACTACGAGAGTTCTGAATTTGGTCCGCATGGTTATGTCCTCCGCCTTACGAGGACCACACTAGCGAACCCAAAAATTAAAGTCGTCAAGTTCCCGTCCAGAATTTGTCAAACTTTCTCCGAAGGACAAAACGATGGGAATTCTCCGCTCAGGGCTTCCAGACGAAGGTGGCTACGGCTCCGGCTGGGAGGGTGGTTGAAGCGGTCTTGCCATGGAAGCCGATGCGGAGGTTCTGGCTGACGGCGCCATCGTTCAGGGCGTAGAGCACGACCGTCCCGTTGGGGTTGCGGAAGGCAACATCCTTCAGCTTCGTCCCGGCGGGCTCGTCGGACGCGATGCGGACCGCGCCGGGAAGCAGAAATTTGCTCGCCTGGCCAAGCACGTAGTAGTCGAGTTCGGGCTTGACCACCGGCTTTTCCGGGGTGCTGAGGTCGATGGTGACCAGGCCACGGCATGTGTCGCAACCGCCCACCACGGGGCCGTGATTCTGGTCGGTGGCCAGAGCCCAGAGCACATAGCCGCGGGCCCAGTTGCGGGTCACTGCGATCAGTTCCGCCGCCTCTTCCGCAAAGACGTTGCCCGTCTGCCAGGTTCCGCCGCTCGACTCGGTCACCCACTGGTCTTTCTGCGGGAACTCCTCGTGGTTTTTGGTCATCACGGACGGGTCGCCGCCGTAGTGGTGCCAGGCGGTTCCGGCGGCCAGTGCGCCGGCCTTGGGGTCCTTGAGCACGGTCTCCGGATAATCAGGCCGGTCCCAGTTGTGGTCGTAGGCCATGACTTTTGTCTTCAAGCCCGCTGCGGTGAGGGCGGGCGCGAGAGAGTCGCCGAAGAAGGCGGCCTGTTCTTCGGCCTGCATCTGCATGCCGCCGTAAGTGGGCGGGGCGTAGAGCGGCTCATTCTGCACGCTCAGGGCCCAGATGGGTACGCCGGCGGCCTGGTAGCCCTGGATGGTCTTCACCAGGTAATTGGCGAATGCGGGGTAAAACTCCGGGCGCAGGCTTGAGGGGTGCTTTTCGTCACCCGTTGAGCCCAGCATGGTGCCCGTGGTCTTCATCCAGCCCGGCGGGCTCCAAGGGGTGAGCATGACGTGGAGGTCGGGGTTGAGGCCGATCGCCTTCTTGAGCTGCGGAAGGATGTACTCCTGGTCGTGGGCCAGCGAGAAGTGGTCGAGGTTGGGGTCGGAGACACCGAGCGGCGTGGTGCAGGCCTTGGAGGTCTGCTGGCAGAGGTCGTCGAAGGAGTAGAAGGTAACGGCCAGATCCGAGGACCCGACGGGCTGGCGCAGAATCCTGAGGGCGATGCCGCCCTTGCGGCTGAAGAGCGTCTTGAAGGCCGCGTCGGCCTGCGCCTCGGGGAGTTTTTTGGCGAAGAGCCACGCGGCCGAGTCGGTGAGCGAGGCGCCGAAGCCGTCCATCTCCTGAAAGCGCTGGGCGTCGTCGACGGCGATGAGCGGAGTAGTCGCGGCCGGGTCAGCCTTGGCGGAAAAGTGCAGCGTGGCGCGCTCGGAAAGAGCCTCCAGCAGGTCCGGCGTGGTCTGGTAAACGGAGACGGACTGTGCGCCGGCGGCGTTGGCGGCAAGAAAAATGAGAGCAAGGCAAGCAGAAAAAAGAGCAGGGCGCTTCATGGAGCCTCCTTCAGGCGGAAGGAGAATCGTAGTCCATTTGCCGGGCTTGCGGAAACCCCGCGCGTGCCGGATCAGACTCGCCCTGCGCTTCGGGTGAAATCTCCGCTCTTGCCTCCGGTTTTCGCTTCGAGTTGCACGTTGCGGATGACGATTCCCTTATCCAGCGCCTTGGTCATGTCGTAGACCGTGAGGGCAGCCACGGCGGCTGCGGTGAGGGCTTCCATCTCGACGCCAGTGGGGCCGGTGGTGGCGACGGTCGCGGTAATGCGCACGCCGCCCTCGACGAACTCCGCGTGCACATCGACGTGGGTGAGGGCGAGGGGATGGCACATGGGAATCAGGTCGGCGGTGCGCTTGGCGGCCTGGATGCCGGCGAAGCGGGCCACCTCCAGCGGGTTGCCCTTGGGGTTGGCGGGCAGGGCGGCAAGAACGGCGGCGGAAAGCTCCACGAACGCCGAAGCGGTTGCGGTGCGCCGCGTGGGCTGCTTGGCGCCGACATCGACCATGGAGGCCTGTCCGGAAGCGTCGTAGTGCGAAAGTTCGGTCACGGAAAACTCCTCAGAACAGCAGAATGCGGACGATTTCGCCCGCCGAAAGGCTGGCTTCCCCTTCGGGGATGACCAGAAAACAGTTGGAGCGGGCCAGGGCGGCCAGGTCGCCCGAACCCTGCCATGGGACCAGCGCGACCTCCGGCAGCTCGCCAGCCGTCGCGCCAAAAGTGCACGACGCAGGCAGAAAGCGCGTAAGTCCCGGCTTGGTGTGCCTATCCGTCGTCGCTGCCAGCCGCGCCAGTGCAAACCGTGGCCCACCCTCCAGCTTGTGGGCCAGCGTGGCCAGCACCGGCGCGGCGAAGAGCACAAAGGTGACGGCGGAAGAGACGGGGTTGCCAGGAAGCCCGAAGAACGGGACAGCACGCCCCCTGCCGCGCGGCAGTTCGCCGAAGACCAGCGGCTTGCCCGGCTGGATGCGGACGCCGGTGAAGTGGAAATGCGCTCCGATGCGGGCCAGCGCGGGCTCGACGAGGTCGAATTTTCCGGCTGAGACGCCGCCGGAGATGAGCAGCATATCGGCCTGCGCGGCTTCGGCCAACGACCGGTCGAGAGCGGCTGCGTTGTCCGCCGCTGCGGGCAGCACCCAGGGCTCGCCGCCCGCCGCGGCAACCAGGGCCGCCAGCATGGGTGCATTGGAGTTGCGGATCTGCCCCGGTGCGGGCTCGGACTCAACGGGGACCAGTTCATCGCCGGTGGTGAGGATGGCCACGCGGGGACGGGGGAATACATCGAGCGCGGCGCATCCGCAGGCTGCGGCCAGGGCAATCTGCGCGGAGGTGATTGCGGTTCCGGCGGGGAGCAGTTCGTCGCCCGCGCGCGCCTGTGCGCCCTGGGCAACGATGTTCTCGCCAGATTTTATCTTGCGGGACGGAAGCAGCTGGACCCTACCCCCGGCGACTTCGACGTGCTCGATCATCACCACGGCATCGGCGCCGGCGGGAACGGGGGCGCCGGTCATGATCTCCCAGGCAGCGGCGGGCGGCAGGAGCCCTGATGGGGCTTCTCCAGCCTGGGTGGCGCCGGCCACGGGCAGGAACGCATGCGCAGAAGCCTCAGCGGCGCGGCAGGCAAAGCCATCGCGCGTGGAGCGGGTAAAGGGAGGCTGATCGCGATCGGCGCAGAGGGGTCGGGCCAGCACCCGGCCTGTGGCCGCAACCAGCGCAACGCGCTCAGCCGGAAGCGAGGGCCGCAATCGGGCCAGCCGGGCGGCGTAGGACGCGACCAGGGTGGCAGCCTGCTCATAGCTGGGCAGAGCAGAACTCATGGAATGGATTGTAGAGGCTGGTCATGGCGGGGGTCAGCGGCGCTGACCAGCCATGGAGACACAAGAGGGCGTCCGTCGCGGCGAACGCCCTCAGGTGCGAGACAGGCAGAGGGTTACTTCTTGGCGGGCTTGGCAGCCTTGAAGCTGGTGTCGATGGCCTGGTTGAAGCCGGCCAGAATGCCCTTGACTTCAGCGGCATAGAGGCCGTCGGGCGCCAGTTGCAGATACTTCTGGTAGGCTTCCATGCAGCCAGCCGGCGGAATCAGCTTGTGGGTCTTGTCGTCCATGGTGGTCTTGCCCACCAGGCCGTTGCCCTTCAGGTAGTAAAGGATCGGGCTGTTCGGGTCGATGGCGATGGCCTTGTCGGCCGCGGCCACCTGCGCATCCGGCAGGTTGAGCTGGAAGTAGATGACCGCTTCGTTCTTCAGATAAAAACCGCCCTGGGCGGGATAGACCTTGGCAGCGGCGTCATAGGCGTCACTTGCCTGCTGCAGCTTGCCGGTGCGCGCATAAATCTCGCCCAAACCACTGTTGGCCAGGCCCTGGATAGCAGGATTCGGCTTCTTTGCAGTGGTCTCCAGATCGAGAACCTTCTTGAAGGTCGCCTCTGCTTCGTCGTACTTCTTCAGGCCGACCTGCGCCTGCCCCAGCTGAGCCCACAGGACGGAGGCGTCCGGCTTGGCCTGGGCGTCCTTCTGCATCAGGGTCTCGACCTCGGTGTACTTGGCGGTCTTGATCTCCGCTTCCTTGGCGTCGATGTTGGCCTTGGCAGCGCCAGCGCCCAGGGTCTGGACGGCCGTCGCATGCGCGGCGTCGGCATCCTTGATGTCCTGGGTCACTAGGCGCAGATCGGCATTGAGGTTCTTGATCACCTCATTGGCCTTCATCGCCTCGGCGTTGTGCTTCTTCAGTTCTTCCAGCTGCTTCTGCTGCTCTGCAGGCAGCTTGTCGACAAATTCCTTGCGGGACATGTCGATGTCCTGCAGCACATCCTGGCCGGCCACGATCTTGATTCCGTCGAAGGAGTCAACCATCTTGTCAGGCGGTGTATCGGGCTGGCGGAAGAGCACCATGTAGGTGGCGGGCGGCGCTTCGCCGCTGTAGTCGCCGGAGGAGGTCACCTGGAAGGTGTACTTTGAGGTGCGGCCGCCGTCGTTGGAGAGGCTCACCGTGCCGACGGTCTGCGAAGCCCCGGTCGGGTTGGTCACGTGGCCGTGAATTTTACCCGTGGGCCCAGTGGGCGCGGGCGTCTGCGCAGGCGCCGCTGCGGGTGTCTGTGCAAGCGCGGGCAACAGGGCGAAAGCCAGCAGGCCCACCCAAAGTGAAATCGTGCGTTTCATGTTCTTCTCCTTGGGAGCTGCGGGAAGGATGCAACCCGCAGACTCAAAATTTCTAACCTGGCGGCCAACGCAATGGACTCCGCTCCTGCAGTGGGCCAATGCCTGTGCCTTTCAGCCGAATCCCACAATTGCTGCACATGCTGCCAGAATACTCGCACTTCTGGCAGCGGATTACCTCTTCAAACAGGCCGCTTCCGCGTAGAACTGCGCGCGCGGACGATTCCCATCGGCAGGACCCAAGGTAAATCCAATCGACTCCCCAACACAAGGGCGTTTGGCAGGATATGTAACTGCCGATGCCACGCGCATTCTATTTTCAACGAGTTGATTGAATCCCAGGGCTCAGCCACGGGCAGAATCCTCCTCTGCGAGTGAACCCTCGTGGGACCTGACCGCCGCCCTACCCACTCCATGGTAGTGGGTAGGGGAGACTGTGTTTGTGGCATGGATCACACTCTAGAATAAAAAGTATGGCAACCACCATCCGCACGGCAACCCCGGCCGACATTCCGCAGATTCTCCAATTCATTCGCGCCCTGGCCACCTACGAGCGCGAACCGGACGAGGTAACGGCCACCGAGGCCGATCTTCTGCGCGATGGATTCGGCCCCAACCCCTTTTATTTCTGCCTGATCGCCGAGCACCACGGCCAGGCCGCCGGGTTTGCCTTCTACTTTTTCAACTACTCCACCTGGAAGGGACGGCCCGGGCTCTACCTCGAAGACCTGTTCGTTCATCCTGAATTCCGCGGGCTGGGAATCGGCAAGGCGCTACTGGAGCGGGTGGCGGCCATCGCTGTGGAAAAGAACTGCCCGCGCCTGCAGTGGGAGGTTCTGGACTGGAACTCCCCCGCCATCGACTTCTATCGCGCCATGGGCGCGGAGTTTCTGGACGAGTGGCGCAATGTGCGCGTGAGCGGCGAGGCGCTCAAGCGCTTGGCAGGGGTCGAGGTACAGCAGCAATGAACAGCGGCTCTCTTAACCCCCAAAAGCTAGTTGCCCCCTCTTTGCGCCTCTTTTCTGGAGCGAGGGTGGGAGACCCCCAATCCCAACCGTCGTCTGTTCCAGCGGAGGCTGCCCAGTGAGAATTCGCGTCATTGGCGGCGGACTAGCCGGCCCTGAAGCCGCACTGACCGCCGCGCGCCTGGGCTGCCCCGTTGACCTCTATGAGATGCGCACCTTGGTGGACGGCAAGCCGCGGCTGACGCCGGCCCACCAGACCACGGAGTTCGGCGAGCTGGTCTGCTCCAACTCGCTCAAGAGCGAGTCAACGAACACGGCGCCGTGGCTGCTGAAGCAGGAGATGCGGCGCGCCGGCTCGGCCCTCTTGCGCATTGCGGATGAGACGGCTGTACCGGCAGGCCACGCCCTCGCCGTCGATCGCGTCGAGTTCTCCCACCGCATCGCCGAAGCCATCGCCGCCGAGCCGCTGATCCGTGTGATCCGGGAAGAGGTGACAACCCTAAGCACTCCGCCTCTCCAAAACGAGGACGGTGCGAAGCACGTGACAATTCTGGCAACTGGGCCTCTGACCTCCGACGCTCTCAGCCGCGAGATCGAGCGCATCACCGGCGCCGGCCACCTGGCTTTTTACGACTCCATCTCTCCCATCGTCGACGCCGAAACCATCGACATGGAGCGCGTCTACATGGCTGCGCGCTGGGACAAGGGCACGGCGGACTACATCAACTGCCCCATGGACCGCCAAGAGTACGACCGCTTTCTCGATGCTCTCCTGGTCGCCGAGGCCGCCGAAGCCAAAGAATGGGAAAAGCTGGAGTACTTTGAAGGCTGCCTGCCCATTGAAGTCCTCGCCCGCCGCGGCCGCGACACGCTACGCTTCGGCCCCATGAAGCCCGTGGGCCTGCGCGATCCGCGTACCGGCAAAACACCTTGGGCGGTGGTGCAACTGCGCAAGGAAAACCTGCGCGCCGACAGCTACAACCTGGTCGGATTCCAGAACCACCTCAAGTTTGGTGAGCAGGCCCGCGTGCTCAGGCTGATTCCGGGCCTCGAAAACGCGCGCTTCCTGCGCTACGGCCAGATTCATCGCAATACGTACATTCAAGCTCCGCTGCTGCTGGACGAAAGCCTGCGCCTCAAAAAAGCGCCGTGGCTGATGTTTGCGGGGCAGCTCTCCGGCGTCGAGGGCTACACCGAGTCCATCGCCACGGGCCTGCTGGCCGGCCTCTACGCGGCTGCCCTGGCGCGCGGCGAACAGGTCACGCCAGCCCCGCGGGCAAGCGCGCTGGGCTCGCTGGTGCACTACATCACCCACGCCGACCCAAAGGATTTTCAGCCCGCCAACATCACCTTCGACCTGCTGGAGCCACTGGAAGAAGAGACGCGCAAGAAGGAGCGGGACAAGAAAGAGCGCCACCGCATCGTCTGCGAGCGGGCTCTGGCGGCCTTCGATGCCTGGTGGAGTGCCATGCCGCACCCGGCCGCGGAACTTCGCACCTGAGATTTGCGTAGCTCTGTGCTACGGTGTGCCTTCCCCGGAAAGGACTCATATGCGCGCCATCTCTGCCGCGGATGCCGTTTCGCCCGCTATTCAACGCACCAGGGAGTTCCTCTTCAGGCCATTCACCTGGGGAACCTATTTGAAGCTCGGCCTGGTCGCGATCATCACGGAGGGCTCGGGGGCCAACCTTCGCTCATCGTCGCACAATGCTCCTTCCTCGGGACATGGGCCAATCATCAATTCGCCGTTCCACCTCCACCCAGAATGGATTGCGGCGATTGTGGCAGCCGCGCTGCTCGTGATTGTGGTTTCCTTTGTGGTGTTCTATCTGGTCACGCGCCTCCGCTTCGCCTTCTTTCACTGCCTCGTCCACAACACAAAGGAGATTCGGCCGGGATGGTACATCTACGGAGACCAGGCGATGCGCTTCTTCTGGCTCAACATAGTGGTGGGACTCTGTTATCTGCTGCTGGTGGTGCTGGTTTCGCTTCCTTTCAT
>Ga0209517_10006068_pt1 | contig 15087 bp, 15 predicted proteins | sample PeaSoiMetSII2010_FD_187695 | JGI IMG/M metagenome (GOLD analysis project Ga0209517, IMG submission 187695) | Peat soil microbial communities from Weissenstadt, Germany - SII-2010 (SPAdes) (version 2) | ecosystem: Environmental > Terrestrial > Soil > Wetlands > Peat | place: Germany... | reverse complement strand
GTTCGGCAAAAAATACTTTTTGATGTTGTCGCCGTCGGTCTTGAACAGCACGCTGGTGCCGCGCAACTGGCGGATCTGCTTCTTGGTGCGCTTGATCATGCCGTGGCGCTTGCGCGACTGCGTATAGAGGACCTTTCCGGACCCCGTCACCTTGAAGCGCTTTTTGGCGCCCGACTTGGTCTTGATCTTGGGCATTTGGCTCTCCTTTGGCGGGAAGCGCGAGCGCTCCGACCGCCGAAAATGCTCATAATGAGCGGGTGTGCGTGAGCACATCGCCGCCGCCACGGCAGCCCTTAATCAGCCGGGCGGCGGGAAGGGCGCGGTTATGGCAGAGGGGGGCGATTAAGGCAATCGGCTAGGGCGTTAACGAGGCGCCAGCACCATGACCACCTGGCGGCCTTCGAAGCGCGGTTCCTGCTCGATCTTGGCGATTTTCGCGGTGTCGACCTTGACCCGGTCGAGCAGCTTATAGCCGAGCTCCTGGTGCGCCATTTCGCGGCCGCGGAACCGCAGCGTCACCTTGACCTTGTCGCCTTCCTGGAAGAAGCGCTCCATCGACCGCATCTTCACGTCGTAATCGTGATGATCGATCATCGGCCGCAGCTTGATCTCCTTGATCTCGACGACCTTCTGCTTTTTGCGCGCCTCGGCGGCTTTCTTCTGCGCCTGATATTTGTATTTGCCGTAATCGAGAATTTTTGCGACCGGCGGCACCGAGTTCGGCGCTATCTCGACCAAATCGAGGCCGGCCTCCTGCGCCATGGCAATCGCTGCCTCAATCTCGGTGACGCCTTTGTTGGCGCCGTCTTTGTCGATGAGTTGGACCTCGCGGACGCGGATCTCCTCGTTGATGCGCGGACCCTCCTTGGCGGCGGGTTGCGGCGCTCTGCTGGGGCGACGAATGGGTTTTGTCTCCTTCGGTGGTTGCAGTAAACGCGGAGAATCGGGAGTTTCCGGGCATAAGTCAACGACAATGCGCGTTGCATGCTTGGCGTGATTGATGTTTCGTCACCTGCCTCAGGATGACGGAATGGGCGATGAACGATAACAGCCTGAAATTCCTGCACATTGGCGACGGCGCCGGGCGGCGCGGCATCGCCGTGCGCGCGCAGGCCGGCGCCGTGCCCGGGCTGTTCTGGCTCGGCGGCTACAAGTCCGACATGAAGGGCACCAAGGCGGCGGCGCTGGCCGATTGGGCGGCGGGGGCGGGACGCGCCTGCGTGCGGTTCGACTATTCCGGCCACGGCGAGTCGGAAGGCGCGTTCACCGACGGCACTATCGGCCGCTGGCTCGCCGACAGCCTGGCCGTGTTCGATGCCTGCTGTGCGGGGCCGCAAATCCTGATCGGTTCGTCCATGGGCGGCTGGCTGGCGCTGCTCTTGGCGCGGGAATTGAAGCGGCGCGGGCACAACGGTGCCGCATCCGTAGCCGGCATGGTGCTGATCGCGCCGGCGGTGGATTTCACCGAAGAGTTGATGTGGAAACGCTTCACGCCCGAGATCAAGCGCGAGCTCGAGGAAACAGGCATTTGGGCGCGGCCGTCGCAATATTCGGCGGAGCCCTATCTGGTGACGCGGCAATTGATCGAGGAGGGCCGCAAGCATCTCCTGCTCGGCGGCTTGATCGAGACCGGCTGCCCGGTGCGCATTTTGCAAGGCGTCGAAGATCCCGACGTGCCGTGGCAGCATGCCGTCGAGCTGACCTCGCGGCTGGCCAGCGACGACGTCGTGCTCACTTTGGTCAAGGACGGCGATCACCGCCTGTCGCGGCCCGAGGATATCGAACGCATGATCACAGCGGTGAAGGAATTTTAGCGCATGATCCCGAAAAGTGGATACCGGTTTTCGGAAAAGATCATGCTCCACTAAAATGCTAGAGCAATCGTTTCAATATGAACGATTGCTCTAGCTCGCCGGCTCGGCTTCCTCGAACGCCACGCCGAGCTCGTCGTTTCTGCGCCAGACCACGCGGCAGGCGCGCCGCGTGCGGCCTTGCTCGAAGGTCAGCTCGAAGGTTTCCGGCACGCCATAAGTGTTGGCGAGCTTCAGGCAGGCTCCGCTCGAGGTAATGTTCTGCACTGTGCAGTGAATCATCGATCCGCGGCGCGGCGGGATGATCTTGGCGCCGCGCGACACGCGGGTGCGGGTGACGTCTCTGCGTTCCTTGTCGTCGATGTCGTTGTTCATGACGCGGTGGTGCCAGCGTGACGGCGCGAGCTCGAGCGCCGGTGCGCGTTGTAGCGCGCAAGTCTTACGGATCGTCGAATGTTCGGGTGCGCAGAAGGTTAACGGCGCGGAAGGAATTCGACGAAATTTTTGCCGCCTGCGCCGCGAACGCAAAGCGGGAGGCTCGAAGCCTCCCGCTCTTACGCAACGCGTGCTCAACTGACGCACACGCACTCAACCGGCAAAGCCTCAGCTTCTGCCGACGACGTCCACCGTCACCGAGGCCAGCCCGGAAAAGCCGATAGCGTGGGCCGCGGCCGGCGTCAGGTCGATGATGCGGCCGTTCACGAACGGCCCGCGATCGTTGATGCGCACCACCACGGATTGGCCGGTGCTGGTATTGGTCACCCGTACCATTGTACCGAACGGCAATGAGCGGTGCGCCGCGGTCAGGCCGGAGGCCGCGGCCACTTCGCCGTTGGCAGTCCGCCCTCCAGAATATACCGAAGCAATTCCGCTTTGCGCCGATGCAATCGTTGGCGCAGCGATAGTAGAAACAACAAGAGATGAAAGTACGAAAAGCTTCGTCAGGCTATTGCCAGCCATGATCTTCCTATTCAGTTATTGATGGGATGGGTGAAGTGGCTCGTTTCTCTTGAGCCAGGGCCGCTAAGACAGGCCAAATATGGTCATTGTGCGACGCAGCAATCTTGCATGATCTTTAGGCGGTAACGGGTTCCTGCCCCTGTCGTGGGCAAATCACGTAAGTTATTGTTTTAAAATATGGAAAGGTGAGGCGCCGGCGGCCGGAATACGACGCCATGCATGAGCGGGATTCTGCTCTGCGTGCAGTGCAGCATCGAAACGGTGCTGTTAGCCGTTTATGTACTCCGAGTTGCCAGTTTTCTTGGTGCTTGAATCACGAGCCCACGGTCGGTCCAACATTGGGTCGTATGTCGCGTGTCGGCAGCCATGAGACCGACGCGGGCGGACTGAATGGGTCACCACGGCGCCGAGCCGGCCTGCGCTTGCCCGGCGCACCTCATCGAGCAGCGCTAACGGTATGTGAGCGGGTTCGGCGGCTCGGTGTTGATGTTCTGATTGCCGTCGATGTTGTTATCGCCGTAGCTCAACACCGTCCCAGAATTATTTTCCCACGCGGTCATATTGCCCGTAATCGTTGATCGCGTGACGCGAATGATGGCGCCGGCACCATCAGCCTCCAATCCCCTCGCGGCATTATTGGCGATTGTCGAGTTTCGCACCACGATGCTTATCGGCGTCGTTCCACCGCCGGTCGATGCGGCGCCGATGCCGTGGGTTCCGTTGTTTGCGATCACGCTGTCGCTGACGGTGACGTCGATGGTCTGGGTAGGGCTAAAAACGTTTAGCCCATCCCAATCATTGTTTTGCAACTGAACGTGGTCGAGAACACCGGTCGTCGTCCCCGTACCTAAGGGGTTAATGAGGATTCCATCATTGCCGTTATCCGAAACCAGTGTGTTCGACACAAAAAGCTGGCTCGGGTTCGAGGTGTTCGGGTCGAAGGTGATGCCACCAAACGTGAAATTTCTGATCACGCTATCGCGAACAGTCAAGGTCCCGCCGGAGTTGAATGCGATGCCGTGGGTTTCGAAGAGGCCGGTCCCATCGAGTACCACCCCGATGATGTTGATCTTGTCGTCCGGGCCCGCATTGATGGCGATTGCCGAGCTCTCGGTCCCTGGTGGCGCGATTGAAGCCCAGCCATGACCTTCGATGCTGACCGGACCGGTGATAATCAGCGAGCCGTAATTGGCCGGATCGAGCACGTAGATCTCGCCGTTGGGGGCCGTAGCGGCATAGGCGGTCGCGAGGTGTCGGCAGGGCGAAGCGACGTTGATGCAGTTGTTGCTGTCACTGCCTGCTGCCGAAACGAAGGTGCGGCCCGCCAGAGCATGCGCCGGCACGCCCGACAGCGAACAAATGAATACAGATACGAAGAGTGTAGTAGCAATTTTCATGATGGCGGAAGTCCCGTTGGGACTGGATCAAACCTCTAGGCAGGCGCGGCCGCGGCCGTCGGCAGCACGTAGCTTTTGAATTGGTCGCGCAGCGCGGTCTTGAGAATCTTTCCGGTGGCGGTGTGCGGAATTTCGGGCACGAAGGCGACGTCGTCGGGCATCCACCACTTGGCGATCTTGCCCTCGAGAAACGCCAACAGCTCCGCTTTGGTCGCCGTCTGCCCCGGCTTGAGCACGACGATGAGCAGCGGCCGCTCGTCCCATTTCGGGTGGCGCACGCCGATTACCGCGGCCTCCGCCACTTTGGGATGGCCGACCGCGAAGTTCTCGATGTCGATCGAGGAAATCCATTCGCCGCCCGACTTGATCACGTCCTTGGAGCGGTCGGTGATCTGCATGTAGCCGTAAGCGTCCAGCGTGGCGACATCGCCGGTATCGAAATAGCCGTTGGCGTCGAGGATCGAGCCTTCTTCCTTGAAATAGGCGCGCGCCACCGACGGCCCGCGCACCTTCAGCCGGCCGAACGTCTTGCCGTCGCGCGGCAACTCCTTGTCGTTGTCGTCGGTGATCTTCATGTCGACCGCGAACGGCGGGTGGCCTTGCTTCATCTGCACGTCGAGCCGCGCTTCGCCGGACAGCAGCGCATATTCCGGCTTGATCGAGCCCAGCGTGCCCAGCGGGCTCATCTCGGTCATGCCCCAGGCGTGCAGCACCTCGACGTCGTAGACCTCCTGAAATTTTTGCGTGATGGCGCGCGGGCAGGCCGAGCCGCCGATCACCACTTTTTTCAGATGAGGCAGCTTCAGATTATTGGCTTCGAGATGTTGCAGCAGCATCAGCCACACCGTGGGCACCGCGGCGGTGAAGCTGACCCGATAGCTGTCGAGCAATTCGTAGATCGAGGCGCCGTCGAGCTTGGCGCCGGGCATCACCATGGCGGCGCCGACCATCGGCGAGGTCAAGGCGAGCCCCCAGCAATTGGCGTGGAACATCGGCACCACCGGCATGATCACGTCGCGCGAGGCGACGCCCATGGCATCGAGCTGCGCCGCCATCATCGAATGCAGAACGTTGGAGCGGTGCGAATAGACCACGCCCTTGGGATTGCCCGTCGTGCCCGACGTGTAGCACATGCCGGCCGCGGTATTTTCGTCGAAAGTTTTCCAGTCGAAGTCGCCGTCGGCATCGGCGATCCATTCCTCGTAGGGCACGGCATTCTTTAATGTGGTCGCCGGCATGTGCGCGGCGTCGGTCAGCACCACGTATTGCTCGATGGATTTCAGCTTGTCGGCGATCTTCTCCAGAAGCGGCACGAAGGTGAGATCGACCATGACGATGCGGTCTTCGGCATGATTGACGATCCAGACGATCTGCTCGGGGAACAGCCGCGGATTGACGGTGTGATAGATGGCGCCGATGCCCATGATGCCGTACCAGGCCTCGAGATGCCGCCATGTGTTCCAGGCCAGCGTCGCCACCCGATCGCCGAGCTTGATGCCGTCCTTGTCGAGCCGCTGCGACACCCGTAGCGCCCGCTTGCGCAGATCGGCGTAGTTCGTGGTGTGGAACGGGCCTTCGATGGAGCGCGTGATGATCTGCCGCTCGGCATTATAGGTCGCGGCGTGGTCGAGGATGCGATTGCAAAGCAGCGGCCAGTCCTGCATCAGCCCGAACATGATGTCGCCTCCCACGGGTCGTGCTCTATCGCGTTAGGCCGTGGCGGGCGCCGGCGGCCGGCTTTAAGTTAACCTCGTGCGCCGCCAAGGCAAATACCGATTGCCTTGAATGCCGGCCTGCGGTCGGCTTAAAGCATATCCAGCGGCGGCGCACGGGTGGGAGAGCTGTGGCGTGAGGATTTGCGGCGCGAAAGCTGCCTTTGCGCTTGGCCTTTTGCTGTGCGCCGGCAATGCGGCATGGGCACAATTGGCGCTGGTCCCGCAGGCCAAGCACGCCCGCGCCGAGCGCGGCCCGCCGGCCCCGGTGGCGCTACCGCAGGAATTTGCCCCGCCGCAGGAAGCCTATGCGGCATTCCCGGAAGAACCCGCCGCCGCGGCCGCGCCGGCGGCGCCGTCGGCCTGCCAGGTGCGGCTTGCCAAGATCGCGGTGTTCCAGCCGCTGCCGACTTTGGTCGGAGCCGGCGAATGCGGCGCCGTCGATGCCGTGCATCTGGACGCGGTGATCCTGGCCGACCAGAGCAAGGTGGCGGTCACGCCGGCGGGGGTGTTGCGCTGTCCGATGGCGGAAGAGCTCGCGCACTGGGTGCGCGAAGACGTGGCGCCGACGGCGACAAAGCTCGGCTCGCCGCTGCGCGTGCTCGACAATTTCGATTCTTACGAATGCCGCGGCCGCAACCGGGTGCGGGGCGCCATGCTCAGCGAGCACGGCCGCGCCGACGCCATCGACGTGCGCCTGTTCAAGCTCGCCGACGGCCGCTCGCTGACCTTGACTGACGTGAACGTCGACAAGGCCTGGCGCGAGACCATCAAGACGAGCGTCTGCGCGCGGTTCTCCACCGTGCTCGGCCCCGGCTCCGACGGCAATCACGAGGAGCACATCCATCTCGATCTCGCCGAGCGGCGCAACAATTACAAAGTCTGCGAATGGGACGTCCGCGAACCGCCGCCCCCGCCGGCGGTCGCGCAGGCGGAAGACGCCGCGCCGCCGGCGCCGCCGGCCGAGGCTGCGGCAACCGAGGGCGACGACGACACCGCGCCGATCCCGCTCGACATGGTGCCGCTGCCGCGTGCGCGGCCGAAGCTTGCCGAGGACGCTTCGGCGCGGGCGAGAAAATCCGATCGCAACTAACAGATACTGCGAAGATGCAACACTTCGCGTCAACTGATCGGTAGATTTGCGCGACAGTCTAGAAAAAAGCTAGCGACCGTCGCAATGAAGCCCTAGGAGATTTGCGCGCATGGTTCCAGCGCGGGCGATTTCTGCTGGGCCGCGCTCATGCAGGATTGGATGCTCATAACGGCGCCGCTGGCGCTCACGCTTTATTTCCTGGCCTTCCAAGACCAGTTCAGAGCGGTGTTGTCCTGGCTGAGCGCGCTGGTCAATTAGGCCGCCGGCTTACGCCCGCGCCACGGCCAGGAACTTTTCCAGCAATCGCGGCATGGCTCTGGCGTATGACGGCGGCAGGCCGATGGCGTGAATGAGCTGGCCTGCGGCCGCCGATCCATTCCCCTTGCTCAGGAACCACCGTATCCGCTCGTTGACCGCATAGGGGATCGGTTCGAATTTTTGTTCCGTCACGACGAGCTTGTCGCCAAGCGAAATAGTTCCGGCATTGAGGAAGCACCCGAATACGCCGCGCCGGTGCACGATGCGGTCGAACGCGATCAATTTCAGGATCTGCTTGCAGGGTTCGCAATGAAAGGTCAGGCGGATCAACGCTTGGCCGATTCTGACGACTGTGCCCGATGGCAAGCCGTAAAGCCTGTCATCCTCGAGGAGGACATTTTCCCGCAAGTCTCCGGGCTTTAGCCCGCAATCGACCAGGATCGGCCGCGATGCGATCAAGACTTGGCGAAACGGCGCGCAGGCGACCCCGGTACCGATGCCGTCGTTGTCAAAGGCAAACGACGTGACCTCATCGAGTGCCGCGCCGTGTTTGTGTTTGATGTACAAATTTGTGACGGTCAAAATTTCCTCACGCTCGTTATTGAAACGCGGCGAATGGCCTGCGCCAATGATGAGGCGAAAGATTGGCGCTGCTAAGTGCTTCTGGCGGCGCGGCCCTGGCCTGCGCCCGTCTCATTGCAATTCGCCGAGGCGCTCGTGACCAAGCGCAAGGGGGGGCCGCGCCGGGCAATCGTTGGTGTCCAACGAACACGCCCGACGCGGCGGGGGACGCTGAGAGGCTCAGCGCATCATTCATTTATCACCGGGCCGGGCAGTGGTTTTGATCTGGATCAATTGCAATCCGCGTCCTCGCAGCCGGTCGGCCTACGGGTAATCCCTGAGTTGAAGAACCTACTTGGCCTGACTACTGAGGCCGATGGTTCCTTTCATATATCGATGCCCCAATACCGGTCTTAGCGTTCAAGGATTGTTCGCCGGCACTGTGTCGCCGGCGAATACCGAAATTTATGAGACCGTCACCTGCCCGGTATGCACGCGGGTGCATCTGGTCAACCGATCGACCGGCAGAACGCTGGGTGACGATGGCGAATGAATTGCGTCGCTCTCGTTGCGCCACGCCAAGGGCATCGAGCAGGTTGCTTTAAAGCCCACGGGCGCAATCCGACTTGAGCGATTTTGACACTTCGCCCGCGGCGGGACAGCCATGCAATTCCGCCAATTTTGATTCAGATCAAAAGTCGCGCCGCCGCACACGGCAAGGCTAGTTGCATCTGTAACCAAATTCCGGGGGGCCAGTATGCTCAGGAAAGAACAGAACGATCTGGTGACGCGGACCGGACCCCACAGCGCGATGGGCCGGCTGTTTCGCAGTTACTGGACGCCGGTCCTCCTGGCCGAGGAACTTCCCGAAAACGACTGCCCGCCGGTGCGGGTGAAGGTGCTTTCCGAGCGCCTCATTGCCTTTCGCGACAGTCTTGGACGCTACGGCCTGATCGACGAGTTCTGTCCGCACCGCGGCGCGTCATTATGGTTCGGCCGCAACGAGGAATGCGGGCTGCGCTGCCCCTATCATGGCTGGAAGTTCGACGTCGCCGGCCAATGCGTCGAAGTGCCTTCCGAGCCGGCCGAGAGCGGCTTCGCCAAGAAGATCAAGGTCACCTCCTATCCGCTGGTCGCCCGCGGCGGCATCCTGTGGACCTATATGGGACCACAGGAAGCGCGGCCGCCGCTGCCGGAGTGGGAGTTTGCCCTGGTGCCGAGCGGGCAGCGCTTCGTCTCGAAGCGGCTGCAGGAGTGCAACTGGCTGCAGGCCATGGAAGGCGGCATCGATTCCAGTCACGTCTCCTTCCTGCACCGCGGCAACATCAACTCCGACCCGCTGTTCAAGGGCGCCAAGGGCAACCAATACAATCTCAACGACGCACAGCCGGTGTTCGAAGTCGTCGAAAGCGCAGGCGGTCTATATATCGGCGCCCGCCGCAATGCCGAGGACGGCAACTATTACTGGCGCATCACTCAATACGTGCTGCCGTCGTTCACCATGATCGCGCCGCGCGGCGGCCATACCATTCACGGCCATTTCTGGATTCCGATCGACGACGAGAACTGCTGGGCCTGGAGCTACGACTACCATCCAACGCGCAAAATCACCGACGCCGAGCGCCGCGCCATGCAGGACGGCAAGGGCGTGCATTGCAAATTGGAGCCGGGAAGCTACCGGCCGTTGGCCAACAAGGACAACGACTATCTGATGGATCGCGGCGCGCAACGGCGCGGCGACAGCTACAGCGGCATCGAAGGCATCGCCATCCAGGATGGCTCGCTGCAGGAGAGCATGGGACCGATCGTCGATCGCACCAAGGAAAACCTGGTCTCGACCGACAACGGCATCATCATGGCGCGGCATCGGCTGATGCGCGCCGCGCGAGAACTGGCCGAGAAAGGCATCGCGCCGCCCGGCGTCGATGTCGCCCATCAGCAGGTGCGCTCCGCCTCGGTGATCCTGCCGCCCGATCAGCCGTTCAAGGACGCCGCCAGGGAAGCGCTCAAGGTCCGTGCCGGTCTTGCACCGGCAACGGTGTGAGGTGGCACGCTTGCTGCGTCAAAAAAACTGGGAGAGAACACAATGACGGCCAATCGTGGATACGTCCCCGCAACCGAACAGCCCGGGCTTGGCGTTCATTCGCTCGACCATTTCGTGCTCGCCGTGCCGGATCTCGAGCCGGCGCAGCAATTCTATTCGGATTTCGGTCTCGACGTTGCCGTGAGCGGCGGCGCGCTCAAGCTGAAAACTTTCGGCCAGGATCAATGCTGGGGGACGGTCGTCGAGGGCAAACGCAAGAAGCTGCACCACCTCTCGTTTGGCTGTTTTGCCGACGACTTGCCTTACCTGCAGGAGCGCGCGGAAGCCAACGGCTGCGAGCCGCTCGATCCGCCGCAAAATTTTGCCAGCAACGGCTTTTGGTTGCGCGATCCGGCCGGCCTTTTGATCGAGATCGCGGTCGCCGCCAAAACCTCGCCCGCCCGCAAGACCTCCGGCACCTGGTCGTCATCGCCGGAAGGCGTCGCCGGCGCGCCGGTCCGGGCCAAAGCGCCGATGGTGCGGCCGCGGCGGCTGTCGCACGTGTTGGTATTCACCACCGACATCGACCGGGCGGTGGCGTTCTATTCGAACGTGGTCGGCTTGCGTTTGTCGGATCGCTCCGACCGTGTCGCCTTCATGCACGCGATGCACGGCAGCGATCATCACATTCTGGCTTTTGCGCAATCGCAAGCGCCCGGCCTGCACCATTGCAGCTGGGATATGAGCGGCATCGACGACATCGGCCTTGGCGCCATGCACATGGCCGGCAAAGGCCATACCGCCGGCTGGGGTCTCGGCCGTCATGTGCTGGGCTCGAACTATTTCCACTACGTGCAAGATCCGTGGGGCAGCTACGCCGAATATTCCTGCGACATCGACTACATCCCGGCGGCGCAGCGCTGGGAGGCCGGACATCACGCGCCGGAAGATTCCTTCTTCCTGTGGGGACCGGAACCGCCGGCCGATTTCACACTCAATCGCGAAGCCTGACGACGGCAGATTGACCCAGATCAATTCAGAAATCGCCGCAGACGATAAGCTTGTAGCACCTCGGCGATCGCATTCAAGGAGCGCCTCATGAAGCAGGACATACCCGGCACGATCATGTTCGACGGCGATCAGGCGCAAAAAGGCTTGGCGCTGAACCGGATGTGTTTCTCGTTCAACAGCCCGCAAAACCGGGCGGCGTTTCTCAAGGACGAGGACGGCTATTGCGAAAAGTTCGGCCTCAACGCGCAGCAGCGCGCCGCGGTGAAGGACCGCGACGTGCTGCGCATGATCGAGGCCGGCGGCAACGTCTACTACCTGGCGAAGCTTGCGGGAATATTCGGTCTCAACGTCCAGGACATCGGCGCGCAGCAGACCGGCACGACGGTGGACGCGTTCAAGGCGAAGCTCGCCGCGGCAGGGAGGTGACCATGGCCAGAATCATCGGTGGCGTCGCCACCACCCACGTGCCTTCGATCGGCAAGGCGATCGCCGAGAACAAGCAGAACGATCCGTACTGGAAGCCGTTCTTCAAGGGCTTCGATTTCGTCCACTCCTGGCTGGCCCGCGAGAAGCCCGACGTCGCCGTGGTGTTCTACAACGACCACGGCCTCAATTTCTTTCTCGACAAGCTGCCGACCTTCGCGGTGGGGGCGGCGGCCGAATACCGCAACGAGGACGAAGGCTGGGGCATTCCGGTGTCGCGCTCGATCGCCGGCGATCCGGCTTTGTCGTGGCATCTGATCAACGCGCTGGTTGCCGACGAATTCGACATCACCATGTGCCAGGAGATGCTGGTCGATCATGCGGTGACCATTCCGATGACGCTGATGTGGCCCGGCCAGACTTGGCCGATCAAGATCGTGCCGGTGTCGATCAATACCGTGCAGCATCCGCTGCCGTCGCTCAAGCGCTGCCTGAATCTCGGCCGTTCGATCGGGCGCGCAATCGAGACCTACAAGGACGACTTGCGGGTCATGATCGTCGGCACCGGCGGCCTGTCACACCAGCTCGACGGCAAACGGGCCGGCTTCATCAACAAGGAATTCGACCAGCTCTGCATGGACAAGCTGGTCGATGAGCCGGAGACACTGGCGCGCTATTCGATCCACGATTGGGTCGAAGAGGCCGGCGCCCAGGGCGTGGAATTCCTCAATTGGATGGCGATGCGCGGGGCGCTGACCGGGAGGGTGACGCAAGTGCACCGCAACTATCACATCCCGATCTCCAACACCGCCGCGGCGACGGTCGTGCTGGAAAATCGCAAGGAAGCCGAACGCCGCGCCGCATAAGGACTCAAACGACGGGCGCGGAAACGCTTTTGGTTCGGGCATCCACACGCTCGGCTCGTGTTGCGATCTCTGTCCGTGCCGGGCGCGCTTGCCGCGTGTCTCGGTATGAAATTCGCGAAAAAGCATTCGCGTCGATGGCCGCCATGGCCATTTGCATCGCTGCTTCCGCGGCGGTTGCATCCATGCCGGTGATGAATTTGTCGAGCGCCCGGCGGCGGCGGGCCATGGCCTTTAGGAGAGCTTTCCCATTGGCACGCTCGACGCTCGCACGCCACTTCCCCGGCTCGCGCTCGAAAGCTTTGACGACAAACTGCTTGTACTCCATGGCGACCCCCCGTCGCCCATGAGTCTGTCGCGGATTATGGCGGGCGATGGGCGGTATTATGTTACAATGCTGAACCGGTCGCCTTAAATGCGGCCGCAGCCCGGGGCGGAATTGCTGCTTCCCATCGGGGCAAAAAAATAACGCTGCCGGGTTTGCACCAGCCGCGCAATCCGCCGAGCCTTCGCCCCGCGGAATTCAGTCCTTCACCGGCCCAATATTACGAAGTCTTTTTCGGAGCCCGCGTCGCCATACAGCCGCAGACCACAAGTGCGATCATGACGGCAAGAAAGATTCCAAGTTCCGCCATGCTGTTTCTCCGTCGCCCTGCATGGGGTGGTATCAAGTCTTGCGCAGTAACTCTCAAAGCTTAGCAGCATTTGCCGCAACGAGTCTTGGCACAACGGACGGGCCTTTCGGGCCGGCGAATGTCCGCGGGCGACCGGGAAGAGACATAGGGAGTCCGATGCGAGATTGAGCCGGTGGCTTATGATTTCGACTCGACTTCTTGCACGCAGGTGAAGCAGTAGGAGCCGTTCATAAGGGTGGTTATTTCACCGGCGCGCAAACCGGACGCGGCTTCCAGCGCTTCGTCCGAGACGTCGCGGTCAAAGACATCTTCGTCGGCTTGATTCATCGGTTCGCTCGGGGCCGGCTTGGCTGCGCCCCCCTCCAAAGTCTTTTGGTCGTGGGCGGCGTTTTGCGGTCCGATATTTTTGTCGGCGCCGGTCGATGGCGTCAAGGTTGAACCTGGCATGCGCCAGCCTTAAGGGTCGTAAACCGCGGCGCGGGATGGCAAAGTAGCCGTCAGCCGATAATCTTGTCCCGCGTGCTCCTGGAAACGGGCCGGGCTGATGGAGGTTGCAAATGGCGCGCGAGGTCATCCGACAATCCAAGGCCGTTCCCGCAACCAGCCTCTTGGCGCTGGCGTTGGGCGCGGCGGCGTTCGGCGCGGTCGCCATTGGCGCATTGGCAATCGGCCGACTTGCGGTTGGCCGCCTTTCCATCAAGAAAGCGCGGTTTGGCGCGCTGGAGGTCGATGAGTTGACCGTGCGCAAGTTGCGCGTCGTCGAACATGATGGGCCGCTCGCGTGATGCTGCAAATTCTACGGCGGTAAGCACGGACACTCGCCCGCCACTTTCATTATGCCTGTTTGAGCCACCCGGCGCGTTTCGAGCAATTTGGGCCGATGATCGGTTTCGGAGTAGGCATCATCCTGACTGGCTCGCGGCTGCGGGCCGCAGGCGGAAGTATCGATTGTGGACGAGATCTTTGAACAAATCCGGCTGGCCGCGCGCGCTCTCGCCGAGTTCGGCAGCCATTTGTTCGATCCAACGATCAGGCTCGGGGTGACCGGGCTCTCCAACGCCGGCAAGACCGTCTTTATCACCGCGCTGGTGCATGGCCTGCTGCGCGGCGGACGTTTTCCGGTGTTCGAGGCGATGGCCACCGGCCGCGTGGCGCGCGCCTATCTGGCGCCGCAGCCGGATTATGCGGTGCCGCGCTTCGATTACGAGAGCCATCTGGAGGCGCTGATCGATAAACGGCAGTGGCCCGACTCGACGCGGCAAATCAGCGAATTGCGCCTCGTCATCGATTATCAATCGCAACGCGGCCATCAGCGCGCGCTGACGCTGGATATCGTCGACTATCCGGGCGAATGGCTGCTCGACCTGCCGCTGCTCGACAAAAGTTATGAGACATGGGCGGCCGAGAGCGTGAATCTCTCCCGGCTCGGGCCGCGTGCCGGCCTCGCCAGGGATTGGAATTCCTATCTGGCGACGCTCGATCCGCAAGGCGCCGAGGACGAGCAGGCAGCGCTGACCGCGGCAAAGCTCTTCACCGCGTATCTGACGGCCTGCCGCGACAAGAATTATGCGATGAGTCTGTTGCCGCCGGGGCGGTTTCTGATGCCGGGCGATCTCGAAAATACGCCGGCGCTGACGTTTGCGCCGCTCGATGTCGCAAGCGACGGCGTTGCCCCGAAGGGTTCGCTCTGGGCGATGATGCGCCGCCGCTACGACGCCTATAAGGACATCGTGGTCCGGCCTTTTTTTCGCGATCACTTTGCCCGGCTCGACCGCCAGGTCGTGCTGGTCGATACCTTGGCGGCGATCAATGCCGGCCCCGATGCGGTTCTCGATCTCGAACGCGCGCTGGCGCAAGTCCTCGATTGCTTTCAGATCGGCCGCAAAACCGTCTTGAGCACGATGCTGCGTCCGCGCATCGACCGCATCCTGCTCGCGGCCACCAAGGCCGATCATTTGCATCACACCAGTCACGACCGGCTCGAAGCCGTGCTCAAGCGCTTGACCCAAGAGGCGACCGCGAAAGCCGAGCTCGCCGGTGCGAAGGTCGATGTCGTCGCGCTCGCCGCCGTGCGCGCCACCCGCGAAGCCACGGTGCGGCGGGCGCGCCAGGAGCTGCCCTGCATCCTCGGCGTGCCTGTCGCCGGCGAAGTGCTGGCGGGCGAAACCTTTGACGGCGAAACCGAAGCCGCGCTGTTTCCCGGCGACTTGCCCGACGACCCCAACCAACTGTTCCGCAGCGACGCTAGCGGGTTTCGCGGCATTGCCACGACCTCGCCGCAAAACGCCGACTTCCGCTTCCTGCGCGTGCGGCCGCCGCTCCTGGAAGCGACGGACAGCG
>Ga0209517_10006067_pt1 | contig 15087 bp, 11 predicted proteins | sample PeaSoiMetSII2010_FD_187695 | JGI IMG/M metagenome (GOLD analysis project Ga0209517, IMG submission 187695) | Peat soil microbial communities from Weissenstadt, Germany - SII-2010 (SPAdes) (version 2) | ecosystem: Environmental > Terrestrial > Soil > Wetlands > Peat | place: Germany... | reverse complement strand
TGCCTGCAATGCGGGGAAGCTACCCAGGGTAAAAACAGTCACGGCGAGCAGGATTAGAGGAGGCCGTCGGAACCGCACAAGACGGAACCAAACCACAATACTGAACAGCGTCCCAACGATCGAGACCGACAGAAATGCCTTCTGCGCGGCGGCAAACGACATGTAGACAGTTGGCCAAAGAAGGAGGGCAATATACGGTGGGTACGCAAATCCACCACCGATGCCGGAAGGATCTTGCGAATCGGATGCCACCGGTGCGCCGTAGACTACGGTTTGAATTTCGTGGGCGACTTCGGGCGAATATGGATTGCGACCGTGCAGCAGCAGCTCGTGCGCTCCCCACCATCGTGCATAGAAATCGTTAAAACCTGCTGGCTGATTGGCGCTCCAGATCTGACCGACGTAGTATGCCATGCTGCCGAACGAAAGAATGCTAAGCAGCAGCCACCAAAGCGGCTTGGCCAGGAGTGGAGAATTCTTCATGCCATGGTCATCCTATGTTTGTTCCCGGGCGCTGCCAGACAGGTCTCGGCGCCGTTGCGAAACGGACCGCCGGTAATTGCAATGGCAAGGGCGGCTACAGGCAGGCCAACGATGATGTCGATGACATAATGCTGCTCGAGCAGAAGGATTGCGGCCACCAGCACCAGATCGTAAGCCGCCAGCGCAACCACCATGCGTTTATAACCTCGCAGAAACCAAAGCACGACTAGCGGTTGCACAATGTGCATGCACGGCAAAGCAATGAAGTAGTCGGTAGAAATGCGCGAAACGGGCTGATGCTGCCAGAGCGCCATCGCGTGCTGGATCAGCGTCTTTTGAAGGGTATAACACTGGAGACTGGCGGGAAAGCGCGAGAAGTGATCAGGGCAAAGGTAGTAAGGTCCTTGTGCGGGCCAGAAGTAGAAGATAGCGAGAGCGAAGTAGTAGGACAAGAGTAGCGTTCCGACGAACTGGAATGCGCGGGCTCTTCCATAGCAGAGCGCGACCACGATAAGGCTCGCTCCGATCTGGGGAAACATCCCGAAGTAGACGAATTCCAGAGCCCGAAAAAATGTCAGCGGGAAGACCCCGACCGCCCAGTGCGTGAGTTCAGAAACCGAGTGGCCCAGCAGCAGCCAGCGGTCGATAGTGGCGAGGGCTGGGTCCGTCGCAAAATTGAAGCGAACCGAAACGATGGCGCAGTTGTAAGCGAGAACCATGACAAATCCGAAAAACAGATAAGCTGCGGGTATGAAAACCGCGTTCGCGGCGTGACGCCATCCCAGCGTTTTTTGCCGGTCGAGCACATCGAGCACGGCGACCGCATCGACGCCTAAGACCAAACCTTTCATCCAACTGGTCGTCCAAACGAGAATGGCAAGAAAGAGAAGTAAGGGAACGATGCGAAAGGGATTCACGCGATAGGGCGCCAAAAAAGGCCCCAGTGCTTGATTGCGCGGCAGACCGATCACGCACAGGAGGGCTGCCACGAATATCGACTGCGCAGCCAGAAGCAGCCAGTACGCAACGGCGAGAGTGATCCAATCGAATTTGAGCGGGAGGTGGTGGCTGCGCAGAACGGGAATGAGCGCCAGACCCAGCACCAGGCTGATCCCGTAGTGCCAGTAGCGTGGTCTCATCGGGCTGTGGGTTGAGATATCCACGAAGAAAGCTCTAAAGGCTGATCATCAAACGGCAACCGGGCCTCCGCCGGCATTTGCGGCCGGCTGGTTACCAGGCGCCTTGCGCAGCAGCACAACAGCCAACATGGGCAGATAGAGCAAGATCACGGTGCAGCGGCCGACTTCAGTGAAGCTGTGGGGAATGTGATACCAGCGCCAGATGCCGGCTCCCCAACTGCAGAATACGGTCCAGACGATTTCGCGTCGGGATTGGGGAATCAGCCAGAGGATGAAGCTGTCGTAGAACCAGCGCTGCGGCATCAGCGCGGCCAGCATCAGCAGGCGAGCGTCGCGGTCACGGTAACGGAGCAGGGCGAGCGAAAGCAGCGGCCCGGGAAGAACGAGAAGAGGAAAGAAGTGATCGTAGTTGCCAATCTGTCGCAACCAGAGCCGGGGCCAGTTCGGCATCACGGCGAGGCTCACCGCCGCCAGCACAGCGCAGGCCGCCACTCCTCGAAGGCTCATCCGCGTCAGGAATACGGGCAGGCCAAGCTGTGGTTTCGCCATGGTTGTGGGCAAGAGCAGCGGGAAGAACGCGGCAGCGCAGATTATCGGTGACCATTGCACTGTGAGGATTCCCGCCCAATAAGGATAAGCGAAGAAGATCAACAGTTTGCCATAGCCTTCGCGGGTCAGACCGAGGGCCAAGAGAAACGAACTGATCCCCCAGAACATCCCAGCTGCAATCTCCGGTGTCAGACGCAGAAAAGGAAGCCCAAAGAACGCAGCGGTGAGCGGATATAGTTGGACTGGCGCGCTATAAGGATTTTGCCGGTTAACCAGGCTCTGGGCTAGTCGGATCGCCCAGCGGAAGTCGGCCGCGTCCTGGTGGAGACGCATCATCAGGAACCAGCAGAACGCGCCACTGAGGAGTCCAATTGCGGCCGAGACTGCGAGGCGGCATCGCATGAACAGTTTTGCTCACACAGTTGTAACATGAACGGGACTGATCCGAGTCGTTAAGGGAAGAAAACTCGACCTTGCTGAAGCGTCCGCCACTCGTCGTCGCACTCATTCTTGCTGTCGCGGCCTCAGCCAGCACGTGGTTCTATATGGAGCGGATTCTGCCGGCGCAGCAGATCGCTGACGCTGTGGCGCACGGCAGGCCGCGCGGCAATTTGTCGGACCTGTATCCGCGCTGGTTGGGAGCGCGCGAACTGATGCGGCACGGGCGCAATCCTTATAGCGCGGAAGTGACTCGCGAAATTCAGCAGGGATATTACGGCCGGCCGCTCGATCCCGGGCGCGCCGGCGATCCTAAGGATCAGCAGGGATTCGCCTATCCCGCCTACGTTGTGTTTCTGCTGGCTCCGACCGTTGATCTCCCGTTTGAGGCGGTGCAGGCGGGATTCCGCTGGCTGCTGGTGGGGTTGGCCGCGGCGAGCGTTCTGCTCTGGCTGCGCGTTCTGCGCTGGAGACCGTCGTTTAGAGCGGGGTTGATTTTCATCGTGCTCATGCTGGGCTGGCTGCCCATGGTGCAGGGTATCAAGCTGCAGCAGTTGAGTCTGCTGGTGGCGGCATTGATCGCCGCCTGTGTCGCATGCCTGGCGGGCGGATGGCTTTTCTGCGGGGGAGCGTTGCTGGCGCTGGCCACGATTAAACCGCAGCTGACCTGGCCGCTTGTCTTGTGGCTGTTGCTGTGGGCCGGCGGCAGCGACTGGCGGTCGAGGCGGCGCTTCGTATTCGGTTTTGGCTTGGTCATGCTGCTACTGCTGGGCGGAGCAGAACTGGTTCTGCCCGGTTGGTGGCGCATGTTCATCGCGGCCATCGAACAATATCATCGGTACACCCAGGGCCAGTCAGTGCTCACAGTTATGTTTGGCACCGTCGCGGGACGGATTCTTGACGTGTTGAGCGTCGTGGCCTGCGCCATCTGCGTCTGGAATTTGCGCGCAGAATCCTCTTCGACTGAGGCCTTTGGGCAAGCCACGAGCCTGGTATTGGCCCTGACAATACTAATCATTCCCATGTCTGCGCTCTACAATCAAGTGCTGCTGGCGCCGGCAATCCTAGCGTTGTTGTGGAGCGAGAGCTTGGGCCGGCCTGTCCTGCCGGCGCTCCGGCTGGCTCGCATGGCGGGCGCAATTTTGCTGGTCTGGCCGTGGATTGCCTCGATGGGCTTGAGTCTGGCTTACTTCTCGCTCACCCTGCCGCTCCGGCAGAGGCTTTGGCCGATGCCGTTTTACCCCAGCTTGATGTTGCCCGTGTTGGTCTTTTTATTAGCGCTACTGGATACGTGGAGGAGCCAAGCTCGTCCCTTGCGGGAGAGCGCGCCCGCAGAGTAGTCTGTTTGAGCGAGCGAAGTTACTGCGTGCGCGTCGTCTGTCGCTCCTCCGGCGAAGGCGAACTGCGCGCTGATCGCTCATCGCAGATCGCTAACTAACGATCCAGCGTCGACTATTTCATCATCCATGGCCCTGCCCGCAATCAGTCATCACAGTTCTGGCTCCGGCGTATTCCCCGCGCTGGTGTTCGTGCAGGGCAGCGAGCAGAAGAACATCGTCCTGAACCGCACCCCGTTCACCGTCGGACGGAAGGTGGATAAGGATCTGGTGATCGCCGACCCGCGCGTTTCGCGCGACCATGCCCAGATCATGCAGGAAGGGCAGGACTTTTTTCTCGTCGATCTGGGCAGCAAGCACGGCACGTTCGTGAACGGAGAGCGGGTGCAGCGCCAGAAGCTGGAGCGCGGCGACCGGCTGGAGTTTGGGGCGCGCGATTCCGCGTACATTTTATTTAATCCCGCCCACAACACTTCCAACACGGCACGCGAGTTTCTGAGCCAGATTTCCGGCATTCAGATTAAGCAGGAAGCCACCGACCTGGAAAAGCTGACGTTGTTTCTGGAAGCGGCGCGCAAGCTGAATACGGCGGGGGTACTGGACGAGATTCTGATGACCATGCTCGACGTGACGCTGCAACTGACGCGAGCCGAGCGCGCCTATGTTTTCCTGAAGGACGAGGATGGGAAACTGCGGCTGGCCGCTGGCCGCAACTCGAAGAAAGAACCGCTGCTGGACGATAAAACCATTTCGCACTCGATTCTGGAAGAATCGCTGCGGTCGAATTCCGAATTCCTGGAAACCGATACCAGCCAGTCGCTCGATTTGGCGGGTCGGCAGAGCGTAGTGGCCTATGATCTCCGAACCGTGGTGTGCATCCCGTTGCGCAAGATGGTGGTGCAGTCGACGCGGGACGCACAAACTCCGCTAAACGCCGCCGCTTCCGCCGAAGCCATGGGAGTGCTGTACGTCGACTCGCGCTTCGCTTCGCGCGATATTGCGGGCGTGAGCAAAGACATTCTGCACGTGATCGCGACCGAAGCGGCGTCACTCATCGAAAACGCACGGCTGGTGCAGGCCGAGGAAGCAGCCCGGCGCTACCAGCAGGAGTTGGCCATCGCAGCCAGCATTCAGCAGCGGCTGATGCAGGTCAGAATTCCCGAGGTGCCCTTTGCCAAGCTGCGCGGCAAGAATCTTTCCTGCAAAGAAATTGGCGGAGACTTCTTCGATGCCGTGAATACCAAAGAGGGCCTCGCCGTGGTGCTAGCCGACGTCAGTGGCAAAGGGGTCTCAGCGGCGCTGCTGGCTACCTCACTCCAGGGAATGATTTATTCGCATTTGAGTTCCGGCATGCCGCTGCTCGACGTGGTGGCTGCCGTGAACCACTTCTTCACCGAGAAGCTGGTGGGCGAGAAATATGCGACTGTGCTGCTGGTGCGGCTGCGGCGCGATGGCGAACTCGAATACGTAAATTGCGGCCACGTGCCGCCGCTTCTGGTGTGTGGTGGAGAGGTGATTCGTCCACCGCATGGCAACGTTCCGGTGGGCCTGCTGGCCGATGCGACTTTTGAGAGCTCGACCTGTCAGATGAAATCCGGTGACCGCTTCATTCTGGTGACCGACGGCGTCACCGAGGCGGAAAACGCCATGGGCGAATTCTACGAAGACTTCCGACTGGAAGCGGCCGCGGCCAAGTCTCCGACGCTGGAAGGAATTTTTTCGTCGGTGACGGAATTCTGCGCTGGCAATCCCCTGAGCGACGATTGCACAGTGGTCGAACTGTGCTACACCAGCGTGGAGCAGTAAGGCGGAATCATGACATCACTTGCCACCGCGCCCGAGGTTTCGCTTTTTCGCCTATACACGTTGCGAGCGTCGTACTTTATTATGGCCGCCGGGCTCGGCGTCTTCGTCTGGCCTGCGGTCTTCCACCACAGCAGCCAGTTCGCGCTCACGGCAGGAGTGCGAGTCGCGTTGCTGGCGGGTCTGGGTGCGACGGCGGCATTGGGACTTCGGTATCCCGTGCAAATGCTGCCGATATTACTGTTCGAGCTGACCTGGAAGGCGATCTATCTCATAGCCTTTGCGTTTCCGCTGTGGTCGGCTCACCAGATCACCGCGGCGGTGGCGGAAGATATAAAAGCCGTCATGATGGTGGTTATTTTTATTCCGCTGATCCCTTGGCGCTATGTGTTCGCGCAGTACGTACTGAAGCGCGGAGACCGGTGGAAGTAAGGCGGCAAGGATTCTCAGCTTGCAAAAGCAAAGCACTCATTTGGCAAGATCGGGAAGGGCACGAGTTAACTCGTGCCACACAGCCAACGCAGACAACCCCGCTCCTCAGCGCCTGAGGTCCGCGCAAAAGAGCTTCCGACTGCGCAAACCCGCGAGCATTCGCTGTCACGACGCGGACGAAGTCTTTGCGGTAAAGATCCCGGAAAAGTACTGGCGATAGTGGAAGAACAACACAAACCAGAACACCGCCACGATCAACGCGCCCCCGATGCCTTCGTGATTGAGCAGCAGATGGTAGAGCAAAATATTTACGATTACCGGCCCAAGAATCGTCAGCGCCAGCGGAACATAGCGATTGATCAGCAGCAGCGCGCCGCCAACCGCCTGCACTGCTCCGATCGCCAACACATAGTGCGACTGGAATAGAGCCTGAAGAAACTGTCCGGCGAGGCCGCCGGGTATAGGGCCCTTGAGGAATTGCAGAAAGGCATTCAGGCCGAAGACGAAAAACACCAGCCCGAGCAGCAATCTCACAATCAGCACGACGATTTTCATGCGAACGTCTCCGGTAACGTTTAGGTCGCCTTAAGGCTCAGCAGAAGTGCGCCAGCCCCACGTGCGAACCCTCCAGTTCTGCTAGTGCCAGTCGGAATTGTAGACACAACGAATACAGTACTCACGCCTCAGAATGCAGAAAAAGATGCATGGTCGCCGCGTCGGCCTGATTTTCCTGCCAATCACTCTCAAAGTGGATCTTTTGTTGCCGGGAGCCAGCAGCAGAGCGTTCTCTCTCACTGTTTCAAGTAACGAAGCGCAACACACCCTGATCTGAAAATCTTCGATTCGACAAGTTTCAGTCGTAAGCTCTCCGCGAGGCTAACGCCTTCCAACAACCGCCTCCCTTCGCCAACAATGATTGGCGAAACGACAAAACGATATTCGTCAATCAGGCCAAGCTCCATCAGTTGTGAAGGGACTTCTACGCCACCGACCAAAATATTTTTGCCTGGTTCTTGTTTCAATTTAAGTATTTCGTCGCGAAGGTTCGCACGAACAATTCTCGTATTTTCATCTTCAGCGCTGGCCAACGATCGTGAAAAAACAATCTTCTTTTTGGAGACAAACGTTTGAGCAAATTCGATATCCGCTTTTGTCTCGGACTGGCTTTTTGCGATATCAGGCCAATACGGAACCATCAATTGGTAGGTTTTACGCCCATAGACGAGCAAGTCAGCATCTCGGACGAGCTGCGCACCGTAGTCAAGTACTTCTTCATCAATGACTACCTTGGTATGGTCGCAGCAGCCATCCAGGGTTAGGTTGATTGTGTAGATCAGCTTTCTCATGGATTGTCCTAACTTCTCCGTGTTGTCTTTCGTTGTTCTGCCGGGTACTCTATCTGGGTTTCGGCTGTTCCGCTAACGGGAAAGTGGCGACATATGTCGGAAAAGGGTCAACCTCGTAAATCCATGTTTTCAGCCCCGAACATGGAAGAACTGCGCCTTCTCTATGACAGCGATACGCCGGTACTGGCATACACCTTCAAGAGGCGGTCGGTCGAGGGCTGGACGCCAGAGCACAGTCACCACCGCGGGCAACTCGTCGCACTGACCCAGGGGTTGCTGATCGTGGAAACAGGAAACGAACGATGGATGTTTCCCTCTCAGCGTTGCGCATGGACTCCACCAAATTGTAAGCACGCGGCGCGTTCTGTCGGGGGCGCTGCTGGCGCGATGGTGGACTTGTCTCCGGAGATGTGTCGCGGACTGCCCAAGACGCCCTGCATGTTCAACTCATCGGAGCTATTGTTCGCCACAGTTCATCGTATGGTCAGTTGGGACCTCCGCCGAGCTCTCAATACGGCGCAGAAGCACTTAATCACAACGCTTCGTGATGAGATTCGACGGCCTGACCAGCAGCCCTTGCGTTTGACCATACCAAGAGAAGAAAGACTGGCCAGAGTTGCAGATGCGCTGATGGATGATGTTGGGGATGACCGCACGTTGGACGCTTGGGCGCATGTTGCCGGAATGTCTCGCCGTACTTTCATGCGTGCGTTTTCAGCTCAGGCAGGCATGTCATTTGGCCGTTGGCGACAGCAGGCGCGGTTGTTTGCTGCCTTGGAGATGCTGGCACTAAAGAAATCTGTCACAGAGGTCGCGATCGCAGTCGGTTACGACAGTGTAAGTGCCTTCATTGAAATGTTTCGGACGATGCTGGGAACCACACCACAGACATATTTTCGAGGCAGGCGTTCGTAGCCACGCGGTAGAGCCACGGGCGCAGCGGCGCGCCTTCCTTCAGGCTGTCGCGATACCGCCAGGCGCGAAGCAAAGATCACGGGCAACTCGGAAACAACTGACGTAACCAAGCCGTTTCGCTCAGCAGACTCTAAGCGGGCTCAGCCTTTCTCGACTGTTACGGTGTAGTCCGTGCCTTCCCAGCGATTCTCCCGGGGCCAGAAGAAAGTGAAAACCACCTGGGCCCCCGCGGGCAATGACGCAGTGGGCAGATAAAGCGTGTAGATGCCGAGGCCGGTGTCGCGGGCGTCGGCGTCGTGGGACGTCTTCCAGCCGTCGATGCTCCAGTGCACGCGAGCGGGCGTGAGCAGCGCAATGCGCAGGATTTGGTTCCGTGGAATGGTGCGGATTTTGTTGTTAAATCTCCAGCCGAAGTATTGCCGTCCATGTTTCTCAACCAAATAGCGTTGTACGGTTTGCGGTGGCTGGTCGAAGATCTTATTATCGCGGACCGAGCGGCGCAGCTTAATGTACTCGGAGTGTGCCCAAACCAGCGGGCAGGCTGAGCCCGTGGGCTTGCCGCGGAAAAGCTCGAGGGCAGGAATGTCGGCGGAGTCCCAGACTTGTTCCGGTAGCAGGCGGCTGTGTCCGGCGGTCGAATTTTCCATGACGGTCAGCAGCGCCTCAGCTTCGTCGCGGTGCCCGCCCGCGAGAGCGTAGTGGCCGCGTTCTCCGGCCAGCAACGGCCAGGCCCGGCCAATGCCGGTACCGTCGAAGGCCGAGCCGTCTTTGTGTTCGCCATAGCCGTCGCCGTTGTAGCGATACCAGCACGGGCCCTGGGGCAACTCGACGGCCAGCAGGGCGTCGATGGCGCGCAGCGTATTCAGAATGCGCGGATCGTCGGGGGCGCGCAGGCCGAAGCGCACCAGTGCCAGCGCATCGGGGCTGATGATGTCAGAGGCGCGCTCGCCGTCGGGTCCCCCATCCTGTCCCGGCGGACGGTTCTTGATGGGAACGAAGCCTTGCGTGGGCGACGCGGCCCCGGCGACATCAGTGTCAGGCGGAGCGATGCGGACGTAGTAGCCGTCGATGCCGAGCTGCTGGGCCAGGTCGCCGCCGGTGGCGTAGACCCAGCGCTCGATGCTGTCGTTCCAGGCGTCCGCCGTCTCGCGCATGGTGGGGGCCATATCACTGTGGCCCGTGAGTTCTGCGATGTCGGCCGCGGCCAACAGGGCGGAGATTTCGGCAGCCAGGGTGAATGGCGAGTAGCCCGCGTCCTCTTCCCACCGATCCTGTTGCGTGACCGGACCGTTGCGCAGAATAAAGCTGACGGCGTTACGGACCATGGGCCACCAGCGGTCGAGCTTGCCCAGAGCCTCAGGCGCTTCGCGGCGGAGCAGATCGAGCAGCAGGATGGGGAAGGCGGTTTCGTCCATCTGGATGCCGCTCCAGTACGGACGGCCGTCGAGCCAGAGATTCTGCGCCCAGTTGCCCGCGGCTTCCTGCGTGGCCTCCAGATAGCGCAAGACCCGCAGCGAGTCGCCGACCGCTCCGGCCGCGAGCAGAGCGCCCGCGGTTTCGACCAGGTCCCGGGGCCAGACCAGGTGGTAGCCGCCGAGGTCTTCGTCGCCCTTGTTGAATCCCCATGGAATGGAGAGGCTGGCGATGATGCCACCGAGAAAATCCTTGGACTCATGGGTGCGCAGCACGGCAGTCGATGCTCGATATAGATCGTACTGCCGAAGGGGTTCATCGAGTTTGAGCAAGCCGCTTTGCCAGGTACGCCATTGCGAAACGTAGTGTTCGCGGGTCTCGGTATAGTCTTCGAGAAGGGAAGAACGCGCCTGCTGTCCGGCCTCAGTCCAAATCCCGCCGAACCCGAGGGCGAGCACGAACTCGCCCTTGCAGGCGGCGAGATCGACTTCTCCAGCAAAGGCAATGTTGCCGTTTTCGGCGCGCGTGTATTCCCATTCGATCTGGAAATGTTGGGAAATGTCCTGCCAGCCATCGGAGATGCCGACGAATCCCACCGAGGTTTTCTTCCATGGGACCGAGGACGCCAGGGCAAGCGCGCAACTGTCGCGCTGGGCAAGAAGCATGGGGCAACCCTTGTAGTCGCCGATCCAGCCGGTGTTGCCGGTGCCAAAGTTGGCCAGGTGGGGCGACAGCAATGCATAAAGGCGGTAGTCGGAAAGCTCGCCTTGCAGGGGCTCGAAGCGAACCTTCTGCAGAACCACATTGCGGTAGGGGTCGCTGAGGACTTCCTTGTGAATGCGGTAGCGCCCGCTAGTGCAGCTGTTGGTGAGCCGAAAGACGGGAATCCCGGGCTCGATAGGATAGTTTTCGTAAGTGCAGTGGCGTTTCTCCTCGGAAAAGAAATCGAGGCCGTTGGTGACCAGGAATCCCATGTCGCGGGTGCAGGCCTGGTCGACGCGAGGAAAGTAGACTTCGTTGAGGATGCCATGACTGATCGTGAACCAGACTTTGCTGTGCCGGTTGAGGGCGGTACCGGCACCCGATTTGGCGCTGGAGGTCCAGCGCGGCGAAATGCCGGGCCAGCCGGGAGCATAGCGTGCGGCGAAATCAGTCATGCAGCCTCTTGTCCTCTATCATCGGGCCGAGGACATTTCCCCAGCAGAAATGACAAACCTTTTACCGTCCAAGATTCTCGCAGGTGCGGCAGGCGTCATCCAAATAGCTAGCGGCCTTGAGAAGTAAATTGCAACTCAGAACGAATCAAGGATAATAGACCGCACCAGAATAGAGGCAGCACGGAAACATGGCTGAGAGGTTCGATGCACGAGCGTTGAGAATAGTAGCAGTGTTGGGGACGTGTTGGGTTTTGGGCGCGCTCGCGCAAGCCGAGGACGTCCCGAGACCGGCCGCGGTTTCTCTGCTCGACCATGGCTTTTCCGGACTTTACAATCTCGACTTTGCCGGGGCTCACAAGGATTTCACGACTTGGCAACAACTGCATCCGGATGATCCCGTGGGCCCGGTCAGCGAAGCGGCTGGCTTTTTGTTTTCCGAGTTCAACCGATTGGGAGTGCTGGAGGCGCAGTTCTATGAAAACGACGAAGCCTTTGCCGACCGTCCGAAACTGACACCTGATCGCGCGGTGCGAGAGCACTTCCTGGCTGCGATTGGGCGCGCCGAAACTCTTTCCCGCGCGCGGCTGGCCAAGGATCCGAAAGATCGGGACGCGCTATTCGCTCTCACTTTGTCGGCGGGTCTGCAGGCCGATTACGCGGCGCTCATTGAAAAGCGCAACCTGGCATCGCTGCGCTACACCAAGGAGGCTTCCGCCTCGGCCCAGAAGTTGCTGGCGGTTTGTCACGATTGCTACGACGCACTACTGGCAACCGGCTTCAGCAAATACCTGATTGGCAGCATGGCTGCGCCGATCCGCTGGATTCTCCGCCTGGGAGGCCTACCAGCAGACAAGCAAGGTGGAATTGCCGACCTCGAAATCACTGCCGAGCACGGACATTATCTTGCGCCCTTCGCCAGAATCCTGCTGGCCATTGCCTATGTGCGGGAGAAAGATAAGCCGCGCGCGCTGCGGTTGCTGACCGGGTTGGGGCGCGAGTTTCCGGGCAACACGCTGTTTCCGCGCGAGATTTCCCATCTGCAGGCCGCCCGCTAGATCACGAACGTAAACCTTCTATCCTCGGCAGCTTCCGCGTTCTTCTTCATGAGAAAACTCAGCGGGCGCGCGGGGCATTCATCAGAAATTCACTGGTTTGTAACCGTCCTGTAACACTGCGCCGCTAGAAAAGGGAACTATAAACCCGAAGGAGGCATTTATCGTGATGCGCAAAATCATGCTGTTGGTGTGTGTTCTGATGGCCTGGCCGGCGGTGGGCCAAACCACTCTCAACGGAGCAGGCGCGACGTTTCCCAATCCCATGTATTCGAAGTGGTTCAGCGAATACCACAAGATCCATCCCGACATTTCGATCAACTACCAGGCGATTGGCAGCGGGGGCGGAATTCGCCAGGTATTGTCCGGCACCGTCGATTTTGGCGCCAGCGACATGCCGATGACCGACCCGCAGTTGAAGGAAGCCAAGACAACAATCCTGAATATTCCGACGGTGTTAGGAGCGGATGTTCCAGCATACAACGTTCCCGGCGTGACGGCGGAACTGAAGTTCACGCCCGAGGCCCTGGCAGGAATTTTTCTGGGCAAGATCACCAAGTGGAATGACAAGGCGATCACTTCGGCAAACCCGGGAGTGAACCTTCCCGACAAGGACATCATTGTCGTGCACCGTTCCGACGGTAGCGGCACCACCTTCATCTGGGTAGATTATCTGTCCAAGGTCAGCCCCGAGTGGAAGGGCCAAGTGGGCGCGGACACGTCGGTGAAATGGCCGCTCGGCATGGGTGGCCTGCACAACGATGGCGTCGCCGGACTGATCCGTCAGTTGCCCGGTGCGATTGGTTACATCGAGTTGATTTATGCGGTAGAGAACCACATTCCGTATGGCAGCGTGCGGAATTCCGCCGGCGTTTTCGTGAAGGCGTCTCTGGAAAGCGTAACCGCCGCAGCCGCTTCGGCTCCGAAAATGCCAGCGGATTTCCGCGTCTCGATTACCAACGCTCCCGGGAAAGATGCGTATCCGATTTCCAGCTTTACCTGGCTGCTGGTCCCGGCCCAGTCCAAAGATGCGGCGAAAGGCAAGATACTCGCTGACTTTCTCAGCTGGATGGTGAACGACGGCCAGAAGCTGACTCCGGCTTTGGACTACGCGCCGCTGCCGGAGACCGTGGCGGCCAAGGTGAAGGAAGCGATCAAGCAGGTCAAATAGGCACCGCAAGCACAGGACATTCATTCATCACACGAGCAAAAGGAGAGAACAATGAAGTTGGCGTGGAAGATGTGTGCAATTCTTTTTCTGGCGACGGGACTGGTCGCGCAAACCAGCACCGAGCCCAAACCGAAGAAGGCGAAAGCCGCGACCATCACCGCGGCTGATGTGCAGGCATTGAAAGACGCGATCGCAGCGCAACAGGCGGCGCTGGCGCAGCAACAGCAAGAGATTCAGGCGTTGCGCGAGGAATTGCACCATAAGGATCAGGCCGTGCAGCAGGCGCAGAGCGCTGCCTCCGATGCGGCCACGAAAGCCGATGCCGCGCAGGCGCAGGCCGCGCAGCAACAGCAGGCGGTCGGCCAATTGACGAACGATGTGACCGATCTGAAGACGAACATGGCCAGCACGGTCGTGGCCGTGCAGGAAACGCAGAAGACGGTCAAGGACAACGTTGACCCGCTGGCTCTGCATTACAAAGGCGTGACCATCACTCCGGGGGGCTTCCTGGCGGCCGAATTTGTGCGCCGCTCGCGTGCCCTGGCGTCGGATGTCAACACGCCGTTTAATTCGTTGACCATGCCCGGCGCGTCCCAGAGCGCCGTTTCGGAGTTCTTCGGTTCTGGACGCCAGTCCCGCGTCTCCATGTTGGTGGAAGGCCGATTGGCGACCGCGAAGTTGTCCGGCTACGTGGAAACGGACTTCCTGTCGGCCGGCGTCAGCTCCAACAACAACCAGAGCAACAGCTACGGTCTGCGGCAGCGCCAAGCCTGGGCCCAGGCCGCGTTCGACAACGGATGGAGCTTCACCGGCGGCCAGATGTGGAGTCTGGTCACTGAAACCAAGCATGGCACGGATAACCGCAGCGAAGCGTTACCGATGACCATAGACGCGGCGTATACCGTGGGCTTCTCTTGGGCGCGCCAGTACGGCTTGCGCCTGTCGAAGGACTTTGGCAACAAGGCCTGGTTCGCAGTTTCGGTGGAAAACCCGCAGGCCACGCTCACCACTCACGGCAACGTCGCTAATTACCTGGTCGGCTCGGCGGGCGCGGGCGGCGGCGTTTATAACGGCGCGGTCACCACTTGCACAACTAGCGGCACTGGCGTCACTACTTGCAGCAACGCAGCCAATTACGCCTTCAATCCCTCCCCCGACATCGTCGCGAAGCTGGCTCTCGAGCCGGGTTTCGGACACTACGAGATCTTCGGCATCTACAGTCGGTTCCGCGACCGCGTTTTCCCCTGCGAAGATGTTTCCTCGACTGCGACGACTCCCTGCGGCACCGGGACGACTCCCGGTGTCGCCAACGCTTCGGATGCGTTTAACAGCTCCAAGAACGGCGGCGGCATCGGCGCCAACGCCCGCTGGTCCTTCGCCGGTAAGCGCATGGACTTCGGACTGCACTTCCTGGGCGGCAGCGGAATCGGCCGCTACGGCGCTGGTGGACTGTCGGACGTTTCGGTGAAGGCCGACGGATCCCTGGCCCTGATTAAGAACCTGCAGGGATTGGGCACGCTGGAGTGGCACGGGCCGAAGCTGGACATTTACCTGAACGGCGGAACGGAGTACGCAGCCCGCACGGCTGACTACGATGCGATAACCGGCAAGTACGTCGGGTACGGGTCGCCGTTCTTCGGCAATGCGGGTTGCTATACCGAGACGGGGCCGTTCTCGGGCGGGTTCCTGCCCGGCAGTCTGAGCGGTTGCACCGCCGACACGCGCGCTCTGGTCGAGGGAACCGCCGGGTTCTGGTACAAGTTCTACGACGGCTCCAAGGAGAAAGTGAACAAGGGCCGGATGCAATTCGGCCTGCAGTATTCCTACGTTACCCGGAATGCGTGGTCTGGAA
>Ga0209517_10006066_pt1 | contig 15090 bp, 15 predicted proteins | sample PeaSoiMetSII2010_FD_187695 | JGI IMG/M metagenome (GOLD analysis project Ga0209517, IMG submission 187695) | Peat soil microbial communities from Weissenstadt, Germany - SII-2010 (SPAdes) (version 2) | ecosystem: Environmental > Terrestrial > Soil > Wetlands > Peat | place: Germany... | reverse complement strand
CAACGGGCGGCATCGCCTCGCTGCCCACCCGAGGTCAACATCATGATCGCGCTTCCTGCCAGGCTTGGATCCTGCCTGAGCTTCTCGACCACCATGAAGCCGTCCATGTCCGGCATATGGGCGTCCAGCACAATCAGAGGGAAGGGTTTGCCCATGTCTCTTGCACGTCGCATCGCGAGCAGTCCCTCTTGCCCCCTCTCCGCCAATGTGGGCTGCATCGACCAACCCTCGAGCATCTCCGCCAGATTCCGCCGGCTCGCCGCGTTATCGTCGATGACCAGAACCGGCGTGTCACGGAGGTTTACTTTCATCAAGGGAGCGGGTTGTGGCTGCGGCCCTTTCACCAAACCGAAGTTCACGGTGAAATGGAACTTGCTTCCCTGGTTCACTTCGCTCTCCAGCCAAATCCGGCCACCCATCAACTCGACCAACCGGGCTGAAATAACCAAGCCCAGGCCGGTCCCCCCATATTTCCTTGTGGTCGAGCTATCTGCCTTCATGAAGCCCTCAAAAATCCGCTCTTGCTTTTCGCGCGGCACGCCGACGCCCGTATCATTGACGCAGAAATGCAGGACAATCGTATCTTCCCCCTGCGACTCGGTTTCGATTCGCAAGTCCACGCCCCCGCGTTCTGTGAATTTGATGGCGTTCCCCACCAGATTCACAACGACCTGTCGCAGCAGTCCGGGATCACCGATTAAACGGGCCGGCAGCTCGGGCGGGACCTCCCATGTCAGTCCCAGTCCTTTTTCGTCAGCGCGCGGGGCGAGGGCCCGCAGGGTGTTGCTCAGCGCATCTTGCAGGTCGAATTCGTTGAGTTCGAGCGTAAGTTTCTTCGCCTCGATCTTGGAAAAGTCCAGCAGGCCATTGATCAAGGTCAGGAGGGCGTCCGCCGATTCCTTCACCGCGTTCAGGCACTCTCTCTGCTCGCGCGAGAGGTTCGAGTCCAGAGCCAGTTGGGTCATGCCAATAATCCCATTCATGGGGGTCCGGATCTCGTGACTGATCGTGGCAAGAAACTCGCTCTTGGCCCGGCTGGCGGATTCGGCAGCCTCCTTAGCGGCCCGCAATTCCTCCTCTGCGCGCTTGCGATCCGTAATGTCGATGAAGCTTTCGAGAAGGTGCTTTCGGCCGTCCAGCACCACGCTTACAACCGTTTTAAGAATTTGCCGCTTCTCCCCGCTCGCCGTCAGCAGGGTGCGTTCGGAATGGTCCACGGTCTGCCTGAGGTCCGTCACCGGGCAGGCCCCCTTTTCGGCAGGGCATATGAACTTGTGGCACTCCACGCCGATCGCCTGGTCGCGGCCCACACCGATGGTCTCGAGCGCCACGGGGTTGGCGTCCACAATCCGATGCGTTTCCGGATCGATGATGAAGATACCCGTCTGGACACAATTGAAGATGACTTGCAGACGGGCCTCACTTTCTCGCAACTCCTCCTGCCCCCGCTTTCCCTGGGCGTTGTCATTATCTGTCCCGCTGAACGGCTCAACCTTCTTGCTCGAGCGCCATGATAAGTTCATACGGCTCCTTGCACACTTCTCCCCGTCAGGCGCGAGGTCCTAAATCCTCTTATCGGATGGACCGTCTTGGGGGTTTAAGGGTGTTTTGAGAAGTTAAATGGGTTGTTGTATGATGTGACCCTCGTCCGGAGCGCCATTCTCAGGAGGTCTTCGATGCTTGACTTCACCCGTCGTGAGTTCCTACGTACCGCGGTTGGCGTGAGCGTTATCTCCCGTTTTGCATTCGCCAAAGAAACCAGCCTGCGGATTGGTGTGACGGACTGGAACCTGGAGAAGGGGGCCGATCCGGATGCGGTGCCTCTGGCCGCCCGCCTCGGGTTTGACGGCGTACAAGTGTCGTTTGGACGAAAGATCGTGGATGACAGGATGCCGCTCGACAACCCGGAGATCCTGGTGCGCTATCTCAATCTGTCCAGGCAGTACAAGATTCCGATCGACGGCACGTGCGTGGACCGGCTGCACGATAACGGCCTGAAAAACGATAAGCTTGCCGTAAAGTGGGTGCAGGATTCCATTCGTTTAACCAAGGCCCTGAACTCGAAGGTGCTGCTGCTTCCCTTCTTCGGCCAGCGAGCCCTGCAAACCCGCGACGAAATGGACTACGTCGGCGATGTCTTGCGTGATCTCGGACCGGACGCGGAAAAGGCGGGTGTGATGCTGGGGCTGGAGGATACTATCTCCGCCGAGGACAACGTCCGAATCATGGAACGCTCGCGCTCCAAGAACGTCCTGGTCTATTACGACGTGGGGAATTCCACCAAGGCAGGTTTTGACGTGGTGAAGGAAATCCGCTGGCTTGGAAAAGACCGGATTTGCCAGTTCCATTTGAAGGATAATCCGCACTACCTGGGCGAAGGCAGCATCCAGTTTCCACCCATTATGCAAGCAATTCGCGATATCGGATTTACCGGCTATGCCAACTTGGAGACCGATGCGCACCCTAACCAGGTGGAAGCGGATATGCGCAAGAACTTGGAGTACATCCGGAAGGTAATGGGAAGTTGAGGGTTTGAGAAGCCGAGAATCCGACATGATTCACCCCATCAGACGGGGGACAAGGCAGGAATTATGGGAAACATGAGCCTCGCGCTAGTTGTTCTTATGATCGGACTCCAGTCCCAACCACAGCCGGATACGTCGGAGGTCAAAGAACTAATGAGGCTCGAGTCGGTCTGGAACGAGGCTCACGAAAAGGGCGACGTAAGCGCTCTCGAAAAGCTTTGGGCCGACGATCTTGAGGTCACCGTGCCCAGGATGCCTGTGATGGCAAAGCCGGATGTTCTGGGATTCGCTCGCTCCGGACGGATGAAATTCCAGCGTTATCAGACTTCTGACCTCAAGGTGCGCGTTTACGGCGACGCCGCAGTCGTGTCCGGCCGGCTGCAGCGAACGCGCACGCTGAACGGTAAAACGGTGGACGACGATTGGCGGTTCACCAAGTTATACATCCGCCGTGAAGGGCGCTGGCAGGTGGTTGCTTTCCACGCTTCCGAAGCAGCGCAGCCTTGAATGCTTACGCCCATTTCGGCATAGCAACCTCTTCCGACTCTCGACTTACGGAGGTAAGACATGGAACAAGATGAAGCCACCACTTACACTCGTCGATCGTTTCTCAGCCGGTCGTTAGGCGCCGGGGCGGCGGCGACCGCGTTTACCTTCATCAAGCCCGAACTGGTGCGAGGCGCGGGAAAGGAGCGCCTGCGCGCGGGCTTGGTCGGCTGCGGCGGACGCGGCACGGAAGCAGCCGTAGACCTCCTCACCGCTGACCCAAGCGTGGAACTCGTCGCCATGGGAGATATCTTCGAGGACAAGCTCCAGAAGTCTCTGGCCAACCTGCGCGATCCGAACTTCTTGATGGACACCAGTCCCAAGAAGGCGTCCCAATTCACGGGCCAGCCCTTGGCGGAACTTGTGGATTCGATTCGCAAGCGAGTCAGCGTCGATCCCGAACATTGCTTCAGCAGCTTTGACGCGTATCGGAAGGTTCTCGCCTCCGACATTGACGTAGTGTTGTTGTGCACTCCGCCCGGCCATCGCCCCGTGCAGTTCGAGGCTGCGGTCGAGGCTGGGAAGCATATCTTCACCGAAAAGCCCATCGCGACCGATCCGGCTGGAGTGCGACGCTTTATCGCCGCCTTGAAAAAAGCGGAGGAGTCGAAGCTGACGGTGGTGGCGGGGACGCAGCGGCGTTCGCAGAAGGACTACATCGAGACGGTCCAGAAAATCCACGATGGCGCCCTGGGCGAGGTGGTGAGCCTCAGCGCAACTTACTTGAGTGGACCTGTCTTGCACGTGGACCATCGCGACCCGTCCTGGGGAGATATGGAGTGGCAGCATCGCGACTGGTATTCGTTCGTTTGGATTTGCGGGGACCAGATGGTGGAGCAGCACATTCACACCATCGATTTCTGCAACTGGGTGATGGGCACGCATCCGGCCAGAGTCGTCGGGTCGGGCGGAGTGGCGTGGCGCCCGCGGGAAGAGCTCTACGGCAATATCTACGACCACCTGACGGCAGATTTCGTTTACCCCAACGGCGTTCACCTCTATAGCGCCTGCCGGCAATACCCCAAGGGCTCGTATCGCAAGGTGTGGAACACCATCGTGGGCTCGAAGGGGCAGACCGATGGCCTCGACATGGGCACGCCGGGCCTTGACCCCTACGTCCAGGAGCACGTCCGGCTGGTTAAGAGCATTCGCGGCGACATTCCCTATACCAACGATGGGATGACCGTAGCCGAAAGCACCATGACCTGCATCATGGCCCGGGAAGCGGCTTACTCCGGCACGGAAATCACCTGGGATACGATCATGGCCTCAAAGCAGGACCTGCAGCCCAAGACCCTGGACTATAAGCTCGCCATGAGCGTGCCGCCCGTGCCCGTGCCGGGGCAGTATGAGTTCGTGTAATGCACCCGCTAGCAAGCCAAGCAACAACGCCCGCCGCCGGTCCAATGGCGTCTTGGGCTCGCCCCTTGGCCGTGGCAACTGCCGCGGTCTTCTTCGTGTCTTTAGCGTTCCCTCTGGTCGCCGGCATCTCAGAACATACGGAGTCTTTCCCAAAATGGTGGGGTGCGATGGATGTCGGTTTAGCCTTTGTCCTCGCGACGTTGGCGCTCGGGGTCATGGCAGTCGCTCGGGGCAGGGTGACCAAAGAAGTGGTTGACGCTACGTATCGTGCCTATCGGATATTAAACCATGGGATATTCGTGATGCTCGTCGTGTTCTTCCTTGCCGGCGATCGGATCACTTGGGCCAACTGTCTTAGCGGCCTGGCGTGGCGGGCTTGGCTACTATTGTATGTCTTGCCAGATTGGTTTACGGCGATAAGGAGGAACGCGACCAATTAGCAAATATCGCGCTTAGTGCGTTCAGCCGAAAAGCTCAGCCAGGGGAAGGGAAAATCCAGGCAGTAATTCGGGCTCTTCAAATTGGCCGCCGGCCGACGCCGTGCGTACTTCGGGCGCAGGCTGGCCGGGAACATGACGATAGGCGAGTCGTTGGTTGGGGTACATGAGCCACACAGCTTGTGCGCCCGCTTCAAGGTACTGGGATACCTTCACCAGCAGGTCATCAGCCCGATCGTTTTTCGAGACAATCTCCACAGCCAAATCCGGGGAGACGGGCAACGGAGATTGATCGAGGTCGACATCCTGGAGACGGTGAGCTCGGATGAAAGCCACATCGGGCCTGCGCACGACTTCCCCGACCAGCTTCATGTCAGTTTCACTCGTCACGGTGCCCAGGCTGTGACTCTTGACGAATGCCCGCATCCGGCTATTCAGCTCGTCGCGAAGCTCGTTATGGAAAAGGCTGGCGGACGGAGTCACAATTAATTCTCCCTCGCTTAATTCGTAGCGCACCCCTTCGGGCTCCTCGAGGGCAGCATACTGCTCCGTGGTAAGCAAGGTTTTCGTCGCCATACATCAACTCCCACTAGTCGTAGGGCAGCACGAAGGCCAGTGGAGTGCGGTTCGATCGCTGCTGTGGAGGTCGAGTCTTCTGGCCCGTCCGGGCAAGCTCGACCTCTTTCTGGGCCGACTGTTGTTTGGCTTGCCTTGCAAGTTTGCCCTCCCGGCCTCGTGCTAACCTGCCACGGCGTATTCGACGGAGCGAGGATTGGAGACTCGTTTGGAGGCATCCAGGATTTCCAGGCCCACGATGTTGCCATCCTTGTCGTAGTCGAGGATCACCCCGGGCTTATCTTCATCGGATTCTTCGATGGGCGCATTGCTCAGTAAGATTCGCAACACGTCCACCTCGGGATCGTAGGTTACTCTCACGGTTTATTCCAGTACTTCTCGATTTTTGTTGTCCTATAGACGGTCACGACCAACGCCGGATTTACACGGTCATCCACAATGACCCGCACAAGGTACATTTTACCACCGATGTCTCGCTTGGATTGATAAGCCTTCAAGGCTCCTCTTTCGGGCGTGATCTGGTCGGGATTCTCCAGAACCGCTTCGACCCACGGCTCGGAGATTCCGCGGCGCTCCATTTCCTATCGGGCGTGACTGGAAAGCCGGTATCTCAAGGTCTCCTTGCCGTTTGCGAGGCTCGTCGCTGCACTGTTTCGTAACGGGGTACTCCGCTTGATCCCCCCACGGCCTCGATACAGAACGCCGCGCAGGCGTTTCCCAGGCGCGCGGCGGTGAGGATATCTTCGCCTCTGGCCAATCCCGCAATAAATCCTGCATCCCAACAATCGCCCGCGCCCGTTGTATCAATGATGTTGGCAGGCAGGGCTGGAACGCATATGCGGTCGCTTCCCTGTGCGATCAGACAGCCCTCCCGTCCCATTTTCAAAACCGCGGCGCGAGCGCCTGATTTCAGGAGTTGGCCGGCCATCTCTTCCGGCGTAGCGTCCGGATAGATTGCCAACAAGTCATCGAAGCTCGGAATCACGTAATCGCAGTAAGGGAGCATGGCGGCGAGGGGCTCGAGCTTAGGTCCATAACCAAAATCCTCGTCCAGAAAGGTTACGACGCCTCGCCGCTGAGCCTCTGCCAACAAGCTTGCCGCCGGTTCGCCGTCCAGTTTCGGCAGGACGTTCAAATCATGATAGAGGAGAAAATCGGTGGCCAACACCCGGTCGAAATCCAGGTCGCTGAGTGTGAAATTCAGGTTAGCGCCGGGTGTGTGAATGAATGTACGGTCTCCGTCTGCTCGTACTCCCACGAAGGTGAAGGGAGTGGCTTCGCCTGGCGAAACTCGAATGCCCGTTGTGTCAACGCCTAACTTAGAAAGTTCCCGGACAATGAACTCGCCGTTAATGTCATCGCCCACCTTGGCGAAGGAACCGGCGGGCAGTCCCATGCGCGCTATCGCCGACGGCATGTTCGCGGCGCCGCCTCCCGGCATCATGCGAATCCATTCCGCGGTCACCTGGCTCTGAAGGCGCGGCACAGGATACTGCTGGATGGGCCCGTTCAGCAGGTCCATCACGACCACTCCGACGCAGTGAATTCGCTTCATGGGTTCATCCGCAGGGTACGGGAACAGGAGCAGCTGTGGTGGCGGCCCGTACACAACCAGAAGGGGCGCACCCCTAGATGCTTTGCCGAGCGGCCGCCGGCCGCATACCCAGGAGGTCGTAGGCAGTATCGTAGAGGATTGCCCGCGCTACGGCCAGAGCGTCGTTGTGCGTGTACTGGCCGTACTCGATCTTCGTGGCCAGGACCACGGACAGTTGGTTGAGGATCATCTTCGCCTTGGCATAGGTCCATTCCAGGCAGTACGCGTCAGAAAAGAACCCGACCTGTTTATTTGCCGGCACCATGTCCAACCGCTCTTCCATCACCTGCCGCATGATCGAGGGGAAGAAGTTATGCCACCAGATGCCACAGAGCGAAAAGTTGGGCAACTCGCGGCACATCGTGCACATCGATTGATTGGCGTGGCGGCTGGCCAGATGGCACTGGAATCGAATCTTCGGGTAGCGCGCGATCATCTCCGCCACCTGCCCGATGGTGCGCTGCGAAAGCCGGCTGCCCGTCTCGAAGGGCAAGGGCTCAGCCGCAATGCTGAACTGGAACACGATCTTATCCGCGTGCGGTTCCAATGCCTTCAGATAAGCCTCGTTCACATAGGACGCGTACACGTCGCGTTCCTGCGGACCGGCGTTCGCCCGACGCGCCAGGGCCTCCCTCATCTCCTGGTCGCTCACGACGCGCAAGTCGAGATCCGTCGAGATGCCCGTAGCCACGGAAAGTATCTCGTCGTAAGGGATGTTCGCGACGTAGTGATCGATTGCAGCGTGCACGTCGTCCAGGGTCCTGATCACCCGTTCGGTCGGGGGACGCGTTCCGCCGATGGGGCTGGGACTCTCCGGTTTCCTACCCCAGCATCGTTCAAGTTCGTACAGCGCTGTGTCAAACTCGCCCCATTGGGAGCGCGTGAAGAAAGCCCACTCGAGCGAGTATTGAAGAATGTCACGGTCGCGGCCGCTTTCGCGCCGCGCATACTCCGCGCAATAGCGCTGTATATTGGCCCGGCGCATGATTTCCCGTTGCCATGCCTTGTCGTCGGCCCGCTCGCGGATCAGCGCGTCCAACCGTTGCCAGTTCTCCGCATTCAGCGGCTCGTTCCAGCCGTACAGATCCCCGAGAATAAGCCGGATGCCCCAGGAGATGCTGGTGTTGCGCACATGTTTCAAGTACGGCAAAGCTTCGATGATGCGTTCATGTGCCTCTTGCTGCGATGGCCAGCCGGGGAATTGCGTCAGGCGCGCGCCACTCGGGCACCCCGCCGCATAGAGATCGCTCACGCCCATGTGATAGAGAAGCACATCGTGCAAGCCGCGCGCTCCCAGCTTCCCGTCCACAAGATGGGTGTGAACGTCCAGTAACGGCATGGTACACAGTTCGTCGAATAGCTCCGCTTGCAGGCTATGATTGGTCATGAGCGTTTCTCCTTTGGGTCCTTCGGGCAGGATGCTGAGGAGGCCGCCAGGCTTGTCATCCCGTCAAGCATGGCCGACGGCCATAGTCAGGTGAAACCATTTTGCAACGACCTTCGCCATGGCCTCCATCGCCACCGCCTGCGCCATCGGGACCCAGAGATTCTTTCCTGCACCCCACTGCTCGAGCAGCGATTGCCGCAGGGCGGTGATGGCTTCCGTCGCCACATTCACCTTGGCAATTCCCAGTGATATGGCGCGGCGCAAATCGGCCTCGGGCGTTCCTGAGCCGCCGTGCAGGACGAGTGGAATGCGGGTGGCTTCTTTGAGCTTTGCCAGGCGCTCGAAGTCGAGTTGCGGCAGCTTCGTGTAGAGGCCGTGGGCATTGCCGATGGAAACCGCCAGGGCGTCAATGCCGGTCTTTTCCACAAAGTCAGCGGCCATATCCGGGTCAGTGAGGGTGGATTGCTTGCCGCCTTCCACGCTGACTTGATCGGCTTGGCCGACCACACCCAACTCGCCCTCCACGGTCACCCCATGGGGATGGGCGAGCGCTACGACGCGGCGCAGAGCTTCGACATTCTCTTGCCACGGCCGAGTGGAATAGTCCAGCATCACCGAAGTGTACTTTGCGGCAAGGCAGTCTTCGACCATGGCGATCGAATTGCCATGATCCAGGTGCAGCGCCGCGGTCACACCAAACCGTTCCGCCAAAGCGTGCGCCACTGCGCCCAAATCTCGCGGGGCAAGCAGATCGAACTCTCCGGGGCCGTTCATCAGAATCACGGGTGCCTTAAGTTCCGCCGCCACGCGCAGCACCACTTCGATGCTTTCGGCGTTCCACACACAAAACGACGGAACACCGTACCCTTCCGACACTGCCCGCTGCAACAATTGCAGCACGGGAACGAATTTCATGCCTTTTTCCCCTGTGCCATCAGCGCCTCGACCTCCGCACGCGTAGGCAGGGAAGGTTGGGCGCCCATTTTACTGGCTGCCAAAGCGCCGGCGCAGTTGGCGAAGCGGATGGCATATTCGAAGTCAAAGCCGGCGGCCAGTTCCACCGCCAGAGCGGCGGTAAATGCATCGCCCGCAGCCGTGGGATCAATCGCGGCAACCTTACAGGCGGGAAAGTGTTTTGCCTTCTTTGCAGTTACCAGCATCGAGCCGTCGCTGCCCAGCTTTAGAACGACCGTTTTTACTCCCATGGCAAGAAGTTTTTCGGCCGCTTCGCGCGCCGAGACTCGTCCCCGTACTTCCTCCCCGGTCAGTTGAGCGAGTTCCGTTTCGTTCGGTGAGACGACATCCGCGAGGGTTAGAATCTCCACGGGGCAGTACCGAGGCGGACCGGCATCGAGCACCGTCAATTTTCCGGCTTTCCGAGCCAGACGCAAGGCTGCTTCTACCGCCTCGAGGGGGATCTCGAGTACCGTCAATAACGCATCGGCGCGCTCGATGACGTCCTTGGCGCGTTCGATGTCGGCGGGGGTCAAGCTGAAATTCGCCGCGGGGTCAACCGCAATGCAGTTGTTCCCGTTGGGGAAAAGCATAATAAAGGCGCTGCCCGTGGCGCGGGTGGAGTCCCGCCGCACCCAGGTAGTGTCGATCTTCTCCGCCACCAGCCCCTGAAGCAGGAAGTCGCCGATGATATCGGTGCCCACAGCGCCCACCATCGACGTGGGGGCACCCATCCGCGCCGCGGCCACCGCCTGGTTCGCGCCCTTTCCCCCCGGGAAAAACCTGAGATTTGACACTAGCAAGGATTCGCCTTCTTTAGGCAGCCGCTCTGACTTGACTACCATGTCGAAATTCGTGCTGCCCACCACCACAATTTGAAGATCTTCTACACGACGCGCCATAAGACCCCCTTGGGGCGCTCCATCCGATTGCTCCTTTACAAGCTGAACAGGAAGAAGTATTTTATCATCACTCAGTCACAATTCAGGGAGGCGATTTTACCATGCCCAAAGCAAAACAGATCACCGCTTGGTTAGAAAGCAAGCCTGGAGAACTCGGCCGAATCACCGAAGCCCTGGGAAAAGCGAAGGTCAACATCACCGCATTCTCCGCCTGGAGCATCACCGGCGAGAGCCCCCTTCATCTGCTCGTCAGCAGTCCGGCAAAAGCGAAAAAGGTCTTGGCAAACCTCGGCATCCGCTGCACGGAGGAGGAGGTTTTGTCCGTGACGCTTACTAACGAGGCCGGAACTTTGGGGGAGGTCGGAACGCGTCTGGGCGCAGCGAACATCAACGTGGATTACGGCTACGGCAGCGTTACGGAAAACGGCAAGAAGGCGGATATCGTGCTCGCCGTCTCCGATCTCGCAGGCGCCGCAAAAGCCCTGAAAGGTCTGTAACTTTACAGGGTGCAGAAATGCGTTTGGACGTTGTCATTCTGAGCGCAGCGAAGAATCCCGGCAGTTGGTTTCGGACCGTACGAACTGCGGAGATTCTTCGCTGCGCTCAGAATGACAGTGCGTTTTCATGGTTTCCGAAAGCCCGCAAGCCGACAGGCATCAGCGACTGCTCTAGTCCTGCAGGTTTTCAAAAATCCCGGCCGCTCCCATTCCGCCGCCCACACACATCGTGACGAGGCCGTACGTGGCCTTTCGGCGCTTCAACTCACCAAGAAGCGTAGCGGTGAGCTTGGCTCCCGTGCAACCCAGAGGATGGCCCAGAGCGATGGCTCCGCCGTTGACGTTCACCCGCTCCGGGTCGAGTTGCACCAAGTCGATCACTGAAAGAGCCTGGGCGGCGAAGGCTTCATTCAATTCAATGACCTCGATGTTGGAGAGATTCAGGCCCGCCAACTTCAGCGCTTTGGGGACCGCGTAGATCGGGCCGATACCCATCTCCTCCGGCAAGCACCCCGCCGTCGCGAAGCTCACGAACCGGGCGAGCGGTTTGAGTCCCAGAGTCCTCGCTTTCTCCGCCGACATCACCAGGGCCGCCGCAGCGCCGTCGCTCATCTGCGAGGCGTTTCCCGCAGTCACCGTGCCGTGGGCATGGAAGGCAGGCTTCAACTTGGCCAGTGCATCCAGGGACGTGTCGCCGCGCGGTCCCTCGTCGGTGTCGAAGCGGATCTGGCGCGTCTGCGGTTTGTCCTTACCGTTTGGGCTGACCTCGACCACTTCCAGCGGAACGATCTCATCTTTAAATCGGCCTTCCGCAATCGCTGCCAAGGCCCGCTGATGACTCCGTAAGGCAAACTCATCCTGCCGCTGGCGCGTGATGTTGTACTTTCGCGCCACGTTTTCAGCCGTCAAGCCCATGTTGAGGTAGGAATCAGGATAATGCTCGATCAGGTAGGGATTGGGCGCAAAATGATATCCGCCCATGGGAATCATGCTCATGGTTTCCGTGCCGCCCGCTATCACAACCTCGGCGAAGCCGGCCATGATCCGCTCGGAAGCGATGGCGATGGCCTGAAGGCCTGAAGAGCAGAATCGGTTGATCGTCATCGCCGGACAGCTCACCGGCAAACCGGCGCGCAGTGACGCGACCCGCGCCACGTTGTTCCCTTGTTCAGCTTCCGGCATTGCGCAGCCGAGGATCACGTCCTCAACTTCGCTCGAGTCGAGCCCCGGCGCCCGCCGCAGCACCTCACGAATCGCTGCCGCCGCCATCTCGTCCGGCCGCGTGTTGCGAAGCGTGCCGCGCGGCGCTTTGCCCACTGCCGTCCGGGCGATGGAAACTACTACGGCCTCTTTCATAGAACCTCCAAGTGATGAGTGACGAGTGACAAGTGACGAGCAGGAATACGTTGAGGGAGGCGAGATGCAGGAGAGCATCGGTACGAGCCTTCCTGCTCCATACAACCCATTCAGGTCGCGCCGACCTGCGCTCTCGCTCGTCACTTGTCACTCGTCACTCGTCACTAGTTTCTCAGCGCCTTTCCCCTCTTCAACATATGTTGGATGCGCTCCACGGTCTGCTTCTGGCCGCAGAGACTTAGAAAGGCCTCGCGCTCCAAATCCAGCAAGTACTGCTCTGAGACGAGTTGTGGCGAGGTGAACTCGCCGCCGCCGCACAAGACCTTGGCCAAGTGCGTCGCGACGACCACGTCATAATCAGAGATGTACTCAGCGCGACGCATCAAGTGCAATCCCAGCTTCAGTTTGACGAAAGCCGCCTGACCGAGGACTCGAACGTCTTCGCGGGGCTTGCCGGGTCGATACCCCAGACGCGCCAGGTCAAGCGCCAACTCCTTGGCGTCTGCAATCTGCCGGTCGCGATTCATGCTGATCGAGTCCTTCGCGGAAAGGTAACCCAGTTTGCGTCCTTCTTCGGCGCTGGTTGAGACCTTAGCCATGGCGACATTCATAAAGACTTCTTTGGCGAATGCAAAGGGGTCGGCATCAGGGTCCGCGGGCGCCTTATCCATGGCGCGCACCAACATCTCTTTAGTCCCACCTCCCGCCGGGATCAGGCCCACGCCCGCTTCCACCAAGCCCATATAGGTCTCCGCCGCCGCACGTACTCGCGCGGCGTGCAGAATCATCTCCGTTCCACCTCCCAGAGTCAGGCCGAAGGGGGCGGCCACCACAGGCTTGGGAGCATATTTGAGGGCCATGTTGGCGTTTTGGAAGGCGCGCACGGCGCTCGAGAGGTCGTCCCACTCGCCGTCCTGAATAGTCGTCAGCACCAGCATCAAGTTTGCGCCCACGCAGAAATTCGCCGCCTGGTTCCCGATCACCATGGCCTCGAAGCCCTCGTTCAGGCTCTTCAGTCCCGCATGAACCATCTGCACGGCGTCAGCGCCGATCGTGTTCATCTTGGAGTGGAATTCCAGGCAGATCACTCCGTCGCCGAGGTCGATCAGACTGGCGCCGGCATTCCGCTTGATTTCCTTCTTGCGGGCTTTGAGCGAAGGCAGCAGCAGGACTCCGGGCCTCTCCGGAATCTCGCGATAGGCGGCGCTTGCAAAATCGAAGTAGCTCGGAGCGCCGTCGCATGACGCATAAAAACTCTTCTTCCCGGAAGCAAGGAGTTTTTCGACCAAGGGCGGCGTGGGCAGGCCGGCCTTCTTCCAGGCCTCAACGGCCTTCTCGATTCCCACCGCATCGCACAGCTCAAACGGGCCGCATTCCCAGTTGAACCCCCACTTCATCGCATTATCAATGGAGACGATATCGTCCGAAATCTCCGGCACGCGCATCGCGGCGTAGTGGAATATGTCGAAGAAAAGCTTCTGGTAAAACTGTCCCGCGCGGTCGGGCGACTGGCAGAGCATCGCCACCCGTTCGCGGACATCCTCGACATTACGCGCCATCTCGAGCGAAGCGAAACCGGGCTTCTGCCGCGCCCGATACTCAAAGGTGTTGAAATCGAGCGTGAGAATTTCGCTCTCGTCCCCGCCGTCCTTCCCCTTCAGCTTCTTATAAAATCCTTGCCCGGTCTTATCGCCCAGCAGGCGGCGCTCCATCATCTGTTGCATGAAGCCCGGAAGCTGGAAAAGGTCGCGCCGTTCATCCTCGGGCAGGGCCTTTCTGAGGTTGTTGATGACGTGCCCCATCACGTCCAGGCCCACGATATCGAGAGTCCGGAAGGTGGCGGATTTGGGCAAGCCCATGAGCGGGCCGGTGAGGGTATCGATCTCCTCGATCGTGTAGCCTCCTTCCTCCATGACCTGGACAGCTCTCAGGGTTGTGAACGTGCCGATGCGGTTAGCAATGAAATTGGGCGTGTCTTTGGCGATCACGATCCCTTTGCCCAGCGCCACGTCGCCAAAGCGCGAAACTGCTTCCACAACCTCCGGCAGCGTCTCGGGGGTGGGAATAATCTCGAGTAACTTCAGGTACCGTGGAGGATTGAAGAAGTGGGTGCCCAGAAAATGTCCCCGCAGATCCCCGCCGAAGCCTTCGACGATACTGCCGATGCTGATGCCCGAGGTATTCGAACTGACCACTGTCCCAGGCGCACGGACAGCCAGCACCCGCTCAAGCAGGGCACGCTTGACGCCGAGGTCTTCCGTCACAGCCTCGATGATCCAGTCGCACTCCTTGAGCAGGGCTAAGTTGTCGTCGAAGTTGCCTAGCGTGATCATCCGAGCCGCTTCCGGAACAAAAAACGCCGCCGGACGAGACTTGAGCGCTGCGTCGAGCCCGGCCTGCGCGAAGCGATTGCGGACCTTGTCATCCCCGAGCGTGCGGCCCTGAGCCTGCTCCTGCGGCGTAAGCTCGCGGGGAACGATGTCGAGTAGAACCGACGGAACGGAAGCATTGGCAAGATGGGCGGCGATACGAGCCCCCATGGTGCCGGCCCCCAGCACTCCCACTTTGCGTATGTCGCGCACGATTGGCCCCCTGGACTTCGGCAAGAAGCTTAAGAACCATTATGAATGGTGAGGAGTGAATAGTAAATTGTGAATTGGCGGAACTTTCGGAGCGAGTCATGAACATCTCGCTTTACGCGGCTGGCACAGACGTCTGCTTCGTGATGTCCGCCTCCATGGGCCTTAGGGCCCGCGAAAGCCTATACAAGACTCAGGGTGGCGCAGACATCTGCCTGACGATGTCTGCGAAGTTCGCGGCAGCGAACCTTCGTTGTGTGCTGGGCATGCTCAGCAGCTTGGAGGTGAAAGTCCTCTGGCCAACCTGATGGAGGTGAAGGCCTAGTGATGATGCAAGGGCTACCGCCGCGAGGCGGGGTCCGAAGGAAGCATGGA
>Ga0209517_10006065_pt1 | contig 15090 bp, 13 predicted proteins | sample PeaSoiMetSII2010_FD_187695 | JGI IMG/M metagenome (GOLD analysis project Ga0209517, IMG submission 187695) | Peat soil microbial communities from Weissenstadt, Germany - SII-2010 (SPAdes) (version 2) | ecosystem: Environmental > Terrestrial > Soil > Wetlands > Peat | place: Germany... | reverse complement strand
CAAAACGTCACGCGGGAGCCGAATGTCCCGGGATCGACTGGCGTATTGTCGGTGTCCACCAGGGGAAAGCGGACGTCGTCCACTTCCACGCCGAGCACCTCCGCGGCGATCATCGACAAGACGGTGTCGGCTCCCTGCCCCACGTCCGTGGAGCCGGTCGTCAACTGTACGCTGCCATCCTCCTGAACTCTGATCTCCGCCGCCGACGCGGAGTGACCCATTAGGCGCGCACCCGAGATCAGCGATCCGCAACCGACGCCAATCCCACGCCATTTCGGCAGCTTGCCGCGCTTCTCGCGCCATTTCGAAGCTTCCGCCACCCGCTCGAGGCACTCGTCGAAGCCGAATGTGGTGATGCGAAAGCCGTTCGAGGTGGTGTCGCCCTGCTGGATGGCATTTCTGCGCCTGATCTCGATCGGATCGAAGCCGAGGTTTTCCGCGATGATGTCGAGTTGAGAATCACGCGCGTAACAGATCTGCGGGATGGTGTGTCCGCGCAATGCGCCGCAAAAACCATTGTTGGTGTAGACCCGCTGTGCCTCGTATCTGATGTTGGGCACCCGGTACGGCAAGTTGAGCATCGCGCCCGCGAGATACATGCTGAACTGGCCGATGCTCGAGTAGGCGCCGCCGTTGGCGGTGAGCTTGCAGTGCTGTGCCTGCAGCTTGCCATCCTTCGTCACGCCGGTTCGCAGCCAGATCTTCATCGGATGGCGCATGTGACCGATGGTCAAGACCTCGTCCATCGTGTGCACGAACTTGACTGGCCGGTTCGTCTTCCTGGACAGCATGACGGCGCAGAAGTCCATCGGCATGGCCTCCTGCTTGCCTCCGGAAAAGCCGCCGCCGACGAACGTCTGGACGATGCGGATCTTGCCCGGCTCGACGCCGAGCCCCATGGCGAGCTGCCGCCACACCACGTAGGGGCTCATCTTGCACGACCACAGGGTAATCTTGCCGGAGCTGTCCCACTTCCCAACGCAGGCGTGCGGCTCGAGCATTCCGTGCTTGATGGGCTGCGTCTCGAAAACGTCCTCCCGAATGTACTCGGAAGCGGCAAAGCCCGACTCGACGTCGCCGAAATGAAACTTTACGTGTCCGGCAATGTTGCCGGCGGCATGATCGTGCAGTTGCGGAGCGCCCGGTTGCATGGCGTCTTCGGGATCGAAAATCGCGCTGAGCGGCTCGTACTCGACCCGAATGAGATCGAGCGCTTCCTCGGCCGTATCCTCGTCGATGGCAGCGACCGCCGCGACCTCTTCGCCGATGTAGCGCACCTTATCGATGGCAAGCGGCAGATAGTCGCGGGTTTGCGGAATGTTTCCGTATTTGATCCCGGGAAAATCCCTTCCCGTCACGACCGCGCGAACGCCCGGCAAGGCGGCCGCCTCGCTGATGTCCACATTGAGAATTCTCGCGTGCGGATGCGGGCTGCGCAGCAGCTTTCCATGCAACATCCCCGGCAGAAAGATGTCGTCGGCGTATTCCGCCTGCCCGCTGACCTTGAGCCAACCATCCTTCTTCGGAACCGGCCTGCCGATGATATTATACTCGTTGCGGATTTCGTCTTCCATCTCAGCCGTCCCCCTGCCGCGCCATCTCGCGGGCCGCGTCCTGGATGGCCTCGACGATCTGGAAATATCCGGTGCATCGGCACAGATGGCCGACGATGGCTTCGCGGATTTCGTCTTCGCTCGGGTCGGGATTGTCGGCGAGAAGCGCCTTCGTGGCGAGCACTAGTCCGGGCGTGCAGAACCCGCATTGGATTCCGCCCTTCTGCACGAAGGATTTCTGAATCTGGTGCAGATGCGCGTCCGCTTTGCTGAGTCCCTCGATCGTCAGGATGTCCTTGCCCTGCGCTTCGACCGCGAGATAAAGGCAGGAGTTGATCGGCTTGCCGTCAATGAGAACCGTGCAAGTGCCGCACTGACCTTCCTGGCAAGAGCGCTTGGTCCCGGTCAGGCCGAGACTTTCCCGCAGCACTTCGAGAAGCGTGCGCCAAGGCGGAACGAGAACATCATGAGTTTCGCCATTGATGCGCAAGGTTAAGGGCAGCAGGTGTTTCACGACGCATCTCCGATCGTGGGTGAGACCTTTTCGCGCGCACCTCTGATGGCTCGTTTGGTCAAGCTCCGCAAAAGCTCGAAACGGAATTCCCTTGTGGCCCGCCAGGAACTGCGCGGATCCGCCTCTTCGCAGACAGCGAGCGCCGCCTCCTCGAGCGCGTCGTCCGTGCAGGCGCGCCCGCGCAAAACCGCTTCCGCCTTCCTGGCGCGCATCGGAACCGGCGCGCTGCTCGACAAGCCGATCTTCACGTCGCGGAAAACCCGGCTTGCCTGGTCCCACGTGACGAAGGCGCTGACCCCTACGGTCGTCATGTCCATCGAATGACGGTCGTGGAATTTCAAATAAGTCCCGCCGCTGAAGGACGGCACGCTCGGCAACTGAATTTCCGTCAGCAGCTCGTCCGGCCGAACGACGGTCGTCCCGAACTTCGGAAACATGTCTTCGATCGGCACCAATCGTTCGCCTTCACGGCTCTTGAGCTTCGCCTTCGCCCCCAGGGCGATCAGCGCAGGGGGAAAATCCGCGCACGGAAGCGCTCCAGCGAGATTGCCTCCGACGGTCGCCACGTTGCGCAGTTCCGGGCCGCCGATGAGGGCGGCGGTTTCGGAAAGCACGCTGTATTTCTTGCGCACGATCGGTGATGTCAGAAGCGTTTGGATCGTCGTCATGGCGCCGATAGCTAGACCGCCGTCGGCTAGCGCATGCACGCCCGACAATTCCGTGACGCCTTTGAGACCGATGAGGTAGGCGGGAGATTTTTCTCGCCACCGCATCTGGAGAAGGAGGTCGGTGCCACCGGCTAGCAGTCCTGCCTCATTGCCGTGGACGGCGAGCAGATCACAGGCTTCGTCGATGCTGCGGGGGGCAAGATACTCAAATTTCGGTAGCCGTCGTAGATAACTCATTAATCCCCCGATTTAAGTCCGCGCGACCTGCACTTTTCCTGACCTAAGTTAAATTAAGAAGGCCTAGGACCATCCGCTCCGCCGCGCCCGCCGCGCCCGCCGTCAAGCGGGAACGGCATCGAGTCTCGACCGGGCAGCCCCGCCGACTGGTCATTTCTTCGTCTTGGCCGGATCCTTCACAGCTTCTGTGGTGGCAAACTCCACATTGTAGAGTTGGCCGTTCTTCTTCTCGACTTTGCGGATGTAAATGTTTTGGATGATGTCGCGAGTCTGTGGATCGATCGAGATAGGCCCGCGCGGACTTTCCCAAGCCATCCCCTTCATCGCCCCGATCAAGCCGTCGCCGTCAGTCTTGCCGCCGGTCTTCTGCAGCGCCTCATAGATAAGGTGCATGCCGTCATAGCCGCTGACGCTGATGAAATTCGGCCGCACGTTCGGATTGGCTTTTTCAAAGGCGATGACATAGTCCCTGTTTATCGACGACGCGTGATCAGTGGAGTAGAAACCCGACGTGACCGTGCCGATCATGGCATCGCTCATGCCGGGCAGATCGTTGTCGTCGGTGATGTCGCCAGGGCCGATCAGCCTTATTCCCGATTTGTCGAGACCTCGCTCGACAAACTGTTTGGCGAAAATTGCAGCTTGGCCGGCCGGCACGAAGACGAACAACGTGTCCGGTTGGGTGTCGTGGGCGCGCTGGAGGAAAGGTGCGAAGTCGGGATTGTCGAGCGGAACCTTGATGGTTTCGATGATCTCGCCGCCAGCCTTGGTGAAGAACTCGGTGAACACGCCCGAGGCTTCGGCGCCGGGCGCCCAGTCCGAGGAAATGATGGTAACCCTTTTGGCTCCGTTCTGCCACGCCCAGTTTGCGAGAACGCTCGCTTGTTGCCCATGCGTCCAACTCGTGCGTACGAAATAGGGCGACTGTTCGGTGACGATCGACGTGCCGGATATCATGACGACTGTGGCTATCTTGCGCTCGTTGATCAGCGGGGCGATGGCAAGCACGTTTGGCGTCAAGCCGCCGCCAATGATGTCAACCTTGTCGTTGACGATCATCTCCTGGGCAATGCGCTTGGAGACGTCGGGAACGCTGGTGTCGTCTCGGACGATCAACTGCACCTTCCGGCCGGCGACGGTGTCGCCGTGCTGCGCCACATAAAGGCGCGCGCCGGCGACGGCCTGCTGACCCGGGGTCGCTAACACTCCCGTCAGCGGCATCGGGAGGCCAATCTTGAGGATCTCTTGGGCGAACACGCTTCCGGGTAAGACAACAAGCGACACAGCGGTGGTAATGACACATTTCCAGAGCGTCATGATATTGGCCTTGTGTCTCGCGTTTCAGCGCGCATTTTGTCCGGTAGGGGCATTACGCCCGATGTTCAGAATGGCCGCGAATGGCAATCGCGCCTTGATTTGGATCAAAGGACCGCGCTGCCCGCATCGGCGGCTACCGACAGTTTCAGCCCGTCAGACAAGCCGCCCCTGGACGGCGACGAAGGTCAGATAAGGGTCGGCAACGCCGGTGCACCACCGGGTACGGCGCGCCGTTACGCTCGCGGAACGCCTTCCCGCACGGGATATTGGTGAGCTATTTATCGGTGAATGTGTCAGTCAGCATCAGAAAGTCTGGGAACACCACCGTCTGCTCGATTTCCTTCGCGACGCCGAGTGCCTCAAGCCTACGATAGGCGTTGGGACCCAGCTGTATGACCAATATTTCGGATTGGCCCGCGCGTGAAATATTCATGCAGACTTGCTCCCCAGATAGATTTCGATCACCTCGGGGTCATTGAGAACGACTTGCGGAGCACCTTCGATAATATAGCGCCCGTAATCGATCACGTAAATCCGGTCCGCCAAATCGGCAACCATCTGCATGTCGTGCTCTACCCAAATAATGCTGGTGCGCTTTTCGTGTCGAATTCTCAGGATGAAGCGGGCCAAATTTTCCTTTGTTTCACGATTCAGACCGGCGGAAGGTTCGTCCAACAATAGCAAGCGCGGCTCCATCGCCAGCGCACGCGCACATCCGACGATCTTTTGCACGCCAAATGGAACGCTGGAAACCATGTCATTTCGATATTTCTCCAGCTCGAAGAACTCGATGATTTCCTCGACAACGTCGCGCTGAGCGATTTCGTTGCGACGCGCCCGCCCCCAGAAAACGCCATCCAGGAATGTGTTGGAGCGGAAGTGACCGTGACGCCCGATTAACAGATTTTGCAGCACGGTCATGTGGCGGAACAGTCCTCCGTGCTGAAATGTACGGGCGATGCCGGAATCAGCAACAGCATGGGGAGGGTAACCGGTGATATCGCGCCCTTCGAAAATCACTTTGCCGCCCGACGGGCGGTAAAGGCCGTTGATGCAGTTGAGAACACTGGTCTTGCCTGCCCCGTTCGGCCCGATAAGCGCCAACAACTCGCCGGGGCGGATCTGGAGCGATATCGCGTCCAGTACTTGCAGGCCGCCGAACCGCAGAGACAGGCAATCGAGCGAAAGAGACCCCGGCTTATCCAAACCACCTCCGGCTGCGCTGATATTGCTTTACATCGCGGTAGCTGCGGCGCTCTTTGCCACCGATTTGGCCAAGATAGAACTCCTGCACGTCCTTATGCTCCCGAAGGCGCTCGGGCGTTCCGTCCAAGACGATGCGCCCATTTTCCATGATATATCCGTAGTCCGCAATTTCGAGCGCAAGGTGGGCGCTCTGTTCCACAAGCAACACGGTCAGGCCCAGTTCCTTTTTCATGGTGACCAGCCGCTCCAGAAGCTCTTCGACGATTCGGGGCGCTAGTCCCAGACTCATTTCATCGACCAGCAGAAGCCGAGGCCGACACACCAATGCCGCCGCCATGGCAAGCATCTGCCGTTCGCCTCCGGACAGATAACCGGCCAATCGATTACGAGCCGGGGCCAGACGCGGAAAGTACTCGAACACCCGCTCGATCATCTGCCGGTGCGTCTTGTCTCCCTTGACGGAGCCCAATCCCGTGGCGTCGAGGTTCTCAATCACGGTCAGCGTCTCGAAGATCTTGTTCCGTTCCGGAACCAGCGCGATGCCCCGGGCGGCGACTTCGTGCGGTTGCCGGTTCTCGATGGCCTCGCCATCGAGCCAGATTCTGCCTTCCGAAACCTCGGCATCGTCGGACCCGAGAAAGCCGGTCACCGCGCGAAGCGTCGTCGTCTTCCCCGCTCCGTTCGCGCCGAGTAGGGCGGTAATCTGGCCCGGGAAGACGACAAGCGACACTCCGTGGATCGCGGTGATCATTTTCTGATAGAGCACCTCGACTTTCTCCATGCGCAATAACGGATTGATCGCGGTCATGGCTCTAGGCCCCTCCACCCACACGCGTCCGACGAAACGGCCAAAGCAGAAAGTAGTTTCGGATTCGATGCCAGATTCCGACGAGGCCCAGCGGCTCGAAAACGAGAAACAGGATCATGATCAATCCGAATGCCGCATAGTTGACCGCAAAGACCTCATTGGCCATGCTTTGCGGGATCGGCAAGATTCGCACAATCCCTTCCGTGAGGTGTGGAAATGTGACCACGAACAGCGCGCCTAAAACGACGCCGAGCATCGAACCCAATCCCCCGATGATCACCATGGCGACATACTCGATGGTGAGAGTGAAACTGAATGCATCCATTGAGACAAAGCCTCGATAGTAGGCGATTAGGCTGCCCGCAACGGAAGTCATCGCCGAGGTCAGCACGAAAGCGGTCAGCTTGTAATGTCGAATCGGTATCCCCACGGCCTCAGCCACAATTTCGCGATCGCGAATCGCGATCAAGGCACGGCCGGTCCGGCTTCGCACGAGATTGATGCAAAAGAGCATGACCACGATATCGATCGCCAGGAGCGCGAAATACCATTTATAACCTTCGTCGAATTGGAATCCGCCGATCTGCGGCGGACTTATGACCACGCCGCTGAAAAGTCCGCGCCGGGTCTCATATTCCCCGCCGACGAATGCCACGACGAAATATAGCGCTAGAGTCGAGATGGCGAGATAGAGGCCCTTCAGCCTCAGCGATGGAATTCCGAAGATAATGCCAAGCGCTGCCCCGACGATTGCTGAACTCGGCAGGGCAATCCAGAACGGCGATCCAAACTCCTTGAACATGACTCCCGTTGTCAGTGCGCCGGTCGCCAGAAGGCCGGCGTGGCCCAGCGAGATCTGGCCCGCGTAGCCCGTGAGCAACATGAGTGCCGCCGCCCCGACAATCGCCAGAAACACCTGATTGGCGAGCCCGAGGAAAAAGGGCGAGGCGACCATAGGATAGACGAGGAGAATCGCGAAAGCGGCCGCAATCGAGGCCTTCTGCAGTCTCGTCTCGAGCAAGACGAGGTCTTCGCCATAGTTAGTCTTGAAATAGCCGCTCGCGTACGGCATCGATTATTCCCTGTCGATCTCTTCTTTAGTGCCGAAAAACCCCCACGGTCTGACCATCAACATCACGATCAACACCAGGAACGGAATCACATCGCTTACGAGTGGATCGACGTATTGTATGGAAAGTACCTCGGCGGTCGCAACGATCAGCGAGCCAACAATTGCCCCCCGCAGACTGTCCAGGCCGCCGACCAGCGCCGCCGGAAACGCTTTGAGACTAACGACCGCCATGGAGGTGTCGAGCCCGGAATCGAGGGAGAGCAGTATCCCGGCGCACCCACCGGTGAATGTCGCCATCGCCCAGGCCAAGGCATAGGTTGCGTGGAGCTTGATCCCGCGCTGTGCGGCCAGCAACGGATTCTCGCCGACCGCCCGCATGCGGACGCCCCAGCGGGTGAATTGAAAGAACACGAAAAGCGCGGCATAGGTAGCGACCGCGGTCACGATCGTGACCATGGCGACGGTGGAAATCGCGGCTCCCGCGCCAAGCGCGATCGGAGGATTACGCCAAAGAAGCTGGTCGATGGGGTGGTACAATCGGCCTGTCCAGATCAGAACGATCGCACCGCGCAGGAAAATGCCAAGCGCGATGGTAACCAGCACCGCCGAAATGACGAGCTCGCCGGTCATCCGGCGCATGAGAACCACGTATAGAACGAGGCCCATCGCCAGGCTGAGCACCGCTGCGCCGATGAGCGCGATGAATGGACTGCCGTCAAAGAGCGTTCCCAGCGCCAGAAGCAAGTACGCAGCCAGCATCATCAATTCCCCGTGCGCTAGGTTGAGCACCCGGCTCACGCGGTAGATGAGGACATAGCCGCAGCTGATCAGCGCGTAGATCGCAACCAGGACGACGATGTTAGCTGCGACCTGCATCGGAACCTTGCCGCATCGGTCGTTCAGAGGCGGAGGCGGGCAGCCTGCAACGCGCGCCTCTCCCCAATCCTCTGGAAGGATGCTGTCTTGCTGATACCCTCTATTTGACGTCCATGCGCACCCAATCCTTGACGACCTCGATGCTATTCTGGGTGCTGTTCCAACCGTAGACGCGATAGAACAATTCACGCCGGAAGTGGTTGTCCTTGGTCCAGACAATGGGGCCGCCTCGCATTCCCCGCATGTCAATCGTCAAGTCGTTCATTACCTCGACCAGTTTGGCGCGGGTGGGGGGCCAAGGCACCTTTTTCAACGCTGCCTCGAGCGTGATCGAAGCAATCCACCCCTCATTGAGATAGGTATAGGGGAACTTCGTCTTTCCCTGTGCCGCCGCGATGATGTCCTGGTGAACGGGCTGGTTGCCGATGAACATGGCGTTCGTGCCGAACACCAGGAACCCGGGATCCTTGATTCGCTTCAGTTCCTCCTCCGCGACATTGTGTGCATAGGTGATGAACTTGCCCTGCCAGCCTAACTCGCGAAGCGCCTCGAACGCCTTCACCTGTGTAATCCAAGGCGCCCACGAAATGACCCAATCGACATCGGCCGCCTTCAGTTTCGTCGCGTAAGGGGAGAAACTCACCGTCGTCGGGGGGATGATCTCATGGTCGCCGACCTTCATTCCCTTGCTTTCGGCGACCGCTGCGCCATGCTCCATTCCGCCTCTGGATATTGGAATGGCCATGGACACGAAGCCGACCGTAACGTTGCCCGGTGAGACGGATCGGACATAGTCGACCGCATATTCCGCGTCCTTGTCGGCCGCGTAGCCGCTGGTGCAGAACAGCAACGGATTCGCCGGCGGAAATACTTCGGTCGGGCACACGCCTCCCGCGAAAAGGACGGGCACGCCGTGCTGCTTGCTTTCCGAGATGGTCGGCACATAGGTGCTCGACAGCGAGGCGGTAACAATGATGAGCAGATTCGGGTCGTTCACGAATTCCTGCGCATCGGATGCCGCACGCGAAGGCTGCGACTGGTTGTCACGAATGATGACTTGCACGGGGTGCCCATTGATGCCGCCCCGCTCGTTGACCTTCTCGAAATAGATTCGCACTGTATCTGCGACAGCCCCGGAATTTCCGGCGTCCGGGCCGGTCATGTCGCCGGTGAGCCCGACCACGTAGGGATCTGCCGCCAGTGCTGCGGTTGGCGCCGCCGCCATGCAAGCCAGGGCGACAATGGCGAACCGCTTTGCGAAAATCGTGTTCATCACGCCTCCTCCATTGATTTGTTCCAAAATCGCAAACCACTCCTGCTTCGTTCAGCCAATTCCTGCCGGTTGCGTGCTCGCCACGGCGTGCCTATTCACATCCTCTTCGAATGCGTTGCCGATCGCGGCGTTCAGCCGGGTCTCCTCGTCGTGGCCATACATCGAATCAACGAGGTCCACAAATTTGTCGTACATGAATTTGCGCTTCACCTTTCTCGTCGGCGTGATTGGCTCGCCCTCCTCCTCCGGATCCAATATTTTTGGAATGATGCGAAATGCCTTGATTTGTTCGACTCTGGCCAGGTTCTTGTTCGCTCCGGCAACCTCCGCTTCGATCATCTTGACGACCGTCGGATTGTTCGTGAGGCTGGCAAAACCCGTAAATGCGACGTTCTGCCGGACAGCCCAGTCGGAAACAGAATCGAATTCGATCTCGATCAGTGCGGTCAGATAATTCTTTCCATCTCCGTAGACCACGGCTTCGCTGATGTAAGGGCTGGCACGAAGCTGGGATTCGATATAGGTCGGGCTGATGGTCTTTCCGCCGCTCGTGACGATGATGTCGCGTGCGCGATCCACGATTTTCAATCTGCCATTCTCCCAAGCTCCGATGTCCCCGGTGTGTAGCCACCCGTGCGCATCGAGCACCTTCTCTGTTTCCCCATCGCTGCGCCACCACCCCTCGAACATGTCGCAGGATTTCACCAGAATCTCGCCGTCATCACCCAAACGCACATCCCATCCGTCCGGCGCCGTGCCCACGTTGCCGGGTCGGGGAAACATCCCCTTTTGACCTGCTATCAGCGCACCGCCGGCCTCCGTCTGGCCGTACACCTCGATCATGTTGAGTCCCCAGATTTGCCACAGGGCCGACAATTCGCGCCCCATCGCAGCGCCCGCGCTGATGACCAGCCGCACCTGGGCAAACCCCATTTTATTCAAGATCGGTCTGAACGCGGCCAGATACGCAATCTTGTATGCGAGCTTGTCCCACGCCTTGACCTTGCCGTCCCACCTCCGCCGCACATGCCGCTTTCCGCAGGCGAAAGCCATGTTGTAAATGGTCCGCTTCAGCGGACTCGTGTTTTCGATTCCGATCAGAACTCCCGCCGCGAACTTTTGCATGTACCGCGGAACCGTAAACAGGAAAGTGGGCGCAACCTCGAACAGGGTCTTCGCTACATCGTCGATGCTTTCCCCATAATGGGGGATGATATGGCCGAGCAAAGGCAGGGTGATGGTCGAAATCCGTCCCATCACGTGGCCAAGCGGAAGGAACGCAACCGACCTGTGGCGGTCCTCGGTCAACGTCGGATAATGTGTGGCAAATGTGTGGGTGGCCGCGAGGTGCTTGCCATGGCTGATCACCGCGCCCTTGGGGTTGCCCGTCGTTCCCGATGTGTAGATCAGGAAAGCCGGGTCTTCCGCCCTTATTGAAGCGATCATATCATCGAACACGTCTGGCCGCTCGGCCTCCGCGCGCCCGAGTTCCCGAACCTTATCGAAGGTTGTCAATTTCGGGTGGTCGTAATTGAGCATGCCGGTCGTGTCGATGACCACCACCCAGCGTAAACCCGGCAGTTCGTCGACGATGGCAAGAATCTTGTCCACGTACTCCTGATCCTCGGCGATGAAAAACGAAGCGCCGCCGTTCTCGACCTGAAATCTGACCTCCGAATTCGAGGCGGTCGGATAGATACCATAGCTGATTGCCCCGGCCGACTGGGTGGCTAGATCGGCAATGGTCCAACCCTCGCAGCAGTCGCCCATGATGGCGACGCGATCTCCTCGGTTCAATCCGAGCGCCTTGAGGCCGAACGCGCAGGCCGAAACAAGCTGCAGAAAATCCGACCAGGTCCTTTCCCGATAGACACCCCGGATCTTGGCGCGGTACGCGACAGCATCCGGAGACTCGCGAGCTCTTGTCGCCAGTTGCCCCGGAATCGTCCGCGCCCGCAACCTGACAACGGCATCTTCGGGCATCGGGTCTACGCCGGTAGCCATCTCGCCGGCTTCTTCAATTCGACTTGGAGAAGTTTCTTAGTATTTCGTTGGCGATGACGAGCCGTTGGATCTCGCTCGTTCCCTCGTATATCCGAAGAGCCCGGATCTCCCTGTAGAGCGTCTCGACCGCCGTCCCCGAAACCACGCCCATGCCGCCGAACAGCTGAACCGCCATGTCGATTACCTCCTGTGCGGTTTCAGTTGCGTACAATTTTGCCATCGATGCCTCGCGGGTGATACGCCGTTTGGCGGTATCTCTTGTCCAAGCGGCCCGGTAGACCAGGAGCGCTGCGGCGTCGACGCCCACGCCCATGTCCGCGATCTTGGCTTGCGTTAGTTGGAAAGTGCTGAGCTTTTTGCCGAACACGTCCCTTTCGAGGACTCGGCACAGCGCTTCCTGGAGGGCGCGACGCGCGAACCCGAGCGCAGCGGCGCCGACGGTCGTTCTGAAGACATCGAGGGTCCCCATCGCCACCTGGAATCCTTCACCGGGTCGGCCGAGCATTGCCGAGGACGGAACCCGGCAATCCTCGAACTTCAGCGTCGCCAATGGATGCGGCGCAATGACGCGGACGCGCTCGGCGATTCTCAGCCCGGGCGTATCCGCATCGACGATAAAGGCGGAAAGACCTTTTGCTCCCGGCGCCTCGCCCGTGCGTGCGAATACCACATAGTGGGCAGCGATGCCGCCGTTGGATATCCACGTCTTGGTGCCGTTGATGACGTAATGTTTGGCGTCGCGCACCGCTTTCGTCGTCATCGCGGCCACATCGCTGCCGGAATTGGGCTCGGACAATGCGAAGGCCGCGATGTTTTCGCCGCGTGCTACGGCCGGCAGATACCGCTTGCGCTGCTCTTCGGTGCCGAACAGCGAAATCGGACCGGTGCCAAGCCCTTGCATGGCGAAAACAAAGTCCGCCAGTCCGCGATGTGCGGCCAAGATCTCTCGCCCAAGACAAAGTCGGCGAAGATCGAAAACTCCGCCGGCCGCCTCGACGACGCAAGGACTGAGGAAGCCTGCTTCTCCGAGGCGGCGCGCGATCTCCCGGCATGTCCGATCGAGAGCCGCCTCGCTCTCATCGTCGTCGGACCCGACGCCGCTCAATTCGTCACGGCAGAAGGCATCCAGCCGCCGCGCAAATTCGACGTGTTCTCTTGTAAAGAACGGCCATTCCAGGAAACCATCGTCCATCATGCCCCCACTCCAAGACAGTCTGACAGAACTGAAATCGCCATGGGACCTCCGATTCGCGTATCGGAAGAATTACACCGCTGATTATCGCTTACTTCCGATACTTCCAGAAATCGGGTTTGCGTTTCTCGATGAAGGCGTTCACGCCCTCTTGCGCCTCGGGGCTCGCCATATACCATCGGATTGCCTGGCTACCCAGGTCCCAGAAACCTTGGATATGTTCGGAGTCGGCTTGAAAGTGTAGCTTCACCGCCTCCAAGGCGCTGGGGCTCAGGCTCAAGATCTCCGTGCACCACTGGTCCACCTCCGCCTCGAGCTTGTCGTCGGGGACCACCTTGTTCACCAGCCCCATCTCCAGGGCGTCCTGAGCGGTGTACCGGCGGCACAGGAACCACATCTCCCGGGCCTTCTTCTCGCCCACGATCCGCGCCATGTAAGCGAAGCCCCAAGGATTGTAGCTCCCCATCCGGGGGCCATTCTGCCCGAACATCGCGCTCTCCGAGGCGATCGTGATGTCGCACTCTGCAGCCAGGACGTTGGCCCCGCCGATGCACCAGCCCCGCACCATGGCGATCGTCGGCTTGATGACCTTTCTGATCGTCTCGTAGATGTTGTCGCCGAAGCCGGGCACATGGCTTTGCTCCCCCGGCTTCACCTCATACCCCCGAACGTCTCCGCCGGAACTGAAAGCCCTCTTGCCGGATCCGGTGATCACCAACACCCCGATACTGGAATCCGCGCTGGCGTCGGCACAGGCCAGGCAGAACTCAACGTAGGTTTGGTGGCGGAAGGCGTTGAGCACATCGGGCCGGTTGACGGTTATCTGCGCCTTGTGCCCTTCCTTCTTGTAGATGATGTCTTGGAATTGCTGTTTCGACACGTCCTACCCCTTTCCGGGAACGGACCGCAGTCATGCGTGCCTTCGCGATCTCACGCGAAGCGAGCGCCTCAGACCGCCTCGGCGGCTTCAGCCGTGCGCTTCTGCCTGATCATCTGGAAGTACGACTCCAGGCGGTTCTTGACGTTGGCAGCCGAGAAGTAGCGCGGATCCACGAGATCCGTCTCGATGAACGCCCCCGGCTTGCCGGTGCGCTTTTGGACTTCGCGCAGGATCAGGAGTTGCCCTGCCGAGTAGCTGTTGCAGCTCTTGATCGAGTTGACGAGGAGGCCGTCGGCCTCATACTCATCGATGTAATTGCAAAGCATGTCGATCCGCTGCGGCAGGCTCATGTTTGACATGCATCCCAGGCAGTATTCGGCGAGCGATTCCAGGGGACGGTCCGGATCGTGGCGAAAGCCGAAATCGTAGACGCCGCCAACCTTGGCATAGGTCGATGCCACCACCACCGCCCCCTCGTCATAGAACATTTTCCAGAATTCGCGGAAGTTGGTCCAGCACGGCGTGCCGTCGACAACCAGGCGGTATTTCTCCTCGGTGAGCTCGCCTTCCGGGGTGATGGGGCCTTTTCCGTCGCGTACACGCTGCTCGATTTCCCGGCGTAACATCGCGTAATACTGAGTCGCTTCGGAGGTGCCGCGAAATGCGCTGAAAATCGGCCCGATGTAATACACCGCGCCGAAGAAGCCGTCGATAGGCGACGGACGGTTCTTTGCCGACTGAAACACCCGAACAAGGTCGTCTTCTGCCTTGGCGGATTCCTTCATGTACTGGCGCAGGCGATCGATGTCGAACTTGACCCCGGAGACCCGTTCCAGCGTGGGGATGACGACTTCCCTGAGCTGCTTGACGATGTAGTCCACCATATTCCGCGAGATCCTGCCCTCGGACTGGTAGGGCACGTGCAGCATCACCGTTTCGCAGCCATACTTTTGCCGCACCAGTTCGAACCACTTCATGAAGGTGAAGCAACCGGTGTAGGAGAGCAGCAGGATGTCCGGCCTGGGAAGCGGCTCGCCGGTGGGACCGACCTCGCCATTCAGCAGCATGCCCAGGTCGGCCTTGACGTAGGTACAGACGTCCTCGGAGTGTCCGTCGCGCTCCGCGTCCATGATGAACTTGCCGGTTTTCTTCCTCATGCCGTTGTGCAGCGCGTTGGTCTCGGGCAAGTTGCGCGCGAAGTCAAAGCACATCAACAGCTCGTTCAAGTTACCGGGAACGAAGGTGGCCGAAACTTTGCGCCCGCTCTCATGGGCGGTGGCGATCTCATGGTAGTTGCGGTTGATCATTTCCTTCTGCAGCCACATCGCGTCCTCTTTCTGGACCTTCGGGACGGGTTTGGCGGCGGCTGGCGGTGGCGTCACTTGGATGGCCGTTGTCATTGGTGACCTCCTTAACTGTTGTACTGCAATGGCCGATGATTGGTTACCAACCAGCCGCACGCGCCTGGTCGCATCTCCGCTGCACAGTAC
>Ga0209517_10006063_pt1 | contig 15093 bp, 18 predicted proteins | sample PeaSoiMetSII2010_FD_187695 | JGI IMG/M metagenome (GOLD analysis project Ga0209517, IMG submission 187695) | Peat soil microbial communities from Weissenstadt, Germany - SII-2010 (SPAdes) (version 2) | ecosystem: Environmental > Terrestrial > Soil > Wetlands > Peat | place: Germany... | reverse complement strand
GAGGACCACGACTTCTTCACGCAACTGTTCTTTGGTGGCAGTTGCCAGCCGGGTACGGAACAAATCCAAACTGACAACTTCGTAACCGAGCGATTCCGCGATACCGGCCAGCAGTTGCCCTGTCCGAATCATCACCCGCAGGTATGACGCCTGATCGCCCACCACGTAGGCCAATTGTGCTCCGGAACGGAGCGCGCGACGTAACTCAGCAAGATGCCGAGTCATGCCGCCGAAGTAGAGCTTGGTCACCCGCGCATAGAGCCGCTCAAAACCGGAATCTTTGTTCAGTTCGATGCGTCGCTTCTCAATTGCAGCGGCAATACTTTCAATTTGCGGGTGCCCTGCCACGAGAAGATCGTCCGTATCAGCCTTGTAAACGCTGCGCGTGTTGGAGCGAACCATTTGTTTCTTGAGATCGCGCAAGTTCTGCTTGGATTGAATGAATCCGAGCAACACCGCTTCTAGGCGTGTTGTGCGGGTGTAATCCTTTTCGTTGGGATAAGGCGGGGAAGTGATAACCGCATCCACCGAATTGGCATGCAACATGGGTGCGCCATCGCGTGCGTCCGCCTGATAAACCACCGCTTTCGCCGTTTTCGTTTTGGGCAGGATTTCCAAGTCTTGAACCATTGCCCTGACACCATCCAGCCAAAGAGAAACAACGGACACGTCGGACTTGGCAGGCCCCACTCCAACTTCAGGGCCGAAATGCAGGTTGCTGATTTCGTTCACAAGCGCGGTGGCCAATGCAAGGCGCTCATGATTGCTGAAACGGTCATCATGATTTTCCGCCAAAGTTTCGAGTAGAACGAGCGTCTTGTGCAGCGGAATTGGGCTGATTGAATTCGTCAATAATAGATCAGCAACTTCGTGCGGCAGCGTACGTAATTTTACATTTGCTCCAACCGGACGTTCGAGAAGACGATAAGCGTCGTCATCGAAAAAGCCGTCTCGTTCCAGCCGCCGATTCGCTGTTTCAGCAACCTTCAAAGCATGCTGCAGCAGTTTTTGTGGATCGATGTTCCACTGGAGTTTCGTTTGGCTGGCGAAACAGGCCACCGGGTTTGATTCCAACCCAACGGCGGAAATGCCGAGCTTTTGACACTCGACCAATGTCGTTCCAGTGCCACAAAATGGATCCAATACTTGGTGATGCGAATCCAGCCCGAATTTGGCAACGTATTCACGAACCAGATGAGGAGGGAATGAAAGCACAAAGCGATACCACTGGTGCGCAGCACGGTCGCCGAGCTTGAGCTTGTTGTCTTCCCGTTCCGACCCAACAGTCCTGCGCTCGAGAGCCAAAGAACCGTTTGTCTGTCCCTTGGGAAGAGGCAAGCCCGGCAAAATTGCTTGTTCGGCGATCATTTTCTTCAGTGCTTTGGATAATCAATTTTCCAGCTACACTCAAATCAAAGTTCAAAACTTCTTTCGCATCCCGCAGTTCAGCGCAAAATCATACCGCAGCGGATTGGACAAATACGGTCCAAGGTGAACGTGGCGTTTGGAACAAGCAAGCCGGTGGTCCATCACTACCTTTCTTTCAGCAGCGCGTCCAAATCCAGCGCGTGGGTGAACATCGCGAGGCCGCCATCCGGTGTGCGCGGCCACTGCTCTTTCGGACGGTCCCAGTAAAGTTCAACGCCGTTGCCGTCCGGGTCGCGCAGGTACAACGCCTCGCTCACGCCGTGGTCCGAGGCGCCCTCAAGTCCGATGCCCGCGGCCAGCAAGCGACGCAGTGCATCGGCCAGCAACGCGCGGGTCGGATACAAAATGGCCAGGTGATACAGACCGGTCGTGCCGGGCGGTGGCGGCGCGCCACCCGCGCTTTCCCAGATGTTCAACCCGATGTGATGATGATAACCGCCCGCCGACAGAAACGCGGCCTGTCGGCCCATGCGTTGCGTGACTTCGAATCCGAGCACGTCGTGATAAAATTTCAGCGCCCGTTCGAGGTCCGCCACTTTCAAATGCACGTGGCCGATGCGGACCCGGGGATCAATTGGTGGATTGTTCTGGGCCATGTGCGGCTAGTGTTTCAATGAACGCAGATAAGCCACCACCGCCACCGCGTCGTCGTGATTGAGACGGAATTGCGGCATGGGCGGCATGGCCCGTTTGCCGACCGAGTTGGTCCCCGTTTCCAGAAACTTTATCGCCTGCTCGTCCGTGGCATAGGACGGCAACCCCGCAATCGGCGGAGCCACCGCCGCAAACGGCATCGGATGCACCGGCTTATAGTCGAGGACGTCCCCTTGCAACCACGCGGTGCGGTCGTACTCACCCTGGTCGGTCTTGGGCGTGTGACATTCCCCGCACATCGCCACGTGGTTGACCAGATACTGGCCGCGTTTGATTTGCGCGTCGGAAGCCGGTTCCGCCCGGGCCGGGACGATGGTTTTCAAAGCGAACAAACCAAATGCCAAAAACAGCAACGTGAGAAACAACTTGGATTTCATGCGCGGTTTTCTAACGATTCGTCAGAGCCGGAACAAGTGGAAAAACGTTCTACAGGCTGCCCGCAGATGAAGCGCCGGTTGTGCAGATGAAAACCGCCGGATGACGCTTGGCGCTACGGGTCGGGTGGCAGTTGGCCGGTCCTGGAGAAACTCCGGACATTTCCATTCAAGGCGTCTTTGATTAGCCGGACGTGCCGGTACCATTCCGGTTCGATGGTCGCCACCGGACCGATGGTTCGTTCAAACGCATCGAGTCCGCCGCCCTGCTGCACCAAAACCAGTGACGATTCGTGGTATTTCGGGTTTTCGAAAATGTGGTGCGTCAACGTCCACCAGTGGAGGTAGTAAAGATTGAATTCGCGGTTCAGGCTCGGCCCACCGTGGCCGCTGATGATGGCGCGCAACGGAATGACGCTGCCATTGGTGAGGTTTGACGACAGGTCAGGAACCGTCGCGATTTCATCCATCCACCAGACCGGATAGGTATGCGGATCAATCCGTCCCAACGCCAGTTGGTTGCCTTGGATGCGGCTGGTCGAAAAGTATTCGGCGATTCCTTCGTCCAGCCATTTGGCGAGGTTCAATTGAGCCACTTCATGGTTCAACTGGTGCGTCGCTTCGTGGAGCATCCAATGGTACGGATTCACCTCATCGGCCGAATAATACGCCTGGCAATAGGGCGCGCGATAAAACGCTTCCGCCCAGCCCAAGCCGGGATTGACCCAGCGCATTTCCCGGCGGTCCTTGTAAAGCAGCAACTTCAATTTGGGATGTTCATGCCGGAAGGTCGGCAGGGAACCAAAGCGATTGGAATAGGCGTTGTAAAGAAGTTCCACGACCCGCCCGACTTCTTCGGTCTGTGCCTGCGAGGCGGTGGAGGCGATGAGGTAGTGCGGTGTTTCGATAGTTCGCGCCGGTTTCCACGGACGCGGGACATATTTCCAAGCAACAATGCCAAGGAGAATGGTGAGATAGATGAGCCATCGCACTTTACTCCAGTTGAATCGCCGGGCAGGTTGCGCCAGTTCCGCGGTCATATATTGAGCTTCCTGCCGCCCGGCGCGGATGACAAGACTTGATTGCCGATGATGCCGTCCGCCGGCACTCAAATTGGAAGATATTAATTTTTAAAATCAGTGCTTCCCATCCACCGATCACCGGCTTAAACTGCGGCCTGCGTCGGTTTTCGACGGATTCCCGCCGGGTGTTTCGAGGAACACCTCTCCGTGATTCCTGATTTTCTGTCGCGAGCTTCCCTCTTGGTGGAGCGAAGCGCAGACAGCGCGGTCCGATTTATTATGTCACAACCAAGAATCATTCAGGGCGGGATGGGCGTGGCCGTATCCGGCTGGACCCTCGCACGCACGGTTTCGCAATTGGGCCAGCTCGGCGTCGTTTCAGGGACGGGCCTCGCCATTATTCTGGCCCGCAATCTTCAATTGGGCGATCCCGGCGGCCAAGTGCGCCACGCCCTGGACCGGTTCCCCATCCCCGCCGTCGCCGCGCGCGTGCTGGCGCAATACTTCGTTCCCGGCGGAAAATCGCCGGCGGCACCGTTCAAATCCGCCCCCATGCCGACGCTCCATCCCGGCGCTCCATTGTTGGAATTGACGGTACTCGCGAACTTTGTGGAAGTGTTCCTGGCCAAGGAAGGACACGGCGGACTGGTCGGCATCAATTTTCTCGAAAAAATCCAGTTGCCCACCCTGCCTTCGTTGTATGGCGCGATGCTCGCCAACGTGGATTATGTGCTGATGGGCGCCGGCATTCCGCGCTCCATTCCCGGCGCGCTGGACCGGCTGGCGGAAGGTAAACCGGCCCAGTTGAAAATTGACGTCGCCGACGCGCTGCCCGGCGAGGAATTCATTTCCACGTTCGACCCGCGCGCCTTCAGCGATGGCCCGCTTCCCGCAGTGAAACGTCCGCAGTTCCTGGGCATTGTCGCTTCGGCCACGCTCGCCATGACGCTCGCCAAGAAAGCCAGCGGACGCGTGGACGGCTTCGTCGTCGAAGGCGACACCGCCGGCGGACACAACGCCCCGCCGCGCGGCACGCTGCAACTCAACGCCATCGGCGAACCGGTGTACGGCGAGCGGGATGTCGTTGACCTGGAAAAAATCCGCGAGCTGGGCCGGCCTTTCTGGCTGGCCGGTTCGTATGGCCGGCCGGGCCGGCTGGCCGATGCCTTGCGCCTCGGCGCCGCCGGCATCCAGGTGGGAACGGCGTTTGCGTTCTGCAGCGAATCCGGCTTGCGTCCCGAACTGAAACAACAGGCGCTGCAAATGAGCCGCGCCGGCACCGCGCGCGTTTTTACCGACCCGGTCGCCTCACCGACCGGTTTCCCGTTCAAGGTGGTCCAGATGGAAGGGACGCTTTCCCACGCCGACCAATATGCGGCCCGGACACGCATCTGCGACCTGGGTTATCTCCGGCATCTCTATCGCAAGCCGGACGGCACGCCGGGTTACCGTTGTCCGGCCGAACCGGTGGATGCTTTTGTCGAAAAGGGCGGAACCGCCGCCGCCGCGGAAGGCCGCAAATGCCTTTGCAACGGGCTGGTCGCCAATGTCGGCCTCGGCCAGACGCGTTCCGAACTCGAACAGGAACTGGCCTTGATGACCGCCGGCGACGACGTCGCGCAAATTGCGCAGTTTCTCAAACCGGGTCGCGACACCTACACCGCGGCGGACGTCATGGAGCGTTTGTTGAACGAGGCCCCGCCCGTCAACGGAGCCAAAGTCCCGGCCAAGCAATCCGCGCCAAAGTTCGCCTGAACCGTACGCGCCCGCAGTCGGGCAGGAAGGGAAAAATCTGTTCTTCGATCGGGCGCACAATTCCCCGCAGGGAGGGCCGGAATTCCGCGGTGTCGCAACGATGCTCCGGCAATTTGACTTGCCCCGGCGTTAACGAAAGCGTATTAAAATGGGCGCCGGTCCATAGTGCCCGCGTGGCGGAATTGGCAGACGCGCTAGATTCAGGTTCTAGTGGGTAACACCGTACAGGTTCAAGTCCTGTCGCGGGCACCAACCTACGCTCGTTCCACGAGCTACGGTTGACAGGCCAGCCTTCGCCTCGAAGGCTGCCGCGCTGCAGCCCAGAGTGCGTGGCGGGCCGCTCAAAGAAATCCCAAATCACCAGCTCACCGGCACGGTCATTTTTTTGCCGAAGCGATTGTGGTAATGGAGTTGTTTGTGGCGCTGGCCGTATTCGTGGACGAGCTTCGTCAGTTTCACGTCGTAACAGCAGTATTCGGCGATTTCCGCGAGTTTGCCTTCCTTGAACCAGCGGATGGCTTGCATGCCTTCCGCCGTTTTTTCCACGCCGAACGTCGCCGTGGCGATGGAATCCAGCGAGAGCCGGTGCTGTAATTTATTTTGCAGCTCCACCATCATGTCCAGCGTCGGCAGTTGGCGCAGGTCAAACGGCGTGTAGCCGTGCAGCACCTCGTAATCGAATCGCAGAATGTTGAAGCCCACGACGAGGTCGGCCCGCTGCAAATCCGTCAGCAAATCATTAACGTCTTTCTCGCCGTAAATCTTGTAATCGCCGCGCGCCGTGCTGTGCGTCACCCCGATGCTCATCTGCATTTTGGCAATATGATTCCAGCCGCCCACCTCGTCGGCGGACTTCTGGGTTTCGAGATCGAAATAGACGATGTTTTTCAAGCCGCTCAAATCTACGATATGCGATTTACGATTTACGAGCCATTTTCACTGTTCGCGCCGGTCGCATGAATGGCAAATCCGGAAAATTTGGACTTTGAACTTTGAACTTTGGACTTATATTTCGCCCATGGCACTGACACCGTCCACCATGCTGCCGCTCGGCACGACAGCGCCCGATTTCAAATTGCCGGACGCGAATGGCAAGACCGTCGCGCTCGCGGATTTCCAGGACAAACCCGTGTTGCTGGTTTTGTTCATCTGCAATCACTGTCCCTACGTGAAGCATATCCGCGCCGGACTCGCCCAACTCGCGCGCGATTATCTGCCCCGCGGTGTTGCCATCGTTGGCATCAACGCGAACGACGTGGCGAATTATCCCGACGACAGCCCGGCCCGGATGAAGGAGGAAGTCAAAGCCGCCGGTTATCTGTTCCCGTACCTTTACGATGAGACACAGTCGGTCGCCAAAGCTTACCGTGCCGCGTGCACGCCGGATATCTACCTCTTCGACAAGGGCCGCAAGCTCGTCTATCGGGGCCAGTTGGACGACAGCCGTCCGGGCAATGGCATTCCCGTCACCGGAAAAGATTTGCGCACCGCGCTGGATGCCGCGCTCGCGGGCAAACCGATTTCGCCCAATCAGAAAGCCAGCATGGGTTGCAACATCAAGTGGAAGGCCGGCAACGAACCCGATTATTTTTGAAGCCAGCCTGCCAAATCTGAACACCATTTGCGCCCTTCCGAGAGGTGTGGTATGCCCGGCTTCGTTCCGCCTGTTCGGTGTCGCGCAGTTTGCCATGTGACGAACCCGGGGCAGCCCTGTCCAAATGGTTGAAACACCATTTTGACAGCCTATGATTCTTGAGGAAAACCAAACCGAATCGGAAACCGGTCATCGGGAAGATTCGGCGCCAAAAATCCTGGAACAACTGGTGCATCAGGCCGAACGCGCCGGGGCGAGTGACATCCACCTGCAAATGCGCGGCAAAATCGCCGAGGTCGGCTTCCGGCTCGATGGCATCATCGCACCCGGCCGCGAACTGCCCGCCGAAATCGCCGAGCGCGTTTTTGGCCGGATCAAGTTTCTGGCGCGGCTGAAGACGTATCAGGAATCGCTGCCGCAGGACGGCCGCATTTCGCGCGACGAACTCGGAATCCAAAACGACATCCGCGTCGCCACTTACCCGACGGTCACGGGTGAAAAAATCGTGCTGCGCCTTTTCAATTCGTCTTCGGCCCAAGCGCTCCGCGAACTGTCCCTGCCCGCCAGCGTCGGCGGCGAACTCGAACATTTTCTCCGCCAATCCACCGGTTTGCTCCTGCTCACCGGCCCGGCGGGCAGCGGCAAAACCACCACCATTTATGCCTGCCTCCGCCAGCTCGTCGAACTCGGCGGGCGCCACATCATCACCGTGGAGGACCCGGTCGAACAGATTGTTCCCGGCACGATGCAGACTGAAGTCAACGACGCCATCGGCCTCGATTTCGCCCGCGCCGCGCGGCACCTGCTCCGGCAGGACCCGCAGGTGCTCATCATCGGCGAAATCCGCGACGAAGCCACCGCGCAACTGGCCGTCCGCGCCGGCCTGACGGGCCACCTCGTGATTTCGACGCTGCACGCCGGTTCGTGCCGCGGTGTTTTCGAGCGCCTGCTTGTGATGTGCACCGATTATTCCGCCGTGGCGAGCGCAATCGAACTGGTTTTGAACCAGCGGCTCATCCGCAAACTTTGTTCCGCATGCCACGGCAGCGGTTGCGAAACCTGCCTGCGCACCGGCTGTCAAGGCCGCGTGCCGCTGGTTGAATGGCTGCGCGTGAACGAAAAAATGCGCGAGCAAATCCGCCGACGCGAATTGTCGTCGCTGATTCCGGCCCAAACGCTGGAAGCGGCGGCGCGTGTGCTGGTGGCACAAGGCGTGACCAACGAGGCGGAATTTCAACGGGTCTTTGGCTTATGAAAGCGATTCCGGATTCATCACGGTGGGGCGAGGCTCCTGACGAGCCGTCGTCATTAATCTTCGGCTCGTCGGGTCCGGCTCGCGAGGACGCTCGCCCCACCAAACAAAAAAGGTCATGAAAAACGACGAATTTGCCTTTTTCAACCAACAACTGGCGGCGATGCTGCGCGACGGCATCCCGCTGGAGGGCGCGTTGCGACGGCTTTGTCAAGAGATGCGCCGCGGCCAGTTGCGCGCCGAACTGCAATCGCTCGAAGCCGACCTCGCCCAAGGTACGCCGCTCGCCGAGGCGCTGAAATCGCGCCAATTGCCCGAGCTGTACAAGCGGATGATGCTAGTCGGCGTCAAAAGCGGCGACCTGCCCGGCGCGCTGACGATGCTCGCGGATTATTTCCAGCGCCGGCACATGCTGGGGACGCGGTTGAAAGGATTGATGGTTTATCCCCTCATCGTTTTGTCGGCGGCCTTTTTACTGTCGTGCTTTTTGTCGTTCATCCTGAGTACCTTCATTTGGGACAATTTGATTTCGCTCGTGGGCAATGCTTCGCTTCCGGTGATCTCAGCCGGTTTGTGGATGTCACCGGTACTCATCGGCCTGGCCCTGGTTGCCTTGGTCATCGCCCTTGTCACTTCACCCGCCCGCCGACTATTGCGCTGGCGGTTGCCGGCCTTCAGGGAAGCGAGCCTCGCTGAGGTCGCATCCGCCATGTGGTTGATGTTGAAAAACGGCGTGCCGCTCGACGATGCGTTGGCGTTGGTGGAACAACTCGAATCCGGGACAGGCGCGGAACGGGAAATCGCACAATGGCGCCAGCGGCTCGCATCAGGACGCGGGAAATTTTCCGGGATGGTTGCCGCGAGTAAAATTTTCCCGGCCCTCTTCATTTGGACGATTGCGCAATCCGGCGAGGATTTGACCGCCGGATTCCAGCGGGCGGCGGAGCTGTTTCATGCCCGCGCCGTGTATCGTTCGGAACTGCTGCTTTATTCGGCGCTGCCTTGTTCCGTTCTGGCGCTGGCCGCGATGATCATCGCCCAGATTCAACCTGTGTTTACGGCGTTGATTGCGTTTATCAAGGCGATCGGCAACGGAGATTGAGGCAATGACGACGAATGCGGAAATCATGTTCATGCCCATGCTTGGCCAGATTTTCAATTCTGGCGCCGCGGGTTCGACCGTGGACACATCGGTCAGATTGATTCTTGCTGTCGTCTCATTTCTTTTCTGGGCCGGCGGCATAATGGGCATGGTCTTCCTGATTCATTTCTTGCTTACCGTGCCGATGCGTCGGGCTGAGCGCGCCCGCCTTTTTCTCGATTTACTACAAGGCGCGCTGGATCGCGGTCAGTCTGCCGAGAACATGGTCGTTTCACTCGCGCACAGCGGCGAGCAGATGTTGGGCGCGCGTTTTTATTTGCTCGCGGCCAATATCGAGAAGGGCTCGCGTTTCGGCTTGGCGCTGGAAAAGGTGCCGCGCTTTCTGCCGCCGCAAATTTCAGCCATGCTCCGTGCCGGCGAAAAACTCGGCGACCTCCGGCGCGTCCTGCCGGCCTGCCGCGAAATTCTGCGGGACCGCCCGGCCGCCGTCCGCAGCGCGGTGCATTATATGGTTGTCGTCACGTTGTTCTTCTCGCCCGTCGCCGTCGGGGTAACCATGGCCACGATGATTTTTGTCGTTCCACGGTTCAAAGATGTCGCCGAGGGCATGGATGCCAAGCTCTGGCCGCTGACACAATTTGTCTTTGCGAACGTCGGCTGGTTGATTGGTTTTGAAATCGCCCTGTTCCTGCTGCTGACTGCGGCCACCCTGCTTTACGTCGGCGGGCCACGGCTTGCCCGCTGGTTCCAATTCGGCAGTTTTCCGTTCGTGGATTGGATTGCATGGCGCATCCCGTGGAAACAAAAACGGTTGCAGCGGGCATTCTCCGCGATGCTCACCGTGCTGTTGGATGGCGGTGTGCCCGAGGCCGAGGCCGTGCGGCTGGCCGGGGACTGCACTACGAATGAATTCTGCCGTCTCCGCACCCGGCGGGTGATGGCCGCACTGCAACAAGGCACGAAACTTGATGACGCTGTCCGTGCGTTCGACGACAGCGGCGAATTTCACTGGCGGCTGACGAACTCGACGCACGGGCGGGGCGGATTTTTGAAGGCGCTAGGCGGCTGGCACGAAGCGCTGGACGCTAAGGCCTTCCAGCAGGAGGAAGCCACTGCGCACGCCGTCACCAGTGGCCTGGTGATGCTGAACGGTTTAATCGTTGGGCTGATTACGACGGCCATGTTTGGCCTGCTGGTGGCCATGTTGAAAGCAATGCTGGCAACGATGTGAAAACGAAAATGGTGCAATCATTCCGCGACCGGCGTCGCCGCGAGCGCGGGTATTTCCTGATGACGGATCTGATCGTCGGCATGGCGATTCTCACGATCGCCATCATGCCGCTGGCATTTTCATTCGCCCATGAAAAGCAATTGCTCCGCGCCGAATATTATCGCAGCGTGGCCGTGGAAACCGTGGACGGCGAGATGGAAATTCTGGCCGCCGGCGCGTGGCAGGATTTCCCCGATGGCCAGCAGGTTTATGCCGTTCATGCCAACGCGGCCGCCCATCTGCCCCCGGGCCAGTTTCAACTGACCAAGACTGATAAACACCTGCGCCTGGAATGGAAGTCCGACAAACGACGCGGCATCGGCACGGTCGTCCGCGAAATCACTGTCAAATGAAACTGCCTCCGTCCATCACCCGCGCCCGCACTCAAACCGGCGTCCTGTTGCTGGAATGCCTCGTTTACATCGGCCTCTTCGCCGTCATTCTCGGCCTGGCCCTGGCGAGTTTTTACCTTTGCTGGGACAACTCGAAAGCGTTGATGTATGCCGCCGACGACATTGCCGCTGCGTTGCGCGCCGGCGAACGCTGGCGCGCGGATGTCCGCAACGCCACGGGCAAAATCACCGTCGAGACGACGTCGCAGGGAGAGTTTTTGCGGATTCCCCGCGGAAAGAGCGTGATCCTCTACAGTTTCAGCGCCGGTGAAGTCCACCGTCAACTGGCATCATCGCATTTCTACGAATCGTTACTGACCACCGTCCAGGCGTCGCAAATGGTGGGCGACCCGCGCGGGCCGGTCAAGGCGTGGCGGTGGGAACTGGAATTGAAGTCACGCCGGAAGGAAGCACATTTGCCGCTGCTGTTCACGTTTGAGGCGGCGGCCAAAATCACGCCATGAAAATCCGATGCGCAAAATTTTACGTGACGCGCAGACAAAGCCCTGGCGCGGCCAGGCGCAATGAAGGCGGCTCGGCGGTTTTTATTTTCATCGCGCTGCTGGCGATCATGATGATTTTTGTGGCCGCCAACAGCGACGCCCTTTTCCACTTGCGCCGCGAAATCAACCTGCTGGAGCAGCAGCAGATCAAGCGGTTGAATGCCTCACAAACCAATGCTATTGACCGCGTGACTTTGCCGGCAAAAACGGAATCAAAATGAGCGACGACCTTGCCAGCGCCAAAATCCGGATGCTCAAAAACTCACTCACCTGCTTTGTGTGCGGGCTGCTCGGTTTGCTGCCATTGATTGGTCTGCCGTTCGCGCTGGTCGCACTGTGGATATCGGGCCGGATTCGCCTCCAGGAAAAACAGCTATGGAATGCCGCCGAACCCTATCGGATCTGGGGCGTCGTCTGTGCAGCGGTCGGAACGGTTTTTTGGACGTCCCTGCTGGCCTTCGTCATTTACCAGGCAGCCTGCAACGGCGGTTCAGGAGGTACCTATGGTTCGGGCGGTGAGGATTAATTTTCAAGCCTTCGGCAATTTTTCCTCGGCCATCTCGCAGAGTACGTGCATGAGGAGTTTTTGCCCCTCCTGAATCCGCGCCGTCGCGGTCCCCGGCACGAGCAAGTCGAGCGTCGCCACGCCTTTGGTAAATCCGCCGTCACGGCCCAGGAAACAAATGCTTTCAATGCCCTTGCGTTTGGCCTCTTCCAGCGCGCGCAACACGTTTCTGGACTTGCCGCTGGTCGTGAGCGCGATCAGCACGTCGCCTTTTTCCGCCAGCCCCCAAACCTGGCGCGCGAAAATTTCGTCAGCGTGGTAGTCATTGCAAACCGCCGTCATAAACTCGCCGCCGGCCGTCAGCGACAGGGCCGGATAGGGCCGGCGATCTTCCGCAAAGCGGCAGAGAAATTCCGAAGCCAGGTGCGTGGCGTCCGAGGCGCTGCCGCCGTTGCCGCAGACGAGCAGCTTGTGGCCGGAGGTCAGACAACGCAGGACCATCTGCGCGGCGCGGTCCAGCGGTTTTTCCAGGGCCGCCAGCGAGCGCAGCGTGGTGACGGAATCTTCAATCGCCCGTTGCAAGCGAGACATGCGCGCATGGTTAATTATCGGCAGTTGAAAGAAAAGGCGAAATCGGCTATCTTTCCCTTATGTTTTTGTCGCACCGCAGCGAGAAGTCTGCGTTCACTATGATCGAACTTCTGACCCTTACCGCCATTATCGGGATTCTGGCCGCGCTTTTGCTGGTGGCCGTCGGCCGGAGCAAGGGACCGGCGCAACGCGCCCAGTGCGCCAGCAACGTGCGACAACTGGGACATGCCCTGCAGGAATTCCTCGCGGATTATCGCGTTTATCCGTTGTTTGTAAACGTGGACCTTGCTAAAGGCGGCTATCCGGAGCATTACCGGACCTGGATGGACGCTTTGGAGCATGAAAAAATTGCCTCCCAATCCGGCAAAACTTTTTTGGAAAAAGGTGTGTGGCGTTGTCCAGCGGCGCAACGCCCGGCCAATTTTCCCACCAATGCGGCCTACATGTCCTACGGTTACAACGCCTATGGCCTGGACTTGATCGGCAACCCGGTGTCGCTCGGACTGGGCGGGCACCGGACCGGATTGCACGCGCAAACGCTCGGCCCGCCGGTCGATGAATCGGAAGTCGCCGTGCCGAGCGACATGATGGCCATCGGCGATGTATTCAACGGCGGTGTCCTCTTCTGGCGCGATGTCAAAATGGGCAACTCGGAAAAGGCCTGTTCACGGCATCAGGCGGAAGCCAACGTCGCTTTTTGTGATGATCACGTCGAATCGTTGACGGCGAAATCGGTGCTGGCCGGCACCAACGATGCAGTGTTGGCCCGCTGGAACCGCGACCATTTGCCGCATCGTGAAAAACTCGCGCCTTGAGATTTTCACCGTTCGGACTATTCTGGGGTCATGCCGATTTACGAGTTCCACTGCGAAAAGTGCGCGCGCGACAGCGAAATCCTCGTCCGCTCCAGCGATTGGAAGGGGACGAAATGCCCGCATTGCGGTTCCACAAAAATATCAAAGAAACTTTCCGTATTTGCCTCTGCTAACGCCAGCGGCCATGACGCGCCCTCGGGCAACGGCGGCGGACATTGTTGCGGCGGCGGCTGTCACTGCCATTGAACTGTAGCCGCAAACTTCAGTTTGCCCTTATGACCGGCGCGACCTGAAGGTCGCGACTACAGACAGATTTCCTCCGCGCTCACGCGCGTCAAATCCTCCGCCGCCCAATCCGGTTGATGCCGTTTTAGTTCTTCCAACGTCGCGCCGCCGGTGGCCACGGCCAGGACTTTTGCCCCGATGAATTTCCCGCAACGGATGTCGAACGGGGTGTCGCCGACGACGAGGATTTCATCCGGCTGCAAATCCGGGCCGAGCACGCGGCGCCCGCGTTTGAGTGCGGCGACGGCAATCTGGTTGCGGTCCTCGCTGTCGTCGGCAAACGCGCCGGTCTCAAAAATCTCCCAGAGCTGGTAGCGGCGCAATTTGATTTCCGCGCCCAGGCGGATGTTGCCGGTGAGCAGGCCGAGCACGGGCGGCCGGGACAACGCCCGCAGGCCGTCCAGAAATTCGAGCACGCCCCGGCAGGGTCCGCCGTCGCTGTGCGCCACCATCTGGTCGAGCCAGAAAATATAACGTTCGAAAAAGCGCTCGAAATTTTCCGGCGTGGCCGGGATACCGTGAATACCAAGGAATTCGCGGACCAGATTTCTGTCGGTGCGGCCGGGAAAATGGATTTTTTCGACGCCGTTGGGCGCGTTAAACCCGGTGGCAAAGGTTTTGGCAAAAGCCTGGGTTCCGGCGTGCCCCGTGTGAACGAGCGTGCCGTCAACGTCGAATAAAACCAGCCGAACCATGTGGAAAAATATCAGAACGCACGGCGTTCGGGCGAGCAAAAGTCGCACGGCGTACGGCCAACGGGCCGCGCCGCCGGGCCGGCCGAGCGCAAGTTGTTCTAAAACAACCATATCTAAAATTAAGAAAACTTTGCCAATGGGCCTGATCGGGTATTAACTCGTCCGGGTTTCAGAATCGGCGGGTTTCATGAAAGCGGCACGGGCATTTACTCTGATTGAATTGCTGGTGGCCATCGGCATCATTGCAATCCTTGCCGCCCTGTTGTTGTCCGCGCTCCACCGTGCCAAAGCCACCGCACACGCCGCCGGGTGCCGGAACAATCTCCGGCAATGGGGAATGGCAACACATATTTTTGCCTCAGATAATGATGACCTGCTGCCGAGGAACGGTTCATCCGGCGGCAATTCAACCACTGAAGGATGGTATGTGGATTTGCCGAGAGTAATGAATTTTCCGATTTACGCCGCGATGCCATGGCGCACCAACGCAGACATTGACCCGGGAAATTCCGTGTGGATTTGTCCCAGCAACACGCGGCGAAGCAATGGAAATAATTTATTCCACTATTGCCTGAACGAAAACGTCAATGGCACCAATCAGGTCAGAATGGCTTCCGTTCGCCAACCGTCCGCGACCGTCTGGCTGTTCGACAATGGCAAGCTCGCGCCGGTGGCGCAACAGAACAATGTCCACACCGACCTGCACAACAAAGGTGCTCTCTTCCTCTTTCTTGATGGCCATGTCGCGCGCTTCCGGAACACGGAGTATTGGAATTTCGCCGCCGACAAGGGAATCACCAACAACCCGGGGCTGGTCTGGTACCCTTGAAACCGTGCTCAAGGCTCGCGGTAGAGG
>Ga0209517_10006062_pt1 | contig 15093 bp, 10 predicted proteins | sample PeaSoiMetSII2010_FD_187695 | JGI IMG/M metagenome (GOLD analysis project Ga0209517, IMG submission 187695) | Peat soil microbial communities from Weissenstadt, Germany - SII-2010 (SPAdes) (version 2) | ecosystem: Environmental > Terrestrial > Soil > Wetlands > Peat | place: Germany... | reverse complement strand
CCCGCATGGCCCTTGAGGGAGAACAGCTCCTTGCCGGTCACGCTATCCCAGATCTTCACCGTCTTGTCCTCGCTCCCCGAAGCCAGGCGCTGGCCGTCCGAGCTGAACGCCACGCTCGTGACCCCACCCGCATGGCCCTTGAGGGAGAACAGCTCCTTGCCGGTCACGCTGTCCCAGATCTTCACGATCCTTTCCGTACTCCCCAAAGCCAGGCGCCTGCCGTCCGGGCTGAAGGCTACGTTGTTGACTTGAGGGGGATGGTTTAGAGCGAACAGCTCCTTGGCGGTCGTGCAGTCCCAGATCTTCACAGTCTCGTCCCAGCTTCCCGAAGCCAAGTACTGGCCGTCCGAGCTGAACGCCACGCTGTAGACCCCACCCGCATGGCCCTTGAGGGAGAACAGCTCCTCGCCGGTCACGCTGTCCCAGATCTTCACCGTCTTGTCCATGCTCCCCGAAGCCAGGCTCTGGCCATTCGGGCTGAACGCCACGCTATGCACCCAACCGGAATGGCCCTTGAGGGAGAACAGCTCCCTGCCGGTGGTGGCGTTCCAGATCCTCACCGTCCCGTCCGAGCTTCCCGAGGCCAGGCACTGACCGTCCGGGCGGAACGCTACGCTCACCACGCCCCCACCGTGATGGCCCTTGAGGGAGGCCAGTTCCTTCCCTGTCGCGATGTCCCAGATCTTCACCGTGCAATCAAGGTTCCCTGAAGCCAGCCGCTGGCCGTCCGGGCTGAACGCCACGCTGTAGACGAAACCGGAATGGCCCTTGAGGGAGAACAACTCCTTGCCAGTGGCGCAGTCCCAGATCTTCACCGTCCCGTCAGCGCTCCCCGACGCCAGCCGCCGGCCATCTGGGCTGAACGCCACGCTAAAGACTTCACCGTCATGGCCCTTGAGGGAGATCAATTCCTTACCGGTCGCGCTGTCCCAGATCTTCACCGTCTGGTCATTGCTTGCCGAAGCCAGGCGCTGCCCGTCCGGACTGAACGCCACGCTGTAGACGAAACCGGAATGGCCCTTGACGGAGAACAACTCCTTGCCGGTCACGCCGTCCCAGATCTTCACCGTATGGTCCCAGTGTCCAGAAGCCAGGCGCAGGCCGGCCGGGCTGAACGCCACGCTCGTGACGATATTGGCATGGCCCTCCAGGGTGAGTGCTTCGGAATGGCACAACCGGGAGAGGTAGTACCATTCAAATCCACGCAGGTCTCTGCCGCCCGCCTCCCTGGGCACTTCTTCGAGCAGCTCGCGAGCGCGGACGACATCGTTTTCTTCCCAGGCACGCTGGGCCAGTTGCATCCCGAGTGCGTATGCAGCGAGACGAGCCTCATCCCGCTGTTTGTCTGCCTCGACCTTGGCTTTCCCGGCCTCTTCCTTCGCTTCATCCGAGGCAATTCGTTGCCCGTTCGCCTCGCGTTCAGCCGAGGTGGCCCACACGGCCAGCAACGTGCTCGTCACCACACCGGCAACCAGGAGAACCACGAACGCCGCCGCCGTCGCGAGTGCCTTCTTGTGCTTGCGCGCAAATTTGCGCAGCCGATAACTTGAACTCGGCGGACACGCCTCCACGGGCTCATCAGCCAGGTAACGCTCCAGATCCCGGGCGACCTCGTTGGCCGTCTCGTAACGCCGCGACCGATCCTTTTCCAGGCACTTCATCACGATCCAGTCGATCTCGCCGCGCACCAGCTTCGATAGTCGTGCCGGCTCGGTCTTGCGTGCGGCCGCGATCTTCGGCAGGTTGTTGGAGCTGCTGAGTCTTACGCTCGGCCGCGGCGCTTCCTCCTCCCGGATCAGCCGCACCATCTCGTCCAGGGCCGCTTCACGCAGCCGCGTGCGCTCCAGCGGCGTCGTCCCGGTCAGCAGCTCGTAGAGCAGCACTCCCAGCGAGTAGATGTCGCTGCGCGTGTCCACGCCGAAGGCGTTCATCTCCGCCTGCTCGGGACTCATGTACTCAAAGGTGCCGACCAGGGCGCCGAACTGGGTGAACAGCGTCTTTTCCGTCAGTCGCTGTTCGATCGCCTTGGCCACGCCGAAATCGATCACCTTGGGCACCGGCTTGTCGTCGTACATCGTCACCAGCACGTTGGACGGCTTGACGTCGCGGTGGATGATGCCCTTCTGGTGGGCATGCTGGATCGCCTGGCAGACCGGCACGAACAGCGCCAGCCGCTCGCGCGGCGTCAGTTGGTTGTCGTCGCAGAACCGCGTGATCGGCACGCCGTGGACCAGCTCCATGACGAAGTAGGGCCGGCCACTTTCTGTCGTGGCGGCGTCGAGGACCCGAGCGATGTTCTGGTGGTCCATCATCGCCAGGGCCTGGCGCTCGGCCTCAAAGCGGGCGATGACCTGGCTGCTGTCCATGCCGGGCTTGATGATCTTGAGCGCGACCATGCGGCGGACCGGCTCCTGCTGCTCGGCCATGTAGACGACGCCCATGCCGCCTTCGCCGATCTGCTGGAGCAGCTTGTACGGGCCGATGACCGTGCCGGGGCCTTCGGTAAGGGGACGATAGGCCGCGGTGGGGATAAGGGCCGACGGTGGGGCGTCAAGAACGCCGCCACCAGCGTCGTGTGCAGCCAACAGCGCCTCGATCCGCGCCCGCAGCGCGCGGTCGCCGCCGCAGGCACCCTCCAGGTAAGCCGCACGTTCGGCCCGGGTCGGTTTTTCCAGAGCAGCGGCAAAAAGGGCCTCTTCCCGATTGGCGGTCGGCATGGCAGCACTCCTGAAACAGGTTTCTTCCTGCTCTTCCATGCGCATTCCACCGCAGAATCGTTCCACGAAAATCGAAAAAAGTTGCCCGACCGGATGCCGGGCGTAGTTTCAGGAGGCTCAAGGGACTGAGAGATCCTCCCCGCCCCGGATCTCTTCGTGCAGCCAGGCCCGGGCGTAGCTCCACCAGCGGTTGGCCGTGGTGACCGAGATGGCGAGAGCTTCGGCCGCCTGTTCGATGGTCATGCCGGCGAAGTAGCGGAGTTTCACGAGCTGTGCCTTGTCGGGGTCGCGGGCCTCAAGTCGATCCAGCGCCTCGTCCAGCGCCAGGAGCGGCATGCTCCTCTCGACCTCGACAGGTTGCTCTGGGTTCAGATCGAGCCGCTGGCGGTCGCCGCCTCGTTTGAGGCTGCGCTTGCGGCGGGCGTTCTCGACCAGGATCCGACGCATGGCCTCAGCCGCGGCGGCAAAGAAGTGACGGCGATTGTCGAATTGCTGATCGCCAACCAGGCGCAAGTACGCCTCATGGACGAGCGCCGTGGCGTCGAGCGTCTGCCCTGGCTTCTCGTGGGCCATCTGCGCCGCGGCGAGCCGGCGCAACTCGTCGTAGACCAGCGGTAGCAGCTGCGCCGCGGCCCGGGGGTCGCCTTGCCCGATAGCGTCCAGAATGTGGGTCACCTCATTCATCGACAGTGCCGTTCGACTGGCGAATCCCAGCGGCAATTACGCGCCGAGTTCCTTCAGGGAAGTCCGGCATCTTTCCTCTCCGTTCACGTCTCACTCGTATGAGGTTCCAGGTCGCTTTCGTTTTCACGGAGTCAGCCAATGAGTATACCGCCTGCCTGGCCCCAATGCCTCGACTTCTTCGGCACATCGCTCGTCATCGAGCCATCGCCGGGCCAGCTCTCAAGCGACGCCGGGCTACTCCCCATCCGCCAGTTCGACCAGCGCATCGGGCTCACCGGGCCTTCGCCGACGCCCTCGACGACCCCCGCGACCCGGAACTGACCGAGCACACCTTCCTGGAGATGGTCCGTTCCCGCGTGTACGGCATCCTCGCCGGGTACGAGGACCAGAACGACCACGATACCCTCCGCGCCGACCCCGTCTTCAAGCTCGTCGCCGACCGCTCCCCCGAGGACGATGACCTGGCCAGTCAACCGACGCTGTCCCGCTTCGAGAATGCGATCTCCATCAAGTCCCTCAAGCGGCTGCGGGACGTGTTCCTCGACCAGTTCATCGCCTCCTTTGACACCCCACCTCGCCATTTGACGTTCGACCTGGACGCCGTCGATGACCCGGCCCACGGCCAGCAGCAGTTGACCTTCTGGCACGGCTACTACGACCAGAACCAGTACCTGCCCCTGGTCATCACCTGTGCGGACAACGACCAGTTCGTGATGCTCTCCCTGCGGCACGGCAGTGCCCACGCCGCGCTGGGGGCCGATGACGATGTGGCCTACCTGGTAACCCGCCTGCGCCAGGTTTGGCCCGACGTGGTCCTGCATTTTCGAGGCGACTGCGCCTTCGGCGTACCGGACCTGTACGACGTGTGCGAACGGTTCCGCGTCTATTACACGTTTGGCCTCACCGCCAACGCGGTCGTTCAGCGGGAGACCGAGGGCCTGCTGGCCGAGGCGGTGGCAGGCTACGAGCGAGAGAGACAAGCGGCCCGCCAGCAGGAGCCACCGCGGCCAGCCGTGCCGTCACGGTTGTTCGGGGGCTTCTGGTATCAGGCCGGGACGTGGCCCGGCCCCCGGTACGTGGTCGCCAAGTCGGCCACCCTACACGGGTTTCCAGTCGCGCAGCGCCCGCTTGAGGAGCTTGCCGGTCGGCCCGCGCGGCAGGTCGCGGGCGATGGTGAAGCGGCGCGGCACCTTGAACTCGGCCAACCGCTCCCGGCAGAAGTCGCGCAGCGCTTCCGGCGCCGGCGGCGAGTCGCCCGGCAGGACGAAGGCGACCACCGCTTCGCCGCGGTCGCCGTCCGGCTCGCCGATGACCGCCGCCTCCAGGACGCCGGGGTACTGGCCGAGTACCTCCTCCACCTCGCGCGGCATGATCTTCTCGCCGCCGCGGATGATCAACTCCTTGATGCGCCCGGTAATGCTCAGGTAGCCGTCCGCGTCCAGCCGGCCCATGTCGCCGGTGCGGAACCAACCGTCCGCGGTGAAGGCGTGCGCGTTCTCCTGGGGCCGATTGTAGTAGCCCTTCATCACACCCGGCCCGCGTACCTGGATCTCGTTGTCCTCCCCCGCGAGGCGCACCTGCACCCCCGGCAGCGGCCGGCCTACCGTCCCTGGGCGGTTAGCGTCCGGCAGGTTCAGGGCCAGGGTCGGCGAGGTTTCCGTCAGCCCGTACCCTTCCAGCAGGTCGCGACCGAAGCGCTGCCGGTAGCCGTCCCGGTAGGCCGGCGGCAGCGCCTCGCCGCCGCTGACGGGCAGGCGCACGCCGCGCAGCCCCTCGTCGTGGCCGCGGCTGCGGGCCAGCAGGCCGAACATCGACGGCACCGCGATGAACACGCTCACGGCACGCTCCTTGATGACGGCGGCGCTGCGATCCGGGTGGAAGCGCGGTTGGTAGCTGACCTCGGCCCCCAACAGCAGCGGCAGGACCAGCGACCCGGTCAGCCCGAACGCGTGAAACATGGGCAGCACGCCCAGGAACACCTCGTCGCTGCTCAACCCCGCCCGGTCGATCAGGGCGCGGGAGTTGCTCAACAAGTTGGTGTGAGTCAACGGCACCCCCTTCGGCTTGCCCGAGGTGCCCGAGGTGTACAGCATCACCGCCGTGCCGTCGGGGTCCGCCTCGACCGGGGCGGAGGGGGCCGGGCCGGTGAACCCCAACAGGTCGGCCATCGGGACCGCCTGGACGGCCAGCCCGGCGACGAGCGTCGCGGTGGCCTCCGCGACGACGATCGTGTCGATGCCGGCGTCCTGGACGAGGAAGTCCAGCTCGGCCGGCTTGAGCATGGGGTTGAGGGGCACCGCCGTCTTACCGGCCCACAGCGCCCCGACGAGGGCGGCGGGATAGGCGGCGCAGTTGGGCAGCAGGATGCCGACCCTCGGCCCCGCCGTCGCGCCCGCCAATCGGCCGGCCGCCGCCCGGCAGGCCGCCAGGAGTTGGCCCCCGGTGAAGTCGTTGTCGGCGTCACGCGAAACGACCTTGTCGGGGTGCCGCCGCAGCGATTCCCCCACCGCCTGTGCCAGAGTCATGGCGCCGCCTTTCGAGAACGGGTTGTCACAGGGCCCCCGCGTATCAGGCCCGATGGTAAGACAAGATGTCACGGGACGCAATCGGCTGGTGGGAAATCCGTCTCCCTCGGGCGTGGCAAGACATCCGGGGGATACGGAGTACCGAGTACGCAGTACCGAGTACGCAGCAGCCACGGCTGGGTGCCGGGTTGTTGCTGCGCCGTACTCGGTACTGCGTACTCGGTACTCCGTACTAGCCCCCCGGAAAACTTGCCGCGCCCTCTCCCTCGGCCAGCTCGCGAACCTCGCTGCGCCGTCGGTGTCCGTCTGTTAGCTCACGATTCGTTCCTCCCTTCGCGAGGTACTGCCATGAGGTGACCAGCCTTTCGGGATGTGGACTCAGGCCGCGCCCCTCGTGCGCCCCGACGGTCGGGGCCGACGTGGGCCGGGGTGTTCATCGCATCCGGAGGCTTCTCATGGCAATCCGCACCATCCGTTGTGGCTCCAGCAGCGCCGTCTACAACGCCCCGCCGGCTCCGGTCGGCCGGGTCGTCCGCCCAACCATCTGCCCGGGCCTCCGCGCCGACACGGAGCCGACCCGTCTGCGCACCCGCTTGCACCTCGGCGCCGCCCGACCGACGGCCCACTGCTTCCGCGTCATCGCGGCGCTGGCCGGCGGCGACAGCGCCCTCGTCTATCTCGGCGCCACGCGCGGCGAAGTCGTCGCCCAGGCGCGGAAGAGCGCGGCGGTGTCGGCGCGGGTCGTCGGCCTCCTGCTGCAGCGGTGGGTGGGCGGCCTCGGTTCCGGCCGATGGCAGACCTTGCCCCTCCGCAAGGGCGAACTGGAAGTACCCCGGCGCCGGTCGCTTCGGCGCCGGACGCGGGGTTTTGGCACGGCGATTGCTCCTTGAGGAGTGTCCCCTTCGGGGGACACACGCCGGGCCGAATCCCGCGGCCCACGATCATGTCAGGACACACGTCAGGCGACCCATCATTTGCGCCGGCGGGGCGACAAGCGCCGCCGGCGCCTTTTGTTGCCGCTTGCGGCTTGGCGTTCGCTCCGTCAGGGTTGCGCGGACGTTACTGGGTCCAGCGTGGCCAATATTCCCCTGGCCCAGCGGTGCGGCCGCAGGGGCTGGCCTCTGGGGCCCCGCCGCCGCGATTCGTTGCATTCGTTGCATTCGTTGCATTCGTTGCGCGGCGCGGGATTCGTTGCGCGCCCCCGGCCGTGCGCAACGAATGCAACGAATCCCCAGCGGTCGGCGGTGCCCCCGGCGCTCGGAGGCGCTTTACCCAGGCTGGGCCCAGTAAGCCGCCGGTGGCTTCCACTCGAATTCCGCCACCAGGGCGAGGTGGTCGGACGGTTGCTCCCGCGAAGGCAACGGCGTGTCGTCCGCGAGCGCCGGCGGGTCGCGCGGTAGCGAGCGCAGGGCCGCGCTGTGGAAGAGGTAGTCGATCAGCTGCGCCCGGCCGTGAGCAACGCACGACCGGGCGTGCGGCTGGCCGGCGTGGGCAAACACGAAGCCGGCCTGTCGCATCGCGCTCACGGCCTCCGCGTCGGGCGTGCGGTTGAAGTCGCCGCAGATCACCCAGCCGTCGCAACGGGGCGTGTAGCGCACGCACGCCTCCAGCAGCTCCTCCACCTGCCGGTAGCCGACCTGCTCGTCGCGGGGCGTCTCCGGCCGATCCCAGCGGACGTGCGTGTTGGCCACGCCCAGCAGACGGCCTTCGTACCCCAGGTACAACAGCAGGGCGACGTGGCCCGAGTCGCCCTGCCGGCCCGGACCCCGGTCGCGATAGGCGAGACGTTCCCTTTGGACCTCGGTGAACGCTCCCTTCCGGAAGAAGGTCGCACAGCCGTCCGGCCTGCCGGCGCCCTTTTTCTCGTAGTGCCCCTGGTAGCCCAGGGCGCCGAGCCGCTCGTCGAGGGCCGTCAAAATGTCTCTCTCGACCTCCTGCAGGCAGAGGAGGTCGGCGCCGAGTCCCTCGACATGCCGCACCAGGGCCGGCACCCGCCAGGCGGGGTCGAACAGCTCCCGCGGGACGCCGGCGTACCACGCCGGATTGATGTAGGCGGTCGCCAGGACGTTGTAGGTGGCGGCCGTGAAGGGCATGGCGAGTGCCTCCGATGACTTGGGGACGATGGTGCCACCGACCAGTCTTCAGCCGCGGACGGCGTCGGTCCAGTAGCGAAAGGTGTCGTCGCCGATCGGGAACCTCCGGCGCTTGTGGAAGTCCTCCAGGCGGCGGTAGAGCGCCTGCGCCTCGGCCTCCAACCCGAGCAGGTGCAGGCTCCGCAGGATGCGGCTGATGCGCAGCCAGTTGTGGTTCGGGTGGTCCCAGACGTCCGGGGCGCGCCGGGCAAAGTTCGGCGCCTCCACGACCTCGCCGTCGGCCGTCTCCGCCAGGCCGAGGAAGGGCAGGATGCGCTCGAACGACCGGCGCAGGTTGGCGCGGAGAGTCGGATCTTGCCGGAAGGCGGCGACGTCTTCCGCGGTCAGGAGCGGGGCGTCGGGGTTGAAGCGGCTCGGCTCGGGCAGGGGGAAGAGCCACTGGATGAAGTCGTGGACGGCTTCCAGCCTGCCGTCGCGCCAGGCAAGGACGTCGTCGAGGCGGCGGCCTTCGGCGTCGGTTCCCTCGCCGCGGTAGAACTCGAGGAGTTGCGACATGTGCTCACGTTCCTTCCGTGGCCCCTCCCGAGGCCATGACACGCCGCACGTCGTCCGGGGTGGCAGCCGACTTGATCCCCTTCCCGATCGCGCGGAGTTTCTCCAGGTCGTGGATATCGCGGATCTCTGTCATGACCTTGAGACCTTCTGCGCCAAACTTCATGTCGAGGCCCCACTCGATCCCCTCCAGCAGCCCTCTCCTGATGCCGACCCACTCCGGTGTTGAAATAAACGGCATTCGTCGCTCCTCTTGAATCTGTACGGGCTATCGTAGTCGGCGGCCATGAGCGGGCTCCTCGGCATCTTCGCAGTCTACCAGTTTCTTCCGTACGCGCGAGTGAGAATCGCCTTGCGGCTCGCCCCAGCGTGTGCTAGGCCATAGCCTGTCTCCACGACCTCGACCCCCAGTCAGGCCCGGCCCCGGAGCGACCGACATGAGCGACACCCACGAGCACCTCGAGCACGCCGAGCACGCCCAGCACGCGGCCCTCGACCCGTTTACCGCCCGCGTGGCCATGACGATGGCTATCATTGCCGCCCTGCTCGCCGCCGTCACCCTGCTCAGCCATCGTGCCCATACCGAAACACTGCAGCTCCAGGGCGAGGCCAACCGGCTGTTCACCGACGCCGACATCAACCACACCAACGCCGCCAACCAGTGGGCCTATTACCAGGCAAAAAACATCAGGCGGCACAACTACCTGGCCGACAACGAGTTTGCTTCCTTCCTGACCGTCCGCCCGGAGAAGGAGAAAGAACTGAAGGAAGCCCAGGCGCGCTGGAACAAGCAACTTGACGAGTACAAGGTGGAACTGCCCAGGCACAAGGACGACGCTGAGCAGTTCATGGCAATCGCACGCGAGAAAGAGCAGGCCGCCCAGAGGAAGCTCGACGAGAGCCATACCGCCCACGAGAAGGGCACGCGCTACGACGCGGGCGAGCTGGCGGTCGAGGTCGGTCTGGTCGTCTGTTCCATCGCCGTGTTGACGAAGCGGCGCGGCTTCTGGTTCGGGGGCATGGCCGCCGCCGCCCTCGGCGTCGTGCTCGCCGCGTCGGCGCTCCTTGTGACGCCGCACACCGAAGGACACGGCCACGACGGCACGACCACCGAGCACCAGGCCAGCGACAAGGGCTCCGGACATTGAGCGCCGGGAAGGCGCCCTTTTTCCCGATTACCTTTCGCCCCGAAGCGACGATACACGGAAAGCATCCACACCAGCCCCAGGGGCCGTCACCATGCCGCGCCGAACACTCCTCGCTTGCTCCCTCGCCCTTCTCCTCGGTGGGCCGGTCCACGCCGACGCGCCGAAGCCGCTGAAAATCCTCTTCCTCGGCGACAACGGCCACCACCAGCCCGCCCAACGCTTCCGCCAACTCGCGCCGGTCCTGGCGGCGCGCGGCATCGACCTGACTTACACCGACAAGGTCGAAGCCCTCAACCCGAAGACGCTCGGCGGCTACGATGGCCTGCTGATCTACGCCAACACCGACAAAATCACGCCGGATCAGGAGAAGGCGCTGCTCGACTACGTCGCCGGCGGCAAGGGCTTCATCCCCCTGCACTGTGCCTCCTACTGCTTCCTCAATTCGCCGAAGTACGTCGAGGTGGTCGGCGCCCAGTTCCAGAAGCACAACACCGGCACCTTCCGCACGATCGTCGCCGAGCCGGACCACCCGGTCATGAAGGGCTTCAAGGGCTTCGAGAGCTGGGACGAGACCTACGTCCACACGAAGCACAACGAGAAGGACCGCACCGTCCTCGAGTACCGGCAGGAGGGCGAGCGCAAGGAGCCGTGGACGTGGGTGCGGACGCACGGCAAGGGGCGCGTCTTCTACACCGCCTGGGGCCACGACGAGCGCACCTGGGGCAACGCCGGCTTCCAGAACCTGGTCGAGCGCGGCATCCGCTGGGCCTGCGGCGGCGACCCGTCGGTGGTGGCCGCCTACGCCGACCAGCGGGAGATGACAAAGGTCGCTAAAGATGTCAAACCGTTCGAGTACAAGGAGGCGAACGTCCCGTTCTACCCGCCGAGCCCGCGTGGGGGCGTGACCGGCGAGAACCTCAAGAAGATGCAGCTGCCGCTCGACCCGGCGGAGTCGATGAAGCACGCGGTCCACCCTGTGGACTTTGACCTGAAGCTGTTCGCCTCCGAGGAGCAGCTCGGCGGCGGCAAGCCGATCTGCATGAACTGGGACGAGCGCGGCCGGCTGTGGGTCGCCGTCACCCTCGACTACCCCAACGAGATGCAGCCGCAGGGCCAGGGCCGCGACCGCATCCTCATCCTCGAAGACACCGACGGCGACGGCCGGGCCGACAAGGTCACCGTCTTCGCGGATAAATTGAGTATTCCGACAAGCTTGACCTTCGCCAACGGCGGCGTCATCGTCCACCAGGCGCCGCACACGCTGTTCCTCAAGGACACCGACGGCGACGACAAGGCCGACGTGCGCCAGGTGCTGTTCAGCGGCTGGGGCACCGGCGACACGCACGCCGGGCCGAGCAATCTCCGTTACGGACTCGACAACTGGTATTACGGCATCGTCGGCTACAGCGGCTTCTCGGGGACGGTCGCCGGCGAGCGGCACCGCTTCGGCCAGGGGTTCTACCGCTTCAAGGTCGAAAAGGACGGCGAGGACGGCATCAAGGTGACAAAACTGGAGTTCCTGCGCGGGACCAACAACAATTCGTGGGGCGTCGGCTTCAGCGAGGAAGGTCTGCTCTTCGGCTCGACGGCGAACGGCTGCCCGAGCGTCTACCTGCCGATCCCGAACCGCTATTACGAGTCGGTGCGCGGTTGGTCGTCGAGCGTGTTGCAGAGCATCGCCGCCAGCAACAAGTTCCAGCCGATCACCGACAAGGTGCGCCAGGTCGATTGGCACGGCGGCTTCACCGCGGCCGCGGGGCACGCCCTGTACACCGCCCGCGCCTACCCGCCGGAGTACTGGAACCGTACCGCCTTCGTTAGCGACCCGACCGGCCACCTGACGGCGACGTTCCTCCTCCAAAAGAAGGGCAGCGACTTCGAGGCGCGCTACGGCTGGAACCTGCTGGCCAGCGACGACGAGTGGTGCTCGCCGATCATGGCGGAGGTCGGCCCGGACGGCAACACGTGGGTGATCGACTGGTACGCCTACATCGTGCAGCACAACCCGACGCCGGCCGGCTTCAAGACCGGCAAGGGCGGAGCCTACGAGACGGAGCTGCGCGACAAGAAGCACGGCCGCATCTATCGGTTGGTGGCGAAGAGGGCGAAGAAGTCCGAGCCGGTGTCGTTGAAGGGCGCGACGGCGGAGAAGCTAGTGGAGACGTTGAAGAGCGACAACATGTTCTGGCGGCTGCACGCTCAACGGCTGCTCGTCGAACGCGGCAAGACCGACGTCGTGCCGGCGCTGGTCAAACTGGCCGCCGACACGTCGGTCGATGGCATCGGGCTGAACCCGGGCGCGATTCACGCCCTGTGGACCCTGCACGGCTTCGGGGCGCTGACCGGCTCTAACGGGGAGGCCACGGCTGCTGCCGTCGCGTCGTTGAAGCACCCATCGGCGGGCGTGCGCCGCAACGCCGTCGCCGTCCTGCCGCGCGGCGCGACTGCCCTGAAAGCCGTCCTCGACAGCGGCACCCTCGCCGACGCGGACCCCCAGGTACGGCTGGCGGCGTTCCTCAGCGTGTCGGAGATGCCGCCCAGCGCCGAGGCGGGGGCGTCCGTTGCCGAACTGCTGAACCGGCCGGAGAACATCGAGGACCGCTGGCTTCCCCACGCAGTCACCTGCGCCGCCGCCGCCCACGACGTCCACTTCCTCAGGGCGGTCGCCGCGGCGAAGGCCGTCCCGGCGCCGAGGGCGCTCACTGCCATCGGGATTGTGGCGGAGCATTACGGGCGCGGGGGGCCGGCCCAGACGGCCGGGTCGGTGGCCGCGGCACTGGCCGACGCGCCAGCTCCGGTCGCCGAAGCCGTCGTCGCGGGGATGGCAGCCGGCTGGCCCCGGGGCAAGTCCGCCGACCTGAACGACGACACAGAAAAGGCGATGGCGCAGCTCCTCCCCCGGCTCTCCCCAGGGGCGAAGAGCAGCCTCATCAAGCTGGCGACGACGTGGGGCAGCAAGGGCTTCGAGAAGTACGCCGAGGAAACGGTGAAATCGCTCCTCACCCTTATCGCCGACGAGAAGGCCAGCGACACGGCCCGCGCCGACGCCGCCCGGCAACTGGTCGAGTTTCGGCCCAACGACGAGAAGGTCGTCGAGAAGGTGCTGGCCGCCGTCACGCCGCGCACCTCGCCGCAACTGACGGCGGGATTGCTCGACGCCCTCGGCAACAGTCAGGCGCCAAGCCTCGGCCCAGTGGTAGTCAAGCGGCTCGGCGGTTGGTCCCCGTCGGCGCGCACCGCGGGGCTGCGCTTGCTCCTTGGCCGCCCCGAATCGACCCGTGCCCTGCTCGACGGCCTCGACAAGGGCGAGGTGCGGCTCGGCGAACTGACCCTCGATCAGAAGCAGGCCCTGGCCACTCACCCCGACAAGTCGATCGCCGAGCGGGCCAAGAAGGTCCTCGAGCGCGGCGGCGGGCTGCCCAGCCCCGACCGGCAGAAGGTGATCGACCAGCTCCAGCCGCTGACAAAGAAGACCGGCGACGCCGTGGCCGGCAAGGTGGTCTTCACCAAGCACTGCGCCACCTGCCACGTGCACTCCGGCGAGGGGAACAAGGTCGGCCCCGACCTGAGCGGCGTGGCCGTCCACCCCAAGGAGCACTTAATTATCGACATCCTCGACCCCAGTCGCAGCGTCGAGGGGAACTACCGCGTCTACACCGTCGAGATGAAAGACGGCCGGGTACACAGCGGACTGCTGGCGTCGGAGACGAAGACCTCCGTCGAGATCATCGACGCCCAGGCGAAGAAGATCGTCGTCCTCCGAGAGACCATCGATGAGATGCGCGCCTCGACGAAGTCGCTGATGCCGGAGGGCTTCGAGAAGCAGATGTCGGAGACGGAGCTGACGAACCTGCTGGAGTTCCTGACGCAGCGCGGCAAGTTCCTGCCGCTGCCCCTGGAGAAGGCCGCCACGGTGGTCAGCACGCGCGGCATGTTCTACAGCGAGGACAACGGCCAGGAGCGCCTGATCTTCGGCGACTGGAAGCCGAAGACCTTCGACGGCGTGCCGTTCGTGCTGGTCGATCCGCAGGGTGAGAAGGTGCGAAACGTCATCCTGCTGCAAAGCCGCAACGGCACGATCCCGCCGAAGATGCCGAAAGCGGTGACGCTGCCGTGCAACTCGGCCGCCAAGGCGATCCACTTCCTGAGCGGCGTCAGCGGCTGGGGTTTCCCCTACAGCGAGAAGGGCTCGGTGTCGCTGGTCGTCCGCCTGCACTACCAGGACGGCAAGACGGAGGACCACGAGTTGAAGAACGGCGAGCACTTCGCGGACTACATCCGGCGCGTGGACGTGCCGGGGTCGAAGTTCGCCTTCGCGCTGCGGGGGCAGCAGATGCGCTATCTGGCGGTCTTCCCGAAGCGCGAGGAGAAGATCAAGGAGATCGAATTGGTGAAAGGGCCCGACGCGACGGCGCCGGTGGTCATGGCGGTGACGGTCGAGACGCGCTGAGGGGTGGCATCCTCCGGTGCGCTGTGGTACTCTGCACAGTCCGCCCGACTCGCTTTCGCAACCATCGCTCCGAGGTGACAGGGGATGAGCGCACGCGTGCTGCTGATCCTGGGGCTCGGCTGCCTGCCGGCGCTGGGGACCCCGATGCTACACGCCGAGGACACCGCCATGACCGGCTTTCTCAACCGCGTCCACAAGGGCGCCGACGGCAAGGCGGCAAAGTACGTCGTCTTCGTACCCAAGGACTACGACGCCGAGGGCGACAAGACTTATCCGGTAATCGTCTTCCTGCACGGCAAGGGCGAGTGCGTCGGCGGCAAGCCGCCCGTCGAGGTCGGCATTGGCCCCGCCATCAAGAAGCAGCAGGACACCTTCCCTTTCATCACCGCCTTCCCCCGGGCCCGGCGGGAGTGGGACGCCGGCACCCTCGACGCCGACCGCGCCCTGGCGATCCTCGACGAGGTGCAGAAGGAGTTCCGCACCGACCCGAAGCGCGTCTACCTGACGGGCCTGTCGCTGGGCGGCGGCGGCACCTGGAGCCTGGCCGCGAAGTATCCCGAGCGCTGGGCCGCGATCGCCCCGATTTGCGGCTTCATCAACCCGCGGCCGACTACGGAGGACTGCCGGGCGATCGCGGAGAAGATCAAGGGCATCCCCTGCTGGTGCTTCCACGGCGAGGCCGATCGCGCGGTCCTGGTGGAGCAGTCGCGCGGGATGATGAAGGCGCTCTGGGCCGCCGGCGGGCACCCCAACTACACCGAGTACCCGGGGGTCGAGCACAACTCCTGGGACCAGGCCTACGCCACGCCCGAATTGTACGAGTGGCTGCTCAAACACCAGTTGAAGTAACCCGGCCGCTTGCGGCTTCGCATGCCGTGCGAAGCCGCCAGCGGCCAGGACGGCATACCCCTTCGTCGTTCCCGA
>Ga0209517_10006059_pt1 | contig 15097 bp, 10 predicted proteins | sample PeaSoiMetSII2010_FD_187695 | JGI IMG/M metagenome (GOLD analysis project Ga0209517, IMG submission 187695) | Peat soil microbial communities from Weissenstadt, Germany - SII-2010 (SPAdes) (version 2) | ecosystem: Environmental > Terrestrial > Soil > Wetlands > Peat | place: Germany... | reverse complement strand
CCATCGTCCGCAAGCGCCTGGAGCTGGAAGCGAGTCTTTACCAGATTCTACAGATTCTCAGTCTCACCCTTTTCGAAAAAACGCCCATTTTACAGGCCCTCCAAGCACCGGACTCCCGAGAGGAATCACTCGATCCCGGCAACCAGTTGATTCTGTTCGAGTTCTAACCGGACAGCAGTGAGAAAGTTACTATTCAACTTGGATCTTGCGCTCTTCGCGTACCGGAAGAGACCTCCCGGATCACAGACGGGCGCGGTATATGACATGTCTTTTCCCATTATTCGCCATACTTCTTCGTGCGGTCCTCAGCGATGAAGCATCGCAGCTTGAACGCATCCCGCTGTTTTTTGATAGGAATAGGGCTGTCTCCTCCGTTGCACTCGCCACAATTAATAGCATTTCTCAAGTTGCTCCTGAAGTAGATTCTAAACTTGGGCCTATCGTCTTTGAGAACAAACAGCACTTTCCTCCGCTACAGGCAGCGGATATACTAGCGTACGAATCGATGAAGTTCCGGGACAATCAGTTGTTGCGAAACGGACTAACTCGAAAATCCAGGGAGCGATTTGACCGTTCTAACTGGTTGTCTTTTGATTATGGACCAAATGACATCGAGGAAATAGCGCGGTTCTGGGTTGACTGGGCCGTACGAACGGGACAAATCCCAACTAGTCCGGAGATTCGTGCTGTAGGCTCTCCTGGCGAAAGCGTACAGATGGGATTTTCCCACAAATTTAAGCATGAACCCTGAGACAATGAAGTCGCGTGGAAACGTCCAAAACTCCGGCGCCTGGCCGACTGGCGCTACCGCTGCTTGAAAGGCACGAAGACGTCCGACTGCCGGCCGGGATGAGAACTCTGCGGCTCGTTGCGGCTCTGCGCTATTCGATGCGGTCTTTGGCCTTGGCTTCGGCGGTCGTCTGCCACTGCATGTTCGTGGGCGCATCGGCGCCACCGATTCAACGGCACGACGTGATCGACGACGTAGCCTGGGCACGCGCCCGTGGTCTTGCCGGTTGCTGGGTATGGCTGCTGGCGGCAGATTTTGAAACATCGCCTGAAGGCGATCCAATCATGACTTGACGTTTTTCAGAAGTCAGTTTCAAAACTATTCGTCTCTGGACCCCTTCTTCGGAGCAGCAAAAGGATTTATCGCGATCATCGGGCCGTGCACTTTTATAGATGAGCGCCGCCACCAGCCCCACCAGCGTCGCTTTTCTGAAAGCTCTCGGTGCATCCGCGTAAAATTCTCAAGCAGGTTGGCGTAAAACGGAGACAGGTTGTCTTCAGTGTGGTTCAGGTGACCCAGCACTTCGACGGGCAAGGATTCATTAAGCCATCTATTCCAGATTTCCACGAATTCCAGCAGGGTCGGAAAGTAGGCGATGGTGGACGGTTCAGCGAGGTGCAGTTTCGAGGTGAAAATCTCGACCATCTTGCGGTAGGAGGGAAGGATTTCTTCCACGAGTTGGCGGTTACCGTATTCAGTCAGTTTTTCAAAGCTCGGCCAGCGTTGCTGCGTGAGCTTCTCCATGCGGTCGATTTTTCTGGATTCGTTATCACCTTCGTAGGCCCGCTTCACGATCTCTTGCCATGCAGTGCCTGCGTTGCCGCGGATCTTCTGGCCCAATTCGCTTTGTGAGAGCATTTGTGTCCGCAGCGCTAGCATCGGACCGTAAAACCCGGCCAACTGCTCATTGATGCGTCGCTGTTGGCGTTCGCGCTTCTGATTGTGTGCCGTTAGCCAACCACCGGCCATGACGCCTACGAAGGCTGCGGTAGCGGTTAGTACAGGTGCCTGCAATGCTGCGGGTATCAAATCCCCACCTTCTCATACTCATCGAGCGTGATTTCTTCCGAGCGCCGATCGTACAGCTTCGTTGTCCGCGGCGAGGAATGGCTCCCCATGGCTTGCGCATGTTCGGGGGTCCCGTTGTTTTTCAGGTAGTCGGTGATGCCTGTGGCGCGCAGGCTGTGATTGCCGATTTTGGTTTCGATGCCGGCGGCGCGTACCCGGCGCTGGATCACGCGGTGAGCATCCGGCTGCGTCATTCGTTGGGGCGTGCCGGTCGTGCGACCCGTAGTGCGAAACAGCGGCCCGTCCGTGTCGGCCGCGATGCCGGCGTCCGCGATGTACTCACCCGGCAGGAACAACGCCGCCATGCCGGCATCGAGCCCCGCTAGGCTGCGTGGAACATCGAGAGGACCAACGGCCGCCGGAGTCATGGTTGCGCCATTGCCGGTTTTTGGCTTTCAGCGAAGTCTCGCGCCGCTGCGATCAACCCGCTCAATACGCTTGTGATGCTGGCCAGTTGCGCGTGAAGCATGTCATCTGAGAAATCCAGCGTGTCCGTTAGACCCGGTATATGCCATTTTTCTTCCCGTACGCGGGTATGCGTCCCGTCAGGGTGATTTGTGCTCCATGCCCGGACTGAGCGCCGTCCGCTCAACCGGTGTGCCAGCAGGTTTCTAATCACGTCAACTTTGTTGAACTCCGGTTTTGTCTTCAGCGCCGCGAGAGCGACCGTAATCGGTGCGTTCGAGAAGGCCTTGCCGAACGCCTTAGCGGTCGCTTTGAGCGTAATATTTCTCGGGGCGGCAATGTGGGGAAAATCGCTCGGCTGTATGGCACCACCCAGAAAGTACAGATTGAAGCCGAAGCTGTCGAAAACCGAAAGGCCGGCCATGAAGAACGTATAAATGCAGCGTTCCAGCTTGTACGTCAGCTCCTCATCCCCCCACCCTGCCTGCCACATGTCACTCGGATTTTCAAGCACCGCCTTGAATTCATCGGCGCATTCCGCGCAGGTGCGATAGCGGTAGCGAATCGCCTGCCATGACCAGTCAAACTGGCGACGCTTCTCCAGGGGGTCGAACAGGTTTTCATCGCTCATGAACTCCGGGAAGAAAGGGTTCGCCGCCAAGCCGTATGCGCGAAACTCATACATCGGGAACGAGGGGGGCGTCATGATGTCCATAACCGTATGATAACGTCCTTTTATCATACGGCGCAAAGAAAAAGCGAAAACAGGCTGAGAGGGACTGCAAAGGGAAAACGCCGCGCAGTGGCCACTGGCGGCGTTTTCCCTTGCTGGGTGTTCTGTGCGAGCCCGGTCACTCGAAACGTGGTACCAGCTTCAGTGTACCGCGAGAATTGTTACCGGTCGGAAGGTTTCGGAACGCGGACCAGATTGGCGAAGCCCGGTAGAGTGTGACGTACCAAGATGAAACACGCTATAACGAATGCTATGGTTTGGGACCAAAATCTGACCGGCAAAGCGCTTCTCATCGCCTCAACGGAGTGCAAGTACCTCCGAGTGATGGCCGGGCCAGGGACGGGCAAGACATTCGCGATGAAACGCCGCGTTGCCCGGCTATTGGAAGAAAGAAACGACCCAGAATCTATGCTTGTGGTCACCTTCACGAGGATTGCCGCCGCGAGTTTAGTGAAGGAGCTTCGAGAGCTTGGGAGTAGTCGTCGAGCCAGTATTCGTGCGATCCGCACACCGGGCAGGGCTTCAGCAGGTCCATGCCCTCGTAGGGGATTTCAGAACGGGGCCGGCAGGCATACGGAACGTCGAGTGTAGCACCCCGGTGACAAGCCTGCCGGATCAGGACTTTACAGCCTTCCAATAACGACTCGACCCTACAACCCTTCGGTTAACAGCCGACCCGGTTGTAGCCGCCTCGCGTTGCAAACACAAGTACTTAGACGCGAGAAAACTGGATTTTGCGAGAAATTGGGGGGACTCTGGGGGACTCTCAAAGGGCGGCTGGCATCAGTTCCAAACGGTTCGATCCGGTGAACGGGAGTTCGCGGAAGAGACAAGCGCTCTCCGCTTGACAGTGTTCCCGACTCCGTTTGACGGACAGTCTATATGCTCCGAATGCCGGGTCGGAGAGGTCACGCGGGTTGTTCTGGAATAGGAAACATCCACTCAAGGTCATGGCGGCAGTACTGAGCGTGCTGATTCTGAAAATAACGAACGGATTGTACGAAGAACGGCCAGAACTGCACGAGTGACAGGTAGTCCACGAAGTCATCGACCAATGTGACTAATGCCTGCTCAAGACTAAGGTCATCGGGTGCTGGCTCCTGCGACAACCGCTGGACGTTCTGGCACGACTCCGGTAGTCCCTGAACTGCTCTCGTCATTCCTTCAGGCATCCCGCAAGGAAAGAAATCCTTAAATTCCTCATACCGGGTGTGGGCATAGCCACGGGCAAACAGGCCAAGAAAGGTGTGTTCATAAATGTCAGCGCTCCACAGCTCCACCGCTCTTCTAAGTCGCTCGCACCCTCGCCGCCAGAGTTTCTGCTTGAAGTCAATCACCGTGGGCTGGCCGGGCAGATCGGCCCATCCGCCTGGCAGTACCTCCATGAACGTTTCCCCATAGATGTGAGGAACTGACAGGACCAATTCGCTGTAAAGGCTGTCTTCGAGGGACTTTGTGCCCTGCTTAACGCCGGGCTTTCCTCGCAACCAAGAATCCGCCACGCACCCAAGTATCAACCGCGGCATGTACGTCTGAAGATGCCATTTTACGTCTTTGTAAGTGAAGAGTGGGCCACCATCTTTACGAGCGTGGCGCAGTTGCGTGAATCGTGCCTCAGGAACACGCGCAGTAAGTGTATGGTGCGTTCGCGTCCAGCGACCAAAGTGCCCCAACTCGTCGTGGAGAGCGTACTTGAGGTGATCATCAATCCAAATAACGTTTGAATGCATGTTCGAGAAGGGCGGAAGATCGAGAATCGCACCATCACTCAGGCATAATCCCGCACCGCTGACTGCCTGCCGAAACGGATTAGCTCCCAATTCGGCGATCTCCTCGAGAAACGTCTTGACAACGCGCGCCTTAATGACACCTTGCTTCGTATCCTCGGTGTTATGGTCCCGTCGCTCTGGGAGCTGAGTCAGTTGCAGGACCCTAGTGGCATACCCATTCAGCAGACGTGGATCATTGTCCGTGCACACATCGAGGTCTTCATCCAACGGCGCGTCGTAGGCCCCCGAGTAAACGGAATAACGTATCAGAGGAGAATGCATTGTCTGTGTGTACCGTTCGCACAGCTTAAGGATATTCCCCGCCGCAGCGTCTGCCGCTACTTCCCGCGCCTCCGGGGTCTCTGTGCCGGGTGAGCGCCGCCCGTAGAAGATCACGTCGTCATCGAAGCGGAATAGCGGCATCCCGCAGCCCACATTCGCGATACGAATGGCGGCTTCAATGACTTTCGGTGCATCGTAACGTAAAGTCTGTGCGCCACCCACGAAGAGCCGGTAAAACGACTCCCCTCTACCTCGGGCTGCCATATCCAGCAGTTCTAGCAAGTACAACAGATTACCTGCTGTGACGATTCGCTCTCGCTTCGGGTCGGGGGAGTTACGTAGTTCGCTGTTCTGATCCAACTGGCGTTCAATCTCTGCCTGCGCCGCAATGAGGTCCGCACCCAGCGCCGCCATATGAAGGGGGTTACCGCCACCGAGGAGGCTGGTCCACCCCGGATCTAGGAAAATGAAAGCGAAGCCTCTCCACAACTGCCCGTACCCATCGGGCCGTGGCCTTAACACACGGCGCAAGTAGCCCAGATCTCTGGCCAATCGCGGAACGACCGTATTGTGCTTAACCGTAAGGTGTCGACTTATCATCCCCCAGTCTCGCGGGCTTTTTAGAGGGTAGTGAACACACACGAGGTAGAGACGATCATCGTGATGGTCTGCCATGAGTTGCTCCTCTCTGAACCTTTGTCCCAGGCGGTGACTTGCCGCATCGACTTTTGTCTAAGCTGACCCTATGGATTGGCCCTGGCGACTCGCGCCTTCCCTGCAGAGAGTAGTCGCAGTCGCCTCGTAGAACACGGGCGAGCACTTCCGGCGAACCCCCGTTCCGTGTCACGGAACGCAGGGCCAGAACAGTACACGAACTCCGATCATCCGAATTCTCGCCGTGAACGATATTCTACTACGCCAGGTACTCCGGTGACCAGTCGAGAATCAATCCTCGCGGCACCTGTTCGCCTGGTGCTTACTGGACCACCACGGGGTTCAGACGCCGCTTCCTGCTCCCGCCGCTCAGCGTCGTCCTTGTGCTTCTCGTCGGCCGCGCGATGCCGCGCAGCGATCTCGTCCAGCGCCCGCCGCTTTGCTTTTATCCGCACATGGGAGTACCGCGAGAGCAGGGCACGCGAGACGTGACCCGCGATGCTCATGATCACCTCGTCGCCAGCCCCGGACTCGGCCAGTTCCGTGACCAGCGTGTGGCGGTTGTCGAATGGCCAGGTTCGCCGCCGGGGTGCCTGCCGGGCGGTACTCCACAGGGAGGGATTGAGTGCAATCGACGACGTGACCCGCGAGGAGCTGGCCGAACTAGCCGAGGCCGCCCACGATCTGCTGGGCGCCGCCCGGATGATGTTCTGGCTGGGCGGCCACGAGGACAAGGAGGACCGCAGCTTTCGCCGATTCAATTGATCGCATGGCCGCGGCCTTGGCCGCCATCGGCCTGCCGCAAGGGACCACGGCGGAGTTCATCGCGAACGTAGAGGCCATGCTCAGATCCGGCATGCCTCCGGACCAACGGCGGGCCATGCAGCAGGCCACAGGCAAGCCGTCGTAACACAGCGCGCCGTTAACGCCCCGGATTGCCCACGTTTGGTCGGCACCGCCAGCCTGGTGGTATTCCGCCACCTTCACATGGCTGGCGCGCCTACGGCGGCCCGTTCACATGCCTGGCGACGGCATGTGTCAAATTTTCCACGAAACGCCGCGCGGCCACTCTTATAAGGGAAACTCGTGTTTTCTTCTTGCTATCAGAAATCGGAAAAAGGCGACCACGACCGCGCGTAAGCAATCGAGTTGCCAAACTTCTCTGCTCTGAAAATCAATCAAGGCTGCGCTCCAAGGTCCAAAACAGGTCCAAAAACGTGGACCTGAACGATTGTGTTGCTCTACGCACACCAATGTGATCACTGTGGTATAAGTGCTATATCTTTCTATCTGGTAGGAGCTGGTGGCCAGGGACGGAATCGAACCGCCGACGCCAGCCTTTTCAGAGCTGCGCTCCACAGGAACCCCGTACCGGCACTCACGCTTCAACTCGTGTTCAGTTGATGTCTGCACGCCACAGGATTCAGCGACTACACCAGGATGAAACGGGCCGGAACCTGCCACCGCACAATTTCCCACCCGCGTTGCCTACGCAATCCCGCGACAATCTCTTGGACCCGCTGGAATCGGATTTCCGGGTCACAAGCTCACGATTCCCCGTATCCCTATGATTCCAAATAATCTATGGACCCAAAATCGCAGACCCCTGATGGTCATCATGATATGTGTGAATCGAAGGGGGAAACTCATCCATGGACAACCTGACAACCGAAACCCTCCAGCCGCTGAGCCACGCTCCAACCCTCTCCGAAGCCGAATTCACCCCATGCGTCTCGAAATGCCAAACGAACCTAGTCCCATTTCCGAACACCTCGCCGGAATTGGTTTCGGAGGCGCATTATTTGAAAATTGCCTCTCCGATGCGTCTCCCGAACTTCGGACATCCTTGCAAACCCCACAAAAACCGATGCTTACGAACACCAAAATATTTGCGCGCGCCCCTCCCGTTTCTTGCGTCACCTGCGTCACCACCCGCTAATCCGGCGACCGGCGTCCCGAGCCCTACCGTCGGTTCCGCCGCCGCGCAAATCGGCGCCAATCTCTTCCTCTACCGGCGGCATCCGCGACACCTCGGGCCGAGGCGCCTCCGGTCAAAACCCGTCCCTCCCAATCGCGACAAGGTCTGTGACAGCGATTGCCCGATACACCCTCAATCGCCGTCACAAAATTTCGTTCCATCTCTGCAACAAACTGAAACTAAACAGCTTAAGGAGCCGCAAAAAGCGGGGCGACATTTCCGGCAATCGCCGTCACAGAAGCCTGAGCCTCGGGAGACGGCGATTGCCAAAAAGACCCTCAATCGCCGCCTCCCGATTTTGACTCCTCTCCGCAACCCACACAAACAGAGGGAGTTAAACAGTATGAAAAATAAACTGGCACACCGCCCGAATCGCCGCCTCCCGGCCCTACACGCTGCACAGCTCGACGGCCTGCCGCAGCGACGGAATCGGGTCCTTCACCGGCACGAATTCGTGCGCGAAGTACCCTTGGAAATTCAGATCCGCGATGGCCTTCGCAACGGTCCGCCACTGCAACTCCTGCGTGTCGTCCAGCTCGTGGCGGTCGGGCACCCCGCCCGTGTGGAAATGGCCGATGTACTGGATGTTGTCGCGAATCGTCCGGATGATGTCCCCTTCCATGATCTGCATGTGGTAGATGTCGTACAGCAGTTTGACCCGCGGCGAGTCCACGCCCTTCATCACGTCGACGCCCCACTGCGTATGGTCGCACTGGTAGTCCTTGTGGTTCACCTTGCTGTTCAACAGCTCCAGGCAGAGGGTGACGCCGCTGTCCTCGGCCATCTTCTTGACGCGCCGCAGGCCGATGATGCAGTTCTCCGTACCCTGGTCGTCGGGCAGGCCGCGGCGGTTCCCCGAAAAACAAATTACGTTGGGCACCTTGGCCTCGGCCGCTGCGGCGATGGTGTCCCGCAGTTCCTTCTCCAGCCGGTCGTGATTTTCCGTGCGATTGAAGCCGTTCGGAATGGTCGCCTTGCCCGAGGTCATGGCAGGCGTCAAACCGTACTTCCGGCACACCGGCCAGTCCGGCGGTTCCACCAGGTCGATACCCTTCAGCCCCATCTCGGCGCCCTGACGGCACAGGTCGTCGATGGGGATCTTCGCGTAGCACCAGCGTGCCACCGATTGCTTCAGTCTACCGGCCGGCGCTGCGTGTACTCCGCGTGCGGCAGTGCCCAGCGCGAGGCCCGTGGTCAGCAGTGCGGATCGTCGTGTCATGATTCATTGTCCTCCGAAACGGCCCCCGGTACGCGCCGGCGGCGGTGGCGCGCCGGTGGTCTTCAGCGGATCGAGGCCGCTCCCCTGGATCTGCCGGTTAAATGCCGGAACGTCCTTCTCCATGACGTTCTTGTACTCCGCCTGCACGGCCTGGAGCTGTCTCTCCAGATCCAGTACCAGCCCGATCGCGGTTTCCGTCGGACCGTAATCCGCCGAGCCGGCAACGTCCCCCGCGCCGGTTCCGATCTCGCCGTTGAGCCAGATGAAATTCTGGTACAGGTTGTACGCCGTCTGGAAATATTTGTCGTCGCTGAGCGCATCCGCCCGCGTGATCAGCTTGTACTCCACGTCCTTCAACTTCTGGTTGATCGAATCCAGGTTTTTGAAAAGATCCGCCTTGCCCGCGGCCGTCTTCTGCTGGTCCTCGAGCTGCTTGCGCATCCACTCGATCTGGTTGGTCATGTCGGAAACGGTGTTGATGTCGTCGCGAACCTTGAGCTGCAGCCGCACCGAGGATTGCAGGTCGGCGTCCGATCCGTGGCTGTCGGGCGTGCGCAGAATCTCCAGCGGCTGGGTGTAGCTCTGCCCGTCCACCGTCAGCTTCACCATGTACTTCCCGGGGGCGGCGATCGGCCCTACTTCGGCCTGCGCCAGGCCCCAGTGCGTGATGGGCCGCGAATCCACGTTCATGAATCGCGGCTCTTCCCAGATGTGCGGATTCTCGGGCGGAATGGTGCGCAACGCCACGCCGCGCGGCGCCTCGTAATGCAGATCCCACGAAACGCGGTTGAGTCCCGCACGCCCCGTCCCGGCGGGCAACTTGCTCACCACGGCCCCTTTCGAATCCAGAATCTCGATGGTCACCGGACTCTTGGGCGCCGCCTTGAGCCAGTAGCTCATCAAGGCGCGTCCGCCGCGGACCATCCGGTAGGCCGGCCGCGGCGCAACCAGCTTCACATCCGCGGTGGTGGCCGTGGCGGCCGAAGTTTCCATGACGCCCTGTTCCAGCGGCGTGATGTCTTCCATGATGTAGAATCCGCGCCCGTAGGTGGAGAGCACCAGGTCGTGGAACTGCTTCTGCACCACCACCCACGATACCGGCGCGGCCGGCAGCCCCTGCTGCAACTGCTTCCAGTTGCCGCCGTCGTTGAGCGAGTAGTAGAGAGCGTTGCCCGTGCCCACGAACAGCATCCCTTTCTGATTCGGATTTTCGGCGATCACCCGCGCGTAGGCCAGTGGCCCCGCCGGAAGGTTGCTGCTAATCTTGGTCCACGTCTTGCCGTAGTCGCTGGTCTTGTACACCCACGGGTCGCGGTTGTCCATCAGGTGGAAATCCACGCAGATATAGGCCGTGGCGGCGTCGAAGTGCGAGGGCTCGATCTTCGAGACCACGCCCCACGCGGGCAGCCCGCCGATATTCTTCGTGACGTCGTTCCAGGTTTTGCCGGCGTCCCGCGTGTACCAGACTTTGCCGTCGTTGGTGCCCGCCCAGATGAGCCCGCGCTGCACCTCCGAGGGCGCGATCGAAAACACCACCTCGCCGTAGAACTGGCCCAGGTTGTCCCCCACGATGCCGCCCGACGGAGTGATGCGGCTCGGGTCCTTGGTGGAGAGATCCGGACTCAGCTCGATCCAGCTCACGCCGCCGTTAGTAGTCCGGAGGACCATCTGGCAGCCGTAGTAAATCGAATTGTGGTCGAACGGATCGATGGCCAGCGGCGCCGTCCAGTGGCACCGGTACTTGGCCTGGTTGGGCGCCGAATCCAGCGTATGCAGCCAGGGACTCACGGAACGGGTCAAGTTGGTTTTGACATCGTGCCGCGTCACTTCGTTGCCGTAGCAGGATGCCCAGACGATGGTCGTATCGGTGAGGTCGGGCAGCGTGAAGCCCGATTCGCAGCCGCCCAGGTTGTGCTCCCACGTGCCCACGCCGGCGCCACCGCGGCCACCGCTGAATCCGCCGCCGCCCCCTCGGCCTCCGCCGGCGGCCTGCCCCGGCACATTCGGACCGGCCTCCTGCGTGGTGCTGAGCCCGCGCATCGTGCCGTCGTCCTGCATGTTCCCGTAAATGTGGTACGGAACGTCGGCATCCACCGCCACATGGTACATCTGCCCGATGGGCAGCGTGACGCGGTTCGCAGTCTGTCCATGATCGGTCGTCATGTACATGCCGCCGTCATGCGTCACCAGGATGCGCTTGCCGTCCGGATCCATCCAGATATCGTGCGTGTCGCCGCCCCAGGGCATGGTGCGGAACGATTTCCCGCCGTCGGTCGAGAGCCAGAAACTGCTGTCGGCCACCAGCACTTCGTCGGGATTCGCCGGGTTCACGTTGATGCGGATGTAGTATCCGGCGCGGCCGATCAGCGCCCGCTGCCAGTTCACCACCACCCAGTTTTCGCCGCCATCGTCCGAGCGCCACACCGAGCCCTGGTCGGCCGTCTGGATCAGCGCGTACACGCGCTTGGAATTCTTGGCGGCGATGGCGACGTCGATCTTCCCCACCGGCGAGTGCGGCAGGCCGTGCCCCTCGATCCGCTTCCAGTTCGCTCCGCCATCGTGAGTCACAAACACGCCGCTGCCGGGACCTCCGCTCAGCATGGCGTAGGTATGCATGACCACTTCCCACGTGCCCGCGACGAGCGTGTTCGGATCGCTGGCGTCCATCGACAGCCCCGAGCAGCCGGTGTTGGGGCTGACGAAGAGCGACCGCTGCCACGTCTTGCCGCCATCCGTGGTCTTGAACACGCCGCGCTCCTGCTGCGGTCCGGTCAACCGCCCGGCGGCGCACACGTAGACGATATCGGGATTGGTGGGGTGAATCACGATGCGGCCGATGCGGCCCGTTTCCGCGAGCCCCATGTTGGTCCAGGTCTGCCCCGCATCCGTCGATTTGTAGACCCCATTGCCCATCATGTCGCTGTCGCGGATGGCCCATGCTTCGCCGGTTCCGGCCCATACGATCCGGTGGTCGGACGTATCCAGCGCCAGCGCGCCAATGGCTTGCGCCGGCTGGCTGTCGAAGACCGGCGCCCATCGCTGGCCGCTGTCGGTGGACTTCCACACGCCGCCCGAAGCGGCTCCGGCGTAATAGGTGGTCGGGTCGCCCGGAATTCCGACGGCGGCCGAGATGCGGTTGCCCACCGCCGGCCCCATGAAGCGGAATTGCAGCCCCTCCGCCACGGGACCGCCACCGCCGCGCCGCTGCGCCGACGCGGGAGTAGTCAACCACACGGCGCCCAGCAGCGCCAAAACACAGATGCCGCGCATACGATCGATCGTAGACATGAATCGTCCCCTAAACTGGAATCGTTTGCAGTGTATCCGAATCGGCGGCTGGAGGTCAATTATGGCGCGAGACGCTGCGGCGGAGGCGGCACCGGCGTTTTCGTCACGTTGTACTCGGGGGCGCAGCCGGCCAGCAGTGCCATCAGCAGCACCGCGAGCAGACTCCCCATTCGTTTGGCCACGATCACCAGTATCCTATATATAACCATGCCGCAGAGTGACCCCGAAATTCTTTTCCTGCTCGACCTGTTGGATGAGGCCTTCGACAAAAAGTCGTGGCATGGGCCGAATCTGCGCGGCTCGCTTCGCGGGGTCACTGCCCGACAGGCGGCGTGGCGCGTGGCTCCGGAGCGGCACAACATCTGGGAGTATGCGCTGCACGCGGCGTACTGGAAGTACGTGGTGCGGCGCCGCATCACCGGCGAGAAGCGCGGCTCCTTCCCGCTGCCCGGGTCCAACTTCTTCGCGCGCCCGGTCGAGCTGAGCGAGGCGGCCTGGAAGGCGGATGTTGCGCTCCTGATGGCCCAGCACCAGGACCTGCGGCGCGCCATTGTGCAACTGCCGCATAATCTGCGCCAGGACGCGAAGAAGTGGCGCGCCGCGCTGCACCTGATCCGCGGCACCGCGGCTCACGACCTGTATCACGCCGGACAGATCCGGCTCTTGCGTAGGCTCGGTCAGGGCTCGGTTCGTCTCAACGCTGCCCCGCGTCCTGCCGCGCGGCAAAGTAATTCCCCGTGAGCTCCGCAATCCGGCCGATCGCATCTTCCAGACGGTCGCCGGCGCCGAAGTGGTTCGCCGTGAAGACACTCATCACGATGCGCCGGGAAGGGCTTTCCAGCACGCCTACGTCGTTGCCGATGTAGGGCAGGAAGTCGCCCGTCTTGTGCGGAATGCGGAAGCCCGATACGTACCGCGGCAGGCGGGAGCTGTACACTTGGCCGCGCATCATCTGCAGCATCAGGTCGCTCGACCTTCTGTTGACGGCTTCTCCCTTTTCGATCTTCTCCAGCAGCTTGCCCATGTCCCGCGGCGAGCTGAGTCCGAACGGGGTCTTCCCGGCCCTGTGAAATGCTTCGGCCGAGGGCGCGGCGCGCAGCGCCTTGAACCACACGTCGGCCTTGCCGGTGGCGCGAATCGAGTTGAGACCCCACTCCGCCATCAGGCGGTTCACCGGCTCGGGCCCGCCCACCTTGTCGTACATCAGGTCCGTGGCGGTGTTGTCGCTGACGATGATCATGAGAGTCAGCAGGTCCTTAATGGTCAACTGCACGCCGGAATCGAGCGAGCGGATGATGCCGGTGCCCGGCTGTTTGGCGGCATCGGTGAGCGCGATGCGGTCGGTGAGAGCGAATTTGCCGGCTTCCATCTGGCGGAATGCTTCGGCCATGAGCGGGATCTTGATCACGCTCATGGTGTCCATCTGCTGGTCGGCGTTGAGCGCGATCTCCTCGCCGGTCTCCAGGCACTCGATGTAGATGCCCCAGGTGGCGTTCACCGATTGCGTGATCCGCTGGATGTTGGATTCCAGGCGCTTCAGTGGCGGCGGAACGGGTTGGGCCGCGGGTTGGGCGGCAGCCACGCCCATCAGACAGACAAGCAGGAAGCAGGTTCTCATGTTGGTCCAAGATAACATGGCCGCTACCCGATCTTCGGAAAGCGGCTCAGCAGGAACGTGTCCACCAGCGTGGAGCGCTGCTGCACTAGCACGCCGCCATCCACCACCAGGCACGCGCCTGTGATGTAACGGGCATCCTCGGTGGCCAGAAAAACGGTGGGGCCCGCGAGGTCCTCGGGCAGCCCAAGCCGGCCCATCGGCACTACCTTGCCGCGCTCCACGGCGTCTTCGGCGCTGAGGTCATAGGTGGGGATGAGTCCGGGCCGACCGGAGCTCTTTGGCCGCTGCCCGGATAGTTGTTAGAATCGTCTCCACACACCATGAGTGCCGACAAGAAGAGCCTTTTCGTGACGGACGACGGGAAGAATCTGATGTTCACGTTCATCCTCGTCAGTTCGTTGTTTCTCCTCTGGGGATTCTGCAACGGAATGATCGATGTGATGGACAAGCACTTCCAGGAGGAGCTGAGCCTGACCAAATCGCAATCCGCCTGGGTGCAGTTCGCGCACTACCTGGGCTACTTCCTGATGTCGATGCCGGCCGGTTGGCTGGCCATCAAGTTGGGATACAAAGGCGGGATCATCGCCGGCCTCCTCATGGTCGCTGCCGGCGGGTTCTGGTTCATCCCCGCTACCCACATCGCTGCATTTTGGGCGTTCCTGGTGGGCGTCTGCATCATCGCCTCGGGGTTGACGTTCCTGGAAACCGTGGCCAATCCGTATACCACCGTCCTTGGAGATCCGCGCTACGCGGCGACGCGCATCAACCTGGCTCAATCCTGCAATGGCATCGGCTGGATCCTCGGCCCGATCGCCGGCGGCGCTTTTTTTTATTCCCGGAATGCGCAAGGTGTCAGCACCGGGAGTCAGACGCTCTACATCCCCTACGTAGCCGTGGCGGTTACGGTAATCCTCATTGCCGCCGTTTTCCGCTTCTCCAATGTCCCCGATGTCAAAACCAAGGACGATTACCACCTGGATGTCCAGGATGCCGGAACCCCGGTAGCGGACATTGAGGAGAGACAAATCAATCGCGGCATGGTCTATTTTCTGCTGCTGTTCAATGCCGCGGTTCTGGTCGGCGCCTGCGGCATGATCCTCTGGGTGATTCTGGGGGCTCTTCGCGTCAGCGACCTGGCGATGAGTACCACGCTGTGGACCATGGGAGTTGTGTCGATCGCCATCGCGGCCATCTTGCTCGTTCCGGTCGCCAGGAAGATTACGCACCACAGCATCTGGTCGCACCCGCACTTTTCGTCGGCCGTTTTGGCCCAGTTCTTTTACGTCGCCGCGA
>Ga0209517_10006058_pt1 | contig 15098 bp, 15 predicted proteins | sample PeaSoiMetSII2010_FD_187695 | JGI IMG/M metagenome (GOLD analysis project Ga0209517, IMG submission 187695) | Peat soil microbial communities from Weissenstadt, Germany - SII-2010 (SPAdes) (version 2) | ecosystem: Environmental > Terrestrial > Soil > Wetlands > Peat | place: Germany... | reverse complement strand
CAGCCCCGACGGGACGCTCCTCAATAACGTGCAGATCTACCAGCCGTAGATTTGCCGTCGAGCCCGCCGCGCGGAGACACGGCGGGCGCAAGTTTCACGGTGAACTAGACCGTGAAATCAAACGTGGGGAGTGCCGCCGGGGGAGCGGCGCTCCCCACGTTGTTTCAGTCCACATCGATCCAAGCTAGCCGGTGGAGAGCCGGGCGTCCCCGCAGTGACGCACTTTGGCAGCTGGGAATCGACTCTAACTGATTGATTTTTAAATACTTTACAAGTAAGTCCTTATTCTTCAAAGGCCTGGAGGGAATCGCCCCCTAAGTCTTTGATTTCCAAAGACCGTGTAGAGGGGGGAGTCAAATCGCACGGTAGCGAGAACCAGGATACACCTTCACCAAATCCGCGATAGACCTCGCATGGACAGAGTGCTCGATCCCTTCCGAGCGCGGATTCGGCGTTGGTGCCCGCGTGACGCTGCCTGTTGCCGGGTAGTGGCTTAATTTGGTGCATCTACTAGCACCTGTACGCTCAGGAATGGCAGGTAAATTGCCGCCGTTTCTATTTCTTTACCAGCACAAAGCATCTGGGTTCGCCTCCGACATCCACGCACGATACGGCGATAGGCGTTCCTCCCCATCCCAGGGAGACTCGCCCCACGCCTCTGCTTACGTCATCAGCTTCTTCGATGTAAGCAGGAGGAAATCCTGTTTCCTTCTGCGCGTTCGCCACCGCCGGATGCGAGAGACGACTGCCCGCCAAACCAGCTACGAAAAATACTGCTGCAATAACCGCTGTTTTCATTTTGAGTAGCCTCCCACTTGACAGCCGTGATTTAATCACAAAAGGGAAAAGCCCGGATGCCAGTCCGGGCCTTCTCTCACATCTCGAATCTTTTTGGCGAATCCTGCTAGGGCCTTCGCGTCTGAGGTGAATTATGCCACAGACGGGTACCCTACATCAAACCAATAAAGTAAAACGAAGCTCTCCCCCTTCGTCGGGCAATCTTACAACCCAAAACTCCTTAACGTTGGAATCTGGCTGTGCTTCAAACTTTGTGCACTCAGCCCCAAGCAAATTGAACGTCAATGATCCCCAAACCGTATTTACAACCAAAGAATATTCGCCTCCTACGGCGAATTTCCCACGAACATTTAGAGCGACTTTTCCCACGGCTCCCGTCACACCCCAAGTAGAAGAACTCTGTAAGCAATGGTTAAGGAACAACTTTGTTGGATCAACATCTGAAGAGGTCATATTCGTCCTCACAGTACAAACTCTTGGCTTCAACACAGCAGCCGAGATAGCGGCCAAACTTCATTCGCAATGCCAGCGGCCATTGCGGGAGTTACGCGCAATGATGAGTGTACCCGCACAAAATTGTAGTGGCAAAAGTGCAAAGCGCAAGCCGCTTTCAGGTGACGCAACTTCTTCGAGAAAGCGTTCGTCAACCGGGTGAATCTCCGCATCTGCATCCTCATTGTTAGATTTTGCCGTTCGATGTGCGAAGTGCAGATGCGGGCCGGATCGGGATCGCCAGCCCGCACCTTGGATATAACCTCGACGATTGGCGATGGGGAGTATTTCGCGTCGGTATCGTGCTGCCCATATTGACCATACAGCTTGATTAGCTGCGCAAAGTCTACCTCCGACCCGAACGCATCCTCGACGTGGCGGTTATAGAACACATACCCATCCGTGGTTAGCTGAATCCGCGTGGAGATGCGCTCCGCCAGTTCATTGATGAAGTACCAGGTGGTTTCCTCGCTACGCTTGCCGACCGTGTAGACCGGCACCAGCTTGGTATCGGCGTCCATCGCCACGAATACCCACTGGCTCCCCATCTCAGGCGAATCGTCCTTGCGGATGCGCTTGTCCTTCTTGCCCACGTAGCACCAGATTTCATCGGCTTGGACGTACTGGCAGCGCAAGTTCCGCATACTCCTATCCATGATCTCAGCGCAGCGGTCGCCCGTGCGGAGCAGCAGGGATGCGATTGTGTTACGGTCTACATCGGTCATGCGGCTGATAGAGCGGATGGAGTTGCCTTCGACCAGCGCAGAGATGACGGCGAGTTTCTTTTCAGCAGAGAGTATGTTCATTTTGGGCCTTGACCTTTCGGCGAAGGCAAGCCAAAATGACTATTGAGGACTGGCATTTCGGCTTGCCGAGATTGCTGGTTTTAAGGGCCGTTAGAGATTCGCGTCTCTACCGGCTCTTGCTATTTGCGTTTGCCATTGGTGGCGGCGGCATTATTTTCCTCCCTTTCTACTCATCAAGTGCCTCCAAATCCTTTTTTGACGGCCACTCATGTTCTGTTGCTGCACGCAGAAACCCGGAAGCGACACGATAGAGCCTGTAGGGTTTCCCCTCTTTGAATCGCGTCGTTTGCAGATAAATTCTTCTAGGGTCTATATCGAGAGACAGCGCAACTTTCGTCACACCCGACAGAACGCCAGCGAGCGCTTGATTGCCACGAATCCCCAGCAGATCACATAGCTTTTCCGCCGATAGCCAAGTAGTTGAGCCATACTCTAAAAGCCTTGCCAATAACTTGCGCTGCCGCAGCTGTATTCGTTCCGTGAACTCAGTGAAATCGTTCGGTGTCCACGTCATCGTATCTTTCGACACGTCTTCCTGCTCCAGCACGGCTAGAAGCCTTGCCGCCGCATCTGCTGTCTTGCAGCGCACGATGCGACCCTTGTATTCGATTTCGTACTCGTGTTCCATTTCAGATAACACTATAGGAACACTTGAAGTGTTTGTCAAGGGTAAATTTGCCTTCGTTGTCATTTCGGTTCTCCTTTGATTTTTTGGATTTCCACAGCCTGAAAACTTCAAAATTCAAATTCAGCCACTACCTGTTGCCGCTCTGATTAACTCCCTCCACCTTTGGACGCGTATAATAAAGGGTTTTCCCGCTTCACTCCGCTAAACTTCCGGGCGATGGGGTTTGCCCGGTCAATGCATGGGTATGGTTAAGACAAGAAAGGCATAGGGGAATGGCCACTACGGATGTCGTGCCCCAGGAATCGTCAGGTCAATTGGGGCAAGCGCGTGTCGTGAACGACATGAGCATTCAGGTTGCGACGGTGAATGGTTCGGGGTCGCAGAGTTCCAACACAGTTTTGTTGCGCAGCATTTTCCAGATGGGCGTGCCGATTTCGGGGAAGAATTTGTTTCCTTCGAACATTGCCGGGCTGCCGACCTGGTACACCATCCGCGCTAACCAAGACGGCTATATCGCGCGCAAGAAGGAGATCGACCTCCTTATCGCGATGAATGCGGAGACGGCGCAGGACGACGTGAAGACGCTCGGACCGGGTGCTGCGGTGCTTTATGACGAGCCGCTGGCGCTCGACAAGGTGCGCGGCGATTTGATTTATTACGCCGTGCCCTTCGATAAGCTGGCGGCGACGGTGGGTGCGGAAGCCAAGCTGCGCAAGCTGATCAAGAACATGATCTACGTCGGAGTGGCGGCGCACCTGCTGAAAATTGACTATGCTGAGGTGGAGAAAGCAATTCGCAAACAGTTCGCGACTAAGGCGAAGGCGGCGGCTTTAAATCTGGCGGCGGCGAAGGCCGGCCACGATTATGCCGTCGCAAACCTGAAGAAGCGCGATCCCTACTACATCCAGCGCATGGATAAGACGGCGGGCAAGATCATCGTCGACGGCAATTCCGCCGCTGCTCTGGGATGTATGTTTGCCGGTTGTACCGTGGTCACTTGGTATCCGATCACGCCGTCGTCGTCGCTGGTCGAGACGATGATTACTTACATGAAGGAACACCGCGTCGGGCCGGATGGCAAAGCGACGTTTGCCATCGTCCAAGCCGAAGACGAACTGGCGGCGGTGGGCATGGTAATCGGTGCGGCTTGGGCGGGCGCGCGCTCCATGACTGCTACTGCCGGTCCGGGCATCTCGCTGATGGCGGAGTTCACGGGACTGGCGTACTACGTCGAAGTTCCGGCGGTGATCTGGGACATTCAGAGGGTTGGGCCCTCGACCGGCTTGCCAACGCGTACTTCGCAAGGCGACTTGCTCTCGACGGCCTTCCTCAGTCACGGCGACACCAAACACATCATGCTGTTTCCGGATTCAGTTAGTGAGTGCTTCACCATGGCACAGGATGCTTTTGATCTCGCCGAGCGCTTCCAGACGCCGGTGTTTGTCATGTCGGATCTCGACCTGGGGATGAATAACTGGATGTCGGACCCGTTTCCTTATCCCGACAAGCCGATCGATCGCGGAAAAGTGCTGAGCAAGGCGGATCTTGAGAAGGCAGGTAGTTTTGCCCGCTACAAGGATGTGGATAAAGATGGCGTCGGCTATAGGACACTGCCGGGCACGGATCATCCTTTAGCGGCATATTTTGCGCGCGGCAGCGGCCACAATGAAAGGGCGCAGTACAGCGAGCGTCCTGACGATTTCGAACGCAACATGGAGCGGATCAACAAGAAATTCGAGACTGCCCGGTCGTTCGTTCCGCGCCCGGAATTGATGGGCGGCGGCAAGGCGAAGGTCGGCATCCTTGCTTATGGCACATCGCACTGGGCGATTATTGAGTCGCGCGATCAATTGTCCAGAGAGCACAAACTGGAAACCGACTACCTTCGAGTGCTCTCGTATCCGTTTACGCGCGAGGTCCATGATTTTATTGAGCGGCACGAGCGGGTGTATGTGGTGGAGCAAAACCGCGACGGGCAGATGGCCAGCTTGCTGAAGCTCGACATCAAGCCGGAATTGACGCCACGTTTGCGGTCCATCTGCCATATTCACGGACTGCCGATGGACGCGAGGTCCGTAACTGACGAACTCATGATGATGGAGGGCAAGTAACATGGGGACCACACCTACTAACACGCCGGCGGCGACTCCCACTCCAGCTCCGAAGACTAACCGCATTGGATTGCAGGTTATCGACTATCGCGGCGGAAAGACTACGCTGTGCGCCGGGTGCGGACATAACGCGATTTCGGAACGCATCATTGACGCGATGTATGAAATGGGCGTGAAGCCCGAGCGGGTTGCGAAGTTCAGCGGCATTGGATGTTCGTCGAAGAGTCCGGCTTATTTCATGAACCGGTCGCACAGCTTCAACTCCGTGCATGGACGCATGCCCTCGATCGCAACGGGCGCAATGCTGGCGAACAAGAACCTGATCGCGCTGGGCGTGACCGGCGACGGCGACACGGTTTCGATCGGCGCCGGGCAATTTATCCACCTGATGCGTCGCAACCTGCCGATCATCTACATCATCGAAGACAACGGTTGTTACGGCCTGACGAAGGGTCAGTTCTCGGCTACCGCCGATTTGGGATCGACGCTGAAGAGCGGCGTGGTGAACGACCTGCCTCCTGTCGATACCTGCGCTATGGCGATTCAGTTGGGAGCTACGTTTGTGGGACGGTCGTTTTCCGGCGACAAGCGGCAGCTTCACACCATGCTCAAGGCGGCCATCGCGCACAACGGTACGGTGATGCTGGACGTGGTTTCTCCGTGCGTGACCTTCAACGACCACGAGGGCTCGACTAAGTCGTATAAGTACATGCAGGCTCACGAAGAGCCGCTGCATGAGGTCAGCTTTGTACCGGCGTTTGAAGAGATCAACGTGGAGTACGATCCGGGGACGACGTTTGAAGTTACCATGCACGACGGGTCGAGCTTGCGGTTGAGAAAGCTGGAAGAGGCGTACGATCCTACGGACAAAGTTCATGCGGTTACGCGGTTGATGGAATCGCACGTGAAGGGTGAAGTGCTGACTGGCGTGTTTTACATCAATGAGAAGGCGCCTAGCTTTATCGATATGCTAAATGTTACGGATCAACCGCTGGCGACTCTGCCGGAATCGGTGACACGGCCGAGCAGGGAAGTGCTGGCGAAATGCATGGAGGAACTATTGTAGAGTTCTTCGATAGATGCCGGGTAAGTTGAGCCGACTCCTTTCGGGGCCGGCTCAAACTGTTTAGGTTCAAAGCCACGGTCGCGATGGCCGCTGGCGACTGCCGAGCTTCTCCACCCCGGTACGCTCGGCTTGGACGGCAGACCACCCCAGCCCGCGAAAAGCGCGCGGTCTGGGAGCCCCGGCGAGGGCGGCTGTCCCTACGCAAACCTGGACGGGGCAGAGCCCCGTCACCACACGCGCCTTTCCTACGAGCGGGTTACATGGTCAGCACTACGCGAAAGCGGGCGCGGCCGCTGATCATTTGTTCGTATGCTTCGGCAGCTTTTTCCAGCGGATAGCACTCAATCATCGGACGGACCCCGGACAGGGCGCTGAACTGCATCGTGTCTTCGGAATCGGTAGCGATGCCGGACGCCCATCCGTGGATCGACTTGCTGCCGTGGATCAATTGGAGGGGTGTTACAGTGATGGGGTCTGGGCTGGCACCGACCACGAGCAGGGTGCCTCGGCTGGAGAGCCCGTTCACCAGGGCGGAAATAGACTTGGAATCTGGCGCGGTGGCGAGAATCACTTGGGCGCCTCCGAATTTTTGCAATGCGGCGGCTGGATCGCCAGCGGCAGTATCTACGTAGTGAGTGGCGCCGAGCTTTCTGGCCAGGGCTTCTTTGTCTTTGCCTCGACCGATGGCAAAAGTGCGGAAGCCCATCTGCCGCGCATACTGGATTCCGAGATGGCCCAGTCCGCCGATGCCTTGAACGGCGACCAGGTCGCCAGCGCGCGCGCCCGAATTGCGCAGCGCATTGAAAACCGTGATGCCGGCACAAAGCAGCGGGGCGGCCTCGGCGGCGTCAAGGTCGTCGGGGATGGCGGCGACGGCTTCGGCGGGCGCGAGCATGTATTCCTGGTAACCGCCATCGTGGCTGATGCCCGTAATCTTCCCGTTCTGGCAGTTGACGAAGTCGCCGCGGCGGCAGGGATCGCAGGTGAAACAATGGCCGCCGTGCCATCCGACTCCCACGCGCTGGCCGGGTTTCCAGTTGGCGACGTCGGCGCCGACGGCGTCGATGCGGCCGGCGATTTCGTGGCCGGGAACGCGTGGATACTGAATGCCGGGCCAATGGCCTTCCTTTACGAGCGCGTCGCTGTGGCAGATGCCGCAGGCTTCGACTTTAATCCTGACCTGATTGCGGGCGGGTTCGGGGATGTTTCTTTCGATGAGTTCGAAATTACCGCCGGGTTTGCCGACTTGGACAGCCTTCATCTTTGACATGGATTCTTCCTCGTGAGTTCAGGTCGATGGAACTGCCGAACGCAAGAGAAATAGATGTACGGGGAGACGCTAAAGACTCAGGCTTCAAGTGCGCTCGTTCGTGGAGGACGGGCGAGGGCGCCCGTCCCTCCATCGTTCAGTTCTTGGCGGCACTATCCGATTTTTTCAACTCTCCCTCGAAGGAGTGCTCGGGGCTGTGGCCGGGTTCGGGAAAATCGCTGTCGGCGCCGTCCTGCATGGGATCGGGGTTGCGGTGTGAAAGCTGGCCTTGCATGGAGTTGTTGCCGGCTTGGGTGCGTTCGTCCGGCTCTTGGGAACCCTTCCCGCGGTCGGCGTCATTGTGCAGGTGGTCGCTGACACTTGTCGGCATGGCAGGCCTCTTGAGGTGCGTCGATAAGAATGATTACAGGATTAGGCTACGCCGAAAGCTTGTGGCGGGCAATGACCGTACTTGGAAGTTGTTGAAATGGCTGCTATAGGTAAATTTAATAGTCCATTCACATGATATTGAATCTAAGATAGAACATGGTTAGCAAATATCGGAAACACTATCTGTTTGCCAGCGACTTCGATCAGACGTTGACCTTCAACGATACGGGTTACGTACTGAGCGAGCAGCTTGGTATTTCGGTCACGGAATTCGAGCGTAAGGCCAAGGGCATGGCGAAGCTGAACTTGGTTCAGCAGGGCGCCGAGCTTTCTTATCTGCTGCTGCACGACCCCGAGTACCGCACGAGGGTCCGTCGCGACGACCTATTCGAAGTGGGCAAGCGGATCCGGCTCAAGGAAAACATCGAGCAGATTTACGAGATCCTGGACCGGCGGATCGACGGATTCCACTTTGATTTTTATGTACTCTCGGCGTCGCCGGTCGAGGTGATCCAGTCGGCGCTGGAGGGAATCGTGCCGGCGGACCACATTTTTGGCACGGAGTTCAAGTACAAAGCCTCGGGCGAGATTGAAAGCCTGGTGCGGGCGACGGCGGGTTATGGGAAAGTCACGCGGCTGGATCAACTGGAAGAGCAACTCGGCATTCCGGCGGATCATATTGTCTACGTTGGCGACGGCAAATCCGATATCCACGTGATGCTGCACGTAAATCGGCGCGATGGCTTCACCATTGCCGTTTCGGAATCGAAGCTGGTGGCGCAGATCGCAAAACGGACGGTGCTGGGGGACAACGCGCTGGCTACGCTGGTGCCGATCCTGGAGGAGATTGCCGGCTGGCAGCGGCCGCAGATCCGTCAGTTATTCGAATCGTACGGCTTCCTGATTCAGGGATGGGATCGCGTGCAGACCGATTGGGTCACGCTGCGGCCCAGCGGCGTCGCGGTGGAGAAGGCGACCGCGGCCGACGCCATAAGCTAGACCTCAAATTGAATCACCGCAGAGGCGCCGAGAGCGCAGCGGAATTTTGGAGCGTTCCGCCTGCGCTCTCGTTTTTTGCGGCACGGAAATCCCACTCATCGCAAAGAACGCGATGAGTGGGGCACCCACTGGGTTCGTGCAACTAATTTCTGCGCGCCGGGTTCTTACTCAGCTAGGGGTTCTGGCTCACCGGTTAGCAGGATTCCGTCTAGCCGTTTCTTATAGATATTGAGGCGCTCTATGAGATTGTCCGGCATTGTTTCGGTTGTTTTGATCGCCATCTCTACAGCCACATTCACCGAGGCGCAGCCGCAGCACGAGTGGATTCCTCAGGGTATCGAAGCTCTGCGGCAAAGCGCGTCCTCGAAAACCGAGTTCACGCTGGACCACTCCATGCTGGTATTTGCGTCCAAGCTGGACCCGGACAACGAGGATCTCCGCCGCGTGATCGCAGGCGTGAATGCGGTCTCGGTGCACAGCTATCATTTTTCGGGACGCTGGATGTACGATCCGGCGGTCTTAAATTCCGTGAAGGAGGAGTACCACGCGGCCGGCTGGAAACAGTTGATGAGCAACCACGAGAAGGATGGCGGCCCGGGCGTGAGTAATCTTTGGATTCGGCTGGAGAATAACGCGATCAGCGACATCGCTATTCTCCTTGTCAGGTCGAATGAGGTCGACTTCATCGTGGTTTCCGGGTCCATCAGTCCGCTCGACCTCTCGCACCTCGGCGGGCACTTTGGTATTCCGAAGATTGAAGGCGGGGTCGTGGTGCCGAATACTACGCGACGCCCGTGATTTGTGGCGCGGACACTCCCTTCGACTTCGCTCAGGGCAGGCTCTGTCCGCGAAAAGCGGGCAGCGAATGCAACGATTTGAGCGGCCGATTGTCCAGGCAAAGCCAAAACCAAAAACAGCAGCAGCGGACAGGAGTGTCCGCTCTACACGGGCTAGCGGTTTTTTTGCGGCGCCGCCCCCACCTTTCGCAATCTCTCACGGGCTTGCGTGGCTTCGGTGGTGCGGGGATAGCGCTGGATGACGTGCTTCAATTCCTGTGTGCCCTCGTCTTGTTTTCCGAGTTCCAACAGCGCGTATCCTTTCTTGAGCTGAGCGGCGGCCGCCTTGTTTCCGCTGGGAAAATTCTGTAGAACCAGATCGTAGTTCGCGACCGCCTTTTTGTAATCGGCGGCCTTGAACTGAATTTCGGCTAGATAGAAATAGGCGTTTCCGGCCAGGTCGGTGTTGGGATAGAACTTGATGTAGTCGTTGAATCCCTGGACGGCCAGGTCGTTCTTCCCGCCGGTGTAGTCGCGCAGGGCTTCGTTGTAAAGCACATCCGGTGCCGGGGCTTGCGCGATGGCCTGGGCCTGCTGCTGCACTTGGGACTGCTGCGCGGCCATGGATTGCTGTGCCGCCTGCATATCCTCAAATTGCTTGCTCAGTTTGGCGAGGCGAACTTTGAGCTCGTCCATGGTGTCGTTCAGCGCTTGGATCTGCCCCGAGATCTGGTCAACCTGCGCGGCGCGATCCTGCTGCTGTTTGTTGATGGAGGTTTGCAGATCGCCGATGGCGGCGGTTACTTTGTTGGCGGCGTCGGTGTTGTGCTCGAGCAGATTCTTCATAACGCCCATGCGCTCGTCGAACGACTGCTTCATCTGGGTTATCTGCTGCTGCAGTTGGCTGACCTGCGTTTGCAGTTCGACGATGTCCTTGTTGGCGCCGTAGGCGGGAGCAAGGCAGATGGTGAGGAACAGCGCGAAAACGAGCGAGATGCGATTGAATTTCATAGTTCCCCTATTTCGATGTCAAAAAGTCGCTTAGCGTCCAGCGACTGGAGCACTAGCAGGAGTTGAAAGAACTCTCGATGCACGGCCATTGCCCTCAGCGGCTAAAGCCGCACTCCTAACGATGTGGTTACCGCAGCGCTAAAGCGCTGCGCCACCCAAAATCTTCCCAGCCTGCTGGAGATCAAGGACGGGCGAGACGCCCGTCCCTTCCTCCACGCTTATTTTTCGTACACGAAGTGGCCGCGGCGGTTTTGCTGCCAGCAGCTTTCGTTCGACTCGGTGCAGAACGGCTTTTCCTTGCCGTAGCTGATGGTCTTGATGCGATCGCCGGCGACTCCAGCCTGGATGAGCGCATTCTTCACCGCATCGGCGCGATTGGTGCCCAGAGCCAGGTTGTATTCGGTCGAGCCGCGCTCGTCGCAGTGCCCCTCGATGGTGATGTGAATGTTGGGATGCTGTTGCAGGAACCCCGCATCGCCTTGCAACGATGCTTGATCGGCTGCGCGCACATCGTACTTGTCGTAATCGAAGTAAATGTCCTTCACGTTTTGCGAGAAGAGTTCCTCCTCGGTGGCGGAAGGAGCCGGTGTCGGCGGCGGTGGCGGCGCGTTGACGGTGACGCGAGCGGTGGCGTCCTGGGTTCCGCCGGTGCCTTTCGCGATGAGATGGTAAGTGGTCGAGTCGGTAGGAGTCACCTGGCGCGAGCCGCTCACGTCCACCGCGCCGATTCCGTCGATGCTGACGTCGGTGGCGTTCGTGGTCTGCCAGGTCAGGGTTGTAGATTGTCCCTTATCGATCGTGTTTGGGCTCGCCGACAGCGTGGCCGTGGGAGCCGAGGGTGCGGGTGGCGGCGTGGGCGGCGGCGGAGCGACCTTCTTGTGGCATGCACCGAGGAACATGATTGTGCCAAGTGCAAATACCAGGGTCGCCCATCTTGTCGTGGTGGTTGTCATCGAGTGCTTCACCTGATTCCTCCAGTTTGCTGTGCGCCCGCATTGTGGCGTGCAATTGGCAGCTTCGCGGTAGGGCGCTCTTTGGCCAGCCGCAAAACCGTTGTCTATTCTTAACCCAGTCTACTTCCAACTCCAGTTGGGCTGCGTATTCTCGCCCTTGAAAGTCAACTGCTTTACGTTGGAGCCGTCGGCCAGCATGGTCCAGATCTCGTCGGTTCCCGAGCGGTGGGACTGAAACACGATGTGGCGGCCGTCCGGAGACCAGCAGGGGAAATCGTTGCGCCCGGCATCATGCGTGAGTTGTACCCACTGCTTACTGGCGACATCCATCAAATACAAGTCGTTGGAACCCGGCTCTCCGGGCCCGTACTTGCGCATCCAGGAGAAGGTCAGAAACTGTCCGTTCGGCGACCAGTTGGGAGAAACGGCATAGCCCTGATCGGTGACCCGCTGCAGGTTGGTGCCGTCCGCTTCCATGGTGTAAATCTGCGGCAGGCCGGTGCGTCCGCTGACGAACGCGATCTGGCCGCCAGTCTTGCGATTCCATGTCGGAGCAATGTCGGGCCCCTGGTCGTTGGTCAGGCGGCGCGAGTTTCCTCCGGAAGCATCGACGACGAAAATGTTGGGGTAGCCGTTGCGCGAGGATGAGAACGCGACCTTGCCCTCGGGCGACCAGGACGGCGAAAGATTCATACCTCCAAAACGCGGGAAGCTCACCATGCGGTTGAGATCGAATGAATACATCATAATTTCCCAACCACTCTTCGTAATGGAGCTGAACGCCAGGCGCGAGCCATCGGGCGAGATGCGTGGCGACAAGGAAATGGTGCCGAGGTGCGTGACCTGCTGTTGATTGGCGCCGTCGTAGTCCATCATCCAGATTTCTTTGCTGCCAGTGCGCTTGCTGACGAAGTAGATTTTGGTTTCAGCGATGCCGGCTATGCCTCCGCCGAGGCGAAAGATGATTTCGTCGGCAAACCGGTGCGCGATCACCCGCACCGCGTCGCTGGTTGCATTATCGGTATACTGCTTGCCGAGCACCTGCGGCGACTTTTCATTTTTGACGTCGTAGAGCCATCCCTGCACCGTGACCTTGCCGGCGGCTGCGCCCAGGTTGCCGAAGGCGAGCATGGAGGCGTTCGGCGGCGGAGAGTTCCAGGCGGAGAAATTGACCTCGGAGGGTTGCCCCGGCTCCTGCAGCGGATAGAAACTCTTGGAGACAAGATCGAAGATTCCGGCATTGTCGAGGTCGTTCCAGAGCACGTCGTTGAAGGTCTTCAAGAGGGCTGCGTTGTTGGCGTCGGCGGTCGAGGGCTTGAAATCGGATGTGGCCAGGCGCACGCGCTCGACACCGAGGCCGGTGCCGCCTCGGACCCAGTCCTGAGCCGCCCCTGCTGCCGACAAAATGAACGGAAGAAACCAGTACAAAAGACGCTTCATTGCTCCTCTATTTCTTGCTGTAATCGAACCACCATTCCACTGAAATCTTGTTTCCGGAATAGTCCGATGGAAGTGGGCCAAAAGTATCAATGCGTTGGAGCGCCCGAACCGCTGATTGGTCGAGCGAAGGCACACCGCTCGATTGTTCCACCTGCACATTGGCGGGATGTCCGTCGCGCATGACATCAAAAACCAGGTAGACGCGGCGTGCCTCAGTGATACGCGGATCCACTTCATACTTCATCCAGTTGTCTTGGACCTTCTGCTGAATTACCCGGACGTACCAAGCGTAGCGCGTGCCGAAATCGCCGCCGCTTCCCGGAAATTCAAATGCGCCCGTGGCGCCGCCCGCGCTCATGCTGTACAGCTTGCTGACCGGACCACCCTCGCCATACGGAATCTGATTCGACTCCTCGGGCTCTGGTTGCGGCTTGCGCTGCGTTGCGCTCTTAACCGGCGCGGGTTTCATCCTGGTCTTCGCGTTCTTATCGGGAATCGGAATCGCTTCCGGTTCCTTTTCCTGTACCGTGGGCTGCGATTTCGAGAGACCCTTGGATTCGGTTGCCAGCACGTTCTGGGTCTCTGTTGGATTCGCGGGCAAGGGAACGGAACTCACCAGCGTCGCGCCCATGGCATCTCCTCCTCCTCCGCTGCCCCAGCCTGTGCCCCGAACGCCGTTAATAAACACCGCGTAGAGCACGACGAACGCCGTGAAGCCCACATGCAGGCCGAGCGACCAGGCCAGCGGCCGGCGCAGTTGGCCGTGTTCGGAATAAATATCAGTGATGGCCGCCATGGCTATCCATCGGCTGGGTAACGATGCTCACGTTGCGGATGCCCGACTGTTTGATGGCGTCCATCACGGTGGCGAAGGCGCCAAACGGGACATCTTCATCGGAGCGCAAATAAATCGCCTGGTGTTGCGGATCGCGAATTTTCTGCTTCAGGCGCGCTCCGATCTGGTTGATGTTGATGGGATCGTTGCCCAGAAAAACTTTCTGTGATTTGTCGATGCTGATTACCAGGCGCTCTTCGGTGATCTCTTTGACGGTGCGGGTGTGGGGCACGTTCACCTCGATCCCGGACTGCAAGACCGGCGCGGTAACCATGAAGATGATGAGCAGCACGAGGACGACATCCACCAGTGGCGTGACATTGATGTCGGCGAGCGCCGTCTGGGTGCGTCCGTTGGCGGAGGTGAAGGCCATTAGCGCCGCGCCTCGGTCGTTTGCGGAGTCTGCTGGCGTTCCACCAGATTGAGCATCTCCAAGGTGAAGTCGTCGTTGCGCGCGGCCATTTCGCGAATCGAGCCAATGATGAGGTTATAGGCAATCACCGCCGGAATGGCCGCAGCCAGGCCGGCGGCAGTGGTAATCAGAGCTTCAGAAATTCCAGGAGCGACCGCCCGCAAGGTTGCCGCGCCAGCCGTGCCCAGGCCGTGGAACGCGTCGATGATTCCCCAGACGGTTCCGAACAGTCCGATAAACGGCGTAACCGCGCCGGTAATCGCCAGCCACGGGACACTGCGTTCGAGGCGGGTAATCTCTTCGGAAGACGCGATCTGCATGGCGCGCTGGATGGCGACGAGATTGTGGACGGCGCCGGTCATTCCCATCTGGCGCCGGAACTCCTCGACGGCGCCTTGAAACACTCCGACCAGCGGGCTGGGACGGAACTGTCCGGCAGCCGAGGCGATGTCCTGCATGCGCTGCGCCTTGCGGAAAGCGCGAACGAAACGTCCGCTCTGCCAGCGAGCGCGGCGGATCAGCAGCCACTTGGAAAGAATCACGGCCCAGGAGACCACGCTGAACGCTATCAGAATGAGAAGCACGGCTTTGGCGACCGGACCGGTCTGAAGGACGAGATCGACGATTTCGCCGCCGGCAAAAAGGAGGAGGACGAAAGAAAGATGCATGGTTTCGGGAAGAACCCTGCCTAAGATTATAGACGAAGGCGGCAGGCGAACTTGCTGCGTATCGTATCGGTTAACATTGCCGGCCAGCGCATCCCCGAAAATTTGACCGCGGAGATCGCAGAGGTCGCAGAGATTTTTCTTGTATTTTTCTCTGCGTCCTCCGCGTTCTCTGCTGTGAACTGGTTTTGCATTCGCGTGGTGAGCGACCGACTAGGCGGTCTGTGCTATGCTGCGCGTAAATTGCAAGTCGTCGTAAACACAGATCGCAGGACCCTTGTGCTGGCCGAACTTCGACTCGAAAATTACGCGGTGATCGACAACGTCGTGATCGAATTCGCGGCGGGTCTGAATCTTCTGACCGGCGAGACCGGGGCGGGGAAGTCGATTCTTATTGACGCGCTGGGATTGCTGCTGGGAGACAAGGCGTCCTCGGATGTGATCCGGACGGGTGCGGAGCGGGCAGT
>Ga0209517_10006057_pt1 | contig 15098 bp, 16 predicted proteins | sample PeaSoiMetSII2010_FD_187695 | JGI IMG/M metagenome (GOLD analysis project Ga0209517, IMG submission 187695) | Peat soil microbial communities from Weissenstadt, Germany - SII-2010 (SPAdes) (version 2) | ecosystem: Environmental > Terrestrial > Soil > Wetlands > Peat | place: Germany... | reverse complement strand
GAGAGGTATGTATCCAGCGGCATTTTGAGCCAACTCAGCTGCGTATGTGGTTGGAGAGAGATACGCCAGATACCTGTACGGAAGCGGAATGTAAGTGACCGGATAGTAAACCGGCGGTATCGTAGAGAAAAGAGTCGAAATGAGTCGCGAAAAGGCGAAGCTCTGGACTATGTCGGTGGAGAAAGTCGCAAGAGTGAAACCGATAGAGATTGACGTGAGGAACATCAAAAAAAGAATTCCTGCAAGCGCTAGGGTTCCGATGGCACTGAGATTCATGAAATAGTGTGCAAGCAGACCTAGAACAATGAAAGCGGGGAAAGAATAGACGATCTCCGAAATTGCCATTCCGAACATGTAAGTCTGCCAAGTCGTTGGAGAACTGACAACCATGTCTTGGAGCTTGAAATCATTCTTCAAGTGTGAGAGATCTCCCTGTAACGATACGCCGGCAGAGAACATGGTCATGATCAACCCGCCTGATATCGCCTCTCCAATGAGTGTGCCATGACTCACGAATACGATCACAAGCAGAAAGGAGAGAGGTGAGAGCACCGTGTTGATCAAAACAATCGGGTAATTCTTCATTTCATAAATTGAATTGACTAGTATCGCGGCGAGGATTTGGCTACCTTTATTCCTCCTTCGTGCTGAATTTGCGTTCGACATTTCATTTGACTTCTGTTCGGCTTGCAAAGTAGAAGAATAGGTCATCGAGTGAAATCGGGTTGATTGTGAACTTGAATCCGTTTCCCGTTAACTCTCTCGAAATCTTGAACGCCTCTTCCTCGGTAGTTAAGATTCGGAGATTGCCGTCGGTTCCAGTAACCAGTTCGCCCTTGTCCACCTTCGGAATAGGCGCTGATCTTGAAAGGAGTCTCAAACTGTAGTTGAAGTTGACGCTTCTTCGTAGCTCTTCCAAGGTTCCGATGCGAACCAGGCTGCCGCGATCAAGCATGCCAATATGGTCCGCCAATTCCTCCGCCTCTTCCAGATAGTGCGTCGTAAGAAACGTGAAACGCTCCTTTCCGATCTCTCTGAGAGTTGCCCAAAATTCTCTTCTTGAAATCGGGTCAAGGCCTGTCGTTGGCTCGTCTAGGAAGATTACTTCCGCCTCCGACGCGAGAACCGTGGCGATCATGACTTTTCTTCTCATTCCTCCCGAAAGAGAACGGTTCAGAAGATTCGATTTGTCACTAAGCCCAACTTTCTCAAGGGCGCTGAATCCTCTTCGCTTTGCCTCACCATAGTTGAATCCTCGCCAAAGAAGATAGGAAAGCACGGTTTGCATGGGGGTCATCCAGGGAATCGGTCTGGCTTCTTGCGGGACGATCGCGATCGTTTCTCTAAGTCTGCGAAATTCTTTTACCACGTCTATACCGTTTATCGTCGCCATACCCGACGTAGGTTCGAGTTCAGTCGCTAGAATTCGCACAAGCGTCGTTTTTCCTGAACCATTTCTACCTATGAGGACGAAGATGCCGCGCGAGGGTAACGAGAAATTCACAGAGTCTAATGCCTTAGTCTTGCTCTTGCCGTAAATCTTCGCCAGGTGATCACATACCACCTGCCGGGCACTGTCCATTCTGTACACCCTACTCGCGAAATCAAATGTTTTTGCTTTTAGCTTAACTCAATTGCAATAGCGTTGCTACTACGGTCAACCATTATAGGATTCGATGACTCGGTATAATTCGTCACGTTCCGAGGGGCCGATCTCAACTGAGGATCCATCTGGTTTAACTAATATTCGACCCTCGCTCCGTTCCGTAAACCTGCCGATAATGTGTGCTTCAATTCGGTGTGCCCTAAGTTTTCGTAATATCAGGTTGCTCTTTCGATTATCTGCGGCTATCAGTAGAGATCCTGAGCTCAAAAGTCTCAACGGGTTAACCTTCAAAGCGGAACATATCTTCTGAGTCGCGGGGTCGATTACAATTCTTGATTCGTTAAGCGTGAAACCAATCTTGGATGCTTCAGCTATCTCCCAGACGCCTTGCAGTAATCCGCCTTCGGTAGGATCATGCATTGCATGGATTCCGCCGGATTGCACCGCAATCATGGCATCTTCTACTACGCTGATGGAGTGTCTCAGCCTTTTTGCGTGCTCGAGATACTTTCCAACGCCCTTGATTTTGAGTCTCCGACCGAAATCGAGGGCGAGTAAGGATGTGCCCTCGATCCCAGCGGATTTTGTCATGATTATGTCATCGCCCGGACGAGCATTTGCTGATGTGACGTACTTCTGCCCAGACCTTAGCAATCCAACCATATAGCCCACAACTATTGGCCGTTTCAGATTCGGAGTTACTTCCGTGTGCCCGCCAACTATTGCTACGCCAACCCTTTTCGCTGCAGAATCGATTTGGCGCATTATCGAATCAATTAGCTTAATGTTAGTGCCCTCTGGCAGAAGCAAGTCGCAAAGAAACCATTTCGGCTTAGCACCGCGGCACGCAATATCATTGGCGTTGATGTGGACCGCAAGCCAACCCGCGTCTGATGTTGTCGCCGTTACCGGATCAGTTTTCAGAACTAAGATTCGTCTACCGAGTTTAACAAGCGCCGCGTCTTCGCCGAGTGACGACCCCAAAATTACGTTTGAATCTTGACGCCCTCTATATCGCAGCACGTTCCGAACTAGAATGTCGGAAGGTATCTTGCCCGTCCTGAAGCGCGCCATGAATAAGGCCAACCCATAGACGGAGCATCAACCTATAAACCGCGTACTGCGCCTTGGCAGGCCTTAATCGTTGAAACTTACTTCAAACACGCAAAACTTTCCGTCAACTGCCGAGCAACTTCTTTCCACAGATCCTGCCGCCTTCTTGTTAAGGACACCCTCCATCCATCCAGCGACAACTCCACGCATTAAATCGCAAAAAGGTTCTGCAGCCTTCCGTCTGTGACATAACGGGCAATCGGAATGCGTTGAAACAAAGATGTTCGATTCTTTCTCCTCCAGAGATAAGCATCTGCCCCAGCCACGCATGCGGAGCGCTGCGTCGAAAGCATCAACCAGATTATTCGGCGTCATTTTCTTCTTAACGTGACGCGCAGCCGTCCACCCCATCTCATCACCCAACTCATACAATATCAGTTGGGCGACCCGACTGCCGGCTACATCTACGAGCCTGCTAACCAATGCCTGGAAGGTTGAGACACTGAAACTTAGGATTCGCTTATTGTCTTCAAGGATTAAACCTCTCATCTCGTCCCTGGTAAGATTCTGGAGTCGTAGAGTGAGATCGGTAAAGGACAAGGCTAACCGGGTATAACAGTGCCTAACGAGAAGTTAAATTGAATTGTCGGTACGCATTGTTAGCCACTGAGATATGTCAAAATCGATAACCTATAACGATGAAATGAAGCAACCTCGAAAACACAGTGTTGCTGGTCATTCTTATCAACACGTAACAAGTCGGTTTATTATTTGAGTCAGAATTTGTGAATCGACATGATTCATAAAACCCTCGCCATCTCTATACTCTTTCTCGCGCTTTCCTTAACCGGACTGTTCTCCCAAATCCAAACCAGTTACGCATCGATAGATGGCTCAATCGAAAGTGCCGCGTTGAACCGCTCTGCTTTCGACTATTTGGTCTCAACCCTATGGAATAGTAGAATTGGTGCTTTCATGACGTCGCCAAAAACTGAGCCTTACAATTTTTGGACTGATGATCAAGCAAAGATACTGAATCTCCTAACTCTCGACTATTCAGGAGTGTATGTGAATCAGACTGCAGATGAATGGGGAGTAGCCGTCCGTAACTATATCTCAAGTGTAACTATGACGAATACTGGTTACGTTCTGCGACGAACCCTCTACCCGCTCACACCATTCGTGTCGAACGGTGACATACGCAATTTTCTTGTCGGTAACAATATCTTCGACATGCGAGGCGATCTTACAATATCCAGAGATCTGACAAATAGGATTGTATTTGATCCTCAGGGTAAGACGGTCGCATACATACAAGCCCACGTATTGAACTATAACGGTACTGACCATGACCTTTCAGCGGCCCAGCAACCAACAAGCGTTCAGCTCATAGTAACCGGTGAAACTGTTGATCTTAGACAGATCTGGGGCTATCCTGATTTCATCCTTAGCATCGACTATTTTCTACAACCCAATAGACCATATCTACTTGTCAAATACACGTTGATTGCAAAAAAATTCTTGTGCGGACCACCAAAATTCATTGTACCATTAGATCAACTTGACCTCATCGGACCAACCGTTTCTCCAGGCGGCCCACACATCGGCTACGGATGGTTTTGGGCACCCGGTTATCCGGACCAGAGAGCCATCGACGGCGCGACACCTCAACATCTACTTGGCGGTTCCAACACTCCCACCGCAAGATGGAACCAAACGTGGTACATGGTTCATATTCACGACAAATTCGACGGAACTACGAACTCGTTCGCCATAATCGTGGATTGGGGAAATAACAAGACTGGACTTGTTGCAGTCGACAACCAGCTATACGGATCGCCACTTCCCAATCCAAGACTCGTCGACACGCTTCACTATCTCCGACAATACTACCAACTTCCAGCGAACATGAATCCTGGATCAACGGCTAGCTTTGAAGTGAAGTACTATTTCCTCGCCGCACATGACTGGTTGAATCTCGCGCCCGTCTACCAAGAACTCATGAGTCGAAACTTGAATAACACAGATCTTTCAAGTACCTACGAATATGGCGTCATAGTCTACGGCCTCGCCAGACTCTATCAAGCCAGCAGCAATTTGAACGATTACACGCTCGCAAAGAGAATCGAAAACTACTGGTATAACACTTTCACTGCTACAGGCCCTCTGCCTGCAAGAAACGGTACCTACGCCCAATCAATAGGATTCATGATAAGAGCAGAACTCCTGCTCGCAAAAATTGGGGCGAAAGCAGATCAAAATATTTTCGCCACGCACGCGACTACGGTTATGAATGAATTACTCCAAATGCAAGACACCACGCCAACAGATCAGAACTTCGGAATGATCCGAGAACGCCAATTCGAAAGCGTAAACGGCACGACCCGCTATGGCAGCAGCTACATTGACTTTCAAGCGATAGCTATCTCGGCTATCTCCGAATACATGAGCTATAATGGCTACAACACGACACTTCATTCGAGGTTAAATCTCCTTACGAATCATCTTTTCCTCACAACCCTAATGCCCACGTATGGCATAGTCAACTATGACACAAAAAGTCAGAAAGAATCAATCCAGATCATCGGACCTGAGCGCGTTGCATGCTGGCTAAACACGAGTTCCAATGTTATAGATGCCGACGTGGCCACCTACAAGAACGGCCTCTTGCTTGACGCCTTCACCCATCCCTACAGCATTGGATTCTCAAATTCCACATTCACTCTACGCGAAGTCACCTATCTCTGGACAAACAGCGCCCTAACCCCTTCAGCCATCGCGTACGTGGAATGGAGTGGTCGCAAAGAAACGAACACTGAAACAACGCCCTGGGGAGTATGGGGATGGCGCGAATGGGTTGATTCCATGCTTGCCGCAACAGACTACCACGTCGCGCTCATCTACCTTCAACCTAGCAACGCAATCAACAGACTCATCGACATAACATCGCGATCAATTTCATATAACCAATTTCAGTTACGATATACCCTGAACGCATCGCGTAACTTCAACTCCACTCTGCTCGCGGACAGTTCGCCAGCGTACGTCAACGAAACTTCACAATACGAAAGCCCGTCCGGACAATGGATCTGGAATCCAATTCACCAAACGCTAACCATCGTCACGTACAACGTACCTCAATCCTCCCCAGTCACTATTGATATTACCTGGCTTAACACAACTAGCTCAATGAATACTTCAATCGCCGATCGATTGATCTTAGACCGATCTTCCGAATGAATTCTCTTATCGCCAATTTCCGCGCGACAAGGAAGCCGCCTAAGAAAAATTAGACAGTGAAGAGAAGTTGGTCACAGTATGCGATTTCGCATAGTTCCGATCCAGTTGTCCGCGAGTATCATAAGCCGAGTCATGTCCGTGGGATCAAAATAGATCGAGCCCGTATCTTGATCAAAAATTTCTTTAAGCTCTCGAGGAGGCTTCAAACCGGCCCACTTCTAGAGTACGAGGATACGCTTGCTGAGATTATGCTTTATGCTAAACTCTGACGAAAAATCGACGACCACGAAAGAGGTATTTCGACACCAAAGTGACTGTTGGGGAAAGTATGTGTGACTGCGGGCTCTCGCACTCAAGATGCGGCGTCCTGAAGGGTTATAGCACCTTTTTGGTATCTGCTAGGGCGTAAGTTGTGGCGGCGTTGAGTGAGCAGCTGAAGGTTAGTGCAAGGTTAAGGCCGCCTGATTATGCGATGGCATGGTTGGATACGAAACTCGCGCGGCGACTCAGCCCCAAAACCATTGAACGGTATCTTGAAGATTTGCATGTTTGGAATTTGGATTTATCCACGGCCACGTTGCCAGAGATTCAGGCAAGGTTGGCTGCATGTTCGCAGCATTATAGTCGTGCTGGATTGCGAAGGATCGCGATCACGGTTAAGCAGGTTTTGCGGTCTCTTGAACGTGACACTATCGCAGCGAAGATTAAGCTGCCTGCGCCCGCGGATGCACGTGTGGTGATCTACTCGAAAGACGACATCGAAAAGCTGCTTAAAGAATGTCGATGCCTACGAGACCGACTATTGATCGAGATTCTAGCAGAAACAGGTGCCAGACGCGGCGAATTACACAACATGTGCATCAAGGATATTCAGTTTGATCGATTCAGCCCGATCATCTGGTTGCATGGTAAGACGGGCACCCGAACACGACGCGTGTATGTGGCGAAACAGGATTTGCAGCGGTATCTCGAGTATCACCCGCGGCGCCATGATCCTGAAGCACGTTTCTGGATCACAGAAAAAGGCCGACCGTTAGCGTATGAAGGCCTATACAAGATCATCAAAAAGCTAGGTTGGCGTGCGTTGAAACGTCCAATCTTTCCGCATGGCTTTCGACACACCGCAGCCACCGCGGATGCGTCACGGTATACGGATCGAGAAATGATGATCAGGTTCGGCTGGGATACACCGGCCATGGTTGGCGTATATGCACATCTCTCCGCTAGGGATGTTGACGAAAAAGACCTTGCGATGCACGGCCTGCGACCTATGAAAAGCAGCCAAGAACCACTGATCGAAACACGCGTCTGCCCACAATGCAAAGCTGAGAATGGGGCCGTAGCCGTTTATTGTGTTCGATGTAACGAAGTTCTCTCCAGCGCGGGGCCTGAAGAACTGCGAAAACTTCAAGAAAAAAACGTTGAATTAGAAAAACGATTATTGAAGCAAGATCAACACATCGACGATATCGTGAGTGATTTACGAAAGCAGATGAACGAGTTCCTAGCAAGCAAGAAAGCTGAAATCAAAATTCAAGAGACTCGAGAGAAAACGTAGAAGTATACCCGGGTATCGCGCGAATAGAATACCGCGATGATCTCGAGAACCTAATCTCGAGACTATATCCCCGGTATGTCTCCTCAAGGAGAACCAGACGGTTTCTTAGTCGCACGAACCATGAGATCGTAGGGAACAATTTCGATTTTCCGATCGACAACTCGCAACCAAGGAGGCTTCGAATCGTAACGGTTCCATTGTTTCCGGTATTGCATCAATGCATCATAAGCAATCTTGACTGTTTGAAGTAGCGGGTCTTCCTGACTGGCTCTTACTTCTTCCGTGAAGAGACGACGCATTTCCTTCATGTTGTCATAGGTTTTCTTTGTAACCTTCCCGTTTTCAAGTTGCTCTATACTCCATTTCTTGCATGCTGGCTCGGAGTAATCCGGTGTATTCAACGCTTTAATTCTCTCTAGGGCTTCAAGAACGCCTAGTTTTTGTCGTGCGTTTTCAGGGATGCGTTTTATGATCTTAGCTCTGCGATCTTTATCCGGTGATCTTACGACGGCATCGCCATGTTCCAGTTCGGTCACAGCCTTCTCGTACGTGGTATAACTCAAAGTCCCTGATCGTTCTTTGACCAATTTGAACAACTCAATATAACGAATTGGTTCCTTACGACCGGTTTCGCGTTCCTCCAGTATCTTGAGAATGAGTTTGGTTACGTCGTCGACTGTTGGTTTGACCATAGAATAATTACACATCAATGTAGGTATTAAAAGCCTGTCTATACGAGTCTAGCCTGATGTAAATGACCGAAACAGAAAGTGAACGTCGATTACAGAAGATGGGCGGCTCTTTGATTTGTTCAATCCCGAAAGCGTTCGTTAAGGCGAACGACCTTCACGCGGGCGACGTCGTGGATGTTTCCAACGGCGAGACAGTCGTAGTAATCAGACTGCGGGAGAAACACCAATGAACCGCAGACAAGCCGAGAGATTGAAAGCCCGGCTGGAAAAATCATTAACCGATTTAGACATCGAGACCAAAGCTAACCACGCTAGGTATGCATCCGCCTCACCAAATGAACTTGACGCGATTAATCTCGAAAACCTTCGCTTGGTAGCCGAACGGAAAAAAGTTGAGGGCGAACACGCCTTGTGTATGATCCGGCTTCAGCAAATCGCTGCTAACGAGAAACGGGCGAAGCAACTTGGCGAAGAAAGAACTCGCGCAAAACTGGTTAAAAAATATTCCAAAAAGGCACCGCCGTGTTCGTGCGGGTTTGCTTCAATTTTGACCCCCGGCCTTGTTCAGCCGCGGAGATCGGTGGGGGGATTCTACTTCCTTGATCTCACTTGTTTGAATCCCGATCTGGTTCACGGCAGGCACAGATGGAATTTCATCCTTGACCCACCGGCGGTGACAAATCAGACGACGTCAACATACGCGATGCCTCCAATACCTCTACCCAACCTAGGACTATCATTAGCGAAACCGAAGTTGCTTCAGACCCGAAAGTTTCGCGCGCAAACCAAGGCTGAGGCCGCGCGTGAACGACGCCTTATCGATGAAGCTCGCGCGCGAGAGGGAGTATAGAGTTGAAGAATATGAAGCGTCGTGTTCAGCGACGTAAACGTCATGCTCGCACACCATCAAACCAGCGTGCGACAGTGGGATCAGAGCCAACCGTCGGCGCCACTGGCAGCGCCGCGCCGACGCCTCCTCCATCTGAAGAGGTCGCCGCTAAACCAACACCGCAGACTCACAGCCACGAAGTCGCCGTTGATGCCCAGATACTCGTTGAAACATTACCCGGGGCTATTGCGACGGTTCGTGAGGACGAGTCGACTGCAAACGAATCGTTTGTCAAATTGAGAGGCAGCACCGCAGTTGTAATTCAAAAAATGGAATTGTTGTTGCGAGCGCTTGATACGGGACAGGAACCGGGAGAGTTATCTTACATTGGTTAACGGTTCGAAACGTAAGCGCGGCGGCCAGCCCCATAATCTGAACGGCTTGAAGAGATGTGAATGGTCTGCGGATTTCGATTTAACTTCTCTGCAAGGAATCTTAGCGTTTTTGCGTGCGCTAGTTAAATCCGCGTATAGCGGTAGCATTGGTTCACGACAGGTTGGTTGCATTAACAGTACGGTTGCGTTGATTCTACAACACATGGTGTCGTCGTCTGATACGTCGACGCTGGAAAATACGCATCCCATCCCCCATGAAGATACTATCCGCGAAATAATCGCTGAGCTTCCCGGTGACCTCCGCGGGGATGTGGAATATGCGTTTCAAAACTGGTTGATTCGTCAACGCGAAATTGTTCGCAGCGATAACCCTCCCCCAACTTTAGAGTACATGTTTGGGCAATTCCTATTCATGCCCGGGGTGCTCTCGAAACCTGTTCAAAATCAGGTTCTGGATTGGCTTTTCACGCGAGTAGACCCCCCGCCCTCTGCCGAAGTTCGGGAATGGTTGGCTAGGCGTAAGGGTTTGGTGGCGTAGGAGGTTGTCGTATGTTGGCTAATGATTTAATGGTCTACGGACACTGCACGACTCAAAAAATAAGCCTTAAAATTTTTCTAACGTAAACCAAAAAAATAAGGATTAAAATTTTTTTAACGAAAAAATAAGGATTAGAATTGCGGCAACACTTATCATCTGCCGTCGCGAATTGACGTTTGTCTTCATAGCTCTCAGACTTTTTTCAATGTTCTTAGAGCCGGAGAGGTTCATAACATGGCGCGACAATACTTAGCAGATAACCCTCTAATGCTCAGGATTGTCTTAACAGAGATAGTTACGGGCAAGGACTCTTTTACAGAACTCTACAACACCGCTAGAAATAATTTTACTTCGCTACAAGAGCGAACATTCCGCAGAATCCTGAATAAATATACTATTGACAAGTGGATAAAACGAGTGAATAGGAAAAGCGTGAACGAAGCAACAATTCCATCACGTACAGCTTTGGGATTTCACTACGCGATCGCCGAAGAGGGCGAGAAAATAATGCGACGAGAACAACAGTTACGTTGTGATTGGCGATTACATAACGTACGATTCCGATACAGACTCCGTAACGGTACCATTACCTCAACTGATTTCGAATCGCTCGGTTGGCGAAGAAGCAAAACTGGCAATTATCTTTCACAGTTCGACACCGACAAAGTTTTCGCTTATCCTACAAAAAATGCGATCGAAGTAATGCCGCAGTTACCGCTCTTTGGCAAGGACAGTTACGGATTGGGGGCTGACGCAGGTAGACATTGCGACCAAATTGCCGCAAGGGTAGTTGGTCTTCTGAACTCCAAATTCGGGAAGGCACTTGAGCCTGTTCCAGAAGGAACGCCAAGCGGAGAATTTGCGCAACCCAACCCGGCTCTTGATCTCTGGACACGTGGACTAAATGTAAGATGGTTGAGAGGATGGATCGACCACTCTGGAGGAGTAGCCGAACTCGAATACAGGATTGGCGATCTCGATAAAACCATAGATGTAGAAGCTATGCCACGGCGAATACGAAACATAAATCGAAGGATTGAATGGATGACTGCTTGGAACCCGTATTTTCGAAATTAGACGTTCGGCGAAACACGGACACATTGTGTCCTTTATCGTAGTGCTTGTTCTATGGATTTGTTCTTTCCCACGCTGCGGCTGTGACAGGCGTAGAATGTCTGAATCCCGCAAAATTGGAACATTCTGAATCTGTTCGTCTGCAAACCCGCCTGTTTTCGAACGTGACGTTATCCGATATAGAAGCATGATGCGGGAAAGACAAGGATTGATGCTCGTAATTATGGGGTGCCGATTCTTTGTCTGGCAGCCTTCTCGAGTGTCGAGTTTGTCTGGTACACCACGCGAATCAAATCCTTGGCCATAGAAGCCGGACTAAGTGATAGGGATTTTCAGTTCTCTCTCTGTGCCGTATTCAGTTAACTCATCATGCTATACGGGATGCAGCAATGTTGACTTGTTATGCAATGCCCTTGGTGCCATAAACCGATGACGTGGGTTGATTACGTGAACACGGGTCGGGAGTATTACTGCGATATGTGTCGAATGCCGTGGAAAGAAATCGACGGCCAGTTGAAGGTTGTAATTCCGGGCTATCCTAAATCTACTCAAACGCAGATCGAGAACTTCCACGCCTAAGTACGCTAATCAATTACAGGTTCAATTACGGACAGGAGTAAACGGAATCAATTTGATGAACAGAACCAGCAACAGGGTATGCGAAAGACCAGCAATTGCGAAGGCATAAGGAATGATACTCAAGATTGGATCAACTACGATAAACAGGAAAAGGAGCGCGCCAGCGACGGAAACCGATACAAACACTAAGAGTGGAATAATGACGCTGGATATACAGGACTCTCGAATCGTTTTCCCTTGTATGCCAGATAGAACAAAAATCGAAAAAGTGCCAACGAATGCGAACACGAAGCCGTCGACCTGGACGAGAGCCGTCAGAAATTCTGTTGAATTCAAATTCCAAGTCGTTCCAGTATAATATTTGAATCCCAAAAGTAGAGCCACTAGAACTGCAATCGCAATTGAACAACCAATTGACGTATTTCGAGCTTCCCGAACCACCTTCATTTGGGGCTCAATGCCGCGTAAATTTCTGGCTGCGGGCAGTGTATCTGCGATTTTTGGGTCTAACTTTACGTCTGTGACGTATGCTTGGTGGAACCAGATTTTTGCATTTTCTAGATCACCGAAAGAGACGTAGACAACTCCAAGGTTGTTGTACGTTGCAGGATTGCCAGAACCTAGTAGAATTAACCGTTGAAGGATTCTCGTTGCATGCTCAGCGAATCCATAGGAAAGATACGTTAGAGCGAGAGTGTTTAAGGTGGCTTCGTATTTCGATTCCTTGAAACGCCGCTCTCTTCCATCGACCATGTCCGTTTGAGATAGCCGCTGGAGAACAAGCTCAGGGTCGGAACCAGTCGATGCGAGAACGAAAATGGCGTTATCTCTCCTGATCTTGTCCTCTGAGAAGAGTGCGTTAACGAAATCGTCAGAACTAAACACGCATCTTACGATCTAACGACGATCATATAGGATTTTGGACGAAAACAAATAATTATCTTCGTAGGCAGTGCATCATGTAATTATGAAACTGTTGGCTGTCTTGTTGCTATTCGTCGTGGTGCCATCAGCCTATGCGCAAACGGTACCAATCACGTACTACGCTTACGTTTACTACGCAGGCCCACCATACGCCACAATCGGCATCACACTGCTCGATGCCTACAACAAACCAATCGATGATACGTACTACGCTCAGAATCTATTAACATATGACTCTGATCGTGGTGTTGCTGCCGTTTCTACTACTTTAGCGGCTTCAATTCAAGTCCGAGTTTGTTGGGAGGGGTTAAGTTCTGAGTGCATGCAGTGGTCAGCGCAACTACAATCCAATCCGTTCGTGTTACGTGTCGTCTACGGCCAATACTTCGCAGTGATAAAAATTACAAAAGCCACGTAGGCCGAGATATCTTGGCAAATTTCGTTTTCGTTTACAACGGCGCCGGTGGCTTCATCACGCTCTCATATTGATCCGAACGAGTTACTTTGATTTCTGTTGGACGACATTTTTCTTTGGAGACAACTGAAGTAATTAGTCGCTACGGGAATCCTGGCCAGTATCTGGTTAAGTTATTGCTGCGCCCATTAAACTGATTTTCCCCATTCCCTAAGTCGCTTACGAATCAGGTCTGCTGGAATACCAACACTAAGCTCTGCTGGCATCCGATATTCCTTTTTCTGCTCGCCCTCCCCAAGAATTTCGGGGAAATGGATAAACGCTCTGCACATGCCTTCGACTTCTCCAGTTTCAACGGATACAATCGGCCCTCCGCTTTGACCGTGATTAACGTGCTTATCTATCTCGAATCTGCCGTCCACGAGCCTAGATGCGATTATTCCTCTTATGGCGCGAAAGGTGTGGTGTATGTTCACGTTGATATGACTCTCGCTCTTAAATTCCGGCGATTGTTGTTCGGAAAACGGATAGCCGACGGCGAGAATGTCCAAACCAACTCGCGGCGACCCAGAGTGCAAGCAAAGAGGTCTTGCTTCGACTTGTTTCGTATTCATCAATGCAATATCAAGCTGCGGGTCACACTTTGTTTCAAGAACCTCATGCACTTCGATTTGGCCTCCAGACTCCGGCCAGACACATAATTTCAAACTACTCGGCTTGACATTCGCAACAACATGATGGCAACTCAAGAAAGAGTCCGGAGTAATCGCGAAGGCAGTGCCGAGTGAAGCGGAGTGATGCGTTACCCGATCTACGACTTCTTTGACCGAGTCTAATCCGGTGAGTTCAGGTAACGAAACGACTGCTGCCACACTGGCTCTAAGGCTACGTACAAGTTCAACCATATCCATCGGTCAGACCTCTTCTAAACCGTTACGTGATTTCTTTCATTCGAAACTTTTCTTTCATATTCCCCTTAATGGAAATTGGTAATAGATGAATTATATCGATTAATTCGATAGTTTACTGCGTTCGAAAACATTGAGCATAAAGAAATCCAATGTTACGGTTTCGTTAATTATCATTGTAGCTTCCGTGGGGGCGTTATTCGGTCTATCGTATCAGGCTCCAACAACCGCAGTTTTAACGGAAACCGAACTTCAGACCACAATTCTAACGAACACTGAGTATCCAACGTATACTCAATACACTATTGTTCGAGCCTCTAGCGTCAGCTACGTCACTTACGTGCTTTATTATCTTGAAAAAATATGCGCCGAATGGGACTCACATCAGGAATGCTCTGTTAACGCCTCCCCCGCTGCCTATGCAACGGCAGAAACCATCTGTATGGCGGTCAGCATGGAGGCATTGACTGGGGGCTATTCTGGGCCGTGTAACATAGTTGATGAGGGAAGAGTATCAGCGGTATATACTTCCTCTGCGCTAGCTACCCTTACATATTCCCCTACGGAGAGCGTATACCAAGTATCAACTACAATTCTATTTGCAACACTAACCACAAATCTGTTTTCAACATTTACCACTAGCCTTCCAGCGTCGTTTGGTCTTAACCAAACTCCATTCACGTACATGGCGCTGGTGGTTATCATAGGTGCTATTGCAGTGGCCATCGTAATCGCATATCCAAAGAAGCAGTCTTAGCGCACCGTGTAGAGTTTCGCTTTCCCAATCTGTCGAGTCATTACGATGCGTTTCTCCTTCTCTAACCCGTACACGTACTTTGACACGGTATTGCGGTGAATACCTGTTCCTGTGGCGATCTCTTCAATCGTTAGGTCTTGTGGGGCTGCTTTCTTCAAGCATTCAATGACTCTGCGTGCCCACGTTTCAGACATTAACATTCACCTTGTGTATTGACGCACAATATTGAAATATAACAGTATCGTAGGTATTGAACGTGGCTACTTAATTGACGCCTAGTGAGATGTTAAGTACGGTGCGACACATCACCCAATCCCAAAAGGTGCAGTATGAGTTGCGGGCTCCGCACTCAAGATCCATCTCATAATGAGTCGAATGGGCCAGACCAGTCATCGCCCGCAAGTCTACCTCAGAATAGACAGGCTAATTTGTGTATCCATGTTCTTTCTGAAATCAAATGCCATCAATTCAAGTGATTCCAGTAGGTTTTGAGAGCTTCGGTGTGCGGTCAATGTGCACGTACGTAAGGA
>Ga0209517_10006056_pt1 | contig 15100 bp, 6 predicted proteins | sample PeaSoiMetSII2010_FD_187695 | JGI IMG/M metagenome (GOLD analysis project Ga0209517, IMG submission 187695) | Peat soil microbial communities from Weissenstadt, Germany - SII-2010 (SPAdes) (version 2) | ecosystem: Environmental > Terrestrial > Soil > Wetlands > Peat | place: Germany: Weissenstadt... | reverse complement strand
GATCGCGGTCAGTTCAGGCACCATCGTAAGGCCAGCGTCGCTTCGCTCCGATCGTGATGATCATTCCGTTCGGAAACGACCATCACGATCAAATCGGAATCACCCATCACCATCATTGGAATCCGCAGGGACCATGCCAAGAATCTATGAGGAAGTCGTTTTATCTTGTTCCAGGGAAAAAGCGTTTGCCGAGATGACGGTTGTTGATTTTATAAAGAAAAGCCAGCCGGACGTAAGCATTGAATTCGAAACCACATTTAAAAGCGAACGGCTGACCAGGTACAAAATGAAGGTCGGGAAATGGGAGGTTGAGTCGGAAAAGGTTGTCATCCCAGAGGTGTTCACTTTTGTGACCCGCCGAACGGTGTCTTCTCCTGCCGGATATTCCCTAATTATCCAGATATTCGAGGCCCACGAAAAGGGAACCTTGCTGAGGCACATAGAAGACTTCGAACCCCAAGAGGGTGAGGAGCGCTTGTCCGATTTGAAAAGCAAAGTAAACCAATATCTTCGAGGGGTGCAAAAGTATTTTGGGGGTGAGCACCGCGCAAGTGTATTGGGGATGGAAAACAAGTCAGCAACCTCACCTGCTGGACATTGAGCTTATCGATCCGAAACCGCCTTGGATCTAATGACTCCGTGGGTCGTCCAAAAAGAGATGCCGTACGATGCTTCCGTACTCAGCCCTCCTTTTCCTTCTGCGGTTTGAGCCACTAGTTTTCCGGCACCCGGATCTATAGCAAACCGTTGAAGTGCCACTCGCATGCAAACTCCCGAGACACGGGGTTCGGGTCCTCGAAGCGGACTTCGGGGGAGTCAGGGGCTGCACTTCTACCAGAAGGCCGTTAGAACGGACCAGTGACGCCCAATAGACGTGAAGCCGACTTTCCAGGTGGAATCCTGAAATTGGATCACAATTGTCTCGCCAGCACCAGGGATTCGAGCAATGCGGCCACCTGGCCGTGCACACCATAGGCTGACGGATACGAGATCACGTCGGCCATGTCCCGGCAAGCGAGCCAGTACCGAAACCACATTTCCGGTAATCGGCACCCGTAAAATTGTGTTAGGATTTGCGCGATATGGACGCTGGAGAGGCTCCGAGCGCCCGTGAGGATGTTCGACGTCCGGACCCATTTCATTGGTCAACGAGTCTGCTTCGTAAACTGCACGGACAGTGTTGCAGGCTCCACGGCGGGGCGAATATCTCTTCAAGATCGCTGATATGAGACTCTGGCGAGAGGATAGATGCGCGAAAAGGAGTCGCTTATGAAAGCGAATAAGATTTCGCGGCGTGAGTTTGCGACCGCGTCAGCAGCTTGTCTCGCTACGGGATTGGCGCAAGTGACAGCGGTGACCAAATCGGACGTCACAAGTGATCGATCTCTCTATCTGAATCCGGATGTTCCAGTGGAGCAGCGCGTCACTGATCTGCTCGGCCGAATGACGCTGGAAGAAAAGATCGCCCAGACTCAGGCATTCAATAAGAAAGACCTGATCACCGATGAACAGGGCAAGTTCTCGGCCGAAAAAGCGAAGGGAATTCTGCACCTTGGGGTGGGTGAGATTACTCGCGCAAGCGAGAGGAGAAAACCTAAAGAAGCAGCAATGCTTGCGAATGGTATTCAGGAATTCCTCATAAAGAACACGCGTTTAGGAATTCCGGCTATCGTGCATGAGGAATCCCTGCACGGCTTTATGGCTCCTGGTGCAACGAGCTACCCTCAAGCCATTGCCCTGGCCAGTACCTGGGACGTAGACCTAGTCCACGAGGTCTTCACCGCGGCAGCCGCAGAAATCCGGGCGCGGGGCGGCCATCAAGCGCTCACGCCGGTTCTGGACGTGGCTAGAGATCCTCGCTGGGGAAGAACGGAAGAAACCTATGGAGAAGACCCATACCTCGTCTCGCGAATGGGCGTCGCGTGCGTGTCGGGCTTCCAGGGCAAAGGTCCAATAATCGACAACCAGCATGTTATTGCCACGCCGAAGCACTTCGCCGTGCATGGGCAACCGGAGAGCGGCACGAATATTGCCCCTGGCAATTACTCAGAAAGGGTTATTCGCGAGGTCTTCCTGCCATCGTTTGAAGCTGCCATCACCGAAGCAGGAGCGATGAGTGTGATGGCATCCTATAATGAAATCGACGGGGTACCGGCCAACGCCAATCCTTGGCTCCTAGGCCAGATCCTGCGGCGCGAATGGGGATTTCAGGGGTTCGTTGTCTCCGACTACGAGTCCATTTCCGAGCTTCAGACTGTACATCACATCGCTTCCGACCTAGCGACCTGTGCAAAGAAAGCGCTCGAAGCTGGTGTGGATATCGAACTGCCTGAGGTCGAATGCTACGGAACACTCGCAAAACAGATCAAGAACGGAGTGATTGCCGAGGAAACGCTAGACAAGGCAGTGGCCAGAATCCTCCGTGCGAAATTCCTCCTCGGCCTCTTCGAAACACCCTACGTCGATGCGGAGGCTGTTGAGAGGGTCACCAATACCTCCGACCGCCGAGCGCTGGCCCTCCAAGCTGCCCGCAAAGCGATCATATTGCTGAAAAACCAGGGCAACCTCCTGCCTCTCGATCGGAAGGGTATTAAATCGATTGCGGTCATCGGACCCAATGCTGCAATTTGTCACCTGGGTGGGTACAGTGAGGAACCCGGTAAGACCGTGAGCATTCTGGAGGGAATAAGAAGAAAGGTCAACGGCAGCATCATCGTCCAATACGCCGAGGGATGCAAAATTACGGCTAATGATCGGGGATGGCAAGGCTGGTGGATCGATAATATTGAAGTGCCGAACCCGGTTGAAGACGACAACAGAATTAAACAGGCAGTGGAGGTCGCAAAATCCGCAGATGCTGTCATTCTGGTTTTGGGTGGCAATGAGGAGACCTGTCGAGAGGCCGACCCTGGTCACCTGGGCGATAGAGACAGTCTGGACCTGCTTGGAAAACAGAATGAACTGGTGAAAGCCATTCTGGATACCCGCAAGCCTACGGTGGTCTTCCTCATTAACGGGAGACCTTTGTCAATCAACTATGTTGCCGAAAACGTTCCCGCTGTTTTGGAAGGTTGGTACCTCGGCGAGGAAACCGGCACGGCCGTTGCCGACGTCCTGTTCGGCGATTACAATCCCGGCGGACGGCTGCCAATCACCGTTCCACGTTCTGTGGGACAGCTCCCCTCGTTTTACAACTGCAAGCCTTCCGCGAGGAGGGGATACCTCTTCGACGACATAACACCGCTGTTCCCTTTTGGGTACGGCCTGAGTTACTCCACTTTCAAATATACGAATTTGAAGGTTTCGCCTGACCGGGTCGGGCCGAACGGCAAAACAACAGTCAGAGTGGATATAACCAACACCGGCAAAGTTTCAGGGGATGAAGTGGTTCAGCTCTACATCCGAGACAGAGTTAGTTCGGTGACTAGACCGGTAAAAGAGCTGAAAGGCTTTCGAAGGATCAATCTCAGCCCCGGCCAGACGACCACGGTCGAGTTCGTCCTGACACCCAAGGAGCTCTCTTTCTTGAACTACGAGATGGAGCGGGTCGTTGAACCAGGAGAGTTTGACATCATGGTCGGGCCAAATTCCGCGAATCTTCAACACGCACAACTCGACGTGGTTGCGCGATGACACCTGACTCACTCGACGGGTGGCAGAGGCGGCGGTCCGGAGATCTTCCGGAGGAGGTCGTCACGAGTTTTCTGCTGGAGGCGTTCAAGCTCTTTGCGCTGAGCTTCTGCCTCCCGCGCGTCTCCCATCGCTTGATAGGCCATCGACAGCCTCAGATGAGCGTCCGCCTGGGCAGAATCGAGCTGGATGGCATGTTTTAGAGTTGAGACGGCGTCGCCATATCTCTTTTGGGCCGTGTAGATGATGCCAAGGTTCAAGTAAGCGATTCGTACTTTGGGATTGATTTTCAGCGCTCCTAGGAGCAGAGGCACGGCTGCTTTGTAGTCCTTGTGCCGCACAAGCACGTCCCCGAGGTATGCCTTCGCCTGCGCATGGGCAGGGTCGTTGCGGAGTTCGGCGCGGAATTCCTGCCCGGCCTCGTCAAATTTCCGTTGCTTCCAGTAAAGGTAGCCCAGACCGAAATGGACGTTGGGCTGCATGGGGTCCAGGTCGGCAGCGCGACGGAATTCTTCTATCGCTTGAGCGTGCCGGTCCAGTCCATCGTACGCTTGTCCCATCAGCATATGGGTTGCGGCTGAATCCGGAGCGTGCCTGAGCATGCTTTCGAATGTGCGGAGAACTTTATCGTACTGTCCGCTCCAGAGGTAACTTTCCGCAAGAACGTACTCGAGCATTGCGTTAGAGCGCTCCGGGCCGATCAGTTTTGCAAGTTCCCTGCTGGCGCGTGTATAATCCGCCTCCCCATAGTAGGACATCGCCAACAGGGTGTGCACTTGAGAATTCTGCGGCTCCAACTGCAGCGCATGTGCAAGGGGCGGAACCGCGCCGGCAAAGTCTCCGCTTTTGAAATGGGCCAGTCCTAAATTCGCGAGCAATGGGACGGAATCCGGTTCGATCTTCAACGCCCTCCGATAGGCGGCGATGGCCTCCCCGTACTTGCCCAATCGCGCCTTCACTACACCCAGGTGGTTAAGAATCTCGACAGAGTCCGGCGACTCTCGGGCCAAGTCTTCATACAGATTTGCCGCCTCTTGGTAATGTCCGTGGGTCTCGAGCTCCTGGGCGTGCTTTAGAACTTCGCCGGACTGGTAGGCAAACACCATGCCAGGCAGGAGAATAAAGAGCAGAAGCTTAAACAAAGAGGCGGTCTCTCTCGACCGCCCGAAGAGTGTGTCCGTAAAACGGCAATGGTCAGATCTGCTCGCGTTTTCGGTTTGGTTCCACACGCTCATTCGCCTGCTACCACACCACCCCCGTGAGCTGATTGATCGGCCGCAGCAGCTTCCCTCGAGTTACGCCGAAAGCCTGCTGGCGAACAGGCTTCCGCAAGGTGGAAGGCGCGGCTAAACGCCTTAACACTGCCGAAACCAGACTCAGTAGCCACCCGATAGACAGGCAGATTCGTTTCGCGGAGCAATCGCTGGGCACGCTCCAGTCGGCAGCGGGTGAGTTCGCCCAGAATTGATTTACCGGTGGCACGAAAGAATCGGCGTTCCAGACTCCGTCGTGACACACCGGCTTCGGCCACGAGATCAGGCACGCGAATGGCTTGTCGCGCGTGATCCATAATGAAGCGCAATGCGTCGGCAACCAGCGTGTCCTCTTGCAGAATGGCGTCGCTCGATCGTCGCGTCACGACCCAGAGAGGGTTTACCATCACCACATGTCTGCCCTTTATCTGGCCAGACATCAACCCATCGAGCAGTTGGGCTGCTGCGTAGCCTGCTCCGTCTAGGTCCAGTGCTACGCTGGAAAGCGGCGGGTCGCACAGCTCGCACAGTAGCTCATCATTGTCAACCCCTGTGACGCCGACGTCCCTGGGCACACGCACGTTCGCTTCTGTACACGCCTGGAGGACGAGGCGTCCACAAATGTCATTGCAAACCATAACGCCGATGGGCCGGTGGAGTGTTCCCAGCCAAGCCGACAAGCGCGGTTGCTCCAGTTCCCACGCATGGACCCAATTTGCATGATCCATCCAGTTGCGGACCTTTGTTCGGAAGCTCCGGCAGCGAAATCCCTTGTCCGCCACATATCGACGAAACGTATTCTCGCGTGCAAGTGACCATGGGCAGTTGTCAAAACCACAGAAGAGGAAATCCCGGAATCCGCGTTCTAAGAGGTGATCCGCAGCCATGCGGGCGATCAAGGCGGAATCGGTGCGAACCTCGCACAATCCCTGCCCTGGATTGACCTTCGCCGATTCGTCAAAACAAGCCTCCAACACCACAGCGGGGAGGCCTGTCGCCTGGATAGCTCGTCCAAGCTCGGGTGAGGAAATTCGAGCAATGATTCCGGTGCCTCCCCAAGACTTCGCCTTGGGCAGTTCCTGTTCGTAATGTCCTGGTGCGATGTAGAGTGACCACGGTCCATGCAAGCGAGAATAGCGCACGATGCCCTTTAGCAACCCCCGTCCATACTCGGTTGAGGTCTCGAGCAAGGAAGCGACTTTGGGTATCCTGGGTAATGGCAAGTCAATCTCTCCGTGTGCAGCGGGTCGGTTAGCGAAGCGGCGGCGTTGCGCCGCTACCTGGCGAGGTAAACTCGCCGCTACCACACCAAACTGATTCACTCCCTCTCAGGTGAACATTTGCCGACCGCTGTGCGAGTCCATCAGGATGACGCAAATATGGCTCAAGGCGGGCGGCCTGTCAAGCTGCCGCTTGAATTTTCCTGAAACAAAGCAAATTACGTGAATGTCCACACGGGAGCCTTGACGCAAAACGACCTTGTCCTGCCGCAATTTAGTGTCTTGACACACCCCCCAGCGGACGATAGCAAGCCGGGCTTGACGAGGGGTTTGCATGGGCGTACTGTTTGCTATGTAGTGAATACCTTATTTCCCCTCTGAATTGCGTCGGGTACTTGGGTCAACAAAAAGGAGGAGCACCCATGGAGAAGAGAAAAGGCCAAAGGGGCATCCTGTCTCAACGGTGTGCCGCTTGGCCGTTCCTACTCATGGCCGTTTCTTGGCTTCTGTTGACTTCGGCCCTGCGAGCGCAAGACTTCGGGTCAATAGTCGGGACAGTCAATGATCCTACGGGAGCCGCAGTGCCTGGGGTTAGAATCACTGTAACGAATATGGAAACCTCGGCCGTTGTCAGGAATACCGTGACCAACGCGGAGGGGAACTACGCTGTGCCCGGCCTCCTCGCGTCAAAGTATTCCGTCGAGGCGAAGGCCCAAGGTTTCAAGACGGTTGTGCAATCTGACCTCGCTTTGGATGCACGCACTACCATTCGCGTCGATTTCACTCTCCAACTGGGGGCTGTCAGCCAGGAGGTTACCGTAACGGCCCCAGCAGTCCATCTTCAAACCGAATCGGGCACTCAAAGCCAGAGCATCTCGGGTGAGGAGGTAGCTCAGATCGATATCAACGGCCGGAATTTCGTTCAACTCGCCACACTGGTTCCTGGGGCGGCGTCGCAGCTTCCCAGTTTCAACACTCCGGTCGGCGTGACGGCCAGCGCCGGCATCGCATTTAATGGGGAGCAGCCTGATCACAACATCTGGTACGTGGACGGACAGGAGAACTACGATCGTGGCTGCGGCGGTTGCATCACCATCATACCTGACCAGGACGCCATCCAGGAATTCAAGGTCGAAACCGGCAACACACAGTCGGACTCAGGGTTTGGCACGGCTGGTCACGTGCAGATGGAAATCAGAGGCGGAACCAGCCAGTTCCATGGCGAAGCTTTTGAATTTGTCAGAAATACGGCGCTGGACGCATCCACCTTTTTCGCCAATGCCTCCGGCGCGGCCATACCCAAACTGGATTTCAATGATTTCGGCTTCAATCTGGGAGGCCCCATAGCGCTTCCCGGCCACGACAAGAAAACATTCTTCTTCTTCGAAGGTGACTGGAGAAGACTCGTTCAAGCGCAAACCATCGTGGCGCCCGGCGTCCCTCCAGCTTGGGCGCAGGGGAATTTCGGAAGCTATGGGTCTCCGATTCTCGACCACACCAAACCCGTTACCCTGCCGGATGGGACAACAGGTTATACGCCTTTCCCCAGCAACCAAATCCCTACGGCGGCGCTTAATTCTAATGCCCAGATTCTTGGCGCGCCCAACCTTATCTTTAACGCGCCCAACAGTCCTGGCGGTGTTCTCTACACAGGCACTCCAAGCGTACCCACCAACGTGGATGAGCAGATCATAAGAATCGATCACAATTTCTCCGAAAAGACGTCGCTGATGGCTCATTACATTCACGATGGGGTCGATCAGCGCTTCCCCACGTCGCTGTGGAGTAGCGATACTTACCCCACCGTGGGGACCGACTTCTTGAACGCACCCCAGTCGCTGGTTCTCAAAATCACGCGAACCATCAATCCTTCTTTGTTGAACGAATTCATGGTCGCCTATCAACGGCAACCGTTGACCCTTGAACCGACCGGCACCTACACCCAGCCTTCGGGAACAAACATCCAGTCCCTTTACCCGGCTACGAACATGGGTCGAATTCCCACCATCGGCCTCTCTGGGCCTGCTCTCGGTGTGACCTACGACATTGGCGATGGGCTGTGGTACAACGTCTCTAACACCTGGACATATCACGATCAGTTGACGAAGACGAAGGCTAATCACACCTTCACCTTCGGCGGCGAATATCTCCGCTTCCTGAAGGAACAGCAAGTGTCCGGATCGTGGGCAGGGAACTTTACGTTTAACGGCAACGCTACAGCCGGAAAGTATCTGGGCCCGGGCGGACAGATCCTCTCCGCGCCGGGGAATGAGTTTGCGGATTTCATGTTGGGCCAGGCTTACTCCTATAGCCAACTGAACCGAACAACCTTGCCTGCCTTCCTGGTCAACAACGTCGGTCTCTGGTTTGGGGACTCCTGGAAGGTCCGGAAGGGCTTCACTCTGACTTACGGCCTGCGATGGGAGGGAATGCCTCACGTCTATGAGATTCACGACAATGCGTCGACATTCCGCACATCTCTGTACAACCCTGCGGATGCGCCCCAACTGAACCCAAACGGAAGCATCGTTCCGGATACTGGCAACCTGCTCAATGGCGTCGCCATCGCCGGCAAGAATGGCATCCCTCGGGGTTTGGTGGATAACCACTGGCGGCTGTTAGAGCCACGCTTCGGCTTTGCCTGGCAACCGTTCAACGATGGGAAGACCGTCATCCGGGGTGGTTACGGGCTGTTCTATGAGCGCATTCAGGGCAACGATATTTATGGCGCACCTGGGAATCCGCCCTTCGCGAACACGCCTCTAATCTTCAACACTTCACTCACTAATCCCGGCATCGTGCCCGGCACCATATTCCCTGCTAATATTCAGGGCTACGATCCTCGTTACCTCGAGCCATATTCACAACAATGGAGCCTTGGGATCCAGCGTCAGCTTAACCCCGCCGTGTTGCTTTCCGTCTCCTACGTCGGAACCAGCGGCACGCACTTGCAGGACAATAGAAATATCAATCAGCCCTTGCAACCCGTCACCAGCGGATCTATTAACAATCACGTGCCCTATCTGGGATGGGCGAATATCGGCTGGTACGAGAATTCTATTTCCTCGAACTACAACTCCCTCCAAATCAGCCTGCGCACCACGCAATGGCACGGTTTGACTGCCGGCTTGGCCTACACCTGGTCACATTGCCTCGACTACTCGGATGGAGACGTGCCCGGCTTCATCCAGAATGCCTACAACATCGGTTCCGAGTACGGTAATTGTGGCTTCAATCTGCCGCAAATACTGATCATCAATTACGTGTACAGTCTGCCCATCGGAAAATCGGCCACGGGGCTGGCTCGGGCGGCAATCGGCGGATGGCAACTTTCCGGCATCAGCACGTTCCAGTCCGGCGGCCCCTTTACTGTGGGGTTCCCGGGAGACCCGGCTGAGTGCGGATGCGGTAATTATCGTGCCAACATCGTCGGCAATCCCAACTCCGGATCAGGGATCCATACCGCTCAGGAGTGGTTCAATACCGCGGCGTTTGCTCCCATCCCTACCGGTCAATTTGGGAATGGCGCTCGTGATATGGTGTATGGAGCAGGCATCAACAACTTCGATGTCTCTCTCTTCAAGAACTTTGCGGGTATTCCGCTGCCTGGAAGACCGGAGGGAGCGACGGTGCAGTTTCGCGCGGAGTTCTACAATGTTTTCAACCACACTCAATTCAACGGCTACTTATCGACCTACGGAACAGCCGGGTTCGGTGAACCCAATTCGACCCGCGATCCTCGGGAAATCCAGCTCGGACTGAAATTCATGTTCTGAAGCTACAACCCCACCCGCATTTCTGCCTGCCCTGCGGTCAGGGCAGGCAGGGGCGGGCGTCGTCCACTGCTGCCTGCAAAAGCCAGTGAGAGATATTTTCTGCAAAACGCGCTCCCGGCAGTCTGCTGAAGTCCGGCACAACGCCGGCGCGAACCCCCGACGTGAAACCGTGATATGACCTACCACTTTGGAAGATTCTTCTGGTTGTTACTGGTCGGAGTGTCGATCTTCTCGCGCTTCGCGTATCCTACAAACAAACTACCCCGCAGCGAGTCATTGAACGGCACGTGGAATCTCTGGTTTGATGAGAAGGCCGACTGGCAGCGAGAAAAACTTGTGCTGAATCCTCAGGATCCAAGAGAAGTTCCGGCTTATCCACCTACTGCCGGCTGGGATGAAATGCTGAAGAGGGGAACGCCCTACCGCGTACCGGCAACTTGGGACGAAGTCTACCCCCGCCACCACGGGGTCGGCTGGTACTGGCGGACGGTCGAGATTCCTCGCAACGCGCAGGGGAAGCTGGTCCAGCTCCGGTTCGCCGCTGTCCGATTGCGCGCCGAGGTTTACCTGAACCGCCAGCTCGTGGGCTACAGCCTGGAAGGCTTCACGCCCTTTGTGGTGGATATTACACCGGCCGTGCATTACGGCGAGGATAACCTCCTGGCGGTTCGCGTTACCAATCCGGGTGGCGGGAACTCTTGGGCTGATTTCAATCCTATCCCGTGGGGTGATGTCCAACTACCGGACAGTCACGACTTCGGAGGAATCTGGCAGAATGTTGACCTGCTTATTACTCCACAAGCTTATATTCAGGATGTTTTCGCCGCGCCCCTTCAGGATCTCGAGACTCTGCGCGTGATCACGACTATCGCCAATTCGGGCTCTTCGGTTCGCAACGCCGCGCTAGAGTACGAGGTCTATGCGTCGCAAGGGGGTAAGCCGGTGGCCACGGGAAAAGCGGCAGGTCGGGTTGCGGCGCGTAGCCAGCAATCACTCGAGAGCTCTTTGAAAATCCCTCACGCCGAGATCTGGTCGCCTGAGAGTCCACGCACTTACCGGCTGGTCACTCGGCTCGCGGCCAACGGCGATCATGACCAGGTGGAGACCACGTTCGGCGTGCGCTTCTTCTCGGAGCAGAACGGCCGGCTCTTCCTGAACGGCCATCGCGTTGTAGTTCGCAGTAGCATCAATTTCGGTTTCTATCCCTACACGGTCGCTTACCCCACTCCGGAGTTGGCGGAGAAGGAGGTGCGAGCCGCCAAGGACCTGGGCTTGAATACGTTGTCCTGCCATCGCACTGCCTGCACGCCTGCGCTGCTTGGAGCTGCCGACCGCCTGGGGCTGATGATTTACGAAGAGCCGGGCGGCGCTCCCCGCGACCGCCAGCCGGAGCCGCAGTCCCCCGCCGAGGCTTTCGAGCGCCAGGCATTCCTTCAAAAACTCTCACGGCTCATAGTGCGCGATCGCAACCACCCGGCGCTCGTCTGGTGGAACATGGCCAATGAGGCTTTCAATGATGTCGTCAATGACCCTGCGCACCTGAAGCCGTACATCGACGAAATGATGCGTACCGCCCATCGTCTCGACCCTTCACGCTTCATTACGTATACATCTGCCCGGCAGTCGATCGTGATGTTCCGGCCCTTTGCCGCCGAATATGGATTGATTTACGACGCCCATACGGTGGAAAACGTTCCGGCTGTCTGGCGCGACGCGCTGAGCATTGAGCACTCGCGCTTTCAGGCGCCTGTGGCCAATGAAGCCTTCTACAACGGCGAAAGTCGCAACCTGGACTCGCTGGGTGATCTACCGATGCTTGCCGCCCAATTCGCCAAGGCGCCCGATGGCTCTTATGAGGCAGACTGGCGTCACTGGGCCGAGATGCTGCAAAAGAGTTTTGCGCAGTATGATCTGGGCAAGTATTTCAAGACGCCCGGCGAACTGTGCCGCCTGATCGGACTCGAACAGGGCGACGGTTTCAGCCATGAAGTCGAATCCGTGCGTCTCTCCGACGCGGCCAGCGGCCTTGCCATCAACGGCTGGCAATCTCATCCTGCCGATTGGCTAACGTTTGGGTCCGGCCCCGACGCGTTCAAGATGCCGGCCTTCTGGACTTCGGGTATGGTGGACACACTGCGCAATCACAATTTTCCCCAGGAAATGCTAGCGAAAGTCAATGAGCCGTTGCACCTTGCAATCGTTCCCATCCCTAGCGTCGCCTACACCGGAGCCAAAGTGCAGTTGGACGTAACGCTCATCAATGAGCGGCAGGTGAAGGGTAGTGGCCAGCTTTCAGTGCAGATGTTCGCCCCGGACGGCAACGTGCAGAAGATCGCAGAGATGCAGGTGGACATCGAGGGCGATGCGCTGAAGTTCGTCCAGCCTCTTTACAAGGGTGCCGTGTCACCCAAAGGGCCCAGCGGATCCTATCGTATCGAAGTTGAACTGCGCCTCACCCAAGGGCAGACAGTGAAGGGACGGGGGGCGCTCCTGGCGCAGGATGCCTCGGAATGGAAACTGCCTGCCGCCGGAATCGAACTGGTGGACCCTACCGAGACGCTGGGCAAGTATTTCGAGGCGAAGCCCATTTTCTATCCTGACCAGTCGAGTCCTTCTTCGCCCTGGCAGCCGGTGGTGATGATCTATGATCCCGAAGGCGGCGACTTCAGCGAAGGAGTGTGGAGCGTTGCCGCCCTTACTGAAAGCGTTTCGAAACAGGGCAGAACGGTTCTATTCTGGGCGCCCGACGCCGCGCACGGCAAGACCGTATGTGAACTCCTGCAAAAACTCCACTTGCTTCCTCAGAGTTCGTCAGTTCTGCCTTTGGGATTGCACTGGTTTGGCGGGTGGGAGTTTGATACGCCACACCCTGTGTTTGCGGGCCTGCCTGCGCCCATCGTCTTCGGCCAGGAGTTCGCCGGCGCGTTCGCGTACTGGGGCATTACCGATTTCCCCGGAAAACTGATTGCCGGGCTGATTAATGCTCCACCACAGGTTGCCGTGACTTTGGGTGAATTGCCATTTGGAAAAGGCAAGGTTCTGGTCTGTTCGCTGAATTTAGTCCCATATCTCGACAAGGATCCCGTGGCGGACCGGATTCTGGCGCAATTGTTGAACTATGCCGTCAACACCGCCGGCGTCTCCGAGGAACAGCTCCGGCACCATGATGCGGGGAAGTACGACGACGTGCAAGGAGGAGCCTCCCAATGAGCGGTCGTTATCTCGAACGCATTTCCACGCGCGATGAGAAGGAGCCGGAACTCACGCGTCTCTCTCGCCGGGAATTTCTGCGAACTGCGGCTGCCGCCGGGATCGTTCTCCCCGTCGCCGCTGCGTCGGATCAGGACGTGAACGGAAGAAGCATTATCTCTCTCAACGGCGACTGGAAGATTTACTTTGATGAAGCGGGCCGCTGGAAAAAGTCGGACTGGATTGATGACTTCCTGAGCAGCCGGCCTCGTCCGGTTAACATCGACTGGGAGACGATGCATGCTGCGATGAGCCCTCAAGCGTCCGAAATCCGCGTGCCTGCTACTTGGGAAGAGTACCGCCCGGACACTGTGGGCGACGCTTGGTATTGGCGAGACATTTCCATTCCCGAGTCGGAAGGTGACCGCGTTACGCGGCTGGTCTTCGACGCGGTTCGCTACGGGGCAGAGGTCTTCCTGGACGGTCACCGCGTTACTATCGCTTTAGGCGGATTCACGCCCTTCACGGCCGACCTCACGCCACTGGTCAACCCGGGGAGCCGCCACCAACTCATCGTGCACGTCACTAACCCAGGCGGCGGGGAGGCAGGCAACTGGCAGACGCTGTTTCTGGAGAACATCCAGGTTCCGGAGTCGCACAATTTCGGCGGCATCTGGCAGGACGTAAACCTCATCTCCACCAGTCCCGTTTACATTGAAGATGCTTTTGTTGAACCGCGCATCGCAGATAAGATGGCCCTGGCGCATATCAGGATCCGCAACCAAACGGCTCTAGCACAACAAGTGAAACTCAGCGCGGAAGCTACCTCACTGGATGCGGCCCGCCTGGTCGCGGGAAGAGCCGAACAAGCAGTCACAGTTCCCGCTCATCAGGCAATTGACGCCTCACTCCAGCTCCGCGTCGACCCGTTCAAGCTCTGGGAGCCTGCGAATCCCTTTTGTTACCGCCTCAAGGTCAAGGTTCGCGGCAACTCGTCGCTGATCGCGGACCAGTCGGACGTGGACTTTGGCCTGCGTGAGTTCACGGCGAGGGGCCGCTTCTTCTACCTGAACGGCCGGAGGTTCATGGTTAAGTCAACCATTAATCATCAGTATTATCCCGTGACCGTAGGTTACCCACCCACCCCGGAGTTTGCCCGCAAGGAGATCGAAGTTGCGCTGCATGCGGGCCTGAACATGATGCACATCCACCGTCAAATCGGCCACCCATTCCTGCTGCAATGGGCTGATAGTTTGGGCCTGCTGCTTTATGAAGAACCCGGCGGCGTCATTTTCGATTCAACCCACCACCTCGACTACCCGGGAATCAAGCTTCTACTTCATCAATTGAACGACCTTGTCATACGCGACCGCAACCACCCGTCACTGGTGGCTTGGGGGATGTCAAATGAAAACATCTTGGATGGTGAGGTCATTGACCGCATGATGCAGACTACCCGTCAGCTCGATCCCACACGAGTGGTCTGCGACAACTCAGGCTCGGGCAGAAAGCTGCTGCTTCCCTATGAAGGTAAAGCGAGAGCGTGGCGCGACTTTCACTGCTACCCGCCCGCACCTATTGAGGACTCTGTCTACAATAGCCTGAACTCGAACGGCGATCCGCCCCAGTATGCTTTCCTGATCGGCGATGCCATCCAGGCTCCTCCCATGCCAGACGAGGGTCCCCAGATCGTCGGAGAGTTCGGGTATGGAGGCTTGCCCGACCTTCCCGGCACGGTGGCCAAGTTTGCTGCCACACGCCGTCCCAGCGTGGAAGAGACGAATGAGAAAAAGTGTCTGCAAGCTCTGGAAGAGGGGTTCCACAAGTACGGCCTGGACAAGGTGCTTGCGGGCGTGACGGAATTCTGTCAGTTGACGGATGAAGTTCATGCCACCGCGCAAGCCGAGATGCTTCAAGCTTTCCGCTCGAACCCGTTCAATAGCGGTTATGCGGTCTCCTGCTTCCATGACTTGGCCATTTGGTATTGCGGTTTGACGGACGTTTTCCGCGATCCGAAATCTATATGTAAACG
>Ga0209517_10006054_pt1 | contig 15102 bp, 11 predicted proteins | sample PeaSoiMetSII2010_FD_187695 | JGI IMG/M metagenome (GOLD analysis project Ga0209517, IMG submission 187695) | Peat soil microbial communities from Weissenstadt, Germany - SII-2010 (SPAdes) (version 2) | ecosystem: Environmental > Terrestrial > Soil > Wetlands > Peat | place: Germany... | reverse complement strand
CCCCCCGCCAGTGACGCGCCGCTGCCCGCCGTGTGGCAGGCAACGCAGTCGCCGGCGGTCGCTATATATTCACCGCGTTTGATCAGGACCGGATCCGCAGGGTCGGCCGCTAGGGCGGTGTACCCAGCCAGGCACGCGAGTGCCACGGCCAGACCGCCAAGTGCCAAATGAAAGCGCGTGATCGAATGCATCGGCGCCACTTTCCCGTCCCGGGGACGGTGTTCGGTTCCTGCACAGCGGCCCCATGATCACGCGACCCGTGTCGTCAGGCCGTGCTCATGCCGTTTCTTGGATGTGCTGTGCGGTTCGCAACGCCAGCGCCACTCCCGTCAGTGTCGAATTAACCGTCGCGGCGGTCGGCATGACGCCGGTACTGGCGATGAATAGATTTTCGTGGTCATGCGTGCGCCCGAACCGGTCGACGACCGAATCTTTCGGGTCGTTGCCCATGCTCATCGTGCCGGTAATGTGCTGATTGTTGCCGTATATACCATCGGGCGTGTATCGCAGGTTGGTGCCGCCCATGAGTTCGGCAATGCGCCCGTATTCGATCTTCGCTGCGGCCATCCCCCTGTGGACGTAGTCATCCATTGAGTAGTGGACCTGTGGTCTCGGAATCCCAAGCGCATCCTTTTGAGCGCTCAAAACGACCCGGTTTTCGGGGTGGGGAAGGACTTCGAGGACATCCTTGACGTTGACTTGGCGCGCCGCGCGGTAGCGTAACTGCTTCTCGAGTTCGGGGCCGAAGACGCCCGCCTTAATGAGATCTTCCGCCGCGGAGCGCGCCTGCGAGATATTGGTGAAGTCGAGACGGAACGCCGCATGCTCCGACCGAAAGGCGCCGTCCCGAAAGGTATTGACGGAAGAAGGGCTCTGGAGCCCGCGCCCAAGCCACAGTTCCTCATCCGCATCAAACGTGAGCGAACTGCTCGGATGGTCCATCAGATTTCGCCCAACCATATCCGAGCTGTTCGCCAAGCCCTTGGGGTACTTGTCGCTGGCCGACATCAGGAGCAACTTCGGACTCTCGATGCCGTTAGCCGCGAGAATAAAGGTCTTGCCCGTCACCCGGGATGAGTTCTTGTTCGGGTCGTAAAAGTGAACCGCCGTAATGCGTCCCTGGGGATCATGCTCGATCCGGTAGACGACGGCGTTGGGGATAATCTTTGCGCCCGCCGCTTCCGCGGTCGCCGCCGCGACACCGCCGTCAAATTGCGCGCCGATCGGGCAGATCGGCTGGCAGTTGTTATTACCGCAGCAGGCCGGGCGGCCGTCGTACGTTCGGCTGTTGCGTGCGGTCGTGTTGCTGACGACCGCATAGCCGCCGACCGCCAGCCGTTCGCGAAAGCGCCGCATGGCCCAGGGTTCTGCTACCGGTTCCATCGGGAACGGCTTTGTGCGCGGCGAACCGGTGTCCGGCGCGCCCGACACGCCCAATTTGACCTCGGCCTCGTAATAATGCGGCTCCAGATCGTCATAGGTCATCGGCCAGTCGCGCCCGACACCGTAGAGGCTCTTGATCTTCAAATCGTTCGGTACGACCCGCCAGGCATGGGCCGCCCAATGCCAGGTCGTGCCGCCAACGATGCGAACATATTCCGCCGGATAGGGATAGGGCCCGGCCTGGACCAGATAACCATTGTCCGGTTGATAATTGGGATGCGGCGCCCAGGGCGAGGAAGGGTAGGGGCCCATCCAATTGCCTTTGAACGGCGAATCCCGGTAATTGGTTACGATCCGGCCACGGTCGACCCGTGGTCCGGCCTCAAGGATCAGCACGGCAGCGCCCTGCGTCGCCAAGCGATGTGCCGCCAAACACCCGCAAATGCCGGAGCCGATCACCACGATGTCGGCCGAAAGTGGTTCGAGCATTCAACCCTCCTCAAGCCGGCTTTTCCGCCCAGCTGCCATAGCCTCCGTAGCAGTAGCTGGGTGGGGTCAACTTATCGCTGACGACAACGTTCGTGAGGTTGGTCTCAAAGGTGATGCAGCGCGCCTTTTCGCCGTCGCCGACCACACCGATGTACCATGCGGTGGCGATCTTCCTCGGAAGTGCTGCAACCGGTGACTTCTCACTATCGAGCACCTGCTGCAGTTGGAGTGGATCGATCTTGCGCTGATCGATTAGCGTGACCAGCGCCTGCAGGCCGGTCGCAAACTGTGGGTCGTCGTTTACCAGCGCCTCGTAGAGACGCGACGCTTGCATGGGATCGAGCGAGGTGCGGCCTGTGAGGATTTTCGAGACGCCGAAAAAGGCGTCGTGAGCCGCGTCGACAGCTGGCGCGGCGAAAGCCGGCGGTATCAACGACGCAGCGGATGCGGCTAATACCGTCCCGAGGAGCACCCGCCGCCCAAGATCAACCGGGTCGGCTTCTTCCCGTGAGTGGGCGAGAGCAAAAGCAGCTGGTTTCCGCGCGGTCGCTATGCAACGCGAAACAGCCTCTGCCGAGCCATTTATCGGCAATACCGATGCTGATGCTTTAGGAGGAGCGGCTGAGCTCATGGAACACCTCCATGTCGTGGGCTGCGCCGTCGTATCTTGATAGGCTAGCACTCTACTGTAGGTTTACAATGCGTCTCAGAAACCGAAGGTGGGTTGCGAGTTACTGCCATCGAGGACATAGACGCCACTGACCCGGCGCTACGGCAGGCCCCGCCAACGCAAAGGTAAGGGGGTAGGGGCTGGCTAGTTGTTGTTGACAATCTCAATTCAATTAAAGCTGGGAGGCCGCCATGCGCTACACCCTCTTTGAAAACCAGAGAGACGAACTGATTCTCATCGCCCGTTTGCTGCTGATGATCCTGTTCGTGATCTTCGGCTGGAGCAAGTTGACGAGTTTCTCGGGCACGGTCGAGTTCATGGTGGCTGAAGGCGCGCCCCTCCCGACAATCTCAGCCATCATCGCGATCGTCATGGAATTTTTTGTCGGACTGGCGCTGGTGATAGGCTTTTTTACCCGGCCTCTCGCGTTTCTTTTCGCGGTTTACGCACTGGGTACGGCCCTGATCGGCCATCATTATTGGACCATCAGCGACCCCGGCGCCCGCGCGGAAAATATGATCAACTTTTACAAGAACGTCAGCATTATGGGGGGCCTCCTGCTTTTGTGCGTGACGGGACCGGGCAAGTATTCGGTCGACAGGAAGTGATTTCCGCCCGCAGCGCCCTATCTTGATAAGGGCCGTGGCGGCGAATGCTACGGGAACGGACGCCATGCTAAAACTAGCGTCAGGCGCCGCGGGTCGGGACGGGCCTCTCCGGAAGGGATTCCCTTGATGGGGAGCGCGATCTGGTGGGTGAGCGCTCCGGAGGCGATTTAACTCAATGGCAGCTGCCGTTGCCAGCGTTAGGAAAAGCCAGAAAAGTGATGCTCGCGGGGGCTAATTTCACGTGTCCGGACGGCGTAGGCTCACTCCGAAGAGGGGGCAGTTGGTCGTTGCTGGCCATCCGGAGTTCATGTCCATTCAGCTGAACATGGGTATCTTCCAATTTTTCTACCGCGAGCGTGTAACGCTGCGCCGGCATCGGCAGCTCGATCGTTTCCGCTTGCGTGCGGCTCGTGTTGATTGCCAACACCGTCACGCCGCCAGGATGATCGCGCAGGCAATGGGCATAGATATGCAATCCTGGTTGATAGGCGCCGGCCTCGAGAACGGTGGTGCCCATCAGCCTGCGCCATAACACAGCTGCCCAGTAGTTAGGGCGTGGCGTCAACGAGTTCTGATCGATCAAACCATATTCGCTTGAGGCGAGGGTGTTGTGGAAGACGACCGCGACACCGCGCTTGGCCAGCCGGCCCAGCTGGTCCAGATACCGGAAACTATCGAGAAAGGTGGGCGCCCAGCGGTTGCCGCCGCATGCTGCGTCTGCCGTCTCTGTCACCCAAACCGGTTTGCCCGGTTCAAATTGGTCGCGCAGACCTTGATAGAAGCTGTTTGTTTGATCTGTGCGGGAGAGCCATTCCTCCGAGAGGGCGGCGACGGCGGTCGTGACGGCGATGCCAGCGCCCAGAGATGCACAACGTTCGGATGCGGCTCCATAGAAATGGTAGGAGAAGACGTCGAGGACGGGCTCGGTGGCGGCGAGTAAATCTGCGGTTTTGAGCAGGGGGCCCGGCATGAGGGTAACACCCTCGCCAACAGAGCCAGGACCGACGATAAGCATGTCGGGAGCGATCTTCTTGGCGAAGGGCAGAAACACGTGGAAGTCGCGCGCATAAGCAGCAGCGTCATAACCGGGAGGCGCGCCGCCCATTGCCGCAAAAGACGGCTCGTTGAAAAATTCCGCCGCGGCAATGTCGCCGCCGATGGACTGCGTATAAGCAAGAAACCTGCGGGCCTGATCCGGCGTCCAGATGCCAGCAGAGTCGCGAACGCCCTCGCTGATCGCGAAAGACGTGACAATCTCGGCATCCACCGCATGTGAAAAGTCGACGACGCCGGCCCACTCGGGGCGGGTCAAGACGCCCTGAAAACCTTTGGCGGGAGCGGGCGGGGCGAGCTCGTCTGAATCTTGAAAATATACCGAGTTCGCCCAGGTACCGCTCACGCGAACGTAGGCCGGGCCAAGAGCGGCCGCCAGCGCGCGCAATCGCGCATTGGCTAGATCGACTGGTGGTCGCGCCGTGAACATGGCGGGGTCTTGGCCGATTTTCGGCACCGCATCGGACGAGGTCGTGGCGGGTCGTCTGGGCTCGGGGCTGGCCTCACCTGGCTTGTCGTAGGGCTTCCAGAACTTTCCGCCGATCACTTCCGCCATCTCGACGTTGTACGACTGGTAACGCTCGTCGACCGTCGCAATGCGCGGCATTGTGGACGGGACCAGGGAGATAGATGCCGCGCGCGCCTCCATTGAAACGGCGAAAACGATCAAGGCTACGGCCATGCAAGCTGGGGCAGATCGACCAGCTGTCATCGGACTCGCCCTCGACCACGGTCCATGTCGTGAAGGCGTCGATGGCGGATGGATCTCAATGTTGTAGGCCCGTTTAGATAGAGAGGAAGCGACATGAAAGTGGTTCTGCTAGGGGCGACTGGATTCGTTGGCTCAGCACTGCTTAAAGAAGCCCTCGACCGCGGCCACAGGGTCACTGCAATAGTACGCGATCCGGGAAAGCTAGAAAAACGCGACGGACTGATCCCAAGAAAAGGCGACATCTATGACACCGCTTCTCTTGCAGGGTTAATCGAGGGCAACGACGCGTTGATTAGCGCCTTCAATCCCGGATGGAAGGACCAAAATCTCTATGACGACCAGGTCCGCGGGACAAGCTCTATCATTGAGGCCGCCAAGATGGCGGGCATCAAGCGAGTGCTCTGGGTAGGCGGTGCCGGCGGCCTGAAGGTCAAGCCGGGAGTGCGTGTAGTAGACGATCCAGCCTTGCCCGACTGGGTGCGGCCCGGCTCATTGGCGACCATCGATGCTCTGGATCAGCTACGAAGAGAACCGGATCTTGAATGGACATTTGTTGCGCCATCCGCTGAGATGAAGCCCGGTGAACGCACTGGAAAGTTCAGATTAGGCGGAGACCAGCTGTTAGTCGACGCTGGCGGCCACAGCAGGATTTCGGTGCAAGATTTTGCGGTCGCCATGATCGACGAGCTGGAGCATCCGCTTCATCTTCGTCAGCGCTTCACAGTGGGATACTGAGCACCAAGCACGCCGTGCAGCCCATGGCAAACGTGGGAGGCGGCCCACATGCGTGCTGCCCGGCCAGGTGGTGCCTACCGGATCAGACAGAGGCGATCCGTCGAACGATACAACATAGTCAAGCGAGCCTGAGGGCTCTGGCCCGGCGCTACGGCATCAACCCGAAGACCGTCGCCAAGTGGAAGAAGCGCGGTTCGGTCGCCGATCTGCCGACCGGCCCGCGCGAGCCGAAGTCCACGGTGTTGTCGATCGGGGAGGAGGCGATCGTCATTGCCTTCCGCCGGCACACGTTGCTGCCGCTCGACGATTGTCTTTATGCCTTGCAGCCGACAATCCCGCATCTGACCCGCTCATCGCTGCATCGTTGCCTGCAACGTTATGGCGTCTCGCGCCTGCCGCAGGTCGACGGCGAGACACCGGACAAGCGCAAGTTCAAGGCCTACCCGATCGGCTATTTCCCCATCGACATCGCCGAGGTTCGCACCGAGGAAGGCAAGCTCTACCTCTTCGTGGCGATCGACCGCACCGCCAAGTTTGCCTTCGTTGCATTGCAGGAGAAAGCCGATCGACCGACCGCCGTGCGCTTCCTGGAAGCCCTGATCGCGGCCGTGCCTTACCGGCTTCACACCGTGCTTACGGATAATGGCATCCAGTTCGCCGACCTGCCGCGCAATCGCGATGGTTGGACCGCTCGCTATCGGGTCCACCGCTTCGACCAGATCTGCCGAGCCAACGGCATCGAGCACCGCCTGACCAAACCCAACCACCCCTGGACGAATGGCCAGGTCGAACGGATGAACCGCACCCTCAAGGAAGCGACCGTCAAGCGCTACTACTATGAAACCCACGACCAGCTGCGCAGCCACCTCGCCGACTTCGTCATCGCCTACAACTTCGCCCGTAGGCTCAAGACCCTGAACGGCCTCACACCCTACGAACACATCTGTCGCATGGACAAAACAACCCGATCGCTTCACCCTTGATCCAACCCATCAAATGCCGGGACTAAACAGCTAGGCATTCATTCAGTTTTGACCACCGCCGTCGTCCCGACACGTTTCGCACGGCAATGGCGACGGCCTTCTTCTGGCCAACCAGCACGACCAGGCTCTTCCCTCGGGTCACGCCGGTGTAGAGCAGGTTCCGCTGCAGCATGGTGTAATGCTGGGTCAAGACGGGGATCACGACAGCGGGGTATTCGGAGCCTTGGCTCTTGTGGATTGTCGCGGCATAAGCCGGCACTAGCGTGTCGAGTTCGCCGAAGCCATAGGTGACGGCGCGGCCATCGAAACTGGCGATGAGTTCGCCGGCGTCGGAATCAACATCGTCGATGTAGCCGATATCGCCGTTGTAGACCTCTTTGTCGTAGTCGTTCTCGATCTGCATGATCTTGTCGCCGGGCGCGAAGGTCCAACCGAAACGCTCGACTTTGCGCTCGCCCGCGGGGTTCAGCGCCGCCTGGAGTTCGATATTTAGCGAACGGGCGCCGACCCCACCGCGGTTCATCGGGCACAACACCTGAATGTCACGGACAGGGTCGAGGCCGAAGCGCCGAGGAATGCGCGTCTTGACCAATTCGATGATCAGCGGCACGGCGGTTTCGGGATCATCCGCCTGCACAAAGTAGAAATCGCTGTCGCCCCCGGGCCTGGAGAGATCGGGAATGGCGCCCCGGTTGATCTGGTGCGCGCTGGTGATGATCCGGCTGTGGGCGGCCTGCCGAAACACTTCGGTCAACCGCACGACCGGCACCGCGCCGGAAGCGATGACGTCGGCCAGAACCTGACCCGGGCCGACAGAGGGAAGCTGGTCGATGTCGCCGACGACCAACAGCGCGGCATGGTCGGGGACGGCCTTCATCAGCGCCTGCATCAGCATGACGTCGACCATCGAGGTCTCGTCGACGACCAGCAGGTCGCACTCGAGCGGGTTGTCGCCTCCCCGTTTGAAGCCACCGCCTTTCGGGTCCACCTCGAGCAGCCGGTGGATGGTCTTCGCCTCGAAACCGGTGGCCTCGGTCATGCGCTTGGCGGCTCGTCCCGTCGGAGCGCAGAGCAACAAGCTCACGCCCTTCGCGGCGAGGATGCGCAAGATCGAGTTGACGATAGTCGTCTTGCCCACCCCCGGTCCTCCGGTAATGACGAGCACCTTCGATATCAGAGCGAGCCGGATCGCGGCCACCTGACTTTCGGCCAACGACAAACCGGTCTTCTGCTTGATCCACGGCAGCGCCTTCTCCGGGTCGATATGGGGCCAGGGCAGTTTTCCATTGGCCAAGCGCATTATCCGCTCGGCGATGGCCTGCTCGGCTCGGTAGAGGCCGGCAAGGAAGATGCAGGCGGTCTCGCCGACCGTATCGGCGATCACTGTTCTATCGGCCAGTTCGAGATCCAGCGCGGTCTGGATCAACTCTCCGGGCACCTCGAGCAACTCGACAGCCAACGGCGTCAGTTCCTCGGCGGGCAGTCCGCAGTGACCCTCGTCCATCGCCTCTGTCAGCGCGTAGGAAATCCCGGCGCGCACACGGATCATCGCCGTCTTCTCGATGCCGAGCCGCATGGCGATATCGTCCGCGGTCTTGAAGCCGATGCCGCGGATGTCGCGCGCGAGACGGTAGGGGTTCTCGGTCATGACCTGAACGGCATCGGCGCCGTAGGTCTTGAAGATGCGGACCGCGCGTGCGGTTCCCACGCCATGACTGTGCAGGAAGACCATGATCTCCCGCACGATCTTCTGCTCGGCCCAGGCGCCGGTGATGCGTTTGGTGCGCACGGGGCCGATGCCGGTTACCTCGCGCAGGCGATCGGGCTCCGCCTCGATCACATCGAACACTTTCTCGCCGAACGCCCTGACCATCTTCCGGGCGTAGACCGGGCCAATCCCGCGGATCATCCCGGAACCGAGGTATTTTTCGATGCCCTCGATGGAAGTCGGCGCCGAGGTGCGCATGAAGCGCGACTTGAACTGCTGTCCATGGGTGCGGTCGTTGACCCAATCACCAGACGCTGTGACCCACTCCCCGGCGGCGATCACTGCGGCGTGGCCGATAACGGTGATCAAGTCGCGGTGGCCGCGCGCCTTGATGCGCAGAACACAAAAGCCGTTCTCCGCGTTGTGGAAGGTCACGCGCTCGACAAGGCCCGCCAGAACCTCCCGGGTCGCAGATTCCAGTTGGGCCTGTGGCGAACTGTTCACGAGGTGCCGCTCTCCGCTAGCTCCACATGCCGCGCAGCCGCGCTCCGATATCAACACTGACTACCGGCTGAAGCGCCAGCGAGTCTGCAGCAGCTTCGGGAGCTGTTGCGGCGCGCCGAGCGAACAGCGTCAGGATCTCGTCGGTCAGGAACCGCGAGCGTGGGGCGATCGTGTGGCCGCTGCCGAAGCGAGGCTGGTGGGTGCGGAAGAACCGCAGCGGCTGAACCAGATGGAGATGCTGTTTGGCACGGGTCATGGCGACATAGAGGAGACGGCGCTCCTCGTCGATCTGCGCTGGCTTGTCGGTGGCCATGTCCGAGGGGATGCAGCCATCGACGAGGTTCAGCACGTAGACCGCGTCCCATTCTTGGCCCTTGGCAGAATGGATCGTCGACAGGATCAGATAGTCTTCGTCGAGTTCCGGGCGGCCGGCTTCGGCGCCGCTCGCATCGGGCGGGTCGAGCGTCACTTCGGAGAGAAAGCGTTCGCGGCTCGGGTAACCCATGGCGATCTGTTCGAGCTGGTCGAGGTCTCCAGCGCGTGAAGGTGCGTAATCGTAGAGCCGTTCAAGATGCGGCTGATACCACGCCCGTACCAGGCCAATCTGCCCAGCCCAAGCGGTTTTGCTATCGCGCAGACGACCCATAATGCGGGAGAAGCCTGGCCAGAACAGAGCCGCCGCATCCGGGGGTGCAAAACCGGCAAGCTCTGCCAGATTGAACCCGTGCTCGCCGAGATGTGCCATTGCCTTCTTTGCGCTGGCCGGCCCGATCCCCGGCAGCAATTGCAGAACACGAAAACCGGCGAGAGTGTCGCGCGGGTTTTCTGCCCAGCGCAGGATCGCGAGCAGGTCCTTGACGTGCGCCGCCTCGATGAACTTGAGCCCGCCATATTTGACGAATGGGACGTTGCGGCCCGCCAGCTCGATCTCCAGCCTGCCGCTATGGTGCGAGGTACGGAACAAGACGGCTTGGTGGCGCAAATCAATCCCGGCCTCGCGGTGCTCCAAGACCTGGTCGGCGACATAGACCGCCTGCGCCATTTCGTCGTCCACGGTTACCAAGTAGGGCAGCTCGGCAGACGGCTTTGACGAGGTCAGCGTCTTGGAAAAGCCTTCCCGGGCCTGGGCAATGACCGCGTTGGCAGCATCGAGGATTGGCTGGGTCGAACGATAATTGTGCTCGAGCGAAATTACTGCCGCGCGCGGTGAGAACTGATCGGGGAAATCGAGAATGTTTCGGACCGTCGCGGCACGAAAGGCATAGATCGACTGAGCATCGTCGCCGACCACGGTGAGCCCCGCGCCATCGGGCGCCAGCGCGAGCAGGATCGCGGCTTGCAGCCGGTTCGTGTCCTGATACTCGTCAACCAGGATGTGATCGAAATCGGCCCGCATCTGCACCGCGATGTCGGGCATCTGAACGGCCTCGCGCCAATAGAGCAGCAGATCGTCGTAATCGAGCACGCTGTCGCGCTGCTTGGCGGCGACATAGGCGGCAAAGAGGCTCTTCAACTGAGCTTCCCACCCGTCGCCCCACGGGTAGGAGCCGGCCAGCGTCTCCTCAAGCGGACATCCAGCATTGACCGTGTAGGAATAGATCGCCAGACACGTGCCCTTCTTTGGAAACCGCGAGCGCGTGCCGGCGAGGCCGAGATCGCTGCGGACGAGGTCCATCAGATCGGCGCTGTCGGCCCGATCGAGCACGGTGAAGGCCGGATCCAGCGAGAGGGCGACGGCGTGCCGGCGCAACAGCCGGTTGCCGATCGAATGAAACGTGCCCGACCAGGGTAGCAGCGCGGCCTCGGTACCAGCGACCACTCGACCACGCCGGCTCGCCGCGAGGATCTGCTGCGCGCGGCGGGTCATCTCGAGCGCGGCGCGGCGGGTGAAGGTCAACAGCAACACACGGTGGGGGTCGACGCCTTCGAGGATCAGCCTTGCAACCCGGTGCGCCAATGTCTTGGTTTTACCGGTGCCGGCCCCCGCGGCGATCAACAGCGGCGGCATCGGGCCTCCTGCCCCGCCGATGCCAAAAGCAACAGCACTTCGCTGCGCCGGGTTCAGCCCCTCGAGCAGCGCGTCTATGGCGGGCACAGTGCTAGCAGTGTTCCGTTTCTGTTCCACCCAAATCGGATACCATCGCTGGTCCGACCGTGCAATCCCATCGGGTCTCGAAGGGCAAATGCGTCCGTGACTGCTTTCATCGACCGTGCGTAAGGCCGGTCGTCGACGCGAATCGTTGGATGCGCCAAGCGATCCGCGCGATCCATAGCTTGCAGTATGTCGAGGGCGCTATGATGAACTTCAGTCGATGAGGGAGGCGAGAAATGGAGCTTTACACCGCCGGCACCGGCAATGGGCAACGCGCCGCGATCGCGGTTAATGAATGCGGCGTTCCGTGCAAGATCCATGTGCTCAATCTGGGTCAAGGCGAGCAAAAGGCCGCCGATTATGTGAAGATCAACCCGACGGCGCGCATCCCGACCCTGATCGATCCCGAAGGGCCGGGAGGAAAGCCCCTGACCGTGACCCAGTCCTGGGCGATCCTGATGTATCTCTGCGAGAAGACAGGCAAATTCCTGCCGGCGGACCCGGTCGCACGGGTGCGGGTATTTCAGTGGATGGCCGAGGGCGCGGCCGATTACGCATCGGTCAACCAGACCATCTTCTACCTTGGCGCCCGCATGCCGGAAAAGGTGCCGGACTCGGCGGTCAAGTTCTACGAGGACCGCTTCGTCAATCTGTGGCGCTTTGCCGACGAGCAGCTTGCCAAGACGCAATATCTGGCCGGCGACGAAATCACCGCCGCCGATCTGGCGGTCTATCCCATCTACGCCGGCCGCAAGGCGCTCCCCGACAATGCCGGGCTGAAGCGTCTGCAAGCGTGGGGCGAGCGGATTGGTTCGCGGCCCGGCGTGCAGAAGGGTATGAAACTCGAAAACTGACCGAATCGGGTCACGCTGGCCTACACGGTCGCTGGGCCCGGGGGTATTGACAGGGCTAGTGATGAACCTCGCCGCACTGTTGTTCGATATGGCACGGCGGCTGCCGGATCGGAGGGCTGTCAGCGACGACCGGCAATCTTGGAACTATGGCGAGTTGGCCGAGCGCGTTGCTCGTGTCGCCGGCGGGTTGCGGGCAAACGGCTTGGCCCCGGGCGAGCGGGTTCTGCTGTCGCTGGAGAATTGTGGCGAGTTCTTCGAACTGTTGTTCGGCTGCTGGGCGGCCGGGTTGTGCGCGGTGCCGGCCAACGCCCGATTGCATCCCCGCGAGGTTGAATACATCGCGGAGAACTCCGGTGCTCGGCTGCTGGTCACGACGCCAGCCTTGGCCGAAGCCCTGGCGCCGCTCGAAACCTCGGTCGCGTCACTCGATCGGGTGATCTCGACCCGCAGCCCCGATTATGATGCGTTGCTGGCTGCTGGCGAGCCTTTGTGCCCCGAGCCGGGTACACCGACCGATCGCGCTTGGCTGTTCTATACCTCGGGCACGACCGGCCGGCCCAAGGGCGCGGTCCTGACCCACCGTAACCTGCTATTCGCGAGCCAGTGCTACTACGCCGATATCGATCAGCTCGACGAGCGTGACACCCATCTGCTCGCCGCCCCGGTATCACATGGCGCCGGGCTCTATGCCCTGCCTTTCCTGCTGAATGGCGCGCACCAGATCGTCCTGCCGCACTTCGACGTGCCCGCCATCATCGACGTGGTGCAACGGCACCGGCAGGTCTCGCTATTCGCCGCGCCGACGATGCTGACCAGGCTCGTCCACGCCCCCGAGGTTGCGGCCGCGGACTTCGCCAATCTGCGGACGACCTATTACGGCGGCGGGCCGATGTACGTCGCCGACCTCGAACGCGCGCTGGAGATTTTTGGGCCGCGCCTCTACCAGCTCTACGGCCAGGGGGAGTCGCCGATGACGATCACCGGCCTGTCGCAGCGTCTGCACGGAGACAGCGGTCATCCCCGCTGGCGCGATCGGCTGGCCTCGTGCGGCTATCCGCGCAGCGGCGTGTTGGTGCGGGTCGTCGACGAAGATGAGCGCGAGGTGCCGCCGGGCGAGATCGGCGAGGTGATCACCCGCAGCGACTGTGTCATGGACGGCTATTGGCAGAACCCGGAAGCCAATGCCGAAACCCTGCGCGGCGGCTGGCTCCACACCGGCGATCTCGGCAGCATGGGCGAAGACGGACTTCTGACACTGCGCGACCGCTCCAAGGACATGATCATCAGCGGCGGCAGCAACATCTACCCGCGCGAGATCGAGGAGGTGTTGTTGCGCCACCCCGACCTGGTCGAAGCCTCGGTGGTCGGCCGGCCGCATCCCGACTGGGGCGAGGAGGTCGTCGCTTTTCTAGTGCCGCGTCCAGGTGCTGCCGTCGCGCCGGCGGAACTCGACGCCCTCTGCCTCGCCCACATCGCCCGCTTCAAGCGCCCTCGCGACTACCGCTTCGTCGCGGCGCTACCCAAGAACAATTACGGCAAGGTCCTGAAGACCGAATTGCGGCTCCTAGCAGGACAGCCTTAACGGAATAGTCCGCGCTTAATTTGATTCTAAATCCCAGTTTGACCATTGCGGACGTCGTCACACTCACTCTGAGAACCACCTCTTGTAGCCTTGGCGGACCGCTTTTCCCAGCCGGTGTGCGGTTTTCGTCCAATCTCCCGTGGGTGTCGTAAGCGGTGCAGATTCCCTCATCTCCTTTGCCCGCCTGCCGAGACGAAAGGCGTTGTCTGTCCAGTCCCCCGCGGGGACACCGGCCTCGCTGAGCCGCTGCTTTAGGCGGGCTTTTAGGGTCTCCGCTGTGGCACGCTCTTGCTCAGTGGCGCCGGCATCTCTAGCCGTTGCAGCCAGGGCCCGTAGCTTCCGACGGATCGCCTCCACCGAACGGGCGCCCATGTGCTTTTCCCTTTGCAAGTTTGCGCCTTGCTCGCCTACACGCGGCGAAGGTCTAGATGAAGCCGACGACGGCGTGCGGTATGTACGGCTCTTCGAGGGACGCTATCTCATCGGCGGACAGTTTCACGTTCACCGAGGCAAGAGCATCGTCGAGATGGCGGAGCTTGGTCGCGCCGACGATCGGTGCGGTGATGACCGGTTTCGCCAGGAGCCAAGCGAGCGCCACTTGCGCGCGCGGAATGCCTCGCGCCGCTGCCAACTCCGCCACGCGATCGACAACCTTCTTGTCGGCATCCTCGGTTTTCGCGAAGAGCCGCTCAAAGGCCTCGTCGGTCTCCGTGCGAACGCTGGTGTAATCCCAATCCCGGGTGAGGCGGCCCCGCGCTTGTGGGCTCCATGGGATGACGCCGATGCCCTCGTCGGCGCAGAGCGGCAGCATCTCGCGCTCCTCCTCGCGGTAGAGCAGGTTGACGAGGTTCTGCATGCTGACGAAGCGGGTCCAGCCGTTCTTTTCGGCGATGCTGAGCGCGCGTGCAAATTGCCAAGCGTGCATTGACGAAGCGCCGAGATAGCGCGTCTTGCCCGCCCTTACGACATCGTGGAGCGCTTCAAGCGTCTCCTCAATCGGCGTCTCGTAGTCCCAGCGATGGATCTGGTAGAGATCGACATAGTCGGTGCCGAGACGCCGCAGGCTGGCGTCGATCTCCATCATGATTGCCTTGCGCGACAGCCCGTGCCCGTTCGGCCCCGGGCGCATCCGGCCATAGACCTTGGTGGCGATGACGACCTCGTCGCGGCGCGCGAAATCCTTGATCGCGCGGCCGAGGATCTCCTCGCTGCTCCCGAGCGAGTAGCGGTTCGCCGTGTCGAAGAAATTGATGCCGGCCTCGAGCGCACGCTTGATGAAGGGGCGGCTCTCTTCTTCTCCGAGGCTCCAGGCGTGGTTGCCCTGGTCGCCCTCGCCATAGCTCATACAGCCGAGGCAGATGCGTGACACGTCGAGGCCGGTGCGACCGAGCTTGGTATATTCCATGATCGACTCCTACGCTGACCCCACGCCGCTGCCCAGGGTAAAAGCTCCGTAGACCGTGGGCGCTGAACAGGCCCGGAGTAGGGCGGGCGCCATTTTCTGCTCGCCCCTCCATGCTACGATCGCGGCGCCGGCGATGCTGGCCGCGACATGGGAGGAAAGCGATGGCTGGCACCGTGGGGTTTATCGGGCTCGGCAATATGGGCGGGCCGATGGCACTCAACCTCATCAAGGCCGGGTTCGAGCTGATCGTCCACGACATCAACCCGGCCAGGGTGGCGCCATTGATTGCGGCTGGCGCGACGCTCGCAGCCTCGGCCGAGGCCG
>Ga0209517_10006051_pt1 | contig 15113 bp, 8 predicted proteins | sample PeaSoiMetSII2010_FD_187695 | JGI IMG/M metagenome (GOLD analysis project Ga0209517, IMG submission 187695) | Peat soil microbial communities from Weissenstadt, Germany - SII-2010 (SPAdes) (version 2) | ecosystem: Environmental > Terrestrial > Soil > Wetlands > Peat | place: Germany: Weissenstadt... | reverse complement strand
GGATTCCACACGCAGAACTTTCCCGCCAAAGGATTTCGGCCGCGCCACCACCGCAAACACCATGCCCGGAACCCGTGTATCGATACCGTAGCGCGCCAAGCCATTCACCTTGACCCGGCTGTCCACGCGGTGGGTGTCCTTGCCCACAAGGATGAAAGCCTCACTCTTCTTGAGGGGCACTCGCTCGAGATCCGGCGGTGGCAATTTGGACGCGGCCTCGACCAGCTGGGCATAAGGCAGCCGTCGCTTGCTGGAAACATGAATCACCGCTCCCCCGCTGGCCTGACACTCCCCGCGGGGTACGCTCCAGGATTCAGACGCCGCGGTAATCAACATCTCCCGGGCCGCGGCGCCCGCTCTGCGCAAAGGCAGCCAGGATCGGTACACGCTGGTGCTGCCTCCAGTCCCGTGCCGGTAAAGATCGGGATTGGTGGGCGCCTGCTCCACGGTCACACTTCTCCAATCCACCTCCAGTTCCTCCGCCAAGATCATGGGGAGCGAGGTCATGACGCCTTGGCCCATCTCGGACTTCGGCATCAGGATGGTGGCCCGGCCATCCCCAGCGATGCGCACCCAGGCGTTGAAGGGACTAACCGCTGCTTTCGCCGGCTGGCCCTGGGCAAGTCCGCGGAGCGGAAAGTAGAAGCCAATCACCAGGGCGGCAGCGCCGGAGGAAGCTGTTCTCAAGAATGCGCGGCGGCTCAAGCTGCGACTCATCGTGCACTCCCCTTTCCGTTAGCGGGACGCCCGACCAGTTCGAGCGCCGCCCGATGGATGGCTTTGCGAATCCGCCCGTAGGTCCCGCAACGGCAAATGTTCCCACGCATGGCCTCGTCGATCTGGCCATCGGTAGGGCGAGGATTCTTGGCGAGCAGTGCGGCGGCGGACATGAGTTGTCCCGACTGGCAATATCCGCACTGCGGCACGTCTTCTTCGATCCAGGCGCGTTGCAGAGGGTGGCGCGTATCCGCAGACAGCCCTTCGATGGTGGTGATTCGCTTCCCCGCGACCTCCGTAATTCTGGTTACGCACGAGCGGGTGGGCTCGCCATCAACGTGGACCGTACAGGCCCCACAAAGCGCCATGCCGCAACCGTACTTTGTTCCCGTCAGGTTCAGGACATCGCGCAGCACCCACAACAACGGCATCTCCGGATTGACGTCGAACGACTGCGGTTTGCCGTTGAGCACGAACTTGAGGATCGCCATTTGGGTCTCCTGACGGTGGCCTTTTCTCAAGTTGATGGGATGGGGCCGCCCAGGAGTAAACTCGCCGGAAGTGGCGGTGCGCAACGCTGATTCCGTGGAGTGCGCGAGGGCTGCGATGAGGCGAGCCCCGGGTGCGACGAGCCGCGATTCCAGCCGGTGCCGGATCGCGTCAGGCTCCGGCGGGATCAAGCGAGGGGCCTGATTTCGTCGCATCAGGCACTCGCTTGGGCGCGTTCCGGAGGCTTTTCATCGCTATACGATTGTCTCCGGTCCAGGGCCGCGAGATGGTCGAGAATGGGACCGAGGGCCGCCGGAGCGGATAGTCTTTATGAACACAGCTTCTCCATCCTCAAACAGTGCCGCGGCGCCGCTTTCGGGCACGGACCCCGGCGCTGGCAGCCAGCGGAAGACGCTCCTGTTCTGGATCCTTCAAGGTGCTGGGTGGCTGGCCTTTGGCGCCATGATGTTCCTGTGGGGACTCGCTTACTGGAGCCCGCTGGATGCCCTGGCCAACAAAGCGATTCTCATCGCGGTAGGGTTTGTACTGACTCTGTTCTTCCGTGCACTGTATCGCCGCGCTCGTTCGCGAGTGCCTCGGCGATGGGCTTCTTTGGTTCTGGTGGGCGCCATCCTGGCATCGTTCGCGGGCGGCGTGGTCTGGCTGGAAACAGAACTGGTGCTTTTCCGAGCCTACTATGCGCTCACTCGGGGAGAAAGTCTGGCGCTGGAATTTCCTGCCGTCTCCTTCGGGATGGTGCTCTATCTGTCGTTCGTTCTGCTGGCCTGGTCGCTGCTCTATTTCGGCATCAATGTCTGGAGGGAGGCTGAACTGCAGAAGGAGCGTGCGGTTCGAGCTGAGTTGCTGGCGCAAAAGGCGCGCCTGCGGGCGCTGCGGTCGCAACTGGAACCTCACTTTCTGTTTAATACGCTCAATGCCATCTCGACTCTGGTGACGGAAGGGAGAAACTCCGAAGCCGGGCGGATGATCAGCCGGTTGAGCGATTTTCTTCGGCTCACGTTGCAGACCGAGGACGTGGCGGAAATATCGGTGGCTGAGGAACTTGAATTCGCACGCCGCTACCTTGAGATCGAGCAGGTTCGTTTCGGCGACCGCTTGCGCACCAGGATCGAGGCGAGCGCCGACGTGATGGATGCCATTGTGCCGGCTCTGATCCTGCAACCGCTGGTGGAGAACGCAGTGAAGCACGGCGTGCTGGCCCGCGAGGATGGAGGTTCCATCACCATAACCGCCGAACGAAATGACGGATGGCTGTTGCTCGCGGTAGGCGACGACGGCCCGGGTTTATCGCAAAGCCCGGCTCCACGCCGCGGAGTGGGACTGGCGAACACCGCGGCGCGCCTGCGAGAACTTTATGGCGACGCTGGCCGCTTCGCGGTGGAGCCCGGGGAGCCTCGCGGACTGGTGGCCAGGATCGCGATTCCGGTGCAGCAGAAAACCGGGCGTCAGGCCGGCGCAGAACCAATCCTGCCCCTCAGCCGCCCTGGCGGAGCCGGCCCGTGAAAATGCGCACCGTCATTGTCGACGACGAAGAGCTGGCCCGGCGTGGAATGCGCGCTCGTCTGGGGAAGTGGGCAGACGTGGAAATTGTCGCCGAATGCAAGAATGGAAGGCAGGCGATTGATGCCATCCGCCGCACCTCTCCTCATTTGGTCTTCCTGGATGTGCAGATGCCCGGCAAGACGGGGTTTGACGTGATCGAGGCTCTGGACGGCCAGCCGCTGCCCTACATCGTGTTCGTCACCGCCTACGATCAGCACGCCATTCGCGCGTTTCAAGTCCATGCCCTCGACTACTTGCTGAAGCCCATCGATGACGCGCGCTTCGAACAGACTCTCGAGCGGGCACGTTCATGCCTCGCCCGCGATGGCCGGGTTGACTTCGGCAGCCGCGTGGCATCTCTGCTGGAAGGGCTGCGCCCGGCCGAACCCTCGTCCCTGCGGATGCCGGATCGCCTGGTGGTTCGTTCCGGTGGCCACGTGATCTTTCTCCGGCCCGCCGAAATTGACTGGATTGAAGCCACGGGTGACTACCTCACACTGCACTGCGGCAAGAAGTCCTGGCTGCAGCGCGCCACCCTCACGGCCATCGAGGAGAAGCTCCGGCCCCATGGCTTCGCACGGGTGCATCGCTCGGCGATCGTCAATCTGCGACGGATCAGCGAAATGAAATCCCTGGACAATGGCGAGTTCCTGGTCCGCTTGGACAACGGCACGGAACTCAAGCTCAGCCGGAGCTATCGCCACATACTGCAACACCTGGTCCGCGAGCGGCTGTAAGGCCTCGGCCACCGACCTACATTCTGCCCGACACCGCCACACTTTTACAGCGTGCGGCCAGCGGCAAGCTCCAGCCTCTGCAAAGGAGGAGAGCAACGGACTTGAACATCCGCTGTGGGCAAGTAAGAAGCAGAAATCAAGGCAGTTTAACCGGTCCGTGACCGTAGCGTGACTAAGAGTGCTGCGGATCGCCGAACAGGTCGAACATGTCCGTCTGCTTATCGCGCTTGTGCCCCTTGAGGGTTTCGAGGATCGCCTTCGTCGAAAGCCGCTCGTGAAAATTGCGAACCAGAACAGCCGTGCGGCGATTAACCAGGCAGGAAACGATGAGCGGCTCGGCTCGCGACGGCAAGAAGAAAGGCCGCTTCCGGGTTTAGCCCGTCAGCGGCCATTGGTGGCGGGGGGTGGATTTGAACCACCGACCTTTGGGTTATGAGCCCAAGCGGTCAATTCTAAGTCCCGTTGAATCCATTGTCCTTCCCCGCGCCGAACCAGCAAACGAACAGCGAAACGAGCCGGATTCTGCACGCTAGTTGCACGGAGAATTCCGACAGGCAATTCTACTGTTGGTTCGCGGAGACGCTCCCCCAGAGTTCTTCGACGCGGCCTTCAGAACGCATAGGGGCGGGTTCTCTGGCAGCATAACCGTCCGCACCTCTTCGGCGGAACAATGAAAAAAGCTTCCCGCCAGGCGATTAGCTTCTGCTAGAACCGACTTAACAGTCACCGAACGTTGTGTTTTGTCGTACAACTTCGCGGCATACATCTGAGCAGCCTCTAAATGAGCATCCTGCGTCAGCCCAAAGAATGTCTGGGCGGCATGTACGACTACAGGGTCCGCTGCCCTGATAGCCCTCGCAATCTTCAGGTGTGTCCGGCCAAAGACGACCTCGTTCATGAGGGCAGCCAGGATTGCTTCGAGACTTGGACTTTCGTTATCGGTCATGCCCAAAAACCCTCCGGCAACGCCTCTTCACGCTGTTGCTAGGCCATTCCCCCTGGGGGGCCTCTCTCTGTCCATGCCATTACTGGCGAATCATAACCGGGTTTGCGGTTTCAGTGGCCGTGGGCTTGCACCCGGCCTCCTGTTCTGAATTCAGAACACCACCCTCGTTTCTCTTGACACCACGGCGAAGCGGTCTACGATTTGCGATACGGGAGGAAGAAACATCGGCTTCTATGTAGTAAACCATTCAGGTAGAACGTAATAAAATAGCCCGGCTGCACCGATCTCCTCAGTATCCAGCATGTCGCAAGTGGCAGCAAAATCGGGCTTCCTCGGCGATCCGCCACTGACCGAAGGGCAGATCGTCACCGGGGCGATTTTCAACGAGCCGATGCGGGTCGAGACGGTTCGTAGCAATGGCCCCGGCATGTGGGAGATCGGGCTGTCGGGTGTGCAGACGGAGCGGTTTCGCCGCGTCAATCTCACGCTGGATGACATCGGCAAACTGCAAATTACCCGGCCCACGTTCTCCTACGAAGGCGACGGCCAACTGCTTCGTGTCGGGATTCAGGCATACTCCCTCGGCATCGCCTACGAGTTTGACCCGTACTTCGGCCTCTCGATCTCGCGTGTTGATCCCCTGCCACACCAGCTTGAGGCCGTGTATGACTACCTGCTTAAGCTGGCCCGCGTTCGCTTTTTGCTTGCCGACGACGCCGGGGCAGGCAAGACGATCATGGCTGGGCTGCTGATCCGCGAACTCAAGCTGCGGGGTCTCGCCGAGCGCGTCCTGGTCATCTGCCCGGCCAACCTGACGTTCCAGTGGCAACGCGAACTCAAGGAAAAGTTCGATGAGAAGTTTGTCGTCCTCAAGGGCGATCAAATTCGGGAACAGTTTGGGATCAACCAGTGGCTTGAAACGCCACAGGTCATAACCTCGCTCGACCTCGCCAAGCGCGAAAACATTCTGCCGGGCCTGAAACAGGTTCACTGGGACATGGTGGTCGTGGACGAGGCTCACCGGATGTCCTGGACGCCCCCCTCGAAGAAAACTGCACGGTATGCGCTGGGAGAACTTCTCCGCGACTCCTCGGATCACCTGCTTCTACTGACGGCGACTCCGCACAAGGGCGACCCGCAGAACTTCACGCTCTTCCTGCAACTTCTAGACGAAGACGCTTACGCTGACGTGAAGTCCATCCGTGAGGCGATGGATCGCCGCCGAGCGCCGTTCTACCTGCGGCGCACGAAGGAAGCGATGGTGTACTTCCCGCAGCGGAAGCCGGACGGCACATGGGAAGCACGAAAGATTTTCACCAAGCGCATCCCGCGCACGGTTGACTTTCACATCGACGGCCCAGAAGACGAACTCTACCGAGAGGTCACCGACTTCGTTAAGAGTCAATCGCATCGAGCGGCAGCCAGCGGTGACGACCCGCGTGCCCGCGCCATCCGCTTCTTGATGGCCCTGTACCAGAGACGCCTCGCTTCGAGTACGTACTCTCTTCGGCGGTCACTTGAAAACCGCGCCAAGCGTCTTGCCGAGATGCTCAAGAAGGCACAGGAGGTCGCCCGGATTGCACCGCCAGACTTGAACTATGACGAGGACGAACTTGCGGAAATGGAGGATTTTGAGCGCGAGCGTATTGAAGACATGATTGCGGCGGTCACGCTCGCGCAAAATCCAGATCAGGTGAGGCAGGAGATCGTCGAGCTAAACGAGTTGGCCGAACACGCCAAGAAGGTCGAGGACGGCGGCACCGAGGCCAAACTGTCCCGCTTGCGGCAGGTGATGCAGCAGCAGGGATTCTTTGATCGGCCTCAACAACGGCTGCTGCTCTTCACTGAGTTCAAGGACACCCTGGATTACCTGGTAAAGAATCTGCGGGAGTGGGGCTTCAGCGTCGGAACGATCCACGGCGGAATGCACATCGGCACCCGCGACGACCCTGGCACACGCCTTTATGCCGAGCAGCAGTTCCGCGATGGCGGGACGCAGGTGCTGGTCGCCACGGAAGCTGCTGGCGAAGGCATTAACCTACAATGCTGTCACATCCTGTTCAACTACGACATCCCGTGGAACCCCAACCGCCTTGAGCAGCGGATGGGCCGCATCCACCGTTACGGTCAGACGAAGGACTGCCTGATATTCAACTTCGTGGCCACGAACACCATCGAAGGCCGCGTCTTGCAGAAGCTGCTCGACAAGCTGCAAGAGATTCGTGACGCGCTCGACAATGATTCCGTCTTCAACGTCGTCGGCGAAATCCTGCCAGCGAACGAGATCGAACGCATTCTGCGCGACTACTACGCGGGCAGGATCGGCGGTGAAGACTTGGAAGAACGGCTGCTGCGCGACGTGAAGGAAGAGCACTTCCGAGCCATCTGCCAGAACGCCCTCGAAGGGCTGGCGACCAAGAACCTGAACCTGGAAATGCTGATCGAGCGCCGGGCGCGGGCGCAGGAGCGCCGGGTTGTGCCGGAGACGATTGCCCGATTCATCCACGACGCTTCCCCGCTGGTACCGCTGACGATGAAGACGTTCGTAACCCTGCCGTTCACATTTGAGCCGACCTCAACCCCGCAAGTGCTCCGGCAGTACGAGAAGGAAGCCAACTGGAAATGCCAGTCTTTGGCTGCTCGTTACCCGCGCTTTTCCACGGATCGTGAGACCGCAGAGCAGAACAACCTGGAGTGGGTTACGCCCGGCCATCCGCTGTTTGAGGCGTTGCGCCGCCACGCCCTTGCCCGCTCGCAAGAGGCGCTGAGCAGCGGTGCTTGCTATTACTCGCTCGAAGTCGCCAGCCCCACCCGTATTGATTTCTACCGCGCCCGCATCGTGGACGGCCTCGGCCATGTAGTTCACGAGCGGCTCTTCGCCGTTCAGATTGGCAGCGACGGCCAGGCGCGACCTTCCAGTCCAACCATCCTCGGCAACCTGCAACCAACCGGCGCTCCGAAAGGCCTCCCCGAGGTCGCCAGCGCACCGGAGCAGACGGCGTGGCTACAGGAGAATGCGCTGCTTCCGTTCTTAGAGGAAGTTCGCGGCGAGCGTATTGCCGAGGTCGAACGGATCGCCGCCCACATCGAGATGTCCCTGACGGAACTCATTTCCAAAGAAGACACTGCCATTGACCGCTGCGCCGAGCAGGCGGAGCGCGGTGTCGAGGGCGCGGCTGGCAACCTGAAGCAGGCCGAAGACCGTCAGGCCCAACTGCTGCACCGCCGTGCCGTTCGCCAACAGGAGATGGAGCGCCAGCGGTCGCTCACCCTGCAAAGTGTGCAGCGCACCACCAGCATCATCGTTCTGCCGCATCCTGAGCGCGACGAGCCCGGCATCGCCAACTTGCGGCCCGATCCTGAAACCGAGGCCACTGCGATGCAGGTCGTTATTGACCACGAACGGCAGAAAGGCCGCCAAGTCGAAGATGTACACGAAAAGAATCTCGGCTACGACATCACCAGCCTCGATACCCAGTCCGGCGAACTGCGATTGATCGAAGTCAAGGGCATCGGCTTCAGCACAGGCACGGTCTGCCTCACGCCCAACGAGAAACGTGTCGCCGAAGACCGCTCCGACTGCTTCTGGCTATACGTGGTCACGAACTGCAAGAGCGAATCGCCGCTCCTGCATGAGCCGATCCTGGCCCCAGCCAAGTTGCCGTGGCACGAAGTTAAGAAGGTTGACCATTACTATCTGACGCTGAGCGACATCACTGTCGCATCCACGGACCCGCGCCGTGCGCCGCCGTCGAACAGGGGATCGGAATGAATACTCTGGAGCGGTTTTCGCCGCGCTCTCCTTCACAACTGAAAGAGGTCCCCGCCAGCGTCGGCTGGTATCTTGCCGATCTAGGCGAGTCGCGGGGCAAACAAGAGCTATTTGTGAAGCAGTCGCCGCAGGTGCTGAAGGCGCTTCGGGAGCACGCGCTAATTGAAAGCGCTGTATCGTCGAACCGCATTGAGGGCGTGGAGATCGAACAGGCGCGAGTGGGCACAATTGTATTTGGGACGCCGTTGCTGAAGGATCGCGATGAAGAATCCGTGCGCGGATACCGCGATGCCTTGCAGCGCATCCATAGTGCGCCGAACGACCTGCCCATTGCAGTCGCAACCATTCAGGAATTCCATCGTCTGTGCAGCGGTGAGATTTGGGACGCTGGCAGATTCAAAGAAAAAGACAGCGACATCATCGAGAAATCGCCGGATGGCCGCGTCCGCGTGCGATTCAAGACCGTTCCGGCAAACCAGGCGCCCGCCGCCATGGAGCGATTGGTGGAGGACTGGCGCGACTGCCTCCGGGAACGCTGGATACACCCCCTTATCGCACTCGCCGCTTTTAATCTTGACTTCCTATGCATCCATCCCTTCCGGGACGTGAATGGGCGCGTCTCGCGCCTGCTGCTGCTCTTACAGACGTATCACCTCGGTTATGAGGTAGGGCGCTACATCAGCCTGGAACGTCTCATCGAGCAGAATAAGGAACGCTATTACGAGACTCTAGAGCTGGGTTCACGCGGCTGGCATGAGGGCCAGCATGATCCGTGGCCATATATCGGCTACCTGTTCTTTATTCTCAAGACGGCATACCGCGAGTTCGATGAGCGGGTAGGCCGAGTTGTCCCTCCAAAGGGAGCCAAAGCGGAACGGGTACTGGATGCGATCAAGCGCCAGGTCGGAGATTTTCGCCTTGTCGATATCGAACAGGCGTGTCCGGGCGTTGGCCGCGAGTGGATTCGCAAACAGTTAGTCGCAATGCGGCGGCAGGGCAGAGTGACCTCCACCGGGCGCGGCCTGGCTGCCCGCTGGCGATTGAAGTCGAGCCGCTTGGCGGGCGTCTGAGCCCGCCGGCGAGATCCCGAGCGCAGCGAGGGAACCTCGGGACTCAACCAGGACAGACGGCCGAGAAGCGGTAGTGATATCGAGAAGTAGTACTGGAAGTGGTATTGTGTCTATCCCTAAGGAATGCAAGCGTCTAGCGGAAGTGGAGCCGTTTTGCGGGCGTCTGAGCCCGCAGGCGAAATCCCGAGCACAGCGAGGGATCAGATGATCCCAAAAGAATGCAAGCGGCTGGCAGAGGTTGATTTTCCTATCGCCGTCGTGAGCCGCCATTCGGCGCGGGAGAAGTCTATACGCCATGGCCATCCGAGCACGCTGCATCTCTGGTGGGCGCGGCGTCCGCTGGCGGCGTGCCGTGCCATGTTGATGGCGCTGCTGCTGCCCGATCCCTGCGACCCGAACTGCCCGGAAGAGTTCAAGAAGCATGCCCGCAGCATCCTGCCACGAGTGCAGGGGAAACCCGGTGGGAAGGACATTGATCTCCGTAGTGAACTGCTGCGCTTCATTGGCGACTTCGCCAACTGGGACAACTCCGCGAACCCAACTTATCTGGAAGCCGCACGCGGGCTGGTCAGGGCGGCGCATGGTGAGGAACCGCCGCTGGTGGTTGACCCGTTCGCAGGCGGCGGCTCGATACCTCTCGAAGCCCTACGGCTGGGCTGTGATGCCTTCGCCAGCGACCTGAACCCCGTCGCCTGTGTAATCCTCAAGACGATACTCGAAGACATTCCGCGTCACGGCCCCGACCTCGCTGACGACTTACGCAAGGTGGGGAAGCAAATTAAAGTTGCGGCAGAGAAACAACTAGGCGATTTCTATCCAACCGGCCAAGACGGATCAAGACCGCTCGCGTATCTCTGGGCACGAACGATCACCTGCGACAGTTGTGGCGTCGAGATTCCGCTCGTGCGTTCATTCTGGTTGTGCACGAAGCCGAGCCGGAAGCATGCGTTGCGCTATGTCGTGACCCGGCGCAAGGGACAACGACCTGAGATTCTGTTCGAGGTCACCCAGCCGAAGAACGATTCAGAGGTTCAGCCTGGAACGACTAGCCGTGCTAAAGCCACTTGCCTTGCGTGCAACACAGTCCTTCCTGCCGAGCGGGTGCGGGTTCAGCTTCGCTCACAACGTGGTGGCGGGACGCCGATTTTTGACGCACACGGGCACCGCACGGGCGGAGCTTTGATGCTTGCTGTTGTAACCGTTCGGGGTGGAGGCGCTGGTCGGCAATATCGAATTGCTGATGAAAGCGACTACAGAGCAGTCTTCGCCGCAAAGAAGGGGTGCGCATCTTTAAAAAAAAGCGGCATGTCTCGCAATGGCCTGTCGGTTCTACCAGATGAGCAGATTCCCCGAACGGAATTGCGCCGCATTTCATTGCCGATCTACGGTATCGAGCGGTTCTGTGACATCTTTACTGATCGTCAACTCATAAGCTTAAGCACGCTGGCGGAAAAAATCCGCGACCTACCAGTGGGTGGTCGGGCTGATTCGCTCAGCCGGCTGCTTACGCTGGCACTGGACAAGACGGTTGATCTGAATAACGCTAACGCCCGCTGGAAGCCAGACGCTGAGTGCCCTGTAAACACGCTGGCTCGCCATGACCTTCCAATGGCATGGGACTTTGCAGAGGCTGTGCCCATTGGCGAAGCTAGTGGTTCGTTTCAGAGCGCTTACGAGAGGACAGCAGACTCCATCGCAGCAAGTTTCCCGTGTACCAACCAGCCAGGAGTAACCCAGCGCACTGATGCCTGTTGCGAGGTTTTGCCGGATGAATCCGCGTCCGTTTGGTTTACCGATCCGCCCTACTATGACTCGGTTCCGTATGCACACCTTAGCGATTTCTTCCAAGTGTGGCTACGCCGAGCACTCCGGGGTGGCGAAACCCTCCCGGCTCTGTCGCCGAAAGACGAGGAATGCGTTGTGGATCGACCCCATAGCCTTGTACCCAATGCCAAAACAGCAGCTCAGTTCGAGGGCAGAATTGCGATTGCAATGAATCGAGGTGCGAAGGTAGTCAAGGAAGATGGAATAGCATCAATTGTCTTTGCACATAAGACTACCGAAGGCTGGGAAGCATTGCTTGGGGGTGTCGTCGGTGCTGGATGGGTGATTACGGCATCGTGGCCGATTGCGACCGAGATGCAGACGCGGCTGAACGCAAGGGACAACGCTTCACTGAGCGCCAGCGTCCATCTCGTTTGCCGTCCTCGGCCCGAAGATGCTCCCATCGGTGACTGGGGCGACGTACTTCGCGAACTTCCTCAGCGCGTCGGCGACTGGATCGAGCGACTCCAAGCAGAAGGCATCAAGGGCGCGGACTTAGTTTTCGCCTGCATTGGCCCGGCGATGGAAATCTACAGTCGCTACCGCCGCGTTGAGGATGCAGAAGGACGTGAGATTCCCCTAGGGGGCGATCCCACTGCGACCGAGCCGTACAAGCGCGGGTTCCTCGCCTACGTCTGGGAGACAGTGGGCCGCTTGGCACTGGAAGAAGTGCTGGGAACGGCGGAAGCCAGAGCACGCAACGGCGCTGCCGGGGCCCTCGAAGAAGACTCCCGCCTCACCGCACTGTTCCTCTGGACAATGCAGTCCACACAGGCCGATCTCGACGCCGCGAACGGCGATGCAAATGAGAACGATAGCGCCGAAGATGCAGACGAAGAGGACACAAAGCCGAAGAAGACCAAGTCTGGCTACACGCTGATCTACGACGTGGCCCGCCGTTTTGCTCAGCCGCTCGGCATCCACCTGGACAAGTGGGAAGGCCGGATCATCGAGACCGAAAAAGGGATCGTGCGGCTGCTGCCGATCACCGAGCGTGCCACGACGCTGTTCGGCGAAGAGGATGCCGCTGCCATCTCGCGCCGGATCGAGCAGGACGTGAAAGCCAGCCGCAATTACGAGTTCGCATTCATGCAGGACGCTGGCGCTACGCCGGAGATCAAGTCGCGTGGCCGTGGCCGGAAAACCGTCACTAAGGGCGGCGCGGCGGCGGCGGAAGCGCCTGCGCGTCAGCCCGTCACCACGCTGGATCGTGTTCACGCTGCCATGCTGCTCCAGCGCAGTGGGCAGACGAACGGCCTGCGGGCATTGTTGAAGGAAGAGATGCAGCGCGGCCCTGACTTCCTGCGCCTTGCCAACGCGCTCTCACGCCTTTACCCGAAGGACAGCGACGAGAAGCGCCTGCTGGACGCGATGCTGCTGGCGATCCCGAAGAGTTGAGCGGAGGCCCAGAATGCTGAGCGGACTTCTGATCCGGTCGCCCTGGATTGATCGAATCCTGGATGGTTCTAAGACGTGGGAAATCCGGGGGAACCGAACGGGCAAACAAGGGCGGATCGCGTTGATAAAGAGCGGGAGCGGAACGGTTGTGGGCGTCGCCGATCTTGTCGGAGTGACAGGTCCATTACGCTTGGCGGAACTCGTTGTCAATGCTCAAAAGGCAGGTTTCCTGCAATCTGAGGCGCCGAAGCGGTTGCCGTATAAGCGAACGTTCGCCTGGATTCTGAACAACCCGAAGCGTCTCGAACAGCCTGTTGCCTATGTTCACCCCTCTGGGTCGGTGATATGGGTGAGTCTGTCCCCTACTGTAAGCAACCGTATTCTGCGGCAATTGAGTTCGACACAACGTGGTCGGTGATAGATTTAGCGCACTCAGCTAATTGAGAAAACATGGAACCCTGGTACCGAGTTACGACGCCACGAGCCGAAGTCCGCGAAGGCCGCTCTTTTAACCCTGACGAGTTTGCCATCGCCCTAGAACAGGTTGCGGCGGATCGCGGGCCGGACGATTACCGCAAGCCGGAGCAGTTCTTCGCCCGCACCTGCTTCACTCGCGCCCTGAAGGAACACATGGGCATGGTGCTGCGCCGATTGGCGGGCCAGACAGAGCACTCTGCGCCTGTAATGACCCTGGTAACCCAGTTTGGCGGCGGCAAGACGCACACCTTGACCGCGCTCTTTCATCTGGCGAAGCATGGCAGCCGAGTAAAAGGCGATCCGGCGATCCAGCAGCTTCTTTCCGATGCTGGCCTGACCGACTTGCCGACTGCCAAAGTCGCCGTGTTCGTTGGCAATGCCTACGATCCGGGCGAAGGCCGCGAGACGCCGTGGATCGACGTTGCGCGGCAACTGGCGGGAGACGCTGGCGTGGCGGCGCTGGGCGCTTCCGCGAAGGACATCCCGCCCGGTACGGATGCGATTGCCAAGCTGGTCGAGGTCGCGGGCGGTTCGGTGCTCATCCTGTGCGATGAGGTGCTGAATTACATCAACCGTCATCGCGGCCCCGACGCAGAGAAATTTCACTCATTCATCGACAACATTGCACGGGCGATGACAGGCACTCTGCGATCCGCCGCCGTTATCAGTCTGCCGCGCAGTCAGGTCGAGATGTCCGACTACGACCTGCAATGGCAGGAGAAGATCAACAAGGTCGTGCGGCGCGTAGCCAAAGACCTGATCGCCAACGACGAGGCCGAGATCAGCGAAGTCGTCCGCAAGCGGCTGTTCGAGGATTTGGGGCCGGAGAAGATCAGGAAGAGCGTAGCGAAGGCATACGCCGACTGGTGTTTTGAGCGGCGCAACCAGCTTCCGCCGGAGTGGACGGCGGTGGACACCGCGACGACCGACGCGAAAGCGCGGGACTACCTGCGGACACGGTTTGAACTGTGCTACCCGTTCCATCCGGCGACGCTCTCGGTTTTCCATCGCAAGTGGCAGGCGCTGCGCCAATTCCAGCAGACTCGCGGTGCACTGGCGATGTTCGCGCAGTGGATTTCCTATGTCCATGCGGAGTCGCACAGGAAGGCGCGGCAGGAAGCGTTAATCACGCTCGGCTCCGCACCGCTGGAGTCGCCGGGCTTCCGCGCCGCTGTCCTGGGGCAGTTGGGCGAGAGTCGGCTGCTAAACGCAATCGAATCCGACATCGCGGGAACGCACAGCCATGCCCGTGCTCTGGATGCGGACACAAAGGGAGTTCTGCAAGACATTCATCGCCGCGTCGCGACGGCGATTCTCTTCGAGTCATCAGGTGGGCAAACGGACAAGAACGCACATCTGCCGGAGCTACGTTTCGGCCTGGGTGAGCCGGGAATCGAAACCACGTCCATCGACAACGCCGCATCGCAGATGGAAGGGCGGGGATTCTTCATTCGTAAGAAGGGTTCGGACGGCTACCAGTTCGGTTTCAAGCCGACGCTGAAAAAGGTGGTCAACGACCGCCGTGCGTCACTTGATGAGGACGAAATTAAAGCGGCGACGCGCCGGGTCGTGCAACGGGAGTTTGAGAAGAGCAAGAATCTTCCGCTGATCGCCTTCCCGGAAGATGGCACAGCAGTACCAGAGACGACGCGCCTCTCGCTGGTGGTGCTCGATCCCGACCAGGAATGGACTGACAACGGCGCGTTGCGGCGCAGCATCCTGGAATGGACGCGGAACCGGGGACACTCGCCCCGTCTGTATCCCGGTGCGCTGATCTGGTGTGTCCGGCGGCAGGGCCGCGATCTGCGCAACAAGGTTGAGACGTTGCTGGCGTGGCGCAAGGTTGACAAGGAGTATCTAGACGGCACCCTGGCTGGCGAGTTCGACCGCAGTGACCGCGAAGAGATCAATGCGAAGAAAGGCATCGCCGAGGAATCCGCCCAGGACGAGGTTTGGGCGGCGTACAGGTACATCATCCTGTACGACAACAAGAGCGAGAGCGGGCTGAACGTCATTGACCTTGGAGCGGGACACTCTGGCCACGGCGACACGCTCACGGGTAGGGTCATAACGACGCTCAAGTCGCGTGCTCTGCTGAACGACTCGCCCGGCGCGGGGTA
>Ga0209517_10006050_pt1 | contig 15114 bp, 13 predicted proteins | sample PeaSoiMetSII2010_FD_187695 | JGI IMG/M metagenome (GOLD analysis project Ga0209517, IMG submission 187695) | Peat soil microbial communities from Weissenstadt, Germany - SII-2010 (SPAdes) (version 2) | ecosystem: Environmental > Terrestrial > Soil > Wetlands > Peat | place: Germany... | reverse complement strand
TCCTCGGGCTCGAGCGAGCAGGTGCAATAGACCAGCGTGCCGCCGGGCGCCAGCATGGCGACGGCGGCATCGAGCAAGCGCTCCTGCACGGCCGCCAGCCGATGCACGTCGTCCATGCTCTTGAGGTGCGGCACGTCGGGGTGCCGGCGGATGGCACCGGTCGCGGTGCAGGGCGCGTCCAGCAGCACGTAGGGCACGGGCTCGCTCGGCTGCCAGGTGCCGGCATCGCCGCTCACGCACTCGGCCTCGAGATGCAGGCGCATCAGGTTGTTCTTGAGCCGCTGCAGCCGGCGCGGCGAACGGTCGATGGCGATGACGTTGGCACCGGCTGCGGCGAGCTGCGCGGTCTTGCCGCCGGGCGCCGCGCAGAGATCGATGACGGGCTTGCCCGCGATCGGCCCGAAAAGCGTGGCGGGGATCGCGGCGGCGGCGTCCTGCACCCACCAGGCGCCTTCCTGATACCCCGGTAGCGCCATGATCGCGCCGCCGCTGCCGCGGCGGAGCGTGCCCGTCGGCAAGATGGCCGCCTCGAGCGCCGCCGCCCATCTCTGGCGGTCGCCCCGCACGGAAATATCGAGCGGTGCTTCCTTCAGATGCGCGGTCGCGATGTCGCGCGCGATGGTCTCGCCATAGGCCTGGCTCCAGGCCTGCCAGAGCCAGTCGGGCGTGTTGAGTCGCGGCGCATCCTGCTGTGCGGCGAGGCCCGGGCCCTCCAGGCTCAAACGGCGGAGCACCGCGTTGACCAGGCCCTTGTAGGTCAGGAAGCCGCGGGCGCCCGCGAGATCGACCGTGGTGGCGACCGCTGCATGCGGCGGTGTGCGCAGGAACAGAAGCTGCGCGATGCCGAGCCGCAACATGTCGTGCACGGCGGCGGCTCGCGGCGGCAAGGGCGAGTTGAGGCAGTGGGCGATCAACGCGTCGATCTGGCCGAGCCGGCGCAGCACCGTGGCCACCAGCAGGCGCGCAAAGGCCCGGTCGCGCGGGGCCAGCGTGCTCATGTTGGGGCTGTCGTCGATGGCGTCATCGAGCGGACGCCTGCGCCGCAGCACCGCGCCCACGAGGTCCACCGCCACCGCGCGCGCGGAGGGAAGATCCATCACTGTCGGAGCTGGCTCTACCACCGCAAAGTACCCAAAGTTCCCTGCGGCCGCGCGACCCGCGTGCGGCCGCATATCCCAGTTCCCAGACAAATCAAACTGGCACCCGGAGGTGCCAGCTTCAAGCCTCTCCCTCGGAGGGGTCTTGGCACGGCGGTGCCGGACTGGTCCTATAGAGGCATGCCGAAAACCCCGCCAGCGCCCGAGCCCGCGTCAAAATCCGTGGCATCGACGGTACCCGCGCCCGTGAAGCCCGCTGATAAATCGGATCAAAAGCCGGTTGAAATCGGCGGCCCAGCCGGGCCCGAGCCCACGCGCTACGGCGATTGGGAGCAAAACGGCCGCTGCACGGATTTTTAGCGCGCGTAGGCTTGGATCACGTTCGAGAGAGGCCGAACGGACGCTCGAGATTTCTCCGGGTCTTGCGGCGGCGGATGCCGGTCCGGCTCGATTCCGGTCGCGGCGCCAACGTTAGTCAGACGGCAATGTTTTGGCGGCGCTAATTGCGGATGCTACCATCGTCCTCAGCGATATTGGGGCCGGCGCTCGGGAGCGCCGGCTTCCGCATTCAGGGGGTTAGCGTCGCATGAGTGCCGTTCGGCGCGAGTTCGGTTTCGCGATTGCGGACGAAAAGATCCGACGGTTCTTTCGGTATTGGCTCGACAAGCGCGGCGCGCGACGATACCCGGCGCGCGCCTCGCTGGACCCCGTCGATTTCCCCTATGTTCTTGGGGACGTGGTCGTGATCGAGGCCGAGAGGTCGCGGGCGGGAAGCCCATGGCCCTGGACCTTCCGGTATCGTTTGGTCGGCACCAAGATCGTCGAGCGGGACGGTTATGACCTCACCCGCAAGACGCTGGACGACCTACCCGAGCCACAATACCGAGAGCGCATCCGGGCGACCTGGATCGCCGTTTGCGAGACCGGTGTCCCCGCGCACCACGTGAGAGAGCTGCTGCTGGATCGCCGACTGCGCCGCTACGAAGTCCTGGTCCTCCCTTTGGCCAGCAACGGCGAGGATATCGATATGCTGATCTCCGTGCAGCGCCAGCTACCCTCGCGGCCCGAAGCGGTACCGGACTGAGTCTTATTTGAACGCACAGCTCCAGGCCTGGATCTCGCACTTGGTACCACCGTGGCGGGTGCAGGCGGCGAGGGCGCTCGATTGGGCATCCTCGCTCTTGGGCGCCTGGCCCACGGCAAAGCGCTTGTTGTCGCCCGCCGCCACGGCGCCGCAGCTGTTGAAGAGGCTCACGACGAGCTTGCAGTCGTCGCCGTGCTTGGCGCAGTCAGTGAGCGCCCGGCGCTCAGCGTCCCGCTTCGTCTCGTAGTCGTAGGACCAGCCGACCGCGGCGCTGTCCGCACCATAGGCGATCGCGCCATAGGGGCGCTCGTGCTTCTCGCAATATTGCCGACTACAGGTGTTGACGCACTCGTCCGACGTAACATGGCCTGAAAGATCTCGGCACGTGTCCTGGCAATCCTCGAAGCAATTGGCCCACGACGGCCCGATCGGTGCCGCCAAGCCGAGACCGACGCCCAAGGCGGCGGCCAGGATCCACCGAGATGTCATGGATCGCGCCCCTCTCAAAGGCGGCGAGCCGCCTTCCCTGAATCGGTTCCTATATCAAACTCCATCCGGACACTCCATCTCGTGCGATTGGGGAGTCGACGGGCCACGTGGTGCGCCGGCGCTTGATCGCATTACGCCCGCGCCCTATCGTCGATTGAGCTCATCAAGCTTAGGAATTCGGATGCCCGATGACGCGCTCCGCCCGGTGAGGCGGGCCTTGCTCTCCGTGCACGACAAGACCGGGCTGGTGCCGTTCGCGCGCGCGCTGGCGGCGCGCGGGGTCGTGCTGATCTCGACGGGCGGCACGGCGAAAGCGCTCGGTGATGCCGGCCTGAAGGTCACGGAGGTCGCAAGCATCACGAGTTTCCCGGAGATGCTGGACGGGCGCGTCAAGACGCTGCACCCCGCGGTCCACGGCGGGCTGCTCGCGCGGCGGGATCGCGCGGACCATCTGGCGGCGATCCGGCAACACGGCATCGAGCCCATCGACCTCCTGGTCGGCAATCTCTACCCCTTCGCCGCGACGGTTGCGCGCGGCGCGGATTTCGCGGAGTGCGTGGAGAACATCGATATCGGTGGACCCGCCATGATCCGCGCCGCCGCCAAGAATTTCGAGGGCGTCGCCGTGGTGACCGACCCGGCGGAGTACGAGGCCGTGCTCACGGAGCTCGCGGCGCACGAAGGTGCCACGTCGCTGACGCTGCGCCGGCGGCTGATGGCACTCGCCTATGCGCGCACCGCCGCCTATGACGCCGCGATCGCGGAGTGGCTGGGTGCGCAATCGGGAGAGACGTTCCCGGAAACGCTCGGCATCGCCGCGCGCTTGAAGCAGCGCCTGCGCTACGGCGAGAACCCGCACCAGCAGGCGGCGTTCTATATCGGCGGCGCGCCGCGGCTCGGCGTCGCGACATCCGAGCAGATCCAGGGCAAGGAGCTCTCCTACAACAACCTCAACGACACGGATGCCGCCTTCGAGCTGGTGGCGGAATTCGATGCGCCGGCGGTCGCCATCATCAAGCACGCCAATCCCTGCGGCGTGGCGGTGGGCCGTGATCTCGCCGACGCCTATGCGAAGGCGCTCGCCTGTGATCCCGTCAGCGCCTACGGCGGCATCGTCGCGGTCAATCGCCCGCTCGATGGCGCGACGGCGGAGCTGGTGGGCAAGCTTTTCGCGGAAGTGGTGATCGCGCCGGACATCGAGTCGGCCGCGCGCGAGGCGCTCAAGCGGAAAACGGCGCTGCGGGTTTTGCGGACGGGCGGCATGCCCGATCCCGCGGCGGCGGGCGTGACGCTGCGCTCGCTCGCGGGCGGATATCTCCTTCAGACCCGCGACAACGGCCGCGTCAATGTGGGCGATCTCAAGACCGTGACCAAACGTGCACCGAGCCCGCGCGAGCTCGAGGATCTGTTGTTCGCGTTCCGCGTCGCCAAGCACGTGAAGTCGAACGCCATCGTCTACGCCAAGGCCGGTGCCACCGTCGGAATCGGCGCGGGTCAGATGAGTCGGGTGGACAGCTCGCGGATCGCGGCCTGGAAGGCCGCTGAATCCGGCAAGGCCGCGGGCCTCGCCGAAAGCCCCGCCAAGGGCTCGGTGGTCGCTTCCGACGCGTTCTTCCCGTTCGCCGACGGGCTACTGGCTGCCGTGGAGGCCGGCGCCACAGCCGTGATCCAGCCCGGCGGCTCCATCCGCGACCCCGACGTGATTGCCGCTGCCGACAAGGCGAGCATCGCCATGGTGTTCACGGGACTGCGGCATTTCCGGCATTAGCCGTCGGCTCGCTCTTAGGAAGCCCTTCGGGCTGCTGACGGCCTCCACCTCACACACACCGTCCGCCATCCACCTCGAGCGCCACGCCGGTGATGAAGTCGGCTTCGTCGGAGGCGAGGTAGAGGGCGGCGTTGGCGATGTCGCGGGGCGTGGAGAGGCGGCCGAGCGGGATCGAGGCGATGAATTTCTTGCGGTTCTCGGGCGTGTCGCCGCCCATGAAGCTCGCGAGCAGGGGCGTGTCGCCGGCCACGGGACAGAGCGCGTTGACGCGGATCTTGTCGGGTGCCAGCTCCACGGCCATGGCCTTGGTGAGGGTGATCGCGGCACCCTTGGAGCCGTTGTACCAGACCAGGCCGGGCCGCGGCCGGAGCCCCGCGGTCGAGGCCGTGTTGATGATGCAGCCGCCGCCTTGGCGGCGAAAGACCGGCACGGTGTGGAGCGCCGAGAGATAGATCGACTTCACATTGACGGCGAAGACGCGGTCGAACAGCGCCTCGCTCACCTCGAGCATGGGCCCGTTGACGTGGGTGACGCCTGCGTTGTTCACGATGATGTCGAGCCTGCCGTAGCGGTCGAGCGAGGCGCGCACCAGGCGCGCCACGTCGGCATTGACGGCGACATCGGCGCGCACGAAGAGCGCGCTCCCCTGTCCCTGGGCCTTCTCGATCTCGGCCAGCACGCGCTCGCCGCCGCGCTCGTCGATGTCATTCACGACCACGCGGGCGCCTTCCTCGGCGAAGCGCCTGGCGATGCCTTCGCCGAAACCGGAGCCGCCGCCGGTGACGATCGCGACCTTGCCTGCGAGCCTCATGATGCGTCCTCCCTGAATTTCGCGTGACTGTCTCACGCGCTCCGGGAGTTCGCCAGCGCTAGACCAGGATGTTGAGGATCTGACCGCGGGGAATGGTGGTGCCGGTGGAGGCCTGCTGGGCGAGCTTGTCGCTCGCCTGCGCCACCATGTCGGCGATGTTGCGCTCGGCGTCGGCGGCGCTCTTGATCGAGCTCAGCGCCGCCCCGTTGCGGGTCTGCAGGACGCTCAGCGCCGCGGCGGACAGATTGAGAGAGGTGAGGGAATTGCTCATCAGGCGCGGCGATCCTACCAGCAAACCGTGAACGCCGCGTAAAACCCGCGTGATCCCAAGGTTCGGGCTGCCCCAATCGGCTCATTATTCCAATGGAATGCCGGCGATCCCCGAGATTCGGGCTGATTGGATGAAATACACTCTTCACAAAGGGTGAGAAAATGGGAAACTCTATGACCCAATATGCGGGGGACCCCCCGGAAGCGGGCGGGAGTCCACCGGTCATTTGGCAGGAGAGGGAAAGCATATGGACCGGACGAACGAGGGCATCGAGGTCAGGGCGGCGCAGCAGGCGGCCGACACCCGCCACGGTGCCCCGGAGGCGCAGCAGGACAGCGTGATGGCGCTGGTGGACCAGAGCCGGCTCCGGCGGGAGTGTCTGAAGCTCGCGCTGACCGAGCACGAGGCCGCCTGGCGCATCCTCGACCTCGCCTCCGCCGAGGACGTGCTGCGGCTTGCCGAGGGCGGGCAGAAATTCGATCTCCTCCTGCTGGGCGCCGCGACCGCGGAGCTGGTCGACTTGGCGCAGATCGAGATGCTGCACCAGGCGCTCCCCGAGACGCCCATCGTGGTGGTGGCCGAGAACGACAACCCGCATCGTGCGCGGCTCATCCTCAACGCGGGCACGCGCGGGTTCCTGCCGGCCTCGCTCAGCCTCAAGGTGCTGCTGGGCGCGCTCGACCTGGTGCTGGCGGGCGGCGTCTATGTGCCGTCCTCGCTGATCGATGCGGGCCCGCCCCGCGCCAGCTCCGCGCAGATGCCCAAGCGCCAGAACGAGCCCTGGTCCGAGCTCACGCGGCGCCAGCGCGACGTGCTGGCATTGATCGCGCAGGGCAAGTCGAACAAGCTCATCGCCGACGCGCTCACGATGTCGGAGAGCACGGTCAAGGCGCATGTGAAGCAGATCATCAAGCGCCTCCACGTCGCCAACCGCACCCAGGCGGCGCTCCTCGCCACCGGCAGCCTCGCGCCCCAATCCGCCGCGGCCCGCGCCGAGAGCGAGAAGCCCAGCGCGGCGGTGGCGAAGTAGTTCCTCGGCGATCCGCCGCTAACCGATTTCTGCTTCGTCATGGCCGGGCTTGTCCCGGCCATCCAGGTTTCCCTTGGCCGCAGAAGAACACGTGGACCCCCGGGACAAGCCCGGAGGTTACGTAGAGGGGAGCGGTGCGGCGAAGCGGACCCTCGTGGAAAGCTGACAGCCGGGAGCCGGCGGCTTAAGCTTATGGCCAACAGCTCAATGCGATTTCCCGGGAGCGAACGCCATGTCGAACACGACCCTCTTCCCCGTGCCGGAGTCCGTCGCCCGCAACGCCTGGGTCGACGAGGCCGGGTATTTCAAGATGTACGAGGCCTCGCTCGCCGATCCCGGGAAGTTCTGGGCCGAGCAGGCGAAGCGGCTCCATTGGATCAAGCCCTTCACCAAGGTAAGGAACACCAGCTTCACCGGCGACGTGCACATCCGCTGGTTCGAGGACGGCGTCCTGAACGCGTCGCAGAATTGCATCGACCGGCATCTCGCCACCCGCGCCGACCAGACCGCGATCCTCTGGGAGGGCGACAGCCCCAGCGAGCAGCGCCACGTCTCTTATTCGGAGCTGCACGAGAACGTCTGCCGGCTCGCGAACGTGCTGAAAAAGCACGGCGTCAAGAAGGGCGACCGCGTCACCGTCTACATGCCGATGATCCCCGAGGCGGCCTTCGCCATGCTGGCCTGCGCGCGGATCGGCGCCATTCATTCCGTGGTGTTCGGCGGCTTCTCGCCGGAGAGCCTGATCGGAAGAATTCAGGATTGTAAATCAACCGTGCTGATTACGGCGGATGAGGGTCTTCGGGGTGGCCGCAAGGTGCCCTTGAAGGCGAACGCCGACGCCGCGCTCAAGGCGTGCCCCGAGGTCAAGACCGTGATCGTGGTGCGGCGCACCGGCGGCGCCGTCGAGTGGCAGACCGGGCGCGACCACTGGTACCACGAGGAGCTGGGCTCGGTCGCGAAGGACTGCCCGCCCGAGCCCATGAGCGCAGAGGACCCGCTGTTCATCCTTTACACCTCGGGCTCGACCGGAAAGCCCAAGGGCGTGCTGCACACGACGGGCGGCTATCTCGTCTACACCGCGATGACGCATCAGTACGTCTTCGACTATCACGACGGCGAGGTCTTCTGGTGCACCGCGGACGTCGGCTGGGTCACCGGCCACAGCTACATCGTCTATGGGCCCCTCGCCAACGGCGCCACCACCATGATGTTCGAGGGCGTGCCGAACTATCCGGACCCCGCGCGGTTCTGGCAGGTGATCGACAAGCACAAGGTCGACATCTTCTACACCGCGCCGACCGCGATCCGCGCGCTGATGCGCGAGGGCGACGCGTTCGTGAAAAAGACCTCGCGGAAGTCGCTGCGCCTCCTCGGCACGGTGGGCGAGCCGATCAATCCCGAGGCGTGGCTCTGGTACTACAATGTGGTGGGCGAGCGGCGCGTGCCGATCGTCGACACCTGGTGGCAGACCGAGACCGGCGGGATCCTGATCACGCCGCTGCCGGGCGCCACGCCCTTGAAGCCGGGCTCGGCGACGCGGCCGTTCTTCGGCGTGAAGCCCGAGATCGTCGACGGCGAGGGCAAGCTGCTCGAGGGCGCGGCCGAGGGCAACCTCTGCATCGCCGACAGCTGGCCCGGCATGATGCGGACGGTCTATGGCGACCACAAGCGGTTCGTGGAGACGTACTTCTCGACCTTCAAGGGCCGGTACTTCACCGGCGACGGCGCGCGGCGCGACGAGGACGGCTACTACTGGATCACCGGCCGGGTCGACGACGTCATCAACGTGGCGGGCCACCGGCTCGGCACCGCGGAAGTCGAGAGCGCGCTGGTGGCGCACCCCAAGGTCGCGGAGGCCGCGGTGGTGGGCTTCCCGCACGACATCAAGGGCCAGGGCATCTACGCCTACGTGACGCTGAAATCCGGCTACGACCCGACCGAGCCCTTGCGCAAGGAGCTGGTGCAATGGGTCCGCAAGGAGATCGGCCCGATCGCGACACCCGATTTGATCCAGTGGGCGCCGAGCCTGCCCAAGACGCGCTCGGGCAAGATCATGCGCCGGATCCTGCGCAAGATCGCGGCCAACGAACAGGGGCAGCTCGGAGATACGAGCACGCTGGCGGACCCCGCGGTGGTGACGGATCTGGTGGATAACCGGATGAACCGGGGGTAGGGCGCGGTGGAAGCCGCCAACTCGGAGCTCTCAGCAGCGAGCGAAGCCGAGGCCTTCCGCCGGCGTTTCAAGACGATGCTGCGCGCGGCAGAGCGTGAGGCCGATCGGAGAGGCACGCTGGCGGCGAAGCGCGTGCTGGCCGAGGCGGATACCATGATTCGCGATCTCGGGTCGAAGAAGTCCCATTGCTAGAGCAGGCCGCGACGAGTCGTCTACCTCACCCGGCTCGCGCGTCCCAAACAACCTAGGAAGCGGCGCGCTCCTCGCTGACCAGAACGGTGCGCAGAACGCCGAGGATGTGACCGAGCTGATCGGACGGCAGGCGTCGTCCTGGGAATCCCGCCGTATTGAGATCCCAGCAGTGAATGGCGTGGTTGATCTTGCTCAGCGAATCGCCCATGCGCCAATAGAGCTCGCGAGACCCGCGCAGGAACGTGATGAAATCCGCGACCCCGTCGCGCTCGGACAGGAACCGCGCGTAGAGCGTCTCGTATTTGCGCGAGATGTCCTCGACCGCGGACCAGTGCCAGCGCAGCCTCCGCACGGTCTCCTTGAGCATACCGCCGATATGCTCGAAATGCTTTTCGGCGACGAAGTTGCGCGGGAGCGCGTCGTCGCGCAGCCAACGGGCGAAGCTCTCGCGCCTTTCCTTCGCGCGGGCATACTCGAACGTGTAATAGGTGATCCTGTTCCAGGATCCGAAGATCGTGAGCGCCTCGTGGTCGGGGAACCGGAACGCCTCGATCAGCGGGGCCAGCGCCTCCTTGTCTCTCGCCTCCCAAAGCTTGTCGATGAGTTGCGAGACCTTGCTCGCGGCCGCGGACTCGCTGCCGAACGCGGCCTGTACCAGGGGCTCGAGCTTGCGCCGTATGTACTGGACGATGGCGGCGCGCTCATCGTCGGGTATCTCGAAGTAGCTCTCATGCACCGTGATGTTCTCTTGCTCCAGTGCGTTCCGCATCAGAAAGCCGTCGAGCGATGGAAGTTGATCCAGGATGCGCAGGATCTTCAGGTCGCGTAGAAGCTGCTCCTGGGTGAGGGGCGTCGATGCCAGACCGAACTGCTCGCGAAGCACGCTCATCGCCTGCGGATGATGCAGAAAGACCGATCGGCCACCCTCGTAGACGTCGTCCCCATTGTAGGGAAAATAGAGCTTCGTGCCGACGATCTGACCTTTCGGCGACACGCCGCGCGCACCCTTGACATTCGTTTCCTTGATCAAGACGAGCGAGTGCAGGCGCGGGTTTGTGAAGAACTGCGCCGCTTCCGATGGCTTACGAGCGTGCTTTCTCCAGATGTCATTGCAGTTGAACACCCGAGAGGAGCCCGCATCGAGCATTGGTTTCAGGTATCGGTCATTCAATGCCACTGCTGGCTCCCTGACCAAGAGACTGGCTCGTTTCCAGACAAGTATTCGGGGTAAAAACCGCAAAGGGGGCGAGGCTGGAACGAAATGCTTAAGTTTTGATAAAGCCAATTTCCCGCGTCTCGCGCCGATATCGCGGATTTTAGACATCATTGATCGCGGCGGGCCGGCGTCCGCTCTAGGCTTTCGCATCGCACGCATATGGCCGCGCCAGCGCTCTGGCGGTTGAGCTCCGAACCTTTATCCCGGAACAACCCGCACCAGGAGGAATCGCGCCATGCCCGCTTTTCGCTTCGGAAAGCATCCGCCCAAGCACGACTATCGCACCCTGCGCTTCAGGAGCTACGCCACGGCCGCGCTCCCGGCGCCGCCGTCCTCGTTGAGCGTGCTGCCGCGCGTCTACGACAAGCTCCACTCGAGCGACCCGACCAAGCTGTTCCCGATGGACGGCAACGACACGCTGGGCGACTGCACCATCGCGGCGCTCGCGCACGCCGTCACGACCTATCGCGGGCTGGTTGGGTCGAAGGACATCATGGCCAAGACCGCCGTCGTCAAGCTCTACATGCACCTGACGGGCGGCGTCGACAGCGGGCTCAACGAGCTCGACGTGCTGAACTACTGGCGCCAGAACGCCGTCGCCAAGGACAAGATCCTCGCCTACGTCAGCATCGATCCCAAGAACCACACCCACATCCAGCAGGCGATGCAGCTGTTCGGCGGCGTCTATCTGGGCTTCCAGGTGCAGCAGAACGCGATCCAGGACTTCAACAACCACAAGCCCTGGACGCCGGGCCCGCTGACCCAAGACGGCCACGCGGTGTTCGCCGTCGGCTACGACCAGAACGCCGTGACCGTGCTGACCTGGGGCAATACCCAGCAGGGCACCTGGGCCTGGTGGGACGAGTGCGTCGACGAAGCCTACGCGATCCTGCCGCCGGAGGCCGCCAAAACCGACTTCGCGCCCGGCTTCAACCTCGCGCAACTGCAAACCGACCTCGGCGACGTCGCGAGCTGACGCAGAAGATGCGGCCAAATCAAACGAACATGCTCTAGCTGCCCGGCGTCGCATCTCCGCTCAGGGCCGGGCCCAGCCGCGCGAGCGATTGCCGTTGGCGATAGGCCCTGGCGAGCCGGTTGAAGAAGGCGCGCCCCGGCTGCTCGACGAGGCGGTGCACCACGTCGGTGCATACGAGGACGATCGCGACATAGACCAGCACGAACAGGTCCGTGGCGAAGCGGTCATGGATGAACACCATGTCCGCGACGCCGTCGGGTCCCGCCATCGGCGTCACCGCGCGAAACCCCGTGATGCCGCCCGCGACCAGGAGCACGCGGTTCAGGATCTCGATCACGAAGGCATGAACCATGTAGATGGAGTAAGAGCGGTCGCCGAGCCAGGTGAATCCCGGCGTCAGCAGCAGCCGGCTGAGCTCGCCGGACTGGAAGGCGAAGACGAACACGACGCTCGCGAACACCTCCGGCGCCAGCATCGTCAAGGCCGGGCTCGCGCCGCAGCCCAGAACGAAGCCGACCACCAGCACCAGGCTGAGGGACTCGAGGGTCGTCGGCATTGGCAGCATCCATTCGCGCCGCTGCAGCGCGCGAAACGCCAAGGCGATCAGCACGCCCACGAAGAATCCATAGAGGCAGCGCGCCATGCCGAACTCGACGGTGGTGGCGAGATAGGCGGGGGCCCACAGGCACAGCACGAGGATGCTGAGCGCGATCAGGCTCAGCGCCACGGCGACGATCCGCCGGCGCGCGAACAGGCAAGCAACGGCGAAGATCAGATAAGTGTAGAACTCGACGCTGATGCTCCAGCTCGGCCCGTTCCACGTATCGAGATGGTAGACGCCGAGTGAGTGCACCAGGAGCAGGTTCGCGGCGATCGCGTCGATCGTATAGCGCCCGCTGAAGGGCGGCTCGTGGGTCGGCAGCCCGCCGTGGCTCAGCGCCAGCTTCAGGCACTCAGACGCCACGAACAGCAGCAGGACGAACGCGTGGAGCGGCCAGACGCGGCCGAAGCGCCGGACGACGAACTCGACCAGCGCGGCGGGACTTCCGATCTTGTCGAGATAGGCGAAGGCGATCACGAAGCCGCTGAGCACGAAAAAGAAATCGACGAAGAGCCAGCTCTCGCGCACGAAACTCGCTGCCGAGATGTGGCTCGCGGAGTTGATGTGCAGCAGCACCACCATGAGCGCGCACAGCCCGCGCAGGGAATCGAGGGCGACGAGGCGCATGAGACAGCCGCTCCTCCGATCGGCCAGGACGATCGAAGTAGACCGGCGGCGCGCGGGAAAGCGTCATTCTTGGTTCTGCCGCGGAAATTTGGGGCAGGTCTTGACGAGGTACCGGCGGTCGGCCGGGCGCCGCCCGCATCCGCTTGATGGCTCGGCATTTCCCACCCTATGGTCCGCCGCATGACGGCGGACTATGTGGCGTATCACGCGGCCGAGCGTCCCGATGCGGTCGCGATGATCCACCACGGAAGGGCGGTTTCCTATGCCGGGTTTTGCGGAGACATCCGCAAGGTCGCGCGGGCCGTGAGCGCGCTCGGCGTGCGCTCCGGCGGCTCGGTCGCGGTCGGCACGGACGATCTCTACGCGCATTGGCTGCTGCTGCTCGCCTGCGAGCAGCTCGGCATCGCCGCGGCATCGTACTTGAGCGGCGAAGGACCGATCTGCACCCCGCTGTTGGCCAGCGTCGACCTCGTTCTCGCCGCGCCGGATTTTCCGACCACGGGGGCGCGGCGTTGCCACCCGCTGACGCAGCCTTGGATCCAGGGCGTGCTGGCGCCGCCGGACGACGGCGAGGCGCTGCCCTCGACCAAGGCGCCGGATGATCCCGTGCGCATCGTGCGGACCTCGGGCACGACGGGTGCCAACAAGCGTTTCCTGGTCACGCGCCGAATGCACGACTCTGTGAGCGCACAATGGCAATGGGGATTCGCGCTCTCCCGCCGGTCGCGCTACCTGCAGACCCTGCCGCTCATGGTGCGCGCCGCCTACGATCTCGGCAGCGCTTGCCTGCGGTCGGGCGGGACCGTCGAGCTCGAGACCCGCACGGGCGCGATCGAGGCCGTGGCGGCCCACGCGATCACCCACGCCATTCTCCTGCCGGCCCATCTCAAGAGCGAGCTCGACCGGTTGCCGCCGGATTTCGCGAAGCCGCGCGAGCTCACGATCGTGTCGTTCGGCGCCGCGGCTTCGCGCATGCTGCGGGAACGCGCGATCGCGCGCCTGGCGACAGGCCTGTGCGATCTCTACGGCACGGTCGAGGTCGGCTGCGTCAGCGCGATGTGGCAGCACGATCCCGACGGCTTTGGAGCCTTGTGGCCGCAGGCGCAGGCGGAGGCGGTGGACGAGCGCGGCGATCCCGTGCCCTCCGGAGAGATGGGGCGGATCAGGGTCAAGACCGAGGGCATGAGCGAGGCCTATATCGGCGATCCCGAGACGACGCGGCGCATGTTTCGCGATGGCTGGTTCTATCCCGGCGATGCCGGGATCCTCCGACCGGACCGGCGATTGAAGATCCTCGGCCGGGCCGACGATCTCCTCAACATCGGCGGCCAGAAATTCTTGCCGGCGGTGCTGGAAGACCTGCTCGTGAACCGGGAGGTCGCGGGGGACGTCGGCGTCTGCGCGATTATGAATGCCGACGGCATCGACGAGCTGTACATCGCGGTCTCCAACGTCGCGCACGACGACAAGGAGCTCATGGGTCGGATCGAGCATGCGATGCGCCCCGTGCAAATCGGGCGCTTCTACGTCGTCAAGCTCGACCGCATTCCGCGAAGCCCGAACGGAAAGCTCCAACGCGAGGTTCTGAAGGAGGATGTCGCGCGCTCACTCCGCGTCCGGTAGGGGTCGGCGTGGGCGGCGCCCTAAAACAAACCGCCCGCGAGGGGCTGCCTCGCGGGCGGTTGGTCGTCTTAGGACGGCGCCTCGTCAGTCGCGGCGCTGGCCGAGGAACTGCAGCATGAACAGGAACAGGTTGAGGAAGTCGAGGTAGAGCGCGAGCGCGCCCATGATCGCCTTCTTGCCGGCGATCGTGCCGTCATCGTTCGCGGAATACATCTCCTTGATGCGCTGCGTGTCCCAGGCGGTCAAGGCGGTGAACACCAGGACGCCGATCACCGAGATCGCGAACTGCAGAGCGGGCGAGGCCAGGAACATATTCACCAGCATCGCGACCACCAGGCCGATCACGCCCATCATTAAGAACGAGCCGAAGCCCGCGAGGTCCCGGCCCGTGGTGTAGCCATAGAGGCTCGTGCCCAGGAACATCGCCGCGGTGATGAAGAAGGTCGAGGCGATGCTAAGGCCGGTGTAGACGAGGAAGATGCCGGCGAGAGACAGGCCCACCAGTCCCGCATAAGTCCAGAAGCTCGCCTGAGCGGTACCCAGGCTCATCTTCTGGATGCGGAAGCTCAGGAAGAACACCATCCCGAGCGGGGCGAGCATGACCAGCCACATGAGCGGCGTGCGGTAGATCGCCTGGTAAAAGCCCGAGGCCGCCGCCGCGTAGGCGACCAGCCCGGTGAGCGCGAGCCCCGCGCCCATGTAATTGTAGACGCGCAGCATGTACTGGCGCAGGCCGGTATCGACATCGGCCCAGGCGGCCGGACGCGCCGTCGCGCGGTTCTGCCAGTCGTAAGCCATAAAAGTCCTCTCTAATTAACCCCAACGGGTCGGTGGGATCTCTGGGCGAGATATTGGCACAAAGCGCCGAACTTTCAATGACAGCCCCAACCGCTAGTCGTTCCGGAGGTATTCCGCCGGCGAGGCGCCCAGCGCCCGCCAGGTACCTGCGTACCCGAGCACCAGGGTGAGCGCCAGCGCCGTTCCCGCCGAGAGCACCACCGCGCCCGGCAGGAACACCCAGTCGGTGCGCATGACCTGCGTCAGCACGAGGTAGGCGGCGACCGTGCCAAGCAGGCTCGCCACGGCCGCCGCGAGCAACCCCAGCAGGCCGTATTCCAGCAGGAATGCCCGAACCAGGTCCCCGCGCGTGGCGCCC
>Ga0209517_10006049_pt1 | contig 15116 bp, 13 predicted proteins | sample PeaSoiMetSII2010_FD_187695 | JGI IMG/M metagenome (GOLD analysis project Ga0209517, IMG submission 187695) | Peat soil microbial communities from Weissenstadt, Germany - SII-2010 (SPAdes) (version 2) | ecosystem: Environmental > Terrestrial > Soil > Wetlands > Peat | place: Germany... | reverse complement strand
CTGGTGGAATCCGTCAAGCCGCCCGCCGAGTTCAAGCTCGATCTTTCGGAAGCCACCGGCTATGGCGGCAGCGATCACATGTCCTTCACCGTAAAGCAGGTGCCGGTGTTATTCTTTTTCAGCGGCCTGCACGGCGATTATCACAAGCCCAGCGACACTTGGGACAAGATCGACGCCCCCGACGCCGCCAAGCTCCTGGGCTACGTCGCGCAGATCGCGACACGTTTGGCTAACGACCCGGAACGCCCCAAGTTTCAACGGGTGACGGAGAAGAGCGCCACCTCAGTCAGCTCCGGCAGCGGCGGCGGATACGGCCCCAACTTCGGCAGCATCCCCGATTTCGACGAGCCGCCGAAAGGCGTCCGGTTCGCCGATGTGCGCGACGGAACGCCCGCGGCGAAGGCCGGCCTGAAGGCGGGCGATATCCTGATCGAGTTCGATGGCAAGGACATCGGGAACCTGTACGACTTTACTTACGCCCTGCAGGCGCACAAGCCTGGGGACGAAGTACTGGTGAGAGTACTCCGCGGGTCCCAGACAATTGAGGCCAAAGTACTGCTCACAGAGCGGCGTTAGTTCGCCATAATAGGGCTGCCCACGATGGCAGCCATGCAAAATACACAAGTCGCCCACAAGCTTCCGCCCCTGATTCTTCATCCGTTTGCCGACCAATCCGGCCCGCATAAAGTGGTGGAAAGCTCGCGCGCCAGCCTGATGCTGCAAGGCCTGCTGCCGTCGGGACAGCAGACCCCCGAAGACCTGGAACGAACGCTGCTCGAAGGCCGCTATCAGGAAGTCCGGATGCTCTTCTACGTAGGTAAAGATCTCCTGCGCTGGATCGGACAATGCATGGAGCACGTCCAGCGTCACCCCGAGCTGCAAGCAGCTTCCCTGCAGCCGCAGAGTTTCGCCGCTTACCTGGTACAGAATCCGCCCGCCGAGGTCTCCAGCAAGCTGAAGAAGTGGGGCGTAAGCAATCACAAGTCGATTTTTTCGCGCGCGCTGGGGCTGAATATCATCCTGGCGGACATGCCTCCGCAGGAAATGTTTGCCCCCGACTTTCTGCGCCACTATCACCGCTACGCCGACCAGATGTTCCACACGCACCTGGGGCAGACGCCCTTCGCCGATCCGGAACACCTGGGATTCGACTTCGAGATCTTCGCTTCGGGTGAATACTCGCGGATGCTCGAAAAGGGTTGGGCGGAGCAGGCCGAGAAGTAACCTTAGCAGTCCTCAGATCACACTGCGGAGTTCCAAGCACGTTGAAAGCCTTGGTGGACACGACAAACAACGTTTGAAGTGGGGCAGGCGTCCACGCCTGCGCGGGACGTCCACGTCCCGCCAAGCCGGGTCTGGAGACCCGCCGCAGGACTGGAGTCCTGCCCCACGCGAACTGCAAAACAGTCATTCTATTTTGCGAGTCTCAGTAGGTCGACGTGGAAGATGGCGAGCGAGGAGCGAATTGCCCCCTCTACGCTACAGCCGCGATCCTATTGGAACACGTCTCCGGCCTGACCTCTTTGGGCGAAGCATCCCGATAGGCTTGCGCGAAGTTGCTATGCATGGGGGAGCACGCCGGATTTGGATACAGCTGGACGAACATCTGCCCCACCATTTTCCCCCTCAGTCCCTTACAGATACGCGCCATCTCGCGCGCCGTATGGGACGTGCATGCCTCGCAGGTCAGTCCGACTTCTATACAAACGCTGGGGTAGGATTCGTCGTATGCCGTCATAGCGAGGTCCTAGTATGCCGTAGTAAGGCCTTTCGGCAAAGGGCTTTGAGGTGGGTTTCAGAAGTCGCTTTTGGGGGTATCGGACTCGGGATATCCCTTGCCGTTGCCGTTGGTATCATAGGTGCTGAAGAGGAGTCGGCATGCATTGGGCGGCGCTCATTTTCCCCGTCGTTTTACCCGCCGTTGCCTTGGCCGCAACCCCGGACGCTTTAGCGCCAGATTTTCGTGCGCCGGACTTCCGAGTGGAGCGCCAGACCGTAGCCAACGGCGCCGAGTTGTTGACGGTCTTCAGTTCCCTCCCCGGTCATGCTGGCGAAGTCCCCCTGGTCAGCGTCCTGCGCGACACCCTGGGGGATAGCAATCCCGATAGTGACCGGCTGCGCTATATCTGGGTGCTCACATCCGGGCGGCCGACGGTTCTGCAGCACGCCGCGGCGTTCATTCCGTTCTTCTACTGGTCGCCGGACCTGGGAAAGAACATGGATCGGAAGCCCGCCGCCGTCCTGGATTTGGGTAATACCAGCAAGGTGGTCTGGAACGCGCTAGCCCAATCGGTGGTGCAGGCTGCGGCAATCGACTCAAACGGAGCGCTGATTCGCGCCTCCACACGCCGCTATCGGGCCAATCTGGCCGATCAGCAGCAAGTCAATCTCATGGAGGGCTTGACGGTTATCTCGCAGTTGGAGGAGATGCCGGAGCCGGAAGCACGGTTCAGCGAGCCGGAATTGCTGGAGGTGCAGGCTCGCCTGTCGCTGGCCGGCAAGACTCTCGGCGGATTGGTCACCACCGAGCGCCTTCCGCAAGCGTATCTGCAGAATCGGGTGCGAACCGAGGAGACGCGGGGTCACAACTGGGAGCTCCTGCGGCAGCGCGCCGAAACCAACGGCTTGTACTTCGATCCGCTGGGGTTCGCCCGCTCCCGGACCCACGCGTTGGTGTGGATCGCACGCGAAGATGTTGGCAATGGCGAGCCGCGCAAGTGGGATGGGCGCTTCCTCGGCATCGCCGACCCTTTCAACGATTCGCGGCTGAAGAACTGGACCGGCTATACGGAGAAGCGGTACTTCGATGAGTCCGGTCTACCTGTAGACGCGGACACCCCCGGCGCCACCTCTCGCGAGCTGATCCCGCTGGCGCTATACGCCCTGGAATATCCCAAAGTCCCGCTGCTGCTGGCGGATTTTCGCAATACGCGCAAACCTAAAAACCGGGAGATGCTGCGCCTGGCGACGGGCGACGCCGTCAGCGGCGTGCTCGGCATCTCCAAGTTTGGAAATTGGCCTTACCTCGCGGGCTCTATGACTTGGAATTTCGTGCGCTCCCGCCATGGCGATCCCAATAATCGCGCCGCCCGACTGAAAGCCTACTCCCAGGTGCGGCGCTGGCTGACGCTCGACGGCACCATCGACCCGGCCCTGCGTAAGGACTTGCTGCGGCGGCTGGAGATCCTGGGCGCGGATCCGCTGGAAGACAACGTATTCCACGAGAATGAGATCGCCCAGCACCAATACGATGCTTTGTTGCGCTATGCCGCCGATCCCAAAGGATTGCCGGCGCGGCTGGACCGCGACCGCAATGCGGAGATGGCCGCCTACCGCCACGGCGTGCCCGCGCGCACCGGCTTGCGGCTGGCGAAATGGTTCAGCCTGGGCATCTATTCCCACCATGAGATGAAGGACAGTCCGAGCCTGACAGCCGCCGTCGGCCAGAAAAGGCGGGCGGAACACCAGATTCGATTCCTGGAGACGGTGGCCAAATCGAGCCCTCAGCCCGAAGTGGCCTGGAACACAGCCGAGGTGCGCCGCGCCGTGAACGAGCTGATCGAGACGGGCGTGCCGGCGCGCTCCACGCAGGTGGTTTCGCGGCTCATGCAGCAAACCACCGACCCGGAAACCCGCGAGCTGTGCGAGCGCGCCTTGGCCAGCGTCGGAGCGGGACAATAGGTTTGTGCCAATAAGCCGAGTGCGAACCATCGCGCTCCTGTGTCTAACCGCAGCGTTCCTCGCGGCCGCGGAACCCGCCTCCGAACCAAGTAAAGTCCAGCGCGTCGTTATTCTGAAAGTCGACGGACTACCCGAGGGACTGCTGGAACAATCTGTCAAAGAGGCCGGCGGTCCGGGCCGGGACGGCCACAGCCGCCTGCCGTGGATCCAGCACGTCTTCTCGCAAACGGTGTGTGGATGGAAAATTTCTACGTGCGCGGCTTGAGCCTTTCCGCGCCCTCCTGGTCCCTGCTCGATAGCGGCCGCCATCTGGAGATCCGCGGCAACGTCGAATACGACCGCTACACGCTGCACCCCTACGACTACCTGAACTTCTTCCCGTTCTACTTCAGCTATGTGGCTTCGCGGCAAGTGGATATGCCCGCCGCCGAGCTGATGGACCAAGCCGGCGTGCCGCTGCTGGTCGACCGGTTTTCTTATCAAGAGCGCTTCCAAGGTCCGCAACTGTTCCAGCGGGGATTGCGGCTTGACTCGCTCCCCGGCGCCTTGAAACGCGCCATCGCCGCTAGCTCACCCCGGGATTTTTTGGACGAGTGGAACATTGGTCTCCCTTGGGCCGGGTCCTGGTATCGCCAGAACGAAGCCGATCTGATCCGGAATTTCCAAGATCCGCAAATGCGCTATCTGGATTACTTCACCGGCGAATACGATCACTTGGGGCACCTGACCGGCGATCCTGTTTCCCAGTTGCACGCCCTGGAGGACCTGGATGCGCTGGTGGGCCGCGTCTGGAACGCGATCGCCGCCAGCCCGCTCGCCTCGCACACCCTTCTGGTGATGGTTTCCGATCACGGCATGAACACTTCGGCGACTGTTGTCAGCCAGGGATTCAGCCTGGTGGACTGGTTCAACAGTTCGGCCGGCGGAGCACACCACGTGCTCACTAACCGTCATCCGCTCACCGAGTTCAAACTCAAGGGACTGGATCCATTCGTCAACGAGGTCATTACGCCGAGCCCGGAATCGAATTATCTGGCCGGCCAGGCCGAGCAGTACCCGACTGTGATGCTGGACCTGGACGGCAATGAACGCGCCAGCGTCGGCCTGCGGAACAACACCTTCAACGTCGTGCAGATTTTGCTGGACGAGTTAATCCAGAAGAGGGTGCCGGGCCCCCTGCGAAACGCCGCGTTGTCCGCGCTGTTTTCGACGCTGGACGAGGTCCGCGTCGAGTGGCGCAGGGATATCGACGATCTGTCCGACGAACTCATCGCGCTGGATGCCCGCATCGATGCTCAACAAAAGCTGGTGGACGCGCTGCCTAAAAAGAAGAAATGGACCAAGGATCAAATCGGCCTCGGCCTGGACAAGGACGCCCGCCGCGATGCCGTGCGCTTGGCTTCCTGGCGTACGGACCGCAAGGCCTACTCGGAATATGTCGCGATCATATGGCGCCTGCTGGATCTCAAACCGGCCGACTTCGATCCCGGTAAGTTCAAAATCACGGAACTGGTTCCGCCCAAGTCGCTGGGGCCGCTGAATTCGTTATCGGATCTGCGGCATTACGTCACCGGTCGCGCGCCCGGCGGGCTGGTTGTCGCCGAAGATGGCTCACTCGATTGGGAGCGTAGCTTCCAGACGGTGGATTATCTCTCCGCGCTGCGCTCGATTTCGGTCCGGAATAACGTCCAGCCGGGCCTCGCGCCGCGGCCCGTAGACTTCATTGCCGTACGAATCCCCGATCGCAATGCCGTCCTGCTGTGGCGCGACGACGCGCACCAGGCGTTGATTCTCACGCGAGGTAATGAGATTCGCTACCAGCCGGTTAGCGAGAACTTCGAACCTGTTCCGTGGGCGCCAGGCTTGCCGCTGGAATTACTCGAAGATCCGAACCTCAATATCCCCCTGGGCGATCGCATAACGTGGCTGAATCAGTGGCACGATGAGCGGGCCTGGCTTGAAGCCGTGCATCGGACACGCTATTCGAACGGCATCATCGGCGTGACGGAGGAATTGCTCGACCCGCCTTCGCCGCCCGGCGACATTCTCGACCGGTATCGCGATCGCCAGCGCGATCTGCGGCGCACCGATATGTTGCTGTTCGCCAACGACCACTGGAATTTCAACGTGCGCGGCTTCAACCCCGGTGGCAACCACGGATCGTTCCTGCGCATATCGACGCATTCGGTCCTGCTGTTCGCCGGCGGCAAGGACACCGGCATTCCGGCGGGTCTGCGCGTCGAGACTCCGTACGACAGCCTGAGCTTCGTTCCGACCATCTTGAAGCTGATGGGCCGACCGGAACCCGATCTGCCGGGGCGCGTGATTCAGGAGCTGGTGAAACCCGCTAATCTCACTGAACCGCCGGGAGCAGGGACCACGTCCGCCCGGTGACCGGGTCGAATACCTCGACGTTCGCCACGCAAACCGAAGACGGATTTGCATTGGGACCCGGCGGAACCTGCATCACCGTCACCACCGGCTGCAACTCCACCCTATGGCCGAACTGCACGCCCAGTGACGCCGCGGTGATATCCAGGAAATCCGCCTGCCCGGGATTCAGACTGACGGTCTTGTCCGGCTGCGGAACCGGCGTGCCGTTTTGATCCAGAAAGCCCAGCGTCGCGCTGCACGGATCGGGGGGAAATGCGACCACATTGACCCGCAAGATCTGGCCCAGCGCGATCCCCGCCATGCCGAAATCGGGCTCAGGCTGGGGTGAGTCTGGTAAGGGCATTGGTGTCACCCCCAGCACGCTCGCGCCGGTCAAATTGTCGATGACCTCGGCGGTGGCCACGCACGCCGATGGCGAGTTCGCGTTCGTGAGCATCACCACCGGACGCAGCTCGACCCTTTGCCCGAGTCCGTTGAGCAGCGTGTTGGCATTGAAGTCCAGGAAGTCCGCCTGGCCGCCTTGCAGAGTCACGGTCTTGTCTGGTAGCGGCATCGGCTGGCCGTTGCGATCCCGAAAGCCCAGCGTCGTGCTGCAAGGCGTGGGGGGAAACGCCACCACGTTGAGCCGTAAGGTCTGGCCTAACCCGATCCCCGTCATGCCGAAATCGGGCTCAGGCTGGGGGCTGTCCGGATTAGGTTGCGGAAACCCCTCCGAAGTGCGCCCGGTGAGTGAGTCGTATACCTCGACGTTCGCCGCGCAAGCCGAAGGCACGTCATTGACGCTCGGCATCACCATCACCACCGGCCGCAGCTCCATTCGATGCCCGAACTGGACGCCCAACGACGCCGCCCCGATGTCCAGGAAATCAGCCTCGCCGGGATTCAGAGTAACGGTCTTGTCGGGCAGCGGCATCGGCTGGCCGTTGCGATCCCGAAAGCCCAGCGTCGCGCTGCACGGGTTGGGGGGAAACGCCACCACGTTGAGCCGCAAAGTCTGGCCCAGCGCGATCCCCGCCATGCCGAAATCGGGAGTAGGCTGGGGATACTCTGGCTCGGGCTGCGGTGTTACCGCCAGCGTGCTGAAGCCGGTTAAATTGTCGAGCACCTCGACCGTCGCGCCGCATGCGTTCGGACCAACATCCTGCGTCAGCGTCACCACCGGACGCAGCTCCATCCTCTGCCCGAGCCGGTTGACCAGCGAATTGGCGTTGATGTCCAGGAACGCCGACTGTCCGACTTGCAGAGTTACGGTCGTGTCGGGCGTCGGCTGCGGCACGCTGCCGTTGCGATCCCGAAAGCCCAGTGTCGCGATGCACGGGCTGGGAGGAAACGCCACCACATTGAGCCGCAGAGTCTGGCCCAGCGCCACACCCACCATGCCGAACGCCGGGTCTGCCGCGAAGACGCTCCCCGAGGCCAGGATCGCCAGCGCCAGCAGGGAGAAGGATCTTGAAAGGAGTTGGTCAAGACGCATAACGGGGCTAGTATATCTCCGATTCGCTTCGATTTAGCTGCCCTTTTTTGTGTTTTTTCGTGTGAAAGCGCCGTATGCGGGTACTACGCTATTGGCCGTTCAGCAGATCGCGTCATCTCACTGAAACAAGTGCGGCCCCCGCCAATGCGCTACACTTTTATCGATTGGGCCTCCACGTATCGTGCGGCCCTTTCGACCCCCGCCGGTCTCACCGACCTCGTTGTTTTTCCCAGTCTTGAGCTTTTCCAGTCTTGAACCATGGAGGAACAATGAATTCAAGTCGCATTGTCATCGGGCTTGTTTTTGCAGCCATCACCGCGGCCCAGTCTGGCGCTGCGGAAGAAGGCATCCCCGTGACCGATTCGTTGGTGATTGCGAAGTGCGCCGGCTGCCACGCCCGCGACGAGCGTGGCAACATGCCACGTATTTCCTCGGCGCGGACCACGCCGGAAGCCTGGCAGAACGCCCTGAAACGGATGATCCTCGGATACGGAGTCTCCGTGACTCCGGAAGAGGCCCGGTCGATCGTGAAATATCTCAGCACCGACCATGGGCTGGCGCCCGCGGAAGCCAAGCCGGTGATGTATGACACCGAACGCCGCGTGCATGAAGAAACCAACCTCCCGCGCGGGGGGCTGGGTACCGCGTGCACCAAATGCCATACCCTTGCCCGGGCGCTTTCCTGGCGCCGCTCGGCCGACGACTGGAAACAGTTTGCCGATTCGCATGCCAAGAGCTACAAGATTCCAGCCGAGCCAACAGCCGTATTTCTCGCGAAAGCCGCTCCTCTTCACACTCCCGAATGGGACACATGGAACAGCCGCAAGAGTGATCGGGCTCGTACGTTCAGCCTGTCCGGCCGCTGGCTGGTGACGGCTTCGATATTGGGGCATGGGAAATACTACGGCGAGATGCAGGTGGATCCCGCCGGCGACGGCGAGTTCAACACGCGCGTCACGCTGACATCGGTCCTGGATGGCTCGACGATTGTGCGCACCGGGCACAGCGCGGTATACGGGGACTACGCCTGGCGCGGGCGTTCCAAGGGCTCCGGGCCTGCCAGCGCCGCTCCCGACGATCTCTCCAGTGAAGCGCGCGAAGTCCTGTGGATCGCCCCGGATCAGTCGACCGCCGAGGGCCGCTGGTTCTGGGGACAATACCAGGAATTCGGTTTCGACGTGAAGCTGCGGCGCCCATCTTCTGCTCCAGCACTCGTCGCCATCGATCGAATTTCTCTGAAGGTGGACTCCAAGGCCAACCGAATTCGCCTGATCGGGTATAATTTTCCCGCTGAGGTCTCGCCCGCTGACCTGAACTTCGGGCCCGGCGTGACGGCACGGACGATCGTCTCGCATACTGCAAGTGAAGTGATCGTGGAAGTGGATGTTGCCGCCGATACGCCGCTCGGCAAACGCGACGTGGCCTTCAAGGGTTCCGTGCTGCCCGGCGCTCTTGCGATCTACGATCGCGTCGACTACGTCAAGGTGACGCCGGAATCGGCTCTGGCCACCTTCGGCGACGCGACGCATCCCCGGGGCTACCAGCAGTTCGAGGCGATCGGTTATCAGCGCGGCGCCGACGGCAAGCTGCACACCGCCGACGACGTGGAACTCGGTCCGGTGGAGGCCGCGTGGTCGCTCGAGGTGTTTTACGTAGCCGAGGGAGCCAGCACGGATTTCGTGGGTAAAGTGAGTCCCACCGGTCTGCTGACTCCGGCTGCTCCGAGCCCCGGCAATAATTTCGATGTGTGGGTGGTCGCGACCGCCAAGAACGAGAAGGATCAGAACGGCAAGCCACTGGTTGGCAAGTGCTACCTGGTGGTGACTGTCCCTTCGTACACGTTCGCGGGACGGCGGTATGTTCGGGATCTGGATAAATGGGTCGACGACGGGCCCGTGTCAGACGCGCAGTAGGAGAAAACAATGAAAAACGTCTTGTTGGCGATGGCGATCACGGCAGGTTTAGCCGTGGGACACCACGGATATGCGGCATTCGATACGAAGTCGGAAATAACGTTCACCGGAACGGTATCCGATTTCCACTGGACCAATCCCCACTGCATCGTGGACTTCGACGTGAAGGACGACAAGGGTCAAGTTCGCACATGGCACGGCGAGCTGACCAGTCCGGCTCATTTAGCTCCCCGAGGTTGGACCGCTTCGACCCTCGAATCGGGGGACAAGATCACCATCACCGGTTATCCCGGCAAGAATAACGTGCCGTCGATTTGGGTCACCAAGATTCTCTTGCCCGACGGCAAGGAGCTCAAGGTCGAAGCGGGGAATTAAGAATCCGGGAATTAAGAAAAGAGATGCGGCACGAAGTGGCTGGTGTTGGTAATAATCGGGCTCTCCGATTCGCGAATCCCGATTCCGCCCGCCGCCCCGCCTTCACCCTCGCCGATCACCCAACTTCCAATGACCGGGAACCTTCCTTGAAACTGCCTCATCGGAGCAAGCTCCTGGTATACGAACCCTTCCTCGCCGTATTCGCCTCCGGTTGCCGCGTCGCCGTCTGAGCTGTGCAATCTGATATTCGCACCCTCGCGGCCCAGTAGCGGCTTTCGAGCCCAGTGCGTCATCGAGCCCGGCGAATCGAAATGCGCCTCCAGTAGATTCGGATGCCTCGGATAAAGTTCCCACAACACCGGCAGAATGCCTTTGTTCGATAGCAGCATCTTCCACGCTGGCTCGATCCAGATCGTGTTCGCTCTGCCGAGGTGCGCTGCGAACTCCTCACGCATCATCCATTCCCACGGATACAGCTTGAACACCGCCCCTAGCGGCTTGGCATCCGGTCCCAGGAACTGCTTGCCATCCCACGCGATTTCGTTGATCGGGAAGATCGACGACGCCAGCGCGGCCTGCCGCGCCGTATCCATCAGATACGTCACCGTCATTCCGTCTTCCAGATCGTCCATCGAGCAGAAGTCGATGCGGCGGCCCGGCAAGTATGGGGCGAGTTCCCGCCACCGGGCGATCAAACGTTCATGGATGGAATTGAACTGGTCGGCGTCTGGAAACACATCCTCCAGCCAGTACCACTGTACGGCCGCAGCCTCCAGCAGCGACGTGGGCGTGTCGGCGTTATACTCCAGAAGCTTCGGCGAATGAACGCCGTCATAGGCGAGATCGAAACGCCCATAAAGTGACGGCGGTTCGGCCGTCCAGGAATTCTCGATCAGCGCAACCGCATTTTCCGGAATGCCGAGCTTGGCGTAAGACTTCGTGTCGATGATGTGCTGCGCGGCCGCCAGCGACATTTCCGCCAGCTCATTGGTGGCGGATTCCAGTAGTTCGATTTCCTGGGCTGTGAACTCGTAGAACGCGAATTCGTTCCAGTACGGCTGCTTTCCCGAGTGCCACAACAGTCCGGCCTCTTCCACTCTCTGCTGCCAGCCGGCCCTTGGGCTGCACTCGATCCGCCGCACTTAGCTGCCGCCGTGGTGATGCCCCGAGCCGGTGGATCCGAAGCCTCCGCGCGAGACTCCGTATATTCCGAATAGCCCGTAGTGCGGGCCCCGGCAGTTCCCCCCTGCCGCCGCGGTGGCGACGCCTCCGTTCGCAAGGTACGCCTGATAGGAATCGTAATAATTGGGGTAGGGCTGCGAATAGGTCATGGGGACGAAGTTGGCGCCATCGCAATATCCCATGTGTTTCACGGCGACCTTGCAGGCTTTGGTGTTGAAGGACCCTGCGTCGCATGGATCCGGAGCCAACTGGCCGCGCGCGGCCATGCTCATCGCCGCCGCCACGGTCAGTACCACCCTCGCCGACTTCTTCACCGGAGAATGGACCGAGGATTCCATCGTGGATCCTTTTGCGGTTATTGTACGCCTTTTGAATACGAAAGCCTCGATATTCCTCACAAGCGGGCAGAGTTGAGCCATGAACGGGCAGTCTTTCGGCAGCGGGTGGAACCTACAATTCGATACAATTGACCGCGTGGCTGCGCGCTTCGCCATCCTAAATCCGTGCCCGAAGCGCTGGTCGGACTTAACCGGCGAAGGCCGCAAGCGTTTCTGTCAGGATTGCCAAACTGATATCCACGCGCTCGATCAGTACTCTGCAGATGAGATCGAGACCCTCAAGCGAGAATCGGGCCGCCTCTGTGGGTATCTGGTTGGAGAATCGCTCACTCCACCTCGCAGCAGGCGCGCCGTACTGGTAGGAGCCCTGCTTACGGTGATTTCACCGTTACTCGCGCAATCGGGGCGGGTGCGTTTTCGAGTTACTGACGAGACGGGGGCGGTGGTTCAGGGCGCTGAGATTTCGCTACTCAATAAGGAAAACGAAGCGAGTTTGACGCTGCACGCGGATAGTGCGGGGACGGCAGTCTTCACCGGTCTTCCAATGGGTGTTGCACGATTTACCGTAGCTTCTCCGGGCTTCCCGACGATCCCTGTCACTGTGACCATCAGCAGTAGCAAAGAGGTGAAGGTTTGGGCCACCCTCAGGCTTCCACCAGTGGGCGAGGTGATTTCAGCACCGGCACGGAAGCGCAGAGGTTGGTGGATCTTCTGAATCCACCGCTGGCTCCTACTTTGGCCTGCGTTTCGGCTTCCGAATGATGCGCTTGCCGACGGGCGTTTTCGCGGTTACGAAGCGCCAAGCTGCGCCGAGCAGGTCGCGGAGAGCGTCCGGGTGGATGCGCGACAACCGCACCAGCACCATCGGATAATTCGCGTAATGATCGGTAAAGTAGTACACATCCGGAGCACCTGAAAGGAGCTCCGCACGGTGCTCGAAATCAACGCGGACGACCAGAGAGCCAGGCTCCGCGGATTTATTGATGGCGATACACGTCAACAGCTTTCCGCCAACTTTGATGGCCGGCGAACCGTATGCCGTGGACTCCTCCACGTCCGGCAGCTCGAGTGCGATTTTTCGTACAGTGTCGAAATCGATCTTCTTCCTTGGCATGGATAACAACGTCGATCGCGTCGAAAAACTAGTTCTCAACCTTCCGGGAGCGTCTGCGCGCTTCTCGTTCGATGGCGCTCCTGATCAGTTATCGGTCGGCATCTCATTCACATGATCGATGACCAGCACCGGCGCCATCACCTTGCGTGATTGCAACTTTAAGCCGAGCTGCTGGTTCAGCGCTTCGGTAAACGAGATCGCGCCGTTCGGTTCAGCCGCCACCGCATCGCCGCCCGCGGCGGGGACAGCGATGCCCGCGAGCACGCTGGACGGGCTGAAATTGATGGTCATATCGTATCTGCCGGCGATCCCGGTTGAATCCACCACGGGCGGAAGTCCAGGAAACAACTTACCGAGCTCCGCCGCGAACTGAGCGAGCGTCATGCTCCGGCACGTAATGAGCCTCGGCAACAACGGATTTGTAGTCCTCGGGTCTTTTCCATCGGCTCCGGGGCCCTCCTTGCATCCTGGCCGAGTCGAGGGATCCGCCTTCCGCAGCTTCGGCTTCGCAGCCACCAATTCATACCCGGATATCAGCCGGTCTTCCTGGTGCGCCGCCAGCTTGAAGCGATCCACCAGCAGCGCGCGCAGCATCATCCGCATGGAATCGATATCGACGCCATTCCACACTGGTCCATCCCACCCCGCCACGGCGTCTTCCTCAAAGGGCGTCCTGGCTACAACCGTGAAGCAGGGGCTGTCCATGGACTTCGGTCCGTCGACGATGCGGTCGGGGGAAATCAACGCACCCCACGCCTCTACGATCATCCATTTCAGCGTCATGTTAATGCGCACCCGGCCTCCGGGCTGGATGTTCACGTTACTGCAATTGGGGTTATTGGGCTCATCCGGCTTAATGCTCGCCACTTCGAACTCCAGCGGAGCGGGCAGCTTTTCCGCTACCTCAGATGAATTGGCAGTCGGTTTTTCATTTACGCTTTCGACCACGACAACGGGCGTCGGGATCTTGCTCATCTCCAATTTCAATCCCAGTTTCTCGAACGCGTCAAAGATCGTGACCGCGTCGGCTGGCAGCGGACTCGGCCGCAGCGCAATGCGCGGGAACCACTGAACGGTGTAATTGAAGGCGTCCTTCAGCCCGGTCCGATCCACCACCGGGTAGTTGAACAGGTAACCGGACGCTTCGCGCACGCTGGGCAATTGATTCGCGAACGCGGCCATGGTCATGTTGCGGCACTCGAATACAATCAGTCTGCCGGGTTGCTGGATCTTGCACCCGGATTCTTCGGAGCCATCCGCAAGCCTGAGCTGAAGCTTCCTACCAGCGGTCATCACATACGCAGGCAAGCTCCTGGTATCTTTGCGGGCGACCAGATGAAAGCGATCGACCAGGAGGCTTCGTAGCATGGTATGCAGAGCCTCCGGCGTTGAATCTGCCGGAGCCGTCGCGATCACGTCGAACCGATTCGTGTCGAACCAGTCCGGCCCGCCCGCGACCTTATCGGCATCGACGCTCCAAGCCGTCCGGATCAGGTCCACCAGCGTGGCATTCCTCAGTTCATAACGCCCACGGACGAACCGGCTCCGCATCTCCAGGATCGTATTCGGGGGACTGGCGTGGATATCTACGCTTGCGAACTGTGCATCGCTCGGCTGGGCGAAAACCGCGCAGGCGAAAAGAGCGACGAAACCTAAGTATGCGAGTGCTCGCACGATTGTCCAGCCTCCCGCGCTGTCACCATTGGACGATTTAGACACCCGTTTTATTATGGCTAAGTTCCGCTTTTTTCTTTAGGTGGCGCATAGGGCCGCTGGCCGCTTCCCCCCGCTTCTCGCTACACTCGGACTCGTATGGATCAAGATCATTTGCGTCCTTCTGGTCATGATAGTCTTCCCGCATGCTTCTGTTTGAAACCATACATGCCGGAAACCCGCGCAGCCGCGCGCTTGAGGAAGAAGAAGCCAACGCCGAAAGGGTAAACAACTTATGGCGGACGGCTTCGTAGCATCACTGGTCGGATCAGCTCTAGGAGCCGGGGCGGTCGCATGGATCGTCAGCTATTTAACTGAGAGGGCTCGGCAGGCGGCAATAAAAGCGACCTTTGACGATGCGCTCAACCAGTCTCGTTTGCGAGCCGCAGATGAAGAGCGAGGGAAGAGGCTCGCGACGCACGAGGATATTGAGAATGTTCTCCACGAGGTCAAGCTGGTAACCCGCGAAACGGAGCAAATTAAAGCGAGCGTCTCCCAGAAGGCACAAACCTATCTTCGCGCTTGGGAAGAACGGCGCAACTTGTATGTAAAGCTTGCCGAATGGACATCTAAGCACATAGGTCTCGTGGCGGAGGCGAGGTTCGCGCTGACATCAGATGACGCGTTCAGGTTGATTTCCAATTCGCATCTGGAAGTGGTCCACTTAGCAAGCTTAATCGTGATGTTTGGCAGCGCGGAACTGCAGGCGGTGTGGACACATTTTAGTCAAGGAGAGTCGCCACCTGGAGAATGTTCAAGGACATGGGAATGGTGTATGTCGGAAATCGATCGTGTCAACAAATTAGCGGCCGCGATATCCGTGGTCGCCGCAAAAGACCTCTGGGGTAAAGACCGGGACGCCGGCCTGCAACGCGAGGCTCCATGAACCTTCCCGCTTGTGTTATACGTTATGTATAACAGCATGCATTTCG
>Ga0209517_10006048_pt1 | contig 15117 bp, 13 predicted proteins | sample PeaSoiMetSII2010_FD_187695 | JGI IMG/M metagenome (GOLD analysis project Ga0209517, IMG submission 187695) | Peat soil microbial communities from Weissenstadt, Germany - SII-2010 (SPAdes) (version 2) | ecosystem: Environmental > Terrestrial > Soil > Wetlands > Peat | place: Germany... | reverse complement strand
TACCGCGATGCGTCCGCGCACCGCGAGCAAATTGAAAAAGTGCGCAATCAGTTCAAGGATTTGAAAGACGAGTCACTAGGCATTTCAAGACAGAGCTTCCGAGCCCCTGGTGGGCGACGGTTTGAGTCTAGCTACCTGGGCGACCAATGCACCTTCGCGGGATTAATCGAGCGCTCTGTCTCTTCGCCGTAATCGCGATTCTATTCGGCTGCCGGAAAACATCCGTCGATGCAGCAAAGGCCGGTGCCGTGCCCGTCTTCGGCGCCGCTGAAGGGCCTCAGCAACTTTCTTCGGATGGCCAGGCTTCGCTCCAGACTTTCATCGACTCCGCCCATCTCTCCGACCTGCAATATCCAGATTTTCAGAATTATCGTGCTGAGGCTAAGGAATTCTACGGAACAGTCGGCGACAGATTGCCTTGGGTTCTGGGTCGGCAGCCCTCTCCTCAGGCTCAGGCGCTCACGAACCTATTCAAAGGCGCCGAGGAGGAAGGCCTCAATCCTGTCGATTACGATGGTCCTCGGTGGGATGGACGCCTCGCAACAATTGAGACAGGTCACGCGTCGGAGTCGGAACTCGTCCGCTTCGATCTTGCAATCACAATTTCGGCCATGCGCTATATCTCCGACTTAAACCATGGGCGCGTGAATCCCCGTACGGTTCGCTTTGATTTGGAAATCGACAACGCAAATTTCGATCTCTCGGAATTTGTCCGCCAGAAGCTGGTAGGCGCGGAAAATGTAGACGCTATGATGAGAACCGTCGAACCGCCGTTCCCCGCATATCGCCAAACCGTCGGCGCGTTGAAAACCTACCTGAAACTGGCGAGCGAGTCTGGCAGCGAGTTGCTTCCGGTGCCGCCAAAACCGGTGAAACCCGGCGATCCCTATACCGGCGTGCCGCAACTCAAGCGGCTCCTTGTCCTTCTGAGCGATTTGGCGGCAACCGATGCCATCGTCGCGCCTGATTTGGCTTACACGGGACCTCTCGTAACCGCCGTGGCTCGTTTTCAGCGGCGTCATGGACTCGAACCAAATGGAATCATTGGGACTCAAACATTTGAAGATCTGAACACACCTGTGAGTCAGCGCGTCCTGCAGCTCAAACTCACTCTGGAAAGATGGCGATGGCTGCCTCACGAATTTGAGCAGCCGCCACTCGTAGTCAACATTCCTGAATTTCGTCTCTATGCGGCGACTGAGGAATATCGCCCGGCCTTCTCGATGAACGTGGTTGTCGGCCGATCGTTCAAGCATCAGACTCCGGTATTCACCACGCAACTGAAATCAGTTATTTTCCGCCCTTACTGGAATGTTCCGCTGGACATTCAACGTGACGAATTGGTCCCTGAACTAAAAAAGAATCCGCACTATCTCAGAGATCACTCCTATGAAGTCGTGGACGCCCAAGGAACGATTGTCAGCGATGATAGCGTCAGTGAAGACATGGAACGGCAGCTCGACTCGGGCAAGCTGGCCATTCGGCAAAGACCCGGCCCGGACAATTCACTTGGGCTCGTGAAGTTCGACATGCCCAATAGTTATGACGTCTATATGCACGGTACGCCCGCCGTCCACCTATTCTCCCGCCCTCGGCGGGATTTTAGCCACGGATGCATCCGTGTGGAAAATCCAGTCGCATTAGCAGCGTGGGTCTTGCGCGACAATCCCGGGTGGGACACCGATCGTATTCTCGGCGCAATGAACGGAGACCAAACGTTCGGAGTGAGTCTTACCAAGCCCATTCCTGTCTTGATTCTGTACGGCACGGCGATTGTCGCGGACGATGGAGAGGTGGATTTCTTCGACGATATCTATGAGCTTGACGCCGATCTAGAGAAGGTCCTCGTAAAAGGATATCCATACTCCCCGAACGAGTGAAAGCCGAATCCGGATTGTGCTACCAACGCCGAACGCGTCCCAGATCCACGTGGACAAATCCGGATTGAGGATAGTAGCCGACTCCTCCACGATGCAAACTTAGTGCGGCGTCGCGTAAGCGAGCGGTCGGCACTCCTGGGATGCGGATGTCAATCGCTTCACCGAGCATGTGCTGGCTATGTTCGGCCACGCCCGCGGTCGTCCGCCGGAGGAACTCGTTGCTCCAGGGCGTGCGGTAGCCGCAGACGATGTCGATCTCAGTTCCCGGGCGTCCCACCGCTGCGGTGAGATCGCTCAACAAGTCGAAAAGCCTGGGATCCAGGGCGGTTACATCGCCCGTTCGGTGATCTCGCAAAAAATGATCGAGCTGGTCAACGGCGCCGGGAAGGTACGAATCGCCAAGTCGGTAAACGATATTTATCCGCTCGTTGGTATGCAGATGGAACAGCAGCAATCGGTGCTCTTGCGAGGGAAGGTCAGCTGTTGCAATCCGGAGCGGTAGAAGCAGACTACCTCCCAGCAAGAGTGCAACCCCCAAAAAGCGCATCGCGGCACGCACTGATAACATTTTTTAATTATATCACTTCCCGCTCGATTGTCTTTAGGTTTACGCCCCCGAGATTGCGAAGCAGTTACTTCACTTGCTCCCGGTCCTGGCGCGGAAGATTCCTGACTTTCCCCTGCTCGGAAGTAACCCACTTGGACGATTAGCGTGCTGTCCGGACATATGCTCGCTGACCGCGGTTGGTTCTTACAGTGACCCACTACTTGCGATGAAATGTTCCGGAAAAAAAGGAAGGGAAGCGGACTGGTTAAGACCAGTCACGCCTCCCGGGGTGTGTCCTAGAAGCGTTTGATTAATTAGACGCAGAATCTCCGAAAGGGTTGCATCAAAGCGCGGTCAGTAACGGCGATCAGTAGAAAAGGTACTTCCGCCACTTCTCATCGCGATGCCCAATCAAGCGCATCAGCTGCCGCGACGTATGTAGTGTGAACGGCCGTGGACGACGCCGCAGCTTCAGGCCAGCCTCTTCGGGCGTGCGATCACCCTTGCGATTGTTGCAGGTGTAGCAGGATGCCACGAGGTTCTCCCACGACGAGCGGCCCCCGCGCGAACGCGGCATCACGTGGTCGAGCGTCAGCTCCGAAGCCGGCAAAGCCGCGCCGCAGAACTGGCAGGTATTCCGGTCGCGCAGGAGAATATTTTTCCGCGAGAGCGCGCGGCTCTGCTGCGGGATATGCCTGTACGAGAGCAGCCGGATCACGGACGGAACCTGAATCGCCTTGGTTGTCGAATGCACTTCGGAGTGGTTGGTTTCTTCGGCCTGCGCCACGCCCTTCAGCATCAGGACCAGCGCGCGGCGCACCGCCGTCACGTTGATCGGCTCGAAGGTCGCGTTGAGAACGAGCACCGGCGCCTGCATCACCGAAGGCCGGCTCGCGGGCGGAGGCAGCGGCTGCGGGAGCGCGGATTCGTGCACTACTCCGCCGTGCCCGAGAGTGGGCCGGGGACGTAGGCCGATTTTGTGCCGGTTCTCCATCGCGTCGCCTCTGCGCCGCTCGACAATTATATCCACTATCTTCGATGCTCTTGCTGCCCGCTTGGTTTCTGTCGGCTGCGCGGCATCCCTGCCGCCACAACGGGCCCCGGAATCACCGGTACGGAGCGGACCCTCGCCACCGTCAACCCCAGCACCGCGGCGGCGCCTGCTTTCTTCAGGGCGCGCGCGCAGGCATCCAGCGTCGCGCCAGTCGTCAATACATCATCTACCAGTAGGACGCGGAGGTTGTCAACCTGCAGGCCTTCCCGCGTCGCGTAGGCGCCACGGACGGACTTCCAGTGCTCGCTGCGAGAGAGCACCAGCTGAGGCGGGCGTGGCCGTGTGCGCGCCAAAAGATACCTTTCCAGTTTCAGCCCGAGGCGCTTTGCCAGCGGCCGGGCGATCAGCTCCGCCTGGTTGTAACCGCGCTCGCGCTGACGGTCCCTGTGCAATGGAACCGGCACCACCACGTCGACGTGCCACTCCTCCGGCGCGCGCAAGACGATTTCAGCCAGCCGCGCCGCGAACCAGTCGCCCAGCCGCGTCACCTCCTCATATTTCAGAAGGAGAACGGCCTCAATGAGCGCGTCGTCATAGAGAGCGAAGCTCCGCGCGCGGTCGAAGGCGTAAAACTTCGCTCGGCACAGGCGGCATAGCGGCTCGATCGCCTGTGCGGCGACGTCCGAAACAAACGGCCGGCCGCAGCAGCGGCACATCGGCTCCTTGATTCGCACGAATCCATCCAGGCAGGTCACGCAGATCGGAATGCGGCTCGCATTCGTCAGCGCCTGGCCGCAAATGCGGCACGGGCCGGGGAACACGACCGATGCCAGTGCGTCGAGCGCGCTTTTCAAGATCACGGATGCGTTGTTAACCGAAATGCTATCTGAAACGCTACCTCAAATCAGGCGGCGAGGGAAGAGACACGAGCGCGCGGAAGGTTACCGCAGGGGCCTAGAGCAGGCCCTCTTCTTTCTTTTCCTGGCAGGCGAGGCAGTAGCGGGTCCAGGGCACGGCTTCGAGGCGCTTCTGCTGCAGCTCCTCGTGGCAGGACACACATTCACCGAACGAATCGTCCTTCATCCGCGAGAGCGCTTCCTCGACCAACTGCAGCAGCGAGCGGTCGTTGTGCGTCTGGCCGAAAAGGAATTCTTTCGTGTACGAGTTCGCGGCCTTGTCGGCGAGATCCACCGTCGAGTCCTCGTCCGCTTCGCGGCCTTCCTGTTGCGTGCGTGCGATTCCGCGCATCAGTTCCTCGCGGCGCGTGACCAGTTTCTTTTTGTAATATTCGAGACGCTTCTTATCCATCGTTCGGGTCCTCAGTTCGGGTCCGCGATGCCATCCAAAACCGTTGATTTTAGAGGTATCTGCGCGTCATGTCAAACGTGCCGCGCAAATGACGTTCCGTGGACCCTCTTCAGCCCCACAGTAGATGCCGCATGGCCGCAAAAGGATTCCAGCCGTACCTACCTCAGGACGCCGTCCGCCGCGCAGGAAACATGAAATGGATGATCGCTGCCGACAGGATCAGCACTACAAACACGAACACGCTTCCTTCCGGTCCCACCGATCCGCCCGTCAGCCACACCGGCCCGTGAAAGGACGAATTCAGCAGATGGCCCCGCGCCAGCTGGCCGCTGTCGGCCACCCCGTAGAAATACGTCTCTCCCCAATCCCACGCAGTGTGCATCCCGATCGCGAACCAGATGTTTCCCGTCCGCCGCAGCGTGAACGCACACAGCAACCCGAAACTTCCCGCGGAAAGCGCGCCCACCGGCGCTTCGCCCAGGTTTCTTAGATGTAGCGCTCCAAATCCGACAGCCAGCACAACTGCCGCTGGCCAGAATCCGGTTGCTGATGCCAGCGTCGTCTGCAAATACCCTCGAAACGACAATTCCTCGAAGATCCCCGTAAGAATGAATGCAATCAGGTAGAGGAAACCGTACCGCAAGGCGTCCGCGCGTCCGAGCGCCCACCCACCGAACAAGAATCCATGGAACGCGGCGACCAGTGCCAGCATGATCGTGATCATCGCAAATCCGTACGGCATGCCTTGCCAGAAACGCTTTCCGAAGGCTTCCTTTCCCGGAAGACCGTAGTTGGCGAACGACCGCCCCTCGATGAACGTCATCACCAGCACCGCGAGAACGAGCGAGAGCGTCTGGACTCCTTCCGCGATCAGCACAATGCCCGGCGTGAAGACGCCCTTCGCCATAGCGTGCTGCCCTGCCTGGAGCGCCGGGACGCGCCTCACACCTGCCTGCATGAGAAATACGAAAAGGACGAAGAGCGCGATCGCGATCAGCATCCGCCAGCCGGCACGGATGCCATTCGGCCCGAAGAAGAATGTGTTTCCAGTGGTCCGGGCGGTCGCGGTGGGGGTAGTTTCACTCTCCTGTGTCATTGAATCGCTGGGTGTGATTTCCGGCGCCATCCGCACCATCTCCTTCGACATCCAATGGTCGATCCGCGTGCTGACTTGGGACCGGGCCGGCTACGCCGTGCCTCGAAAAATGCCGCTCGCCTTATATCACGTGCGCGATTGCGCGGGCAAACTAACTGGCCCGGTCGAGGCCCGCCAGCGGGGTTGCGATGGCCGGGCAGCGGCTGCTAAACTCTTGGGTCTGCGATGACGATAGAGCCGGGTTGTCTCCAACCCTCCACGAAATCCCGGCTCGGGGTCCATGGGAACCACAAGGGAGAACAGGTTTGGCCAAATATGATCTCGTGATCATCGGGAGCGGACCGGGCGGGTACGTCGCCGCGATTCGCGCCAGCCAGTGGGGTTTGAAGACGGCGGTCGTGGAGAAGGACCCGTTTCTCGGCGGCACTTGCTTGCACGTCGGCTGCATTCCCACAAAAGTTTTCCTGCATCACGCGGACCTCTACGACCATTTCCTGCGCGCCGAGGAATTCGGCTTCGAAGTGAAAGACGTCAAGGTCAACTGGCCGGCCATACTCGCGCGTAAGGACAAAATCGTCAAGAAGCACGCGGGCGGTATAGGCATGCTCTTCAAGAAGAACAAAGTGGATTCGATCACCGGCTGGGGCCGCATCGCCGCGCCCGGCAAAGTCTCCGTCGAAAAGGACGGCAAGACCACCGAAATCGAAACCACCTACACGATGCTCGCCACCGGATCGGAAGCACGTTCGCTTCCCGGAGTCGAGATCGACGGCGGGATCATTCTCAGCAACCGGGAAATCCTGCAGCTCGCGGGGATCCCGAAGTCGCTCGTCGTCGTTGGCGCTGGAGCGGTGGGCGTCGAATTTGCTTCGATCTATCGCACCTTCGGCACGGAAGTAACCATCCTCGAAGCCCTTCCCCGAATCGTGCCGCTCGAGGACGAGGAAATTTCGCCCGAGCTCGAGAAGGCGTTCAAGAAGAAGGGCATCCGCATCGAGACCGAGGCAAAAGTCGAATCCGTGAAAAGGGACGCCAAGATTGGGACGGTTGCGTTCAAGGACAAGACCGGAAAAACGCAGACCATCTCCGCGGAGAAGGTCCTCATCGCCGTGGGCCGCCGCCCGCTCACTGAAAACGTTGGCATCGAGCGAACCAAAGCCAAGCTCGAGCGCGGTTTCGTGCACACCAACGCGTACCTGGAAACCGACGAGCCCCGTCTATATGCCATCGGCGATATCGTCGCCGGACTTCCCCAGCTGGCGCACGCCGCTTCGATGGAAGGCATCATCGCGGTGGGCCGCATGGCCGGGAAAGACGTGCAGCCGTTTGACCGCAAGCGCTGCCCGAACTGCACGTACTGCGAGCCGCAGATCGGTTCCGTTGGCCTCACCGAAAAGCAGGCGCGCGAAGCGGGCTTCGATGTGAAGACCGGCAAGTTTCCGTTCCTCGGCAACAGCAAGGCGACCATCCTCGGCCAGCATGAAGGCTTTATTAAAGTGGTCGCGGAGGCGAAGTACGGCGAGATTCTTGGCGTTCACGCCATCGGCCCCCTCGCCACGGAAATCATCGCCGAGCCGGTTGCTGCGATGGGCCTCGAAGCCACTCTCGACGACATGGCCGCCACCATCCATGCCCATCCGACCGTATGGGAAGCGATGGGTGATGCGTTCAATTCGGTGCGCGGCCTGACCATCAACTATTGATCCGTGATGGCTCGCCCGCAGGTTTAGGATTTAAGCGTAGCGCCGCGGCCTTCAGCGCGGCATTCTTGAATCTTGGTGGAAGCGTGGGGCTAAGCCCCACGAAAAGCACCACCAAAGTTTCCGGGCTTCAGCCCCGGCGGTTTTTCGGGGGGTCGGAGCTTCACCTCCGACATAGATCGCCGGTGCGATAGCGCCATCCTTTGCGCTGAATCTATCGCGGCATGCAGTTTGCGGTTCTTGAAGAGGTCACGTTGACGCAAAGCACGAGAATCTGCTGGGTAGTGGACGCGGGGCTAATCCCCTACGGCCGCGCGTGCGAACTGCAGCGTCAGCTCGTCCAGGCGCGCAAAGCGCGCTCGATTCCCGACGTGCTGCTTCTTTGCGAGCATCCGCACGTGATCACTCTCGGGCAAAATGGAACCCGCGATCATCTGCGCGTCTCGGACGCTTTGCTCGCGCAGAAAAACGTCGAATTCCATTCCAGCGACCGTGGCGGCGACATCACGTACCACGGTCCCGGCCAGATCGTCGGCTATCCGATCCTGGATTTGACCGAGCATCGCCGCGATATCGGCTGGTACGTCCATGAGCTCGAAGAAGTGATGCTGCGCGCGAGCGCGAATTTCGGCATCGCCGCGAAGCGCGTCGAGGGCCAGCACGGCGTCTGGATCGAATCGCCGGCCGGTGAGGAAAAACTCGGCGCGCTCGGCGTTCATCTCAGCCGCTGGGTCACGTCCCATGGTTTCGCTTACAATGTCTCGACCGACTTGCGCTATTTCGACATGATCGTTCCGTGCGGCATCGCGGATAAGCGTGTCACGTCACTCGAACGCGCTCTCGGCCGCACCGTCTCCATGGCGGAAGTCCGCGAGCGGCTGATCGATCACTTCGCTTCTGTTTTTGCGCGAGAGGTCAGGAAAATCAGCGGCCAGGCACTCGCGGAGAGCTTGCAGAGCGCGCCGGCCATTGCCGAACACGCTGGTTCCGCGGTGGGTTAAGGTGTAAGTGTAGCGCCGCGGTCTTCGGCGCGGCACTGTTGCTTTTCGGTGGAAGCGTGGGGCTTCAGCCCCACGAGACGCATCACGAAAACGGTCCGGGCTTTAGCCCTGGATTTGCGACTCTTGGCCGTTATTCTGAGCGGCGTGAGATGATGAAACTCGAATGTCGAATCAAAAAATGACTCCTGCACTCACTCACGACCAGAAACTCGACCTCTACTACTTCATGCAGCTCAATCGCCAGCTCGAAGACCGCCTTGTAAGACTCTTCCGTCAGAACAAGATCGTCGGCGGCGTCTATTCGAGCCTCGGGCAGGAAGCCGTCTCCGTCGGCACCTCCTACGCCCTCGAGCCGCGCGACTGGCTGGCCCCCATGATTCGCAACATCGGCGCCTTGCTCGTCAAGGGATTCAAGCCGCGCGACATTTTCACCCAGCACATGGCGAAATTCACCTCGCCCACCCACGGCAAGGACGGCACCAGCCACTTCGGCGATTTGAAAGTCCGCCACGTGGTCTCTCCGATCTCCATGCTCGGCGATCTGATTCCGGTAATGACGGGCGTGGCCATGGCCGGCCGCTATTTGGGACAGAACATCGTCGCGATGACCTGGATCGGTGACGGCGGAACCTCAACAGGGGCATTTCACGAGGGCCTGAACCTTGCGGCGCAACAGCGCGCCCCATTCGTACTCATCGTCGAAAACAACCAGTGGGCCTATTCGACGCCCGTCGCGCGCCAGGTTCCGATCAAGAATCTTGCCGACCGCGCCGCCGCCTACGGCATTGCAAGCAAGATTGTGGACGGCAATAACGTGGTGGCCGTGTATGAGACAACGAAGACCGCGGTGGACGAATGCCGCGCCGGCCGCGGACCCATTTTGATCGAAGTGAAAACCATGCGCATGAAGGGGCACGCCCAGCACGATCCGGCCGAATACGTCCCCAAGGCGATGTTCGACTACTGGAAGGCGCAGGACCCGATTGCGCGCTACGAATCCTATCTGACGGAACACAATCTCTGGGACCCAAAGAAAAAATCCGAGATCGATGCGCGCATCGAGCACGAGTTGGATGCGGATCAGAAATTTGCCGAGGAGTCTCCTCTGCCGCCGGCAGAGACCGCCGAGCAGGGCGTCTATTGCGAGGGCTGCCATACGATTGAAGCCGAATGGCGCCGGCCGAAACAAGATGTGATGCCGCCCGCGTCGAGCGAGGTAGCGGTGTGGAAGGTCGCTGATTTCGGTGCATTCGTCAAAACGCAGGAAGTGGCCACTCAGCATGGAAATAGGCCCGGCCATGCTCCCCGTCACGAACCGGTTTTGTCGGCTGAGAAAAAAGAGAGCATTTCAGGGGATGAGGTCGCCGGCCCGACTGGCAAGAACCAGCCCGCTACTGGCGACGTTGCCGCGCAAGTTCCATTGCGCGTGCCCTTCGGCCGCGGACCCAAGGACCGTTCGGTGGAGCTCGAGCGCCGCGATAAAGTTGCCGAACGCCCTCCCCGGCACAACAAACCGCCGCACAAAAGGCGGAGGCGCTAGCGATGCCCGAAATCACCATGCTCGAAGCCATCCGCCAGGCGCTCTTTGAGGAAATGGACCGCGATCCGGCTGTCGTCGCCATTGGCGAGGACATCGGTGTTTACGGCGGCGCGTTCAAGGCCACCGAGGGACTGCTCGCCCGCTTCGGCCACGAGCGCGTGATCGAAACGCCCATCAGCGAGACCGCCATCGTCGGCGCCGCATGCGGCATGAGCTATCTGGGATTGCGCCCGGTGGCGGAAATGCAATTCATCGACTTCATCGCCTGCTGTTTCAATCAAGTTACGAACTTCGTCGCCAAGTCGCACTACCGCTGCGGCGCCCCGGTGCCGATGGTCCTGCGCGGGCCTTCCGGCGGCGGTGTTCACGGTGGGCCGTTCCATTCCGCGAATCCGGAAATGTATTTCGTACACACTCCGGGGCTGAAGGTCGTTTACCCTTCCACCGCCTACGATGCGAAGGGACTGCTGAAATCCGCCATTCGCGACAACAATCCCGTCCTCTTCTTCGAGCACAAATTTCTCTACCGGCGCATCAAAGAAGAAGTCCCCGCGGGCGACTACACCGTGCCCATCGGCAAGGCCGTGGTTCGCCGGCAGGGCAGCGATTTGACGATCGTCAGCTACGCGGCCATGGCGCACGTGGCGCTCGAAGCCGCCGCCACGCTCGCGAAAGACGGTATCGAGGCCGACGTGATTGATCTGCGGACGCTGCTGCCGCTCGACAGCGAAACGATCCTCGCCTCCGTGAAAAATACGAACCGCCTCTTGATCGTCCACGAAGACACGCGCACGGGCGGCATCGCGGGCGAAATTGCCGCGATCGTGTGCGAGAGCGCATTCGAGCATTTGGACGCGCCGATTGCGCGCGTCACGGCGCTCGACACGCCCGTGCCATACTCCCCGCCGCTCGAAGAACGGTTTCTCCCGAATGCTGAAAAAGTTGTCGCTGCCGCGCGCGAACTGGCAAAATACTAGCTGGAAGAAAGCAGGTCTTGCGCCTTGGGAAAAACAAAAGGATTGAACAAACCGGAGTTTGAGGTCGGGTCGGAAGTCCGCATCGCGGACCGCGCCTTCCTGGAGAACTTCCTCGAGGCCGGGCAGTATCACAACGAACTCGAGTCCGAGCAGCTCGATTACGCCGGCCGCATCGCCAAAGTAAAATCCGTCGAATTTTTCCACGGCGGAGATGAAATCTACACGCTCGAGGACGTGCCCGGCGTCTGGCACGAAGAGTGTCTAAGCGCCGCCTGAGCGGAAGTCCGCAGGCGTTCGCGCTTGCATTTCGAGTTTCGTATCCTGAGATCGAATGGATGAGCACGGGTCACAAGTCGCGAATCACGTGTCACTACTCACTAATCACCACTCACTAATAACGAACCGCGGGCCGATCAAGCAGGTTGGAGGTACAAGCGATGGCTGCTGTTGACGTCATTATGCCCCAGATGGGCGAGAGCATTTTCGAAGGCACCATCACCAAGTGGCTGAAGAAGCCGGGCGACAAGATCGAGCGCGACGAGCCGCTCTTTGAGATCTCCACCGACAAAGTTGACGCGGAGATTCCGTCTCCCGCCGCGGGCGTGCTGAAGGAGATCAAGGTCCACGAGGGCCAGACGGTGCCCATTCAGACGGTTGTGGCCTTGATTGACGCCGTCGGCGCCGCCGCTGCCGCACCCGCGCCGGCAAAGACGGAAAGCCCGAAACCTGCTCAGGCTCCGGTTTCGGCTCCGCCAAAATCCGCCGCGGCCGCGCCCGCTCCGCCGCCTCCCGTCAAAGCCACGCCCGCCGCTGCCTCCGCGCCGCCGCAAATGACGGACGCGAATGGCGACGCGATTCGCAGCTCTCCGCTGGTCCGCCGCATCGCCCGCGAACGCAATATCGATCTCGCGCAAGTGCAAGGCACAGGCGCGGGAGGCCGCGTCAGCAAACAGGACATTCTTGCTGCCGCAGAAGGCGGCGCGGGTTCGGCCGCCGCCCCGGCCGCAAGCGCAGTTCCGGCCCGCACAGCTGCTCCTCCGCCAGCGGGCGGTGCGCTTGCTTCCGGCGCGATTGAAACCGCCGTCCCGCGCGAGCGCATGTACTTCGGCCACTACGAAGTCCAGCCGATGTCCAACATGCGGCAGAAAATCGCCGAACACATGGTGCTTTCAAAGCGGGTCTCGCCGCACGTCTATTCCGTGGAGGAAGTAAACGTCCACGTGATCGCCGCCCTGCGCGCCAAAACAAAAGAAACGTTCGAACAGGAATCCGGCACGAAGCTCACGTTCATGCCCTTTTTCATCCGCGCCGCCGTCGAGGCCTTGCGCGCTTTCCCCACGGTCAACGCATCGGTTGACGGCACGAACATCGTCCTGCACAAGGAATGCAACATCGGCATCGCTGTGTCCCTCGATTGGGGATTGATCGTCCCGGTAATCAAGGGCGCCGAGGAAAAGAATTTCTTCGGCCTCGCGCGGGCGGTCACCGACCTCGCCGAACGCGCGCGCTCGAAGAAGCTCAAGCCCGACGAAGTAATGGAGAGCACCTTTTCAATCACGAACCCGGGTGTATTCGGCGGGCTCTTTGGCCTCCCGGTCATCAACCAGCCCAACGTGGCGATCCTCGGCCTGGGCACGATCGAGAAGCGCCCCGTGGTGATTGACGACGCCATCGCCATCCGCTCGATGGTCTATCTCACACTGACCTACGATCATCGCGTGGTGGACGGCGCCGTCGCCCATCAGTTCATGGGCCACGTGAAGCACACGCTCGAGAATTGGACTGAGCCGATTCTGTAGGACCAGTTGAAAGTTGGAAGTTCAGAGTTGAGAATCGAGCGGCGCTCGATATGGTTTGGATTTCCTTTCGACTCTCAACCTTAAACTCTTAATTGCTCTCTCACATGTCTCCTTCCTTGTCGCAACACGCGTGGGGCCAGCCTCCCTGGCAAATTGATTCTTCGCCGGCACGAAAGCCGCTCCCGAAATCCGTGGACTTCGCCATCGTCGGCGGCGGTTTCACGGGTCTAGCCGCGGCGGCGTGGCTATGTCTTCTGGCCCCCGAGAAATCGGTCGCGGTCCTCGAGGCCGGGCGGATCGGCGCGGGCGCGAGCGGCAGAACCGGTGGAATGGTTCTGGCCGAATCCGCCGCGGGCGATCTTCCGGGTCTTGGTGATGTCCTCGCCGGACTCACGCGCATCCTCGGTGATCTCGGACGCGCATGCGGACTTTCGCTCGCCGATGCATGCGAGCTCGCGCTGCCCGGCGCGTGGGAAATCGCGCGCAGCGGCGGCATCGCAAATTCCGCCATCGAGTGGACCGATTCCGGCGCGCTGCGCGTGGTGAACGAAGTTCCCGGCGGCACGCTGAACCCGGGAAAGCTCGTGGCGGGACTGGCGAGCGCCGCCGAAAAACTTGGCGTGCTGATCGTCGAGAATGAGCGGGTCGAGCGCGTGAGTTGGGGCTCGGGCGGCGAGTTGCACTTCGCGTATGAAAAACTTCGCGCGAAGAAAGTCCTATTCGCCACAAACGGTCTTTCCCTCGAATTGTCGGGGCTGAACGATCGCGCGCATCCGAAGCTGACGCTTGCGGCTTCCACCGCGCCTCTCGCCGAAGAGCAGCTGCAGGCGATCGGGCTTTCGCAGAGAAAACCTTTCTATACGGTGGACTTTCCGTATCTGTGGGGAAGGGTGTGCCCCGACAATTCGATCGTGTGGGGCGCGGGCCTGGTGGGCGCGGCGGATCTGGGCAGCGTCGAACAGATTGATATCGCGGCGGAGGAGTCGTCGCGCATGTTCGCATCGCTCGAGCGGCGCATCCGCCATCTTCATCCCGCCCTGGAGCAAGCGAGTTTCACGCATCGCTGGGGTGGACCGATTCTCTTCCGCGACAGCTGGGAGCCCGTGTTCGATCGCCATCCGGAAAGCGCGGACGGAATCGTTCTGGGAGCCTATGCGGGTCACGGCGTCGCGCTTTCGGTTTATCTCGGCGCCTGGGCTGCCGAGATCATGCTCAGCCGCCGCGATTTACCGGAATGGGGCCGGATCGCGAATTCGGGATGAATTTGCGAGGCCCCGATCAGTATCGATTAGAGATGTACCCGAGCGTTTTTTTCAGCGAGTTGCGGGCGTTTCTAATCGCCTCAGTGTCGATTAGAAGGCAGGGGTTAGGGGATAGGGTTTAGGGACGAGGTTCCAAGAAAAGGACAACCCGACACGGCCGACGGATTCGTTCGCGCGCACGGGCGTCCGTAACCAACGTGGAGGTCGCAAGAGCACAGACAGGATTGTCTGTGCCACGAAGACCACAACTCCCGATTCAGTTGTCAAAGAGCGTTCAGCTCTTGTCGAGAAAGCGGGCGACATTTACACGCCGTTAACACGCTGGCAGGTTTCAGAACCCGCGTCTACTGGCCGTCGGTGCAGGATAATGTCCCCCTGTCCTTTTAAGTCTTCGATCCTGCGGCGCACCTCGCGCATCCAATTTGGACCGCGCGAAAGCGCGCGAACGAAACCCCTCAGCGAAAGGAAGACCAGCGATGGCGAAAATGAAGGCGGTGCAAGTACCGAAGGCGGGAGCGGACTTCGAGGTTGTCGAGCGGGAAATCCCGCAGCCGGGCCCGGGAGAAGTGAGGATCCGCGTGCAGGCATGCGGCGTGTGTCACAGCGACGTGATCACCAAGGAAGGCGCGTTCCCGGGCATCAACTACCCGCGCGTGCCGGGACACGAAGTGGCCGGATTGATTGACGAAACGGGCGAGCGCGTCACAAACTGGAAGAAAGGCCAGCGCGTGGGCGTCGGCTGGCACGGCGGACAGGACGGGACTTGCCTCCCGTGCCGGCGCGGCGATTTCGGGAACTGCCTGAATCTGAAAATTTCGGGAGTCAGTTTCGATGGCGGCTATGCGGAATACATGGTCGCGCCGGTGGAAGCTCTGGCACAGATGCCGGAATCGCTTGATGCCGCGGAGGCCGGGCCGCTGCTCTGCGCGGGTGTTACCACATTCAACTCGCTGCGCCACAGCGGCGCGATGCCCAGCGACCTGGTGGCCATCCAGGGCATCGGCGGGCTGGGG
>Ga0209517_10006047_pt1 | contig 15117 bp, 12 predicted proteins | sample PeaSoiMetSII2010_FD_187695 | JGI IMG/M metagenome (GOLD analysis project Ga0209517, IMG submission 187695) | Peat soil microbial communities from Weissenstadt, Germany - SII-2010 (SPAdes) (version 2) | ecosystem: Environmental > Terrestrial > Soil > Wetlands > Peat | place: Germany... | reverse complement strand
GGCGAGCACCGCTGCCTGGCTGTTGATCAGAGCATTATTCAGGAACGAGTAGGTTCCGAACACGCCCACTTTGCCCCACTTGAAGATATAGTCGAAATTAACGTTGGCCTGGCCCAGCGTGCCGCTATTCTGATTGCCGCTAAGCGATACGTTCTTGAAGCTCGAGAACAAGCTCGCCTGGAAGCGGCCAATGCGATCGACCAGACCGAGGTCGATCTGACCTTCTTTCTGGCCCTTGAAATACAGATACTCACCCTGAGCTTGGAACGCGTAGTGCTCCGCGAAGGTCCCGAAGAAGCGGCCGCGGCCTGTCGCCGTCACGTCGCCGTTCTGGTCCATGCCGACGTTCACACCCAGCAACTGGAACTTGGGATCCTTCTTTTTCTCGATTTCCTTCTCCACCGCCTGCGCGACTTCGTCCGCTGTAGGCGGTTTCGACGAGGGCTGATTCGCCTTCGATTCGAGCACCTGCTGCGCCTGTTTCAATCCGTCCACTTCGCGGCGCAGGGCTGCGTTCTGATCGGCGAGATCCTTCAGCATCCGGGCAATGTCGTCCAGCTTGTCCAGACGCTTCAGCACTTCACTACAGCAATCCGTCATGCCGCCTGCCGGTTTAGGCTGCTCAATGGCGCGGATAGCCTCCCCCACCCCCGCCGCACTCACGGTGCGGCCCTGATCGTCCATGACGGTCATTACTACGCGCCGGTTCATCCAGCGCGCTTCATCGGTCTTGCTATAAGGCTTCTGTCCGGGATATTTCGGGTCGACTTTACCGCGGGTCGAGACCTCGATCTGGCTGGGGCGGGCTCCGTACTTCACCAGGAAGTCGCGCACAGTACTCGCGCGGGCCATGCCCAGTTTGTCGTTGTACTGGCCGCCGCCCACCAGGTCCGTGTGGCCTTCGACTCTAACCTTGTAGCCTGGGTTCTTTTGCAGAAGCTCCGCGAGTCGCAGCAGGCTCGGATATCCATCGACGAGCACGGACGAATTGAAGTCGAAATTGATCTCTTCCCAGTCATCCTTACTGGCGTTGGTGTTCAACCCCTGCGCCGAAGCGCCGGTCCACGTGAGAACCAGGACGGCCATCAATCCGGCGAGTCGTTTAAACATTGAAGTAATCCTCCTAGTACTACAACATTTCGCGATAAACTTGTTTGAAACACGGCGCCTAAAAAGATGAATGGCGCGCAAGTCGTCACCCAGCCTCCTACCCCCGGGTACCTCTTGAGTACCAGAAGTAATCGGCTGATTACTACGCCTTCTTCAACTGCACACTGCTAAAAACGAGCTACCGGACCACCCCAACCTCAGAAACGATCCGTGGCTATAGAATACACCAACTGCCTGTAGATACGCCACTTGTGCGAGATGTTTCACAATACTTGTTGCTCTTACCCCCCCGAACTCCGATAATGGATGCGGGCCTATCGGACGGGCAGTCGCCCATCGGCGGGGGAGGAATCCCACGCCGGCGGGAGGAAAGTCCGGTCTCCATAGGGCAACATGCCGGCTAACGGCCGGGGGGACTCGCTTAAAGCGAGTTTTACGGAAAGTGCCACAGAAAACAATACCGCCTGCCGGGGATGTGAATTCCCGGCGGGTAAGGGTGAAAAGGTGCGGTAAGAGCGCACCGCGGCCGCAGTAATGCGCGCCGGCAGGGCAAACCCCATGTGGAGCAAGACCAAATAGGGGAGGAGGAGCGGCCCGCTCCGTTTCACTTCCGGGTAGGTCGCTGGAGCCGGGGAGAGACTCCCGGCCAAGAGGAATGACTGTCACCCCGCAAGGGGTCCAGAAACCGGCTTATAGTCCGGCAGGCCCTCATTACAAATTTAAAGATCCTTCAGCCGAGACGACGCCTCGGCCTAGGACTTCCACCAAGTCCTCTCGAACGCGGACCTCGATTCGGCTCGGGCGCCCCATCGAGTATCCCTGCTCGACGACGACACGCCGCCCATCGCTCTTTCCGTTCCTGACGAGATAAACAGCCAGCGGTCCGGCCGCGCTCCCAGTCGCCGGATCTTCGGAAATTCCCGCCACCGGGTTAAAGAACCGCGTGTGCGCCGTCGATTCGGGATTCTCCGGGTGCAGGCTGAAGAGATAGCATCCCTGGCCGCCGGCGGCGAGCATGATCGCGCGTAATTGATCCGAATCAGGCCGCGCGCGAGCGATCGCGTCGCGATTCCGAAGCTCCACCAGCATGTGCGCGGCTCCAGTCGAAACCACCTGTGCGGGCAGGTCTCCCAGATCGTCCGCAGCCAGGCGCAGGGCCGCCGCGAGCGCCGCCCGATCGCGATGAACCGATCCGAATACAGGCGGCGATTGGGTCATGACGATACTCGCAGCCCGCCCGCCTTCCGCCACAATCTCCACCGGCAGTATGCGATCCCCAAGTTCCTGATGAAACCGGTTGCTCCCATCCTTTAACTCCAGTTTTCGTCCGGCATTCGCGATCCACCACCACGCGCCCAGAGCATTATGACCCGCTCCGAAGGCTTCAAATCCAGTGGGAGTGAAACAGCGCAGACGGAACGTCGCACCGGCGCGCGTGGGCGGAAGTATGAACGTGGTTTCCGATTGATTGAACTCGCGCGCGATGGCCTGCATGGTCGCGACATCCAGCGATTCCGCATCCGGAACCACCGTGAGCGGATTCCCGGTCAAAGGCGTGTCGGTGAAAACGTCGACAAAATAGAATGGGACCCGCATTTCCTTTTAATGCTCGACTTTTTGATAAGATCTGTTCGATATGCTACCGCGAACCGCCGTTTCCCGCCGAACCGCGCTCGGGCTGCTGGCCTCGGGCGGAAGCCTGCTCGCGATCGACACTCGCGAGCCCGCGCCGAAGTTCAAAGCCAAGACGATTGACGGAGAGTCCTTCAACAACGACTCGATCGCCGGCAAAGCGGTGCTGATCCAGTTCTGGGCGACCTGGTGCCCGTACTGCAAACAGGATCAGCCCGCCGTCGACGCGATGGTCGACGAGTTTCAAAGCAAGGGGTTGATCGTGCTGGCGGTGGACGTCGGCGAATCGAAGAAAAAAGTGAAGCAATTTCTCGAAAAATTGCCGCGATCCTGCAAGATTGTGCTCACCGAGGACACCAATCTTGCCGCCTGGTACGCGGCCAAGGTCTATCCTTACTACGTGATGATCGATGTCCGCGGTAAAGTCGCGGGAGAGCACAAGGGAGTCGCGGGCGAAGGTGGGCTGCGCCGCCTGATCCGCAAAGCCGGTTTGGATTCGGAATAGCACTAAACCGCAGGCAGCGAGACTTCGAGACACGCGCCGCCATCCGGTCGATTGCTCGCTGCAATTGTCCCGCCGTGCTGCGTGACGATTCCTGCCGCGACCGTCAATCCCAGCCCGGTGCCCCGCGCGTCAAGACGCGTGGTGACGAAGGCGTCGAAAATATCGGGAAGCACTTCGGCAGGAATCCCGCGTCCGTTGTCTTCCACCGCTACCATCATCCACGGCTTACCGCCCCGCATCCGCCTTTGCGATCGCACATCGATGTGGCCTGACGGGCTCTCGATCGCGTTCAGAGCATTTCTCAGCAGATTCACGAAAACCTGCACCAGCCGGTCTGAGTTGCCGATCACGCGATCCTCCGCGCGCACTTGATTGGTAAACTCCACACCCGAGCTCTTTTCGTCAATCGCCACCAGGCCCCACGCTTCGTCGATCAAAGGCCGCAACGCGATCGGCTCCACTTGCTGCTTGCGGACCTTGGAGAAATCCACCAGGCTTTCGCTGATGCGCTGAAGGCGTTGCGCGACGCGCTGCATTCTCGCCAGGCGCTCCAGCGTTTGCGGGTCGCGAGTAGTCTCGATCAGTTTCTCGATCGATCCGTTCATTACCGCCAGCGGCGTGTTGAGTTCATGCGCGACGCTCGCCGAGAGCAGGCCGAGGCTCACCAGCCGATCCTGTTCTTCCAGGCGGCGTAGCGCGGCCGCCAGTTCATCTTCGTGCTTTCGCAAGGCCGCGACCGTTTCATTGCGCGACCGCATGATCTGGCCGATCTCGTCGCCCAGAATCTCCTCGGGCGGAATCATTTCGCCGTCTCGAAAGCCGGCCTGCGTGGCTGTATCCGCTTCGAGCATCTTCCGCAAAGGCCGGTACACGTACAGCGGCATGATCGCCGATTCGAGCACCAGCACCGCCAGCACATATATACTCCCGAGCACCAGAAACAGCGTGATTTTCGCTCGCGCCACCGCGCTTCGATAAGATCGCTGCGAGAGCCGGATCTCGCCCGCCGAATGCGGCACCTGCTGCACGATGCTCACTTCGCGAGCGCGCGCATCAGCGACCAGTTTCTCGAATAGCGGAATCAGTGAGAAATATGCGGCGCAGGTCAGCACCAGGAAGAAGAGGTTATGCAGAACCATCAGCTTCGGCCGGACTTTGAGATTCCCGAAGCTCTTTGTTAGACTGTAATTTGTCCGGTTAAACAAGAATTAATACGCTCCTTGCGTATTCATTGCGGCTATGGTAGAAAGATAAATTAACAATTTACGATGGCTGCTATCTTTCCGAAGTCGTCCGACCTCATTCTCAAGATCCTCGGAGCCATGGTCGGTTTGGGCGCGCTGGCCGGTGTTGCCGGTTACGCTTACTACACCTACCCGACGGTGATCGATACGGGATACCAACCGGTCCAGCCGGTACCCTACAGCCACAAGCTGCACGCGGGCCAGCTTGGCCTGGATTGCTTCTATTGTCATTCCACCGTTTATAAAGCCGCCTACGCCGCGGTTCCGGCGACGGAAACGTGCATGAACTGCCACACCAAGGTCAAGCCGGAGAGTCCGCGCCTGGCTCTGGTCCGGCAGAGCTTCGCGACCGGACAACCGATCCCGTGGGTGAAAATTCACTTTCTTCCTGACTTCGTATATTTTAACCACCAGGCGCACGTCACCGCCGGAGTAAGCTGCGTAAGCTGCCACGGCCGCATCGATCAGATGATCGAAGTGCACCAGGAGAAGCCGCTGAACATGGCGTTCTGCCTGGCCTGCCATCGCGATCCTGCGCCGAACGTGCGGCCGGCGGAGCTTGTGACCAAGCTCGATTGGCAGCCTGACCCGGCGATGGGCAAGGACGCACGCGAGATCGGGCAAGAGATCATCGCGCAAAAGCATCTGAATCCGCCTACCAACTGCTCGGGGTGCCATCGATGAGTTTAATCTCCATCAAGACCGGTAACGCCACGGGCGCCAAATACTGGCGGAGCCTGGACCAGCTCGCCGGCACAGCCGAGTTCCGCCAATGGCTGGAACGCGAATTTCCCGCCGGCGCCAGCGAAATGCTGGACGGCCAATCTAGACGCAACGTTCTAAAGGTGATGGCCGCGTCGTTCGGTCTTGCCGGATTGGCGGCATGCCGGCGGCCCGTCGAGCATATCCTTCCATATGCGAAAGCCGTCGAGGATCTGATTCCCGGCCAAGCCTACTACTACAGCTCCGTGATGACGCTCGGCGGCCAAGCGACCGGCTTGCTGATCGAGACTCATGACGGCCGTCCCACCAAGATCGAAGGGAACCCGGATCATCCCGTAAGTCTCGGCGCCGCGACTGCGATGCAGCAGGCGTCCATCCTGGGGCTCTACGATCCCGATCGCTCGGCGCGCTTTCTCGAGAACGGCGCGGAAACCAAGAAAAGCTGGCCCGAGTTTCAGGCGTATCTCAAAGGCATTTCGCTCGGCGACGGCTCCGGTTTGCGATTCCTGAGCGATGCGGTAATCTCGCCCTCGCTCGCCGCCGTGCGTGCCGATGCGCTGAAGAAATATCCCAAAGCGAAATGGGTGGAGTTTGAAACCTTCTCGCGCGAAAACGAACGCGCGGGAGCGGTGCTCGCGTTCGGCGATGCCTTCGAAGTTCATCCGCAGTTCGACAAAGCCAAAGTAATCGTCGCGCTGGATTCGGATTTTCTGGGCCTCGATTCGGCGTCGCCGCTTCCCACCAAACAGTTTTCTAAACGCCGTCGGGTCGGATCGGAAGAGGATCTGGATCGCATCAACCGCCTCTACGCGGTCGAATCTCAATTTTCGATCACCGGCGCGAATGCGGATCACCGCTTGCGGATGAAAGCCGCCGAAGTGAAGCAGCTCGCAATCGATCTGGCGGCGTCGCTGGGTGCGCTTCAGGGCCTGAACATCGTCGGGGGCGGCGACAAGCGCGCGAAGTTCCTGGCTGCGATGGTCAAGGATCTGAAATCTGCCGGAGCCGAAGCGCTGGTAGTCGCGGGTCCGCGTCAGCCCGCGAGCGTTCACGCGCTGGCGGCGCTGATCAATCAATCGCTCGGCAGCGCGGCAGTATCCTACGTGAAGCCCGAAAAGGCCGAGCCTGGAATCGATTCCGGCCTCGCTGGCTTGAAGACGCTGACTGCCGACATGAACTCCGGCCAGGTTTCGACGCTGGTGATTCTGGGCGGGAATCCCGTTTATACCGCGCCGGCCGATCTGCAATTTGCCGCCGCACTCGCCAAGGTTGCCAATTCGATTCATCTGGGCCTCGAAGAAGACGAAACGGCCGCATCGGCGAAGTGGCACGTGCCCGGCGCTCATTATCTGGAAACCTGGTCCGACGCTCGTAGCACCGATGGGACCGTGGCGATCCAGCAGCCGATGATCGACACGATGTACGGCGGCAAATCTCCCGCCCAAATGGTCGCGATGATCACCGGCGCGAAGGATCAGAAAGCCTACGACATCGTCAAGAATTTCTGGACTTCGCAGTGGCCCGCCAAGGATCGCGAAAAGATCTGGCGGAAATCGGTGCATGACGGTATCATCGCCGGAGTGAAGCCGGTGGAAGCCGCGAAGGCTTCGGTGGACGCGAAGAAACTCGCAGCGGCGATCGCGGCGGAACCGAAAGCGTCAACCGACGGAGTGGAAGTTTCCTTTGTCGCGAGCTCGGCAACCTGGGATGGCCGCTTCGCCAACAACGCCTGGATGCAGGAAGCTCCGGACCCGATGACTAAGCTCACCTGGGGTAACGCGGCGCTGATGAGTCCCGCCACGGCGCGTGCACAGAGCCTGACCGATGGCGATATCGTCACTCTGTCGCGCGGCAGCTACAAAATGGAAGCCGCGGTTCTGATTCAACCCGGCCAAGCCGATCAGGCGGTCACGATTTCTCTTGGATATGGCCGCGCGAAATGCGGACGCGTGGGACGCGATGTCGGGTTCAACGCGAACCTGATTCGAGTCTCCGATTCTCCATGGTTCGCGAGCGGATTCTCTGTCGCGCCCACTGGCAAGAAATTCAAGCACGCTTCGACGCAGGAGCACGGCACCATCGACGACAAGGGCGTGAACGCCGAGCATCAGAACAGCCGCCCGGTCTATCGCGAAGTTTCGATCGAAGAATACAAGAAGAACCCCAAGGCCATCGAGGAGATGTCGGAGATCCCCGAACTCCAGTCGATTTATCCCGAGCGCGTTTACGACCAGGGCTATCAGTGGGGCATGGCGATCGATCTGACGGCCTGCACCGGCTGCAATGCCTGTGTGGTGGCCTGCCAGGCTGAAAACAATATTCCCGTGGTCGGAAAAGAACAAGTCACGCGCGGACGCGAGATGCACTGGATTCGCATGGATCGCTACTACGTAGGTCCCGAAGACGATCCCCGCGCCGTCGAGCAGCCGGTTCCCTGCATGCAGTGCGAGAACGCGCCCTGCGAAAACGTCTGCCCGGTGGCGGCGACCACGCACAGTCCCGAAGGTCTGAACGACATGGCGTACAACCGCTGCGTCGGCACGCGCTACTGCCTGAACAATTGTCCCTTCAAGGTGCGGCATTTCAACTTCCTCAACTTCCACAAACATGAACCGGAGCTGGAGGGGATGGTCTACAACCCCGACGTCACCGTCCGCATGCGCGGCGTGATGGAAAAGTGCACCTACTGCGTCCAGCGCATCCAGGAAACTCGCATTAAGGCGAAGAACGAGGGTCGGCGAGCCATCAAAGACGGCGAGATCGTCACGGCTTGCCAGCAGACCTGTCCGGCCGACGCCATCGTATTTGGAAACATCAACGACCCCAATAGCCGAGTCACGAAATTGAAGAAGCAGGAGCGCAACTACGCCATGCTGGCCGAGCTCGACATCCGGCCGCGCACCACCTATCTCGCGAAGTTGCGCAACGAAAATCCGGAGCTGGCATAACGAATGTCTGATATCGCTGTCACACAAAACCCGGCCTTGATGGAGACGAATCCTCCGCTGATTCGGGCCAAGGATTATCACGACCTCTCCGAGCAGATCAGTTCCATCGTCGAGGGCGACGTTCTCAAGACCCCGCTGAAGTATTGGATCACGCTGGGCGTGACCGGTTCGATCACCGGGCTGCTGGGGATGATGCTGACCTATCTGGTCGCCACCGGTATCGGCGTGTGGGGAAATAATCGGCCCATCGGATGGGCGTGGGACATCACCAACTTCGTGTTCTGGATCGGTATCGGCCACGCCGGGACACTGATTTCGGCCATTCTGTTTCTGTTCCGGCAGAAGTGGCGTACTTCGATCAACCGCTCGGCCGAAGCGATGACGTTGTTCGCCGTGATGTGCGCCGGCATCTTCCCGCTGTTCCACACCGGCCGCCCCTGGCGAGCCTACTGGCTGTTCCCGGTCCCCAACACCGATCTGAACATGTGGCAGAACTTCCGCAGCCCGCTGATCTGGGACGTGTTCGCGGTATCGACTTACTTCACCGTTTCGCTGCTGTTCTGGTATACCGGCCTGGTCCCCGATCTGGCCACTTTGCGCGATCGCACGACGAAAAAGCTCAAACAATGGATCTACGGGATCATGAGTTTCGGCTGGCGTGGATCTGCACGCCACTGGCGCAACTATGAAGCCGCGTACCTGATCCTGGCCGGCATTTCGACGCCTCTGGTGCTTTCGGTCCACACCATCGTTTCGTTCGACTTTGCGACCTCGGTGATTCCCGGCTGGCACACGACCATCTTTCCCCCTTATTTCGTCGCCGGCGCGATTTTCTCGGGATTCGCCTGCGTGATGACGCTGCTGATCATCGCGCGGTGGGCTTTGAATCTCCACAATCTGATCACCATCAAGCACCTGGAAAACATGAACAAGATCATCCTGGTGACCGGATCGATCGTCGGCTACGCGTATGCGTGCGAGTTCTTCATCGCCTGGTACAGCGGCAACATTTATGAGCGGTTCACGTTCATCAATCGCGCCTTCGGCCCCTATTTCTGGGCCTACTGGACCATGGCGACCTGCAACGTATTTATTCCGCAGTTGTTCTGGTTCAAGAAGCTGCGCACCAGCATCCCAGTGATGTTCGTCATCAGCATCACCACCAACATCGGGATGTGGTTTGAGCGCTTCGTGATCATCGTCACCAGTCTGCATCGCGACTTTCTGCCGAGCTCCTGGGGTTACTTCCATCCCACCTGGGTGGACATGTGCACCTTCACCGGAACCATCGGGTTGTTCCTGACGCTGTTCTTACTCTTCGCGCGATTCCTGCCGATGATCGCGATCTCGGAAGTAAAAGGTGTGCTGACCTACGAAAAACAGTTATTCAAAGGGCAGGAAACGGGGGTGGTGGCGAAATGAACCTGGATCCCAACGCCATCCGCGACAAGCTCGGCATTGGCGACGACAAAGTTTACGGCGTGATCGGCGAGTTTGCGGACCCGCATGAGCTGGTCCATGCCGGACGCAAGATTCGCGAGATGGGCTATACCAAGCTCGATGCGATGTCGCCGTTTCCGGTGCATGGCATCGACGACGCCATCGGCGTCCCGTATTCGAAACTGGGCTGGATCGTGATCTGTATCGGGCTGTGCGGCACCGCAACCGCGTTGCTGCTGATCTGGTGGTGCGGCGTGATCAATTATCCGCTGGTGATCGGCGGCAAGCCTCTGTTCGATTTCACGTTTTCGATTCCTATTACGTTTGAGCTGACGGTGCTGTTCTCGGCGTTTGCCAGCGTTATCGGAATGCTCGCCTTGAACGGATTGCCGCGCCTGTATCATCCGTCGTTCAACTACCGCAACGCGCACCGCGCCAGCGACGACCGTTTTCTGCTGGTGATCGAAGCCGACGATCCTAAATTCGACGCGCAAAAATCAGCCGAGCATCTGCGCAGCGTCGGCGCCGATCTGGTCGAGGTGGTGGAAGGATGAAGCAACATAACCCTCTGCTGTGGGCCGGTGGATATTGCGCGCTGCCGCTGGCGTGCATTCTGGTCGCTCTGCTATTTCTCTCCGGATGCTCCAGCGTCCAGCGGGTTCCTCCCGTCGAGGTTTGGGACGACATGAAGCGCCAACCCAAGTTCAAGCCGCAGATGCAAAACGACCTGTTCGCCGATGAGCGCGACAGCCGCCGTCCTCCGGAAGGTGTGGTCGCGCGCGGCCATCTGGCTGAGGATTCGGTTTATAACACCGGCATGGATGGGGAAATGTACGTCGGCAAGAACCCCGTGCCCGTCACCATGGATTTACTGAAGCACGGCCAGATGAGATTCGCGACGTACTGCTCGCCGTGCCATGACCGCACCGGATCGGGGCAGGGAATCGTGCCGATTCACGCGCCTTCCTGGCAACCCGCCAATTTGATGGAAGATCGCGTCGTGCAGTTTTCGGACGGCGAAATTTTTAATGTGGTTTCGAATGGACGGCGCACCATGCCGGCATATAAGTATCAGGTTTCCGTGGAAGACCGCTGGGCCATCATCGCGTACCTGCGTGTTTTGCAGCGGGCCGCGCATTCGAGCGTAAACGACGTCCCCGCGGATCACAGATCGGACTTGCAATGAGCAGTCATACTGACAATTATCAAATGGACCCGGCCCGCTGGTCGGCGGGCCGCAACGTGCTGATGTTCGCGGCCCTGGTCGCCGTGGTCGCCTGCATCGCCGGCTATATTCAAGACCCGACGCGCTTTTTCCGATCCTATATCGTGGCCTTCGCCTTTACCGCGGCGACTGGCCTGGGCGCGTTCTTCTTCGTCATGGTCCAGTATCTGAGCGGCTCGGCGTGGAGCGTCACGGTCCGCCGCATCATGGAAAACATCATGGTGACGCTGCCGTTCGGCGCGCTGCTGTTCATCCCCGTCGCGCTCGGCCTGAAAGACATCTATTCCTGGACCAACGCCACACTGGTGGCGCACGATACCGTACTGCAAGCGAAGTCCGGTTATCTGACGCAGAATTTCTTCCTGCTGCGCGCCTACGTTTTCTTCGGCCTCTGGTCGCTGTGGATTTTCTCGATCTATCGCCAGTCGACCAAGCAGGACACCGAAAAGTCGGTGCGCCAGATGCACATCGCTTCGAAATGGAGCGCGCCGGGCCTGTTTCTGGTCGTCGTGGTCGGGACGCTCGCGTCCTTCGATTGGCTGATGTCCATTGAGCCGAAGTGGTATTCGACCATTTTCGGTCTGTACATTCTGTCCGGCGGCGCGCTTTCGTTCATGTCCGTCGTGACGCTGGTGGCCCTCGGATTCCGCCGTTCCGGAATCCTGACCAAATCCATCACCATGGAGCATTATCACGATCTCGGCAAGTGGATGTTCGCGCTGACCGCGTTTTACACCTACATCGCCTTTTCGCAATACATCCTGATCTGGTACGCGAATCTTCCCGAAGAAACCATCTGGTATCGCCACCGGACCGCCGGAAGCTGGCTGTTCTGGGGACTGGCGATGCCCTTCATCCGCTTCATCATTCCCTTCTTTACCTTGCTGTGCCGCCCGGCCAAGCGCAATCTGACCATCCTGGGCCTGGTCGCGGTGTGGTGCCTGGTGGTCGAATACATCGACCTTTACTGGATCGTGATGCCCGAGTATTACAAGGATGGCCCGCAGATCCACTGGCTGGATTTCGCGACGCTCGCGGCGACCCTCAGCCTGTGTGGCCTCGTATTCTGGGGCCGATTCAGGAAACACAAAATGGTCCCGGTGGGCGACCTGCGCTTCGAACAGGGACTCTATTTCGAGAACGCATAATATGAGTGACCCAGAGATCCGACACGCAGATCCTCGCGAAGGTTTCGATAATACCGAGCCTCGCGCGGGAGCCATCGTCGCCTTCGCTGTCGGCAGCGTTCTGCTGCTGATCCTGACCATCATCGCGCTCCAGGCGTATTTCAACCACATCTGGGAAGAAGCGGTGTACGAAAAAGTTCTGGCTCCGCCCAGCGAGGAGCTGAAGGCGCTGCATTATCGAGAAGACTGGTTCTTGACCCACTATTCCTACGCCGATAAAAAGAACGGCGTCGTGAGAATCCCGCTCGACCGCGCCATGCAATTGTTCAGTGAGGAAGCGGCGGCGGGGAAACTGTTTTACCCGGCGAAGAATGTTCTGCCGAAACCAGAAGAGCCCGCGCCCGCGGCGGCTCCAGCGCCCGCGAAATGAGTTTTTGATTTGAATTGCCGTAAATTAGTTACGATTTTGTTCCTTGCGGCGCCGCTGTTCGCGCAGAAGGACCCGATCCCCGCGGGTAAGCCCGCGGCGCTTCCGGTCGGCGTCCGTCCGCCCCAGCTTGAGGGGGTCGGCGTCGATGAGCATCTGGGCCGCAACATCGATCTCAACCTCACCTTCATCGCCGAAAACGGATATCCCGTCGCACTCAAGGAATTCTTTCATCAGGGCAAGCCGGTGCTTCTCGATCTGGTCTATTACTCCTGCCCGATGCTGTGCAATCTGATTCTGAACGGACAGGCGCAAGTGATGCGGGAGATCCCCTGGAATCCCGGCGACCAGTATGAAGTGGTCACCATCAGCATCGATCCGCACGAGTCTTTCGATCTGGCGCGCCGCAAGAAAGAAACTTACCTCGGCAGCATGAACCGTCCCGCCATCTGGCATTTTCTGTGCGACAACGACGATAACGCGAAGAAGCTGGCCGAGGAGATCGGCTTCCATTACCGCTACGATCCTTTGCAGGAGCAATTCGCGCATGCCGCGTCCATCTTCATCCTGACTCCCGAAGGCCGCATCGCCCGCTATCTTTATGGCACGCGATTCCGGCCGATGGACGTCCGCTTCGCCCTGGCCGAGGCATCCGAAAACCGGACTTCGATGACGGTCGAAAAGCTTCTGCTGTTCTGCTATCAATATGATCCGAACAAACACACCTACGTCGTGTTTGCGGCCACCGTCATGCGCATCGGCGGGGCGTTGACGGTTTTGATTCTCGCGTTTTTTCTGTGGCGCATGTTTCAAGGCGAGCGGAAAAGAGCGGCTCGCCTCAAAGAAGGAATTGCATAAATGGAATGGCTTCGTGCATCAATGTTGCCTCCACAAGGGTCGGCGTTCGCCGGCGAAGTGGACAACGTGTACATGGGTTTGTTCTGGCTGAGCGTGGTCCTGTTCCTGGGAATCGCCTTCGCGGCGATCTACTTCGCCTGGCGATTTCGCTATAAGCCCGGCCGCGTGACCCCGCATCAGACCCACAACACCACTCTCGAAATCGCCTGGAGCGTCGGCCCGCTGATCCTGTGCGTCGGCATCTTTTTCTGGGGCCTGAACGGCTGGATGAAATACGTGGTCGCGCCGGGCGAGGCCATGGAGGTTCAGGTCACCGCGAAACAGTGGCTGTGGACGTTCGAATATCCGGATGGCTCGCGCACGGTCAATGAGCTTCACGTCCCCGTCAACAAAGCGGTGCGCTTCATCATGACCAGCGAGGACGTGCTGCACGATTTTTTCGTCCCCGACATGCGCGTGAAGCATGACATCGTGCCCGGACGCTACACCGAAGTCTGGTTCACACCCACCGTGCTCGGCCTGCATCACGTCACCTGCGCCGAGTATTGCGGCAAAGGCCATTCCGACATGACCGCCAAGCTGGTGGTTGATACCCCTGAAGATTTTCAGAAATTCGTCGAGACCGGCGGCACCGAATGGGAAGATTACAAAACCAACCCAGCCGCCTGGGGCAAGCTGCAATGGGAGCGCAAAGGCTGCTCGACGTGCCATTCCATCGACGGCTCGCGTACCGCCAACGGCGGCCCGAGCTGGAAGGGCATCTGGGGAAAAATGGAGAAGCTGAACAACGGTCAGACGGTCCTGGTCGACCCGGACTACGTCCTGGAGTCGATGATGCAGCCGCAGGCTAAGATCGTCGCCGGCTTTGAGCCGATCATGCCGACCTTCCAGGGCCTGCTGCGGCCGCACGAAATCCAAGGAATCATGGCGTTTATCAAGTCGCTCGGGAACGACCCGAATGGCGGCCCGCCGGCTCCCACGGTTCTCTCGCTGCCGCCCAAGCCGGCGCCGGCTACGGAGCAAAAATAGGGGATTTGAACATGGCAAACACGATTGCATCCCATTCGCACATCGGAGACAGGCCGCGGCCCGCGGTTAACTATCTGAACGCGCAGAAGGGCCTGTGGAGCTGGATGACCACCGTCGATCACAAGCGCATCGGCGTCATGTACCTGGTGGGCGTCCTGTCGGCCTTCTTTATCGGCGGAATGTTCGCGCTGATGGTGCGCTTGTCGCTGCTGACGCCTTCGCACATGCTGTTCGGACGCGTGCTGATGACCGCGGAGACTTACAATCGCGTCTTCACCCTGCACGGCGCGATCATGGTGTTCCTGTTCATCATCCCATCGGTTCCCGCCGCGCTCGGTAATTTCGTTCTGCCGTTGATGCTCGGTGCGAAAGACGTAGCGTTTCCGCGGCTGAACCTGGCCAGTTTCTACCTATGGTGCACCGGCGCCGCGATGGCGATCGCTTCCATGATTATCGGCGCCGTCGACACCGGCTGGACCTTTTACACTCCCTACAGCACCACAACCCAAGGCACCGTCGGCTTGATGGTGATGGCAGTTTTCATTCTCGGTTTCTCCTCCATCTTCACCGGTATCAACTTCGTCGCGACTGTGCACAAGCTTCGCGCTCCCGGCATGGGCTGGTTCGATATGCCTCTATTTGTGTGGGGCATCTATTCGACGGCCATCATCCAAGTCCTCGCAACTCCGGTGCTCGGAATCACGCTGGTTCTCCTGCTGCTCGAACGTGTCTTCAACATCGGCATCTTCGATCCCAAGATCGGAGGCGACCCGGTTCTGTTCCAGCACTTCTTCTGGTTCTACTCGCATCCCGCCGTGTACATCATGATTCTGCCCGGCATGGCGATCA
>Ga0209517_10006045_pt1 | contig 15122 bp, 22 predicted proteins | sample PeaSoiMetSII2010_FD_187695 | JGI IMG/M metagenome (GOLD analysis project Ga0209517, IMG submission 187695) | Peat soil microbial communities from Weissenstadt, Germany - SII-2010 (SPAdes) (version 2) | ecosystem: Environmental > Terrestrial > Soil > Wetlands > Peat | place: Germany... | reverse complement strand
GTGCTAGCCCTCCGCGCCAAACGTGTCTAGAGCGGGGCAGGAAAGTACCTCGGGACCTATTCTCGGTAGTGGTTGAACAATCCCCCCTGACCACGATAGTGTGTAGGCTCGCCTTTTAGGTGGACTACCCCTCGGGAGGATTGAGTCATGAAGACGACGGCGCCTATTTCTTTTGCGGGTTCCCAACTCGCCGAGACCCGTCACGTTTGTGCATTCTTTCACAGCGAGGAAGAAGAGTATCGCGTACTGCTCCCTTTCATTAAGGATGGATTCGCATGCGGCCACAAGGCCGTTCATGTCGTCAACGCGCACCAACGGAGTGAGCACATGAAGCGGCTGGCTGGAGCAGGGATCGATCCGGCGGCAGCGGAACGCAGAGGCCAATTAGAACTTCGAACCAATGTCGAAACGTACCTCCGCGATGGCCAATTTGATAAGGATCGAATGCTGCATGCATTCGAACAAATCGCCAGTGGCAATGCTACTGGAGGATTTCCGCTGAGCCGTATTGTTTGTCGAATGGACTGGGCAGCTGAAGGGAAATCTTACACGAACGATCTGATTGAATTCGAATCACGAGTCAATCATGTATGGGAGCATCACGACGACGCGGTGATTTGTACCTACCACATCGGGCAATTTGGTGGCGACACCGTGATCGACATCATGCGCACGCATCCGATGATCATCATTGGCGGAATCCTTCAGCGAAATCCATTCTTCGTGCCTCCAACCGAGTTTCTACAAGAGCTCCGTGAACGACGAACTGGGCGGAGCCCATCAACCTCAGCAGAAAGCTAGCATGGAAGCACAATCCGAAAGTTCCACCGAAGAGATTAAGCATCTTCGGCGCTGTATCAATGATTTGCTGAGCATCCTCACCCTCCCTGCGACCTGGACCGGAGGCACGGCGCCGCGAATTGTCGGTAATTTGCTTGATGCTCTCGTTAGAATGCTTAGCCTCGATTTCGTTTATGCGCATTTAAAAGATCCTACTGGTGGGAGCCCTGCTGAAATGGTGCGGATCCGTCCAGCCTGGGAGGGTAATCCCCAGCCGGAAGAGATCGGCAAGAGACTCCGAGCGTGGCTGGAAAATCACCCTGATAAAGTGTCTCCACCCGTGAGGATTTCCTTCGATGAGCGCGATATTGCGCTGGTTCTCTTGCCGCTAGGTTTGCATGGTGATATGGGAATCATAGTCGCGGGTTCCGAGCGCCTGGACTTCCCACAACAAACTGAGAGACTCGTTTTGCATGTTGCGGCAAATCAAGCTGCCATCGGATTGCAAGAATCAAGACTCCTAAGTGAAGAGCGGCGGAACAGTAGTGACCTTAAACAGCGGGTCGCACAACGAACCATGGAACTCGCCACCATCAATGACGAGTTAAACAAAGCCCACGCGCAGATTATCCAGAGCGAGGAGCGCTGGCGCTCGGTGTTTGAGAACTCGGCAATCGGCGTCGCTCTGACCGATCTGAACGGTCGATTTATCGCAGCGAATCCCGTGTACCAGAAGATGCTAGGGTACACGGAAGAGGAACTCAGACAACTTAGCTTTCTCGACATTACCGTCGAAGAGCACCGCAATCTCAACTGGGCGCTTATCGAGGAGCTTTTGGAAGGAAAGCGTCGGCAATTTCAGATCGAGAAGCAATACCGACGAAAAAACGGCAGCACGGCATGGGTGCGTAACAGCGTTTCAGTCGTGCCGGGCACGGAGCGAGTGCCGCGATTTATCATGGCGCTTTCCGAGGATATGACGGAGCAGCATGAAGCCAAGGGTGCCCTCGATAAGGCCCGCTCCGATCTTGCGCAGGTGGCTCGAATTTCTACACTAAACGCGTTGACGGCCTCAATTGCGCACGAGCTCAACCAGCCATTGTCGGGTGTCATCACAAACGCCGGCACCTGCACGCGAATGCTGGCTGCTGATCCTCCGAACGTCGAGGGGGCGCGTGAAACGGCGCGACGGACGATCCGCGACGGCAACCGCGCGTCTGAGGTAGTCACGCGATTGCGAGCGCTGTTCACCAAGAAGGAAACCGCGACCGAATCCGTGGACCTGAATGATGCCACCCGAGAAGTAATTGCCCTGTCGTCAGGTGAACTTGAGAGAAACCGTGTAATTGTGCGGACTGATCTTGCCGGCGACCTTCCGCTTGTCACGGGAGATCGAGTGCAGCTCCAGCAGGTAATTCTGAATCTGCTGCGAAATGCATCGGATGCAATGAGTACGATCGATGACCGTCCGAGGGAATTAGTAATTAAGACGGAACGCAACGAGAGCGACGGGGTGCGGCTCAGCGTCAAAGATACGGGAGTGGGCATCGACCCGCAAATCGAGGCAAGGCTTTTCGAAGCTTTCCATACGACGAAGGATGGCGGCATGGGAATTGGACTTTTCGTCAGCCGCTCCATCATGGAAAGACATCAAGGCCGTCTTTGGGCGATCCGGAACCAGGGTCTCGGCGCTACATTTATCCTCGCTATCCCTTGCAGTACCAATACTTAAGTCTAATGGACGCGGCCCCTGGGCAGGCGCATTATTCAGTCATGAAGTCGCTAGACGGAAGGGGTAGTATTCACCGCGCCCTTGTGGCAGTTGTCGATGATGACGAATCTGTTCGTGAATCGCTACCGGACTTACTCGGGGAGTTCGGCTTTGACTCCAAAGTGTTCCAGTCCGCAGAGGAGTTCCTCGTCTCCGATAGCTTTGCTAAAACGAGATGCTTGATGCTAGACATCGCCATGCCGGGTATGACAGGATTTGAACTCCAACAGGAACTGAAGGCTCGCGGACAGAACATTCCGATCATCTTCATAACCGCCCAGAAAGAAGAGGCTGTTCGTAAGCGAGCGTTGGAACGAGGGGCCGTGGGATTCCTGCTCAAGCCATTCAGCGACACAGCTCTTCTTGGTGCGCTCAATACGGCGCTCGGATTGCGTTGAGCAACGGCCGTGATCCTGCAGCTTGGGGAGTACAGCGAATTGGACGGAGGCACCAGGTCATGAATAGGGGTCATTGTTCATGTCGCACGCCACGTCGATTGTGTTCGTTGTAGACGATGATATCTCAGTACGAGAATCGCTCGAGTTGCTGATCCAATCCGAGGGTTGGCAGCCCGAGACTTTCTCGTCGGCACAGGATTTTCTCGTCCGCTCGCGGACACCTGTGCCGAGCTGTCTGGTACTCGACATTTCCATGCCAGACCTGAATGGCCTCGAGCTGCAGAAACGTGTTGCGGCCGAACACCCTGATGTGCCCATCATTTTCATCACAGGTCACGGCGATGTACCAATAACAGTGCAGGCCATGAAGGCAGGCGCTGTCGAATTTCTCACGAAGCCATTCAAAGATGACGTGCTGCTAAGCGCCGTCCGGCAAGCCCTCGAACGTAGCCGGGTTGCTCTTGGCCAGCAGGCAGAGATCAAGGAACTCCGGGATCGTTATTCGTCACTCTCTGCTCGCGAACGAGAGGTAATGGCGTTGGTGGTCTCGGGCCTATTGAACAAACAGGTTGGCGGCGAACTCGGTATCAGCGAGATCACGGTTAAGGCTCATCGAGGCAGGGTCATGCAAAAGATGAAGGCCGATTCTCTCCCCGATCTGGTGAAAATGGCTGGCAAGCTCAGTCCGGCCTTGGCAAAAGCCTGACCGAGTTTTCACGAGCTGGGATCTCCTTTTTGTGCGGCTCTAAAAAATCCCGCGGGGACAACTTATCTACTTAGGCGCAGAGTGGGGCGTATTCCTGCGGTCAGTAGAAGGCGGCGACCCCTTGATCGGGGGTGAGACGCGCCATTCATCGGAACCGCCAGCGAACTATTATGGATTCGAATCGAGTCCAGGCAAGCCTAACGACTTCTTAACTCGTTGAGGGGGCGCTAACGAACGGGCTGCCCGCCTCAAAAAAACGCAGCGGCCTGTGCACCTCACGCGTGATGCCGACTCGCACCGTTGTGCCGATGCGCGCGATCTCTCCGACCGCAGTCCCAAGCCAAAGCCGACCGTCGGCGCACAGGTCAACTCCGTCCAAACGCTTGTCAATTTGCAATGCAGCCGCGAGACGCCCTGGTCCCCGAGCCAGATCTCTGAGTTTGTCGGTTTTGCGGAACCGCTTCATTAGGTTGATTCCTTCAAGCGGCTCGATGGCGCGCAGCAGCACTCCTGCGCCAACCCCGTGTTCTTCGGACGACACATTCAGCATGTACGATGTCCCGTAGATGAAGTACACATACGCAAAGCCTCGCTCCAGAAATAGGGTATGGGTTCTGGGGGTTCGTCCGCGGTAAGCATGCCCACTGCGATCGCCCGGCGGGTAAGCTTCAGTCTCGACAATACGGCCGCTCAACCTGTTTCGCCCAATCTTGCGCACAATGGTTTTCCCGATGAGGTATCGGGCCAGCTCAGCCGTATCACTTGGCAAGCTGGCCCGCAATAGCCGCTGGACTTCATGGGCGAGAGGAGACGCGGTCTGCATGTGAGCCGTGCTCAATGTCGAGGCACGCGCGGTCTAGCGTTTCTGGTACGGGTGGAAGATATAGTCCTTCGCCTTCACAGCCACGTGGCACGAGTGTCCGCAGTCGGAGAGGCTTTTAGGATCGGCCGTGAACTGGTCCGTTGCCGCCGCGTAGTTGAACACCGCATATCCCCATCCCCCGGTTTTCGGGAATCTCTTGCTGTCCTTTTCCATGACGAAAGCTTGGGTAAAGACGTCCGGCACATCCACGGCGAATTGCGCTTCCGTGCTCTTCTTCGGCTTCCACTGCAGCTTCACGATCATGGAGCCCTCCGGGAAAGCCTGTCCATTGCCCGGAACGCCGGCTTTGTACGCATTGATCATGGCCGGATTGGCGACGATCACCTTGAGCACTTCGTCGGTGCGGGCGGAAGAGACCACCGACCAGTCCTCATATCCCCTGAAGTCGGAGAACGCGATTCCGCTTGGCGATTTCAGCGAGTACTTGTCCTGCGCGTCCTGCGCGTAAACGGCCGCGGCGACGAGGACGGCGAGCACTGCTACGGCTGTGGCAAGGATGGTAAAGCCGGCGATACGTTCCACGGCGGTGCGTGTTTCTATCTTCTCTTCTTGTTGCTGTTGCGCCACAGATTTCGTCAGAAGTTCAGACATGGTGTGTTCTCCTTCACAAAAAGAGTTTTCTAAGCCCGATGAACGTACATCTCGAACGACTACGATTAAGCCAGACATGAGGGGAGTAATACAATCAGACGATGGTATCGGTAATATTTTTGTGCGGGCGGCCCTCGAAAAACCTTGTAAGAGGCGGACCCGGCGCGACGTTGGAAACGACGCTTAGAGTCCGCAGCAGATCACTTGCGCCGAGGTCCCTGGGTATGTCGCCGCTCTTGATTGCGCGCCTCATCAGGGAGCGAATCGCTTCATGCGCTAACCCTGGGAAGCTCCGAACGTCCTCTTGTTTATCGCTTCCCAAATTAACTGCGGTCGTTGAACCAGTTGAGGGCGATTTCAGTATATTGGCCGACCTCGATGAGGTAGCCGTCGGGATCTCGCATGTAGCAGCGCCATTCCCAGCCGCGATTGTTTAGTGGCTCGGTAAGAAACAACGCTCCTTTGTCGCCCCATTGTTTGTCGCAGGCTCAGATGTCGGCGACACGCAAATTAAGAAAGCTATTTACTCTGTTCAGATCCGACGGTGTTCCAAGAAGGACCTCTGGCTTGTCGGGAGTCGGGCCTCCGCCGGAATTGAGAATGATCCACGTATTAGCCGGCTTGATGTAGCAGGGATTGTCTGGCTTTATCACTTTCCCGCCAAGAATTCGGACATAGAGGTCTTTCGATTTGTCCTGGTCGTTCACGGTGAAGAAGTAACTTGCGAAGAAGCCTTCATGTGCAATCGGCGCGTCAGGCAGATTCATTCGCTGCCTCTTGTTGTCGATAAAGTAGGGTGCGACCGGAAACGCCTACGGTCTAAAGAAAGTGTTTCATCTGCTGGCTACCCTATTACGGGCGGCTACTTTAGGAGCGATTCCCAATTGGCTGGAACTCTCCCTGCCGGTCCAGGTGTCGATTGATCCTCCGGATGCGAATGTGGAGGAAGTAACTCCACACCCTTGATCATCGCCTGCTTCTCGTAATCGAAGAACCAATCCTCATCCGGCTCGAAGCTGGCAATGATTGGATGCCCCGTTGCCGCCGCGTGCTTGGATGCATGCTGACCCGGAGAACTGTCACAGCATCCAATGTGCCCACACTCCGCACATCGACGGAGATGAAACCACCAACCTTTCGGTGACGCCAGGCATTCCACACATCCATCGCCACTCGTCTTCGAAGCGGGGTTGATTCCGCGCTTACCCTTTTTCATCTACGATTTTCCTTTCTTATCCTCTGTCGAAAAAATAGTTTCAAGCCACCAGCAAGATCGGAGAGTCACCAACGCTGGTTTTCACGCACAATGCCAGCCGCGGCTTTTCGGACATCAAGCGCAGTATCTACTGAACGTCATGCATGGTAAGTACGATCTTTCCCCTCTTGTGTGGCGCACCGGCCAGCATTTCGTGCGCCATACGAGCTTCCTCGAGCGGAAGCACGGTGCCCACCTCCGGGATCAGCTTTCGGCTATCGAGCAATCTCGCGAGTGTACCTAGCCGGGTCGCGGTGACGTCTACCAGAAAGAACACTGAACGAAAGCCCGCAGACTGTGGCGGCGGCGAAACCGACGACACGAGGATACCGCCCGGCTTTAAAACACGGAATGAACGATGCTGCGCCTCTCCTCCGACCGTGTCGAGTACCGCATCGACGGGGGGCACGGCATCTTCGAGCTTTGCAGTCTTGTAGTTCACGACGATCTCGGCCCCGAGGCCGCGAACGTAGTCGAGATCGGCAGGCCCAGCGGTTGCGAACACCTGCAGTTCTGCCTGCTTCGCCAGTTGCACCGCATACGCGCCAACATTTCCAGCCGCTCCGTGGATTAATACTGCTTGGCCTGCCTTCATCTGCGCATAGTCGAACAGCATCTGATAGGCCGTCACTGCCACTACCGGCACAGACGCCGCCTCGACGAAGCTCAACGACCTCGGCTTTGCGGCTACCATCTGTGCCGACGCCACCGCGTATTCCGCATAAGCGCCAAAGAATTGCTTGTTTGTGACCCCGAAAACCTCGTCACCCGGCTTGAACTGAATGACTCCTGTTCCCACGGAGTCGACAATCCCCGCCAAATCGGACCCGAGAATGATCGGGAGGGACAGTTGCACAACGCTCTTTCCCTCGCGAATGAGCGCGTCCCATGGACCAACTCCGGCAGCAGCGACCCGTACGACCAATCCGCCTTCTTCCGGCGTCGGACATGTCATCTCGTCGATCACAATCGCGTTCGGCGGGCCAAAGTAATGGATTCTCCCAGCTTTCATTCTTCCTCTCGAAGACGACCGCGCTCCGTGCCAAGCTAGCGTTTGTTAATTGCCAAAACTCCCCTTTCTCTCGTGGGATCATTTGCCGGGATTGTTGTAGGTCGTACCCGTCAGGCCAAAAATTTGGTACTCGCAAAATGTTTGACGCCGTCGGGGGCAAGCTCTCCAAACACGTCTCGTCGAAAGAATAATGTCAAGCCACCAGCAAGACCTTCCCGATACCACCCCCCTCCGCGGCTGCTTGAGCTTCGGCCGCCTGGCTGAGTGGCAGCTGGCGGCTGATCGGGATCACCAGTTTGCCATCTCGCACGGCCTCGGCCATGAATTGAAGAGTTTTCGCATCAGCTGTCGAGAACACCGGTACCACCTTTACGGCTGGGTACTTCCCAGCATTCCGTGGTGCTCCGAGAACCGATGCAAACACTCCGCCCGGCTTGACCTTGGCTATCAATTTTTCAGCAGTCTTGCCGTTGACCGTGTCGGCTACCGCATCGAGCATCGCAAGATTCGCAATCGCACTGTCGTCGTCGGTTGCGACCAACTGATCCGCGCCGATGGTCTTCGCTGCATCTATCTGGCTCTTCATCACCCCCGCAATCACGACCGCTCCCCGTTGCTTCGCAGTGAATACCGCCGAACGCCCGACATTTCCAGCGGCACCTACGACGAGAACCGTCTGGCCCGCATTGATCCCGGTAGCGGAAATGAGCTGGTTGCCAGTCGTCGTCACCAGCGGCAGCGCCGCCGCCTGGATCAAATCGAGTCCCTTGGGGACCTTCGCCAGAATCGCCGCTTTCACAACGCAAAGCTCGGCGTAAGCGTACGACGTCATTGCGAACACCTCGTCGCCTGCGGAAAACCCTTCCACGGCGCGCCCAACCGTGGCCACTGTCCCCGAAACGTCCACGCCTGTCAGTCCCGGAAACTTGATGGGATAAAAGTCTTTCACCAGCCCGGCACGCTGTTTGTAATCGATCGGATTCACACTCGTGGCAGCGACCCGCACCAGCACTTCGCCGGGGCCCGCCACCGGATCAGGGTATTCTTCAAACTTCAACACTTCAGGACCGCCATATTGGTGGACAACAACTGCTTTCATGATTCATCTCCCAGTTAGACAAACAAACATTAATGAACAGTTGGATGAAGAAAACCGGGATTCGTCGCCCTGTGGCGTTTCTACGGTCCGCTCTCGCCCCTAAGGCGCAAAATCGTTTCCTCTTTGAGTATCTTTTGTAAAGAGGGCACATTTTGTCCCGAAAGGCATCCTACATCCGTTGCAATTAAGCCAGAAAATGTGCCGAAGAAACTATTAGACGATGGTATCGACCGACCCCTTCGCGCTACCGCTCAATCGATCTTTCCTTCGGTCGCACAACTCGCCTGCTTCGCCGCAGGAGAGCCGATACCAAAGTATCGACGATACCATAGTCCAATTGTGCATACCCCAAGCTTCTGTTCTGATGATTCGCGTCGACCGAATTCAATCGGAATCCTCACCACCAGGCATAGGAGAAGGAACATGAAAATAGTGATGGTGCTCACATCGCACGACACACTTGGCAACACTGGCCTTAAAACTGGCTTCTGGCTTGAAGAATTCGCAGCTCCTTACTTTGTTTTCCGCGATGCCGGGGTAGGGCTGACCCTCGCCTCACCGAAAGGCGGACAGCCGCCACTCGATCCAAAGAGCGATTTGCCGGAAAACCAAACGTCGGCGATGGCTCGGTTCAAGAAGGACGCGGCGGCGCAAAAGGCTCTCGCCAACACGGTCAAACTTGCCGAAGTGAAGGCGGAAGACTTCGACACCGTTTTCTATCCCGGTGGGCACGGTCCGATGTGGGATCTCGCGGAGAGCCCTTCGTCGATCGCTCTTCTGGAGGCCTTCTACAATTCCGGCAAGCCAATCGCATTGGTGTGCCATTCGCCCGGGGTGCTTCGCCACGTTACCTACCAGGACGCTCCGCTGGTGAAAGGAAAACACGTCACTGGTTTCACGAACGGCGAGGAAGAGGAGATGCATCTCACGAAGGTTGTGCCGTTCCTGGTCGAAGATGAACTGCTGCGGCTCGGCGCCATATTCGAGAAGGTGGCGAACTGGCAGCCTTTCTCCATCGTTGATGGCCGTCTCATCACTGGGCAGAATCCCGCGTCATCCACGTCCGCAGCTCAAGCGCTTATAAAACTACTCGGGGAGAAAGCCGCTCACGCTTCTGCTTGAGTTGACGATCACATCGGTTCGTCGTTGTTATTGGTGCCGGAGGCCAATGCGATTTCGCCGGCTTGACCGCGAAGGACCAACAAGCCGTGGGGCAACTGCAGAAAGTTGCGATCCGTTGAAGGAGAGTTTATGTCAGCAGAGAAAACAGGAACCGCCGCGAGTGCCAGTCGAGCACCACAGCCCGCGGAAACGAATCCTCTCGATTTTGTGCCCGACAAAATCCCGTTCGACACTCCCTATGGCCCACCGATATCGCTAGACCGGGCCCAGGCGGTGATTCAAGCGGCGGTGGCAGAGGCGAAGAAACGGAATTGGAAGATGAACATTGCGGTCGCCGATTCCGGCGGCAACCTCGTCGCCTTTCAACGCATGGACGGTGCCATGCTTGCCTCCATTCAGATTGCCGAGCATAAGGCACGCGCCGCCGCGACCTTCCGGCGCCCAACCAAAATATTCGAAGACGGTATCCAACTCATGCATCTCAATTATCTGCTCGCGTTCGATGGAATCATTGCGTCTCGAGGCGGCATTCCACTGATCGAACAGGGGGTGATTATCGGCGCAATCGGTTGCTCGGGAGGCACGGATTCCCAGGACGAGATCGTTAGCGCGGCAGGCGCGGCAGTAATCAACCCACTGCCGGCAGAGAACAAATGATCCAAATCTCGATTAAGCGTTGGGGACAACCAACCGCTCTCCGAGACAAACAGATAGACAGGAGAATGCCATGACAACTGCAAGCGCACTTACGAAGCCCGTACAGATTCGCGTCACCCGACGGTCGCCCGCCTATTGGCGTGTCACGATCGACAACCCGCCGATCAACGTGATGGGCCCAGAAATGGTCCGGGAGTTCCAGGAAGTCATCAATGCTCTCGAGGCCGATGAGCATGTCAGGGTCGTGGTCTTCGACAGCGCCGTTGACGACTACTTCCTGAATCACTCCGATTTCCTGGCCAAGCTCGAGGATCTGACCTCAATGCCAGCCGGTCCCACAAGCTTGCCGCCTTGGCCGGATTTTCTCGTGCGTCTGACCCGCTTGCCAGTTGCCTCCATCGCCCTCATCCGCGGCCGGGCGACGGGCAACGGCAGCGAGATCACGCTGGCTTGCGACATGAGTTTCGCCAGCCGCGAAAAGGCAATCATATCGCAATGGGAGGTGGGCGTAGGGATGGTCGCCGGCGGCGGCCCCATGGCTCGGCTTCCCCATCTCATCGGCCGGAACCGCGCCCTCGAGGTGCTTTTGAGCTCGGAAGACATCCGGGCAGACCAGGCTGAAGCCTACGGCTACATTAATCGCGCACTGCCTGACGCCGATCTGGATGCGTTTGTAGAGGCGCTAGCGATCCGGATCGCCAAGTTCGACAAATGGGCAATCGCTCAGACCAAGCGGCTCGTCAACACCAGCCTGCCGCCGGACGTCGAGCTCGGCGCGGGATGGGATGCTTGCATCGGTTCACTCGGGCGGCCTGCCGCGCAGAATGGGATCAAAGCGCTGATGGCGCTCGGCTTCCACAATCCAGGCGATGTCGAAAATCGGCTCGGCTACTACCTGGGCCAAATCGCGCGTTAGTCCGGCGCCCGACGTGATTCTCAACTCCTGAACCTGGAGGATGGCAGCCGTTCGCCGCGTATCTTGGCGGACCTGTTTCAAAAGTCTGCGGTGATGTTTTACATTTCCTGCACCAAGGAGGTTTGCATGTCTCAGAAAGCGGCCGGCGCAAAGCCTGTTCAGCAAAGCGAAGTCCGGCCTCACCAACCGGGGCAGGAGGTTTTCAAAACCATCTTGTCCGAAGATGTCGATTGGAAACCGTTCCCGGCTTTCCCACCTTCCGTCCGGCTGGCCGTCGTCGTGGGTCAGCCATCGCAGCCCGGGCCCTACACAATCAGGGTCAAAACGCCGCAAGGCGAGAAGCTGATGCCTCACAAGCACCCAGAGGATCGAGTCTATACCGTGATTTCCGGAGTCTTTTATATCGGACTGGGTGATGAGTTCGACGCGAGTAAGTTGGAAGCCTATCCGCCCGGCGCCGTTATCATACTCCCTGGCAACACGTCCCATTTCCACTGGGCGAAATCCAGCGAGTACGTCACGCAAGTAACCGCGATGGGGCCGCTTGGACTGGAGTACCTCAGCGCGAAAGACGATCCGCGAAACAGCAACTCGTAGGAGGAGTCTTCTCAAGATGAACGACCATCAGAAGAACGCGCAGTATTCTGGAGTGCGCGATGGGGATGCGCCTCTTGACCGCAATGTTCAACCAATACCTTGGTGCGGATCGATGCTTTCGTGCAAAAGACTTCGTCGTCGCGCTTCTGGACGACGTACATGTAATGGGCACTATATCGAAAGGAGTCATCAATGAACGCCGTACAAGTCGAACAGAAAAGCTATGAGATGCCCCCACGAGAGGGGGTCAGCATCGCGCATTTTCTCACCGTCGCCGACGTCGAGCGATCGGCTCGCTACTACGAAAAGGTCTTCGGCGCTCGCATTCTGACCATGGGTGACGGCAACGCGCCTCCGTACCTTCAGCTTGCGAATATCTGGATGATTCTAAACGTTGGGGGCGGGCCGACCCCGGATAAGCCGACAGTAACGCTCAGCGTCCCCGATCCGAATCACATCAACAGCTTTATGAATTTCCGCGTCGCGGATATTCAAGCCTGCTACAAATTATGGAAAAGTCGAGGAGCCGAGTTCATCACGGAGCCCATTCCTAAGTACGGCGAGATTCGCTGCTACATCCGCGATCCTGACGGTTACATTATCGAGGTCGGACAGAGCACCGCCCTCAAGTACGGTTAACGCTCGGCCCGGACGAGATGCGGATTTAAACGCTTACGGATGTTCGCTTAGTGCTAGCCCATTGGCGCGAGCGATACAACGCCGTTCAGCCGCACAAGGCGCTGAATCGGCAGGCCCCCTAGGTTCAGGGATAGAAAGGAGCACCGTGTGAACTTAAGGAGACCACGCATATGACCGCCCCCATCACGTCGAACACACTTGGTTTCAACGTCTTTACCGCACCGGGAAAGGTGATGGTAGGCGAGCGGCCAAAGCCCTTCGGCGAAGCGCTCGGCTTTGACCCGATCACGTCGACTCTAATCTTCGGCGAGTACGACGCGGTGTTGGTAGACGCAATGATGACGGTGGCTGAGGCCGAGGCTCTCGCGGATTGGGTTGCTCTGCACAACCGCAACTTGGAGACCATCTATATAACGCACGGCCACTTCGACCACTTCTATGGTCTGAGCGTTCTGCTCGACCGTTTCCCGGGCGCTCGGGCGCTAGCAACGCCCAAGACGGTGAACGCCATGCAGATGTCTTTCTCTCCCCCAGTGGAGCGGCTAGCCCGTCGGCTCTTTCCTGGGCAAGTGCCCACTAAGTTGGTTGCACCCGAGCCCTATGGGCACGGCACGTTCACTCTCGAGGGCCACGAATTGCGCATCATCGAGCAGGGCCACACCGATAGTGCCGATACGACGTCTCTACACGTTCCATCGATCGGCCTGATCGTCGCTGGCGACGTGGTGTATAACGAGTGCCACATGTACGTCGGCGACACCACCCCCGAGAGCCGGAAGAACTGGGTCGCGGCGCTGGACGGGTTGGCAGCGCTGAAGCCAACGATTGTTGTTGCCGGTCACAAGAAGCCTGGTGCGCCCGACTTGCCGTCGGCGATCCAGGACACAAAGCGCTATCTGCTGGACTTTGATCGGCTGCAGCAGACCAAGGCGTCCGACGAAGAGCTGTTCAACCAGATGACCGAGCTTTACCCCCACTGGGCAGCCAACCAGTCGTGGTTGATGTTCGGATTCCCGAGCGGCTGATGTGAACGCTCGCTCGCGGATGATCGGAATCGGAGTCGTCAATGAACAGCGTACAAATCGGACTATCCTGGTGCACAGCACACAAGTAACCGCGATGGGGCCGCTGGGACTGCAATACCTCAGCGCGAAAGACGATCCGCGAAACAGCAGTGATCGAAGCAACAGGACGACTTGACGAGTCCTAGACTCCGATTCCGCTAGAGCATTTAGCTTCTCGTCGAATGGAAGGCTCAAGATGAACGCTCAACAACAGAAGGAGCAGTCTTCCGGAGTGCGAGATCAGGAGATCCGCGCGGCGCTGGATCAGCATTGGGCGGCGTCCGATGCCAACGATTCTGAAACGGAGCACCGCATCTATCTCGAGGACGCGGTGCTGGAATACCCGCAGTCCGGCGACAGAACCCGCGGTCGACGCAACCTCCAGAACCAGCGCGCCAGCCAGCCGAACAAAAAACGCTTCTCGATCCGGCGAATCCTTGGCGGCGGCGACCTTTGGGCCACCGAACTCATCCTGACCTATGACGGCAAGCCGTCTTGCACCGTCAGCATCATGGAGTTCAAAGGCGACAAGGTTGCGCGGGAAACACAGTACTTTGCGGATCCATTCGTGGCCCCCGCATCGCGCGCTCAATGGGTCGAACGGATGGACAACTAATCTCGACGTGTGAGCATTCGCCGCCGGCAGCGCTTTTTGCGGTTTGCATATCTTGCGATGGGGGTACAAGCGATGGATTGGAAAGGGTTGGACCAGTTTGCGCTGATGGGCAACGGTAATTTGGAACAATACGCCATCCTGCTGGTGCGCGTTTCGATCGGGCTGTTCTTCGCCGTCTCCGGCGCTAACAAGTTGTTTGTCGCCGGCGGCACGAAACCTGTTTACGATACGCTCGTTAAGGCCAAAGTCCCGTTTCCCCACCTGATGGCTTATTTCGTGTCGGGTGTCGAGTTCGTCTGCGGATCATTGGTGGCCGTAGGGTTTTTTTCGAGCCTCGCCTGCGTGGCTTTAATGATCGATATGATTGTCGCCACTCTGACCGGCGCGGTTTCCACGTTGCCCAAGGGACTTTCGATTCTTAGCTGGCTCGACGATTTCCTCTACCTTCCGGAAGTCCTGTACGTGCTCTTCTTTATCTGGCTGATCTGCTCTGGTCCGGGAAAGTTCAGTGCGGATTACTGGCTCGCTGGCAAATTGCTGGGGTGATCGGCAGCCCCGTTGACTCGCGCATGACATCCAACAGGGAGGAAAAAATGAAGGAAAAATACACGCACAAAGAGATTGCAAGGCTCGCCTACGAATTGTGGGAGAGCAGGGGCCGCCCGCTCGGTTCGCCTGAAATGGATTGGCACGCGGCGGAAAGTGCTTTGGCCATGCGGGATTCGGGGGACGAGTTCTCGCTCTCGGGTGTCCGCTTTGAGCCAGAAGAACGTGCCTATCGCGAACCCTGATTTCAGCGTGGTTGTATAGCAAGGACTCTTGCCAGACTCTGAATTTCGACGAGATACGAATGCCTAAATTGCTTTCAGTAAATGTCGGTCTTCCACGCGACGTGACATGGAACGGCCAAACGGTCCGAACGTCAGTCTGGAAATCTCCAGTTGATGGACGGCGAATGGTGAGCAGACTCAATATTCTAGGCGATGCGCAAGCCGATCTCGCCGGTCACGGCGGGG